>JABLTL010114698.1_pt1 | contig 36167 bp, 24 predicted proteins | sample 7160151 | NCBI WGS metagenome assembly JABLTL01 (sample SAMN14651223, study PRJNA627086) | human gut metagenome | isolation source: feces | host: Homo sapiens
GACTTGCAGCCCCTAACCCTGTCCCTTAGGTTTTCTCCCTCGAGCTCCCTCTTTCCTTACCCACACCCATACCCCGCAAGGGTGTTGGCAATAAGACACACAAACGACTGAGTTTTAAACGTTTGTATAAGCGAGTCGCTGACGCTTACTTAGTCCCATTTTAGTACAGATATCTCAGGATAGTAGCGTTCTTTTTTGATAGTCAGTGACAGTGCAGTTGCACCGATGCACTCACGAAATTATTAACACCTTGTCGGTAGCGAAACTGTTTTCAGCGTTGCTAGTAATATATTTATTGTTTTGACATTTTTTACAATATATTGCACTGCAATTTCGATGAAGCTTTGATAAGCTGAGAAGCTGTGATAAAATTTTTGTTTTTTGCCACAGCTTCAAGAATTAGTACTTGGCGATTAGTTGGCAGAAGAATGCAGGGGTAGGCTGTAATAAGACAGAATACCATAAACAAAAAACAGACGTGGGAGCGAGGTGCTTTCACGTCTGTTTTTATTATGCTGTTTTATTTGCCGTCTGCACTACAAATCGTTCCCGCCGTTTTACCGTCCTTTAAAGATATATAGCGTTATTAAAGGCGGAACTGACAACGGCGGCACGCCGTTAGCCTTCGTATTCGGAGAATTTGGGAGCGTTGGCTATGACATCGGCTTCGAGAGCCTGAGGTAATTGCTCATAGTGATCAAACTCGGCGGTGAAGTGACCCAGACCTCTGGTTATCTGACGGATAACGGTCGCAAGGTCGGTGATCTCCGACTGCGGCATCTGAGCGTCAAGCTCGGTCATACCTTGTTCTTCCTCGCTGGGGTTCATACCGAGAACAGTACCTCTGCGCTTGTTGATAACAGTCATTATATCGCCTGTGCTTGCATCGTCAAGCGTTACCTTAACAAGGCAGATAGGCTCAAGAATACACGGCTGTGCCTGTGTAAGTCCCTGCTTGTATGCAATGTGAGCCGCCATCTTGAAAGCCTGCTCGGAGCTGTCTACAGGGTGGTACGAGCCGTCAAGCAGAGTAGCCTTAAGGTTTACTACAGGATAGCCTGCAAGTACGCCGTGCGCGGTAGATTCCGCAAGTCCCTTTTCAACGGCGGGGAAATAGTTTTTCGGAACGCTTCCGCCGAATACCTTTTCTTCAAATACGAGCGTATCGCTGTCGCAAGGCTCAAATTCGATCTTTACATGACCGTACTGACCGTGACCGCCCGACTGCTTCTTATGCTTGCCCTCTGCTTCAACCTTTTTGCGTATCGACTCGCGATATGCGATTATCGGGTCGGATACTATAACATCAACACCGAACTTCGTTTTCATCTTTGCAATAGCCGCATCAAGGTGCTGTTCGCCAAGACCGCCTAATATACGCTGATGTGTTTCGTGGTTGTGGTTGTAGCTCAGCGTCTTATCTTCCTCGACCATACGCTTTATCGCGTTGCTTATCTTGCCCTCGTCATTCTTATCCTTTGCGGAGATAGCCTTGAAGAAACAAGGAACGGGATATTTTTCTGCGGCAAATACCGTTTCGTCACCCGATGAGGTGAGCGTATCACCGGTATTCGCACTGAGCTTTGTCGCGGCGACTATGTCACCTGCGTATGCTTCTATCATATCTTCCGTTTTCTTGCCCTGCATACTGAGAAGCTTGCCCGGCTTTTCAAGATTTCCCGTAATGCGGTTAACTACTTCTGTTCCTGCGGCAAGAGTGCCGTTCACTATCTTTATATAGCTTAATTTTCCGACAAAGGGGTCGGCTACTGTCTTGAATACCTTTGCTTCAAGCGTGTCGCGACTTGCATATCCGACTCTTGAGCCGTCCTCGCAAAGCTCACCGCTAGTTTCATCGGGGCTCGGAAGCATATAAATTATAGTATTCAGCATCATATCGATGCCTGCAAGCGTGTCACCCGAACAGCAAACAACAGGGGTTATGTAGCCTTTATGAATGCCGTCATGAAGACCTTTTACGATTTCCGCTTCTGTGAAGTCCTCGCCCTCGTTCTCAAAGTAGCGCATCATCAGCTCCTCGTCCGTTTCGGCTACTGCCTCAGCCATTGCGGCGCGCAGACCCTTAAGACGGTTCTCGGATGCAGGCATGGGTACTTCTGTAGGTACGCCGTTGTCGTAAGTGTATGCCTTCATTTCAAGCAGGTTTATGTAGCTCTCAACTGTGCCGTATTTGTCAAAGGGAACGACTATCGGGCATATAGAAGGTCCGAACTCGGTTTTCAGCTCTTCAAGGCACTTGTAGAAGTTGCTGTTTTCTTCCTCCATACGGGTAACAACGAACATTGTCGTCTTGCCGTGCTTTACTGCTTCTCTGTATGCCTTTATCGTGCCGACCTGTACGCCGTCCTTTGCGGGGAGCGCAATCACAACGCTCTCTGCGGCATTGATACCCTCATAAAGTCCTGCGGCAAAGTCAAACTGACCGGGTGTGTCGAGAATATTTATCTTAACGTCTTTCCACTGGCAGTAAGCAAGCGATGTGCCGAGCGAGATCTTTCTTTTGATCTCTTCCGGGTCATAGTCGCAGACGCTGTTGCCGTCCGATACCTTACCCATTCTTTCGATCTCGCCGCACTTGTAGAGCAGACCCTCCGCTACAGAAGTTTTTCCGCTTCCGCCGTGTCCGGCAAGGGCTATGTTTCGTATGTTTTTGCAAGTGTAAGTTTTCATGGTTTTATCCTTTATATCCTTTCATCAAAAATTCGGATAAATACATTATATACGGATTTTGGAAAAAATACAAGGGATTTTTCGTGAAAAATGAAATACGGGTGTAGAAATATATCACTATAATTTGTGCAAATTGCACATTTGCCGAAAAGTGTGTTACCGTATTATTTACAATTGCCTGTCTTAAGAGTATAATTGTCCTTATAAAAACGAAAAGAGTGATACTGTGAACATTACGGTAAGAGAATACAAAAGCGAGGACGCGCACGCTGCGGCTGAAATATGGAACGAGGTAGTACGCGATGGCGTTGCGTTCCCGCAGGAGAACGAAATGAACGACAGAGAAGCGGACGAATTTTTCCGCTCACAGAGCTACACGGGCATTGCCTGTGATGAAAGCGGCAGGATATACGGACTCTACATACTCCACCCTAACAATATCGGCAGATGCGGTCATATAAGCAACGCAAGCTATGCGGTAAGCTCTTCTGCCCGCGGAAAGGGTGTTGGCAGAGCGGTAGTGACCGACTGTATCAAAAAAGCCAGGGAGCTGGGCTTCGGTATTTTACAGTTCAATGCGGTGGTGGCAAGCAACACTGCGGCGCTGGCGCTGTATAAGTCGCTAGGCTTTACACAGCTCGGTATCATTCCGAGGGGCTTCAGGCTTAGTAACGGCGAGTTTGAGGATATCATTCCGCATTATATTGAGCTTTAATATAAGCCTTCCGGGCAACAAAGCCACAGTTTTATTCCGGATACAACAAATCCCCTTGCCGCAGGTAATTCTGCGACAAGGGGTCGTTTTATTAAATTCGCAATATACCGCTGAGTCGGCATTACTGTGCCATACCAAGCTCAATAGCCTTGATATTGGCATCGATAAGATGTGCTTTTTTAGGCGGGATAACCTTTGCCATAGCCTTCTTCACCGTTTCCATCGATGTGATATTTGTTTCTTTCAACAGCTTTCCTACAAGGATAATATTTGCCAGACCCTTCATATCATGATCGTTAGCAAGAGCCGTTGCGGGAACATAATAAACATTGATGTCGGTCCTCTCGCACTTTGCGTCAACAAGTGTGCTGTCGATAAGAACCGTACCGCCGGGTACAACGGAGTTTATGAACTTGTCATAGCTCGGTGTATTCATAACGATAAGCGTATTCGGCGTATCAACAAGGGGCGAGCCTATCGGGTCGTCACTTATACATACTGAGCAGTTGCAGGTGCCGCCGCGCATTTCAGGACCATAGGACGGAAGCCACGAAACCTCCTTGTTCTCGTAAAGTCCGAAGTATGCGAGCATTTTGCCCATAAACAGTATACCCTGTCCGCCGAAGCCTGCAAGCAGAATTTCGTTTGTCATCTTATTGCACCCTCCTTGAATACGCCTAAAGGATAGTAAGGTATCATCTCTGTGCGAACTCTGTCAAGAGCCTCGATAGGTGTCTTGCCCCAGTTTGTAGGACAGGTCGAGAGAACCTCGATTATAGAGAAGCCCTGCTTGTTCTTCTGAAACTCAAAGCCCTTTCTGATAGCCTTTTTGGCAATATTTATATTCTTGGGGTCGATAACCGTCACACGCTCTGCAAGCGCAACGCCGCTTAAGGTCGACAGCATTTCGCATACTCTTACGGGGAAGCCCTCAACATCGGGGTTTCTGCCGTAGGGGGTAGTCTGTGTTATCTGACCGGGGAGCGTGGTAGGAGCCATCTGACCGCCCGTCATACCATAGGTCGTGTTGTTGATGAATATAACGGTGATATTTTCGCCTCTTGTAGCGGCGTGAACGATCTCGGCAGTACCGATAGCCGCAAGGTCGCCGTCGCCCTGATATGTAAATACGAACTTATCGGGGTTAGCTCTCTTGATGCCTGTAGCTACCGCAGGAGCACGTCCGTGCGAAGCTTCAAGCATATCGCATTCAAAATAATCATAAGCCATAACAGAGCAGCCGACAGGGCATACGCCGATAGTATCGCCCTCGATGCCCATTTCATCGATTACTTCGGCTACAAGTCTGTGTACTATACCGTGAGTACAGCCGGGGCAATAGTGGGTGGTCACGTCTGCCAGAGCGTGAGGTCTTTTAAATTCGGGCATTAGTTCTTACCTCCCATTTCTCTTAACTTTTCAAGTATCTCAGCGGGTTTCGGGATAACGCCGCCTGTCCTGCCGTAGAACTCAACGGGCTTCGAGCAGTTGAGAGCGATCTTTACATCGTCTACCATCTGACCCATCGACATCTCAACACACAGAACATTCTTTGCGTTCTTGCAGGCTTCGGCGATCTCCTTGGCAGGATAAGGCCAGAGAGTTATCGGTCTTACTATACCGACCTTGAGCCCCTCTTTTCTTGCCGCCTCAACTGCGGACTTTGCAAGTCTTGCAGTCGAACCGTAAGCTACAACGACCGTATCCGCGTCCTCGCAGTAGTCGCTGACAGCCTCTGTATGCTTTGCTTTCAGATCTTCATATCTTTCAAATCTTTCTCTTACATTATCCTCAAGCTGATCGGGCTTAAGGTAAAGAGAATTGATAATATTGTGTTTTCTCTTGTTGCCGTGACCGCAGGCAGCCCACGGCTTCTTTGATGCATCGGACATCTTTATTTCGGTGTCCTCAAACGCTACAGGCTCCATCATCTGACCGAGAAGTCCGTCCGCCAGTATAACTGCGGGCATTCTGTACTCATCCGCAAGGTCAAACGCCTTGGTTACGGTATCGACCATTTCCTGAACCGACGCGGGAGCAAATACGATAGCGTGGAAGTCGCCGTGACCGAGAGCGTGTGTTATCTGCCAATAGTCAGCCTGTGACGGCTGGATACCGCCAAGACCCGGACCGCCTCTTTGTACGTCTATGATAACGCAGGGCAGATCTGAACCGGCTATATAGCTTATTCCCTCTGTTTTAAGCGAAATTCCGGGAGAGGATGATGATGTCATACATCTGATACCCGAGCCTGCACAGCCGTAAACCATATTTATAGCCGCGACCTCCGACTCAGCCTGTAAGAATACGCCGCCTACCTTTGGCATTCTCTTTGACAGATATGCGGAAATTTCCGTCTGCGGCGTTATGGGATAGCCGAAGAAGCACTTGCAGCCTGCTCTGATAGCGGCTTCAGCCAGAGCTTCGTTACCCTTCATAAGACTTTTCTCAGCCATTGTTGTCACCTCCTACAGTGATAGCGCAGTCGGGGCACATCATAGCGCACAGTGCACAAGCGATGCAAGCATCGTCATCTGTGCATACGGCGGTGTAGTAGCCCTTCTTGTTGAGCTTTTCCGTCTGTAAGGCAACTATTTTCTTCGGACAGGCTGTTGTGCACAGTCCGCAACCTTTACAGCGGTCAAAATCCACTTTCATTTTTGCCATATTACTGACCTTTCCTTTCGCCTGTGATTTTTTGTATTCGGCTTACCATTCAAATTCGGTAAGGAAACAGCTTAAATCTGTTAGTCCGCAAAATCTTCCCAAAGCTTTTTGACATATACCTTTATAGGATACGCCTTGTCGATCCCGTCAAGAAATTCCGCCTTTGCGGTCACTGCCGAAAGCGGAAGACCCGCCGCACGGCATACTCTGTCCGCATAGTCGATCGAGCCGTGTATTATGTTACTGTCGGTTTCACTGCCGAGGTTTGTGTTGTTTATTATTCCGTCACACTTCATGCCCGATGCGTTTTCTATCTCGTACATCAGCTGTAATGCTTCTTCAGGCTCTTTCGTGAGATATCTGCAACGGTTGATGACGTACAGCATCTGTGTGTCGTATTTTTCAAATACTTTTCTGTATCTGCCGAGTGCTTTAGCACCCTCATCGTCGCCGCCGACATCTATTATAATATATCCGTCACGGTCGGCAATTCCGTTCATATCAAAACCCAGTGCCGGAATGTCAAGGTTTGAGTTTGCGTATGTCGGCACGGTAAGACTGATATTGTACTTGCCGAACAGCTCTTTGAAATCGGCTGTTCTGAAATAAGGATTTACGATATCTAGGTCAACGACCGTGACCTTTTCGCCTTTTGCGGCAAGGTCGAGCGCCATATTGACAGACACGTTTGTTTTACCCGAACCGTAATGTCCCGTTATTATATTTATCTTTTTGAAATCCATTTTTATCCTTTTTGCACTGTCCCGCTTATTTGGCGGGTAAATCAACAAATCAATTATAACACTTTAAATTCCGTTTGTAAATAGGCAATTTTGGTAATGTGCATAAAGCAGGTGCAAAGTAAGCGGTCGGTATTAGTCAAAATACAGATATTAGGCACAGAAGCGCAAAGCGGGCAAAAGTGTTTTGATAATTGCCGGCGGGTCTGCTTTTTTGACTATTAAGCGAGGCGCTTGTCAAAAGAAACGTTCATATGACGATGTATGGTATTGAAAGATGCGGAAGTATAAGTTTGCGTAAAAAATGCAAAATCCCCGTAATACGGCACTGTTCAACGGAAATTGACAAATTTCAGACTGTTGCCGTTCTTGACATTCGGACGGTTATGTTGTAAAATATAAATCAAATGCGGCTCTGCCGTTTACCCGGGAAAATACAGCTCGGCTGTAGCATAGCGAGAAAGCAATGATCGGCACAATGAAACGGGTACATGAATAACGGATTTATTTTAAGTAAATTATAAAACAAAAAAATAGCGGAAAAGCGGTTTAAAGAAATTATATATTTTCCTTATGACACAGCATTTTAATTTCAACAGCACTGAAAGTCGGCGAAGGATAGGATTTATGCAGACAAAGCCCTGCCGACAGTACTTATGACATTTTGACAATGCCGCTTGCAGTGAAAAGAGCCTGTATACGGTTACGGGTCAGCTTTGCTTTGTTTCAAAGGGGGAAGTATGCCCCGTGAACGTGTACTCAAAGTATATTCACTGTCTGATTTGTGGGCAAATTATATATTGCCGCTTTTCCGTCTGTACGGACGTGTACATAAGATATAAGCGTCCTATGGAAGGAAAGGTATTTTAAATGGGAATTATTGACTCTAAAAATTTATTGACTGTAACGGAAAGCATAAAGCCCAAGGCGACCAAGCCGTATTCTAAGCGCAAGAAAAATCCTTTTGCAAAGCAGTTCAAGCTGACCGACAGAAATGCGCCGGAAAATAAGGAAACCGATGTGCTGAAAAATCTTAAACCCATATCGGGCGAAAAAAAGGTTCTTACCGATAAGAGAGGACCTGTGCTCAATGACAAGAAAAACGTTTTGACCGACAACAGACAAAGCGTAAAGCAGCCGGTATCGGCAGACGACCGTCAGAACGGAAAAAAGCCTGTACTGACCGATAACAGGCAGATCTGTAAGAAAGCTGTCCCGACAAACAACAGACAAAATGAAAAAAAGCCCGTGCTGACAGACAGCAGATCGCACGGCAGTAAAAACGAACAGAATAAGAATATGCAGTATCCGTCATATTTTACCGAGGATGACAAAAAGGAAAGCAGAAAAACACCTGTAAGAATTATGTCACTCGGCGGTGTGAATGAGATAGGCAAGAATATTTACGGTTACGAATGCTGCAACGATATATTCATTATCGACTGCGGACTTGCATTCCCCGATGATGATATGCTCGGTGTAGATCTTGTTATACCCGATTTTACTTATCTTGAAAAGAACAAGGAAAAGATAAGAGGTGTGGTGCTGACCCACGGTCATGAAGATCATATCGGTGCACTGCCGTACTTCCTGAAAAAGATAAACGTACCTGTATACGGCACAAGACTTACGCTCGGACTTGTCGAGGGTAAGCTCCGCGAACACGGTATTTTATCGCAATGCTCGCTGAATGTTGTTGTACCGCGCCAGAACGTAAGAATGGGCTGTATGAGCGTTGAATTTATCAGGGTGAACCATTCTATCCCCGATGCGTGTGCCATGGCGGTGCATACACCTGCGGGTGTTATCGTGCATACAGGCGACTTTAAGGTTGACTATACACCTATCGAGGGCGGAATAATCGATCTGGCTCGTTTCGGCGAGCTCGGAAACAAGGGCGTTCTCGCACTGCTTTCGGAAAGCACAAACGCGGAGCGTCCGGGCTATACGGCGACCGAGAGAAAGGTCGGAGAGAGCTTCAAGAGCCTGTTTGCGGGCGCTGACGGCAAGCGGATAATCGTTGCGACGTTCTCCTCAAATATTCACAGAATACAGCAGATCATAAACAATGCGGAGGCGTGGGGCAGAAAGGTCGCCGTTTCGGGCAGGAGTATGCTCAACGTGCTTACTACCGCGATCGAGCTCAATTATATAAAAGTACCTCAGGGTATGCTTGTGGATATAGAAGATGTCAACAAGTATCCGCCTGAGAAGATGGTAATTATCACAACGGGAAGCCAGGGCGAACCGCTTTCCGCACTTTCGAGAATGTCATCGGGCGACCACAGACAGGTGTCGATAACTCCGAATGACCTTATCATTATTTCCGCAACTCCTATACCCGGCAATGAGAAGTTTGTCGGCAAGCTCGTAAACGAACTTATGAAGCAGGGCGCTGAGGTCGTATATGAGGCTATGTATGAGGTACACGTTTCGGGTCACGCCTGCCAGGACGAGCTTAAAATGATGCTTGCGCTGACAAAGCCTAAATTCTTTATTCCGATACACGGCGAATACAAGCATATGAAAAAGCACGAGGGGCTTGCCATAAAGATGGGTATACCCGAGAAAAATATATTCCTTCTCAATATCGGTCAGGTAGTAGAAACAGACAGCGTTGAAATGAAAGTGGTAGGTCAGGTGCCCGCAGGAAAGGTGCTTGTTGACGGACTCGGAGTCGGAGATGTCGGCTCGGTCGTACTGCGTGACAGAAAGCATCTGTCCGAGGACGGACTTATTGTTGTTGTCACTACTATAAACCGTGAGACGGGCGCGGTAGCGGCAGGTCCGGATATAGTATCAAGAGGATTTGTATATGTAAGAGAATCCGAAGCGCTTATGGACGAGGCTAAACAGCTTGTAAAGAAGACGCTCCGGACCTGTGCGGACAGAAATATCCGCGAGTGGGGCAATATAAAGTCAAGTGTAAGAGATGAGCTGGGCAACTTCATATTCCAGAAAACAAAGCGAAACCCCATGATACTGCCTATAATAATGGAAGTATAAAACAGTAAAAACAAAGGAGGCGCAGAAAGTGAAGAATTTTTATCGTGACGGCGGACTTGTCATATCTGTTTCGGCACTGGTTATCGCACTGGTGATAATGCAGGGCTATATATATACCAGGGATATAAACATATTCTGGCTGTCTGCGCCTTTTGTGGTTCTTATCGGCGGCTTTGCCATAGGTAAGCTCATACAGGTAACGAGAAAGACGTTCCAGTACTATGCGCGAATTGACGATGAGCTTGAAGCCAAGATGCATATGTCGGTGCACAGTTTCCCGATGTCGGCGGTAATTATAGACAGTGCAGGAAGAATAGTATGGACAAACGGAAAATTCACCGAGGAATTTCCCGAGTGCTGTGAATACGGTATGGAGCTGTCTGATATCACCGATATACCGGCAACGGATTTTTTTACCGACGACGGCATTACGATAACATATAAGGACAGTGTGTACAAGGTGTTCGCAAGAGTGCCCGATGAAGAAGAGGCAAAGGAGCTTACCTTGCTGTTTTTCAAGAATATCACCGACATCACAGCCCTTGAAACGGAGAAAAAGCTGTCACAGCCTGTTGTAATACTGTTTATGGTAGACGGCTATGAGGAGCTTATCAGCGGTTGCCTTGAAAGTGAAAAGGCGCACGTTTCCGTACAGATAGACAAGCTTCTTGAGGACTTTGCGGGGCAGACCACCGGAGTACTGAGAAAGAACGCTTCTGACAGATTTATCGCGATAATTGAGGAACGACATCTCCGGAAGATACTTGAAAACAAGGTCGAGATCCTCGACAAGGCAAGAGAGATATTCGTAAACGACAGGCTGAACGTCACAATGTCGATAGGTATCGGCAGAACAGGCAAAACGCTCAAGGAAAGCGAGCAGTTCGCACGTCAGGCACTTGAAATGGCGCTCGGACGAGGCGGCGATCAGGCGGCGGTAAAGACGTACAACGGCTTCGAGTTCTACGGCGGAGTATCAAAGGGCGTTGAGCGCCATACCAAGGTAAAGACGCGAATTATCGCAAACTCACTGCTGGAGCTTGTTGACAATGCGGATAAGATATTCATAATGGGTCACAAGTACAGCGACCTTGACAGCGTGGGCTCATCGGTAGGTCTTACCTGCGCTATAAGAAACCTCGGCAAGAGTGCATGGGCGGTATGCGACTACAACACTTCACTTGCAAAGGTGCTGATAGACAGATTTCCGCACGTTGACGGAGAAGAACCGTTGTTTATGGAGCCTTCCGATGCGGTCGGAGAAACAACAGATAACACCTTGCTTATAATATGCGACACTCATAACCCGCTGATAATCGAAAGCAAGGAGCTTTACGAAAAGGCAAAGAAGGTAGTTGTCATCGACCACCACAGGAAGATGGTAAACTACATAGACAATGCCGTAATATTCCACCACGAGCCGTATGCGTCCTCCGCATCGGAAATGGTGACCGAGCTTATACAGTACTTCGGCGAAGCCGGCAAGCTCAGAGCGGTACAGGCAGAGTGCCTTCTTGCCGGAATTATGCTTGACACCAAGAATTTCGTTATGAAAACGGGTGTCAGAACCTTTGAGGCGGCGGCTGTACTGCGCAAGATGGGTGCAGATACGATAACCGTCAAAAAGATGTTCTCAAGCTCCATAGACAGCTATAAGCGAAAGACCCAGATAGTAGCGGAAGCGGAGATCTATCGCAAGTGCGCGATAGCACCCTGCGACTTCTATGCGGACGACCTGAGGATCGTTGCTCCGCAGGCGGCGGACGAATTGCTCACTATCAAGAATGTCGACGCATCATTCGTACTGTACAAGACGATGAGCAACGAGATATCGATAAGCGCAAGAAGTATGGGCAATTTAAATGTTCAGCTCATTATGGAGGCTCTGGGCGGCGGCGGTCATCAGACGATGGCAGGCGCACAGCTTAAGGACGAAACACTGGGCGAAGCGCTCGAGGTACTCAAAAAATCAATAGACGATTACTATTTAAGTCTAATAAAGGTAAATTCAAACGACAACAAGACTGCACAGCGCAGTTAAAAGAAAGGACGATATAAAATGAAGGTAATTTTCACACAAGACGTAGCAGGCTCGGGCAAGAAGGGCGAGGTCAAGGAAGTCAAGGACGCATACGCAAGAAACTGCCTTATCAAGAAGGGACTTGCGGTAGAAGCTACCAACGAGAACCTTAACCACCTTGAGGGTCAGAAGGCGTCTGCACAGCACAAGCTTGATGTTGAAGCGGCTAACGCAAAGAAGATAAAGGATACTATCGACGGCAAGGTGCTTACAATCAAGGCAAAAGCAGGACAGGGCGGAAAGCTGTTCGGTTCTGTTACCGGCAAGGATATAAGCGCACTGATAAAGCGTGATTTCGGCTTTGACGTTGACAAGAGAAAGATAGTAACAAAGAGCGATATCAAGTCATTCGGCACATTCACCGCAGAAGCAAGACTGTTTACAGGTATCGTTGCACAGTTCAGCGTAAAGGTTGAGGAAGAATAATGGCTGATATGGAGCTTACGGGGGTAAATCTCCCGTACAGCCTTGATGCGGAGCAGTCTGTACTCGGTGCTATACTGCTTGACGGCAGCGCCAATATGCCCAAGGCATCGGCAAAGCTGCACCCCGAGCATTTCTATGTCAAAATGCACAGCGACATTTACACCGTTATGACGCAGATGTTTGCCGCAAGCGACAGCATAGATGTTGTTACAGTGCTTGAAAACTGTATGAAGCAGAACGTTTTCGAGTCGCAGGAAGAGGGACGTACATATCTTGTAAAGCTTATGGAAACCGTCCCGAGCATTTCAAGCATAGACAGATATATCGAGATAGTCGAGGATAAGTACACAAGGCGGCTTCTTATAAGCATAGCCGGTGATATCCTCGAAAACGCAAACGACGGTAATGCAGAAACATCTACTCTGCTTGAGCTGGCGGAAAAGAAAATATATGAGGTTCGCAACGAAAATCAGGTCAGAGGTCTTACAAAGCTGAACGGCATCGTTGTCGGCATACTTAATGAGCTGTCCGAGCTTTGTGCAAATCCGGACAGACAGGGCATACAGGGACTGAAATCAGGTTTCCCGTCACTTGACAAGTACATACACGGACTTAATAATTCGGATCTGTTGATCGTAGCAGCGCGTCCCGGTATGGGTAAAACGTCATTTGCCATGAATATGGCGACAAACGTAGCCAAGTATCACCCCGAAAAGGCAGTGTGTGTATTTAACCTTGAAATGTCTAAGGAACAGCTTGTAAAGCGTATGCTGTCCTCCGAGGGCAGAATTTCGAGCGAGCTTATGTCAACGGGTCGCTTTGACCCCGCACAGTGGAGAAACCTTGCCGATGCGGCATTCGTGCTGTCAAATATGAATATCTATATAGACGACAGCTCGGCGATCACGGTAAACGAGATGAAGGCAAAGCTCCGCCGTGTCGAGAACCTCGGATTGATAGTAATAGACTATCTCCAGCTTATTTCATCGGGAAGAAGAGATCTTAACCGTGTAAATGAGATCTCCGAAATGACGCGAAACCTCAAGATAATGGCAAAGGAGCTTAATGTTCCTATAATCGTACTGTCACAGCTTGCGCGTTCCGCCGAAAAAAAGGATGATAAGCGACCTATGCTGTCAGACCTGCGTGATTCAGGTTCTATCGAACAGGATGCGGATATAGTCCTTTTCCTGTACCGTGACAGTTACTATAACAAAGAAGCTGAGGATCAGAGAGCCTGCAAGTGTATAGTCGCAAAGAACCGTCACGGCGAAACCAACGATATCAATATGATATGGGACGGTCAGTACACGAGATTTACAGATGTGGAGTATGTCCATGCCGAGCAGTGATTTAAAAAATTCCGTTAAAAATACGATAGAGCGGTATTCGATGATAAATAAGGGCGATACTGTAATTGCGGCGGTAAGCGGCGGCGCAGACAGCGTCGCCTTGCTGTATGTGCTGTATTCGCTTAAAAACGAGCTCGGATTTTCGCTTGCCGCCTGTCATGTAAACCATAACCTGCGCGGCGAGGAGAGCGACGGAGATGAGAGATTTGTCCGCAGAATGTGCAGATTTCTTGATATTCCGCTGTATGTAGCAAGTATAAAGGTAAACGATCTCAGGCAAAAGCACGACAGCCTTGAAGAATGCGCAAGACGGCTCAGATACGAATTTTTCGACAGCATAAGCCGCGGCAAGCTTATAGCTACCGCGCACACAGCGTCCGATAACTGCGAAACCATACTTATAAATATGGTCCGCGGCACGGCACTGTCGGGTATATGCGGAATACCCGTAAAGCGCGACAATATAATCCGCCCGCTGCTATACAACACCCGCGGGGATATTGAGCGGTACTGCACGGAAAATTCACTTGATTACGTCACCGACAGCACAAATTTGTCGGACGATTATACCCGAAACAAGATAAGGCATAAGGTCGTGCCGCTTCTCAGAGAAATAAATCCGGCGCTTTTCGGCGCAATAAGCAGGCTGTCGCAGTCGGTATCCGATGACGACAGATACCTTGACAAGATCGCGGCTCAGCTTATGGAAAAGGCACATACTCAAGACGATAAGTATGATGTCAATGTGCTTTATACCGCCGAGGAATGCATACTGCGGCGTATCGTCACAATGCTTTTCAGAAATAACGATATACCGCTGAATATGAGAGCGGTAGAAAGCTGTGTCGGGATCATAAGGGCAAGACAGGGAAAAATAAATCCGTGCCAGTTTAAATTTGTTATGATACGCAAAAAAAAGCTGTTTGTGCTGACTGACTGTGAGAAATTCAGACGAAATTAGTGTGATAAACAGCTTAAAAGTGATTATCGCCGTTGCTTTTCGGTAGCATTCGTGCTATAATTGCAGTATTACTGATTTTGTTGCAAGCGCTTAACATTTATTTAATATAAGCGATGTATTATTTACGATAAAGAAAAACGGAGAAATAAAACGTGGAAAACAACATACACAATGATATCGAAAGAGTGCTTTTCACAAGCGAACAGCTTATGAAAAGAGCAGAAGAGATAGGAAAACAGATAACCGAGGACTATAAGGGCGAAGAGGTAACGATAATTGGTATACTCAAAGGCTCATTTATGTTCCTGTCTGATGTGATGAAAAGCATAGACCTTTACACAAGACTTGACTTTGTGACCGTGCAGTCATACGGAAACGGTACGACATCGGGTGAGCTCAGGCTTACAAAGGATATTACCGCCGATATCAAGGGTAAGCACGTCATACTCGTTGAGGATATTCTTGACAGCGGTAAGACGCTAAAGTTTGTAAAGGATCTGTTCCTTGAAAGAGAGCCTGCATCAATAAAGGTATGCACATTGCTCAATAAGAAAGTAAGAAAATCAGAAGTTATAAAGGCAGACTATATCGGCTTTGACGTAGATAATGTATTTGTAGTCGGATACGGACTTGATTATGCCCAGCTGTACAGAAATCTCCCGTACATAGGTGAGCTTAAGGTCGAAGCACGCTGAAAAAACAGCGTCGAAGCTGTAAAAATATAACCGTAAAGACGGTCGGGTGCAATATGCAGACACGACCGACAGAAAGGGAAACTGATGAATCAGAACAACAAATTCAAAGGCGTTTTCATTTACCTTGCAGTTATCGTTCTGCTTGTCATAGGCATGGTCACAATGCTTCAGATGAGCGCGACACCGGGTGAACGAACAAGATATTCACAGGTGATAAGCGAATTTGATAACTACAATGTTTCAGGCTATACGCTTGATCTAGGCTCAGGTGAATTACAGTACACATTAAAGAGCGACAGCACAAAGAAATATAAGTATTCTGTGCCGAACGTAAGCCTGTTCTTACAGGATACCGAGGGTTACAGAAAGGCATATAACGAGAAAAATCCCGACAGTCCGCTCGTTGAGGACTTCTATCCCGTTTCGGACAATTCGTTCCTGCTCAGCTTCCTGCCGTATCTGCTTATGGTAGCACTGATGATAGGCTTTACGTTTGTGATAATGCGTCAGGCAGGCGGCGGCGGAAAAATGTCGCAGTTCTCCAAGGCAAACGCAAGAACACAGCCGGCGGGCGGTCCTAAGATAACCTTTGCCGATGTTGCAGGCGCAGAGGAAGAAAAGGAAGAAATGAGCGAGATCGTCGACTTTATGAGAAACCCCAGAAAGTATCAGGAGCTCGGCGCTAAAATACCGCGCGGCGTACTTCTGCTCGGCCCTCCCGGTACAGGTAAGACCTTACTTGCAAAGGCTGTTGCGGGAGAAGCAAACGTTCCGTTCTTCTCAATAAGCGGTTCGGATTTCGTTGAGATGTTCGTCGGTGTCGGCGCAAGCCGTGTAAGAGATCTGTTCGATCAGGCAAAGAAGCATACACCGTCAATAATATTCATAGATGAGATAGATGCGGTAGGTCGTCAGAGAGGTACAGGTCTTGGCGGCGGTCACGATGAGCGTGAACAGACGCTGAACCAGCTGCTCGTTGAGATGGACGGCTTCTCAGACAATCAGGGAGTTATCGTTATTGCGGCTACAAACAGACGTGATATACTTGATCCCGCACTGCTCCGTCCCGGTCGTTTCGACCGACAGATCACTGTAGGATATCCAGATATCAAGGGCAGAGAGGCTATTCTGCGCGTTCATACAAAGAATAAGAAGCTCGCTCCCGATATAAGCCTTGCCACTATCGCAAAGGGTACAGCCGGCTTTACCGGTGCAGACCTTGCGAACCTTGTAAACGAGGCGGCTCTGCTTGCGGCAAGAAACAACAGAAAGGCTATAACACAGCCTGATATAGAAGAGGCTACTATCAAGGTAGTTGCAGGACCTGAGAAGAAGTCAAAGGTAGTCAGCGAAGACGAAAAGCGTCTTACGGCATTCCACGAGGCAGGTCACGCAGTCTGCACATTCCACTGCAAGACACAAGACCCCGTACACCAGGTTTCGATCATACCGAGAGGTATGGCAGGCGGCTATACAATGTCGCTTCCCGAGCATGACAGGAGCTTCAGAAGCAAGACGCAGATGGAAGAAGAGATCATTGTTCTGCTCGGCGGACGTGTTGCCGAAAAGATCGTGCTCGATGAGATATCAACGGGTGCCAGCAACGATATTGAACGTGCCACAGACCTTGCAAGAAGTATGATAACAAGATACGGCTTCTCCGAAAAGCTGGGTCCTATCGTATACGGACACGATAACTCCGAGGTGTTCCTCGGCAGAGATTATTCTCAGGGCAGAAACTACTCGGAAAATGTTGCCGCAGAAATTGACGGCGAGATCCGCGAGCTTATAGACACAAGCTATGAAAATGCAAAGCAGATACTGCTAAGTCACAGAGATCAGCTCGACAAGGTCGCTCATTACCTTATGGAGCATGAGAAGATCGACGGCGACGACTTCATCAAGCTGATGAACGGAGAACCGCTTGAAGATAATTCAGGCGCACCTGTCCAGAGCACAAACGATGTTGCTCCCGTTTCGGAAGATGCCGCTCAGGTTATCGGAGATAACGATAACAGCGATATCAATGAAACAAACGAATAATTGAATTTAACGGTTGCCCCCGATTTTCGGGGGCAATTTTTCTGCTCCGCCGCCGAGTGGTTATTTGTCACAATAAACAGCGTCCGAAACAGCAATTTTTCGGATAAAGTCGGGGTTGATTGAAATTGACATACCGCGTTTGATATAGTATAATTATATACTGAATGGGTTTGCTCACAAAACGGGCAGACAACACATAAAAGATATTAAAACAAGCTTCAAAAGAAAGGACGATACAGTTGATATTCGCCGATTTATTTTTTCTGTATTTCTTTATGGCACTGTGCTTTATAGCATATTTTATCTGCCGTAAGACAGTATACCGCAACTGGGTGCTTATCGTATTCTCTATGATATTCTATGCATGGGGTGAGCCGGTCTGGGTTTTCCTGCTTGTCGGAAGCGTTACGGTAAACTATGTTGCGGGACTGCTGATAGATAAGTTCCGTGATACAAAAAAAGCTACCGCGGTAACTGCCGGTGCTCTTATATTTGATATAGGACTTCTGATGTTCTTCAAATATACAGGCTTCTTTGTTGAAAATTTCAATGCGATAAGCCCGGTCGACCTACCCGTGCCGCATATAGAAATGCCGATAGGCATAAGCTTCTTCACATTCCAGATAATCTCCTATATCCTTGACTGCTACTGGGGCAAGATAAAGGTTCAGAAAAGTTGGTACAAGCTGCTTATGTACATCTCAATGTTCCCTCAGCTCGTTGCAGGTCCTATCGTCCGTTATGCTGTAATTGAAGATGAGATAGATAACAGAGTGATAACCAAAGAGGATATCAGCGAGGGTATCACAAGAATATGTATGGGTCTTGGCAAGAAGGTGATCCTTGCCAATAACCTCAGCACTATAGTTGATACGTTCTTCAAGAACGGCGACCTTGCATCGTTATCCGTAGTCGGAACATGGTACACCGTAATAGTTTATGCTATGCAGGTCTACTTTGACTTCTCGGGTTATTCGGATATAGCGATAGGTCTTGGCCGCATATTCGGCTTCCACTTTGACGAGAACTTCCGCTATCCTTTTGTAAGCAAGAATATCACCGAATTCTGGCAGAGGTGGCACATCTCGCTTGGTACATTCTTCCGCGACTATCTGCTGTACGTTCCGATATTCGGCAAGAGAAGAAAGTATCTTAACCTCTTTCTCGTATGGTTCTGCACAGGCTTCTGGCACGGCGCAAACTGGAACTATATAATCTGGGGTCTTTACTTCGGACTGTTCATTCTGATAGAGCGCACAATAGGCAACAAGAATATGAGAAAGATGCCAAAGGCGCTTGCGCACATATATAATACGATAGTAGTCGTGGTGGGCTTCGGTATATTCTACTTTACCGATCTTGGCAAGCTCGGCACATTCCTCGGAAACCTTGTCGGACTTAACGGCAACTCATTTGTAGATAAGATATCTACACAGAATATGACAGCAAATGCGTGGCTTTTTATTGTAAGCGTAGCGCTGTGTATGCCTGTTGTTCCCGCACTCAAGAAGAAGCTTGAGAGTATGAATTATTATCTTGCAACCTCTGTAGGTCAGACGGTGCTTAATGTTGCGGTATTCGCACTGAGCAGTATACTGCTTGTAAATGCCACAAACAACCCGTTTATCTATTGGCAGTTCTGAGAAAGGAGTGAGTAAATTGGCAGATCATATAGATGACAAGGAGCTTGAAGAGCTTAACGAAATATACCGCCGCAAGATGGAAGCTCAGAAAACAAGCGAACCGAAAAAGAACAAGCGTGATAAAGCGGTAAAACCTGCAAAGAGCGAAGATACTCATTCCGCGAAAAAAGAAAAGCAGATAAAAGTAAAACCGGAAAAACAGGACAGAGAGGAAAAATCACAGCAGGATAACAAGCCTATGAGCGCAGACGAGCGCAAGAAAAAGCTTGGCGTAAAGATAAATATCGGCGTATGCACTGCATTCTTTGCGGTTGTTGCCGTCGGGCTTCTGGTGCTTCCGCGTCCGACTGTATCCGAATCTGAAAAGCGTAACCTTGCCACATTCCCGAAATTCACATGGGACGCATATCTGAGCGGTGACTACACAAACGATATCAGCTATTTCTTTAACGACACCGTACCGTTCAGAGATACATTCAAGGCAATCGGTGCAGGATTTCGCTCACTGTTCGGCTTTACTGTAGACGGTGCAGAGATAAAGGGCACTGTTTCGCAGGTGAACAGCGGAGCGTCACAGACCGAGGTCACAACTGCGTCAACCAAGCCCATAGCTATAGTTACACCTGCGCCGTCCGATACCTCAAGCAATGCTCCCGAGAGCAGCAACTCAGCACCTGAGAGCAAAGCCGAAACATCGTCAAATGACAGCTCAAAAGCCGAAACAAGCTCAAAGTCGGATAACAGCAGTAATGCTCCAAAGCCCGAAAACGTATATATAGCGCCCTCTGACCCGGATGCACAGGTGCTTTATGAAGAGGGCTCACAGCTTGTATATCAGAGCGGCGACACAATATACGGCGCACAGCTCTATAACGGAAACCGTGACAATGCAGAGGACTATGCGCATACCCTCAATACACTGAAAAAACTGCTCCCGGATACCGATGTATACAGTATGCTGGCGCTTACCCAGAATACATTTATAACCCCCGCCGAGCTTGAAAAGTCAAAGTATACCGAGCTTAGCGACTCTGAATATATCTCAAATATGCTTAGCAAGGACATCAAGGTCATAGATACTATGAAAGCGCTCCTTCCGCATCGTAAAGAAAACCTGTATTTCCTGCGCGACTGCCACTGGCAGCAGCTCGGAGCGTACTATGCGGCTCAGAGCTTTGCAAAAACGGCAGGCGTAAGCTTTGCAAAGCTGTCCGACTATGACAAGTATGAAGAGGACTGCCTTGGCTCGGTCTATGCGGCAACTCAGTATGAAGGACTTATGTACGAAGGGGAAACATTCACCTACTATGTTCCGAAAAACGAGTATACTACCGAGTACTATAACGAGGACTATGAATTTCAGTTTGAGTATCCTCTGATGCCGAGGTCCGACTACAATACAACTGCGTTCTACAGCCTGTTTATGGTGGCTGACAGCTATATAAAGCATATCACTACAGATGCAGATAACGACAGAGTGCTGGTTGTGCTCAAGGATGACTATCCCAGTGCTATGATACCTTGCCTTACCTCTTCATTCGGGGAGATATATGTTATAGATGTACGCTATTGTAATTTCAATGTAGCGAGCTTCTGTGTTGAAAAAGGTGCGACAGATGTTCTTGTCGGAATGACGACCGAAAATGCTCTCGGTGAAATAGGAGATACACTTTCGTATCTTCTGAATATATAAAAATGATATGCCCTTAGCAAAAAGCCAAGGGCATTTTTGTACAGATATACCGCGGTTCATACCACATAAACTTAATATTCGGTTAAATCAAGGAGAATATAATCTATACAGTTCAATTTGCTTAAAGAAAACGGAGGAAATAATATGTTCCATATAATGGTAGTAGAGGACGACACAAATACCAGAAAGCTGATGTGCACGGTGCTTAAGCAAAACGGCTATGAGCCTGTACCTGCCGTTGACGGCGTTGATGCGCTCGATATACTCGACAGACAGCACGTTGACCTTATACTGCTTGATGTAATGATGCCGAGAATGGACGGCTATGAGTTTGTCAAAACGCTCCGTGAGGGCGGCTGTAATACGCCTGTCCTTATGGTTACGGCAAGGGAAACCTCCGCCGATAAGATCGCCGGTTTCCGTGCCGGAACTGACGACTATATGGTGAAGCCCGTTGACGATGAGGAAATGCTCCTTCGTATATCGGCACTTCTTCGCCGCAGTAATATAGCGAATGAGCACAAGCTCCACGCAGGCGGCACGGTACTTGACTATGATGCGCTCACAGTTACCAGCGGCGGCAATACATATGAGCTTCCGAACAAGGAGTTTATGCTGCTGTTCAAGCTTCTCAGCTATCAGAACAAGATATTCACACGCCGTCAGCTTATGGATGAGCTGTGGGATATGGAAACGGAAACGGACGAGCGTACTATAGACGTTCATATAAATCGCCTGCGTGATAAGTTTCACGACAACCCGGATTTTGAGATAGTAACTGTCAGAGGACTGGGCTACAAGGCTGTGCTGAAACAGCATTAAGTGTCAGGAGGATTCTGATGCACAGAAAAATCAGTGATGAGGAAAAGCGACTGCGCTCCATAAATACCTATGTCGTATTGTTCGTATTCTTCATAATGGTATCGGCAGGCGTTATCTGCGTGCTGATATTCAATATACTTGACGCATTCGGACTGATTAAGCATATAGAGGTAGTGCCGATGCTACTGCCGTTTATTATGCTGTGCGCCTGTATAATAATCGGCAGTATACTGTCGGCTATGCTATCGGGTATACTGCTCCGTCCGCTCAATGATCTCAAGGAAGGTCTGCTTAAAGTATCAAAGGGTGACTTTACTGTACGACTTGAGGAAAACGGAAACAGCGAACTTTCGCATATACAGGAAAGCTTCAATATAATGGTAAAGGAGCTTGGCAATACCGAGCTTTTCAGAAATGATTTCATAAACGACTTCTCACACGAATTTAAAACGCCGATGGTGTCTGTTTACGGCTTTGCAAAGCAACTCAAAAAAGGCGGACTTACTAAGGAGCAGGAGCAGGAATACATTGACATAATCATAAACGAGTCACAGCGGCTCATAAATATGTCAAGTAATATTCTTATGCTCAGTAAGCTCGAAAACCAGGAAATAATCACCGACAAGAAAGATTTTTCGCTCGATGAGGAACTGCGCAGGTGCGTTCTGCAATTACAGGGGCAGTGGGGAGAAAAAAATCAGGAGGTTATTCCGGATCTTTGCGAGATTACCTATTACGGCAACAGCGAAATGCTTAAACAGGTGTGGCTGAATGTCATCGGCAACGCTGTAAAGTATACACCGGACGGCGGTACGATTGAAGTTAAGCTTGATATCAACCCGAAGAATGAACAGGAAGTAAGAGTGCGTATCACCGATAACGGCATAGGCATGGATAAGGCTACCGCCGAACGTATTTTTGAAAAGTTCTATCAGGGTGACAGCTCGCACGCAACCGGCGGAAACGGTCTTGGTCTTGCTATGGTAAAGCGAATTGTCGAGCTTTGCGGCGGCAGGATAAGAGTAAAGAGTGAGCCCGATAAAGGTACGCAGTTTACCGTTTATCTTCCGATAGAGGACAAAGATAAGGAAGATAAGAAAAAGAAAAGTTTAAATGCGGTTAACACAGCCGGATTAAAATAAACAATCACGGTGTTTAGCAGACTATAAAGCGGCTTTTGCCGTTTACATATAACTTTAAAGTTCTTATGAAGAGGATATTACGATGCTTCAACTGAAAAACATAACCAAAGATTATAAGGTTGGTGATGAAAAGGTACACGCACTTAAAGGGGTCAGCATAGATTTCCGCGAGAGTGAATTTGTATCAATACTGGGTCAGTCGGGCTGCGGCAAGACAACGCTTTTAAATATTATCGGCGGACTTGACAGATACACGGAAGGCGACCTTATAATAGGCGGAAAATCGACAAAGGAATTTAAAAATGCCGACTGGGATACATATCGCAATCACTCGATCGGCTTTGTGTTCCAGAGCTATAATCTGATCCCGCACCAGACGGTACTTGCAAACGTTGAGCTTGCACTGACTTTATCGGGCGTATCAAAAACCGAAAGAAGACAGAGGGCAAAGGATGCGCTTGTAAAGGTAGGACTTGGGGATCAGCTTAAGAAAAAGCCGAATCAGATGTCCGGCGGTCAGATGCAGAGAGTTGCTATTGCAAGAGCGCTTGTAAACGAACCCGATATACTCCTTGCCGATGAACCGACAGGTGCGCTTGACAGCGAAACGAGCGTTCAGATAATGGAGCTTTTGAAGGAAATATCGAAAGACAAGCTCATTATCATGGTAACACATAACCCAGAGCTTGCCGAGAAATATTCCAACAGAATAATAAGACTGCTTGACGGTAGGGTAGTTGACGATACCAATCCTTACGACAGAAATGTAGTCGAGCCTATCGAAAAGAAAAAGGCGGGTAAGGAAAAGAAGATAAAGAAACCGTCGATGTCATACTTTACTGCACTGTCACTGAGTTTAAATAACCTGATGACCAAAAAGGGCAGAACCTTTATGACTTCCTTTGCGGGAAGCATAGGTATTATCGGCATAGCGCTTATCCTGTCGATATCGAGCGGCGCACAGCTTTATATAAAGTCGGTCGAGGAAGAAACGCTCGCCAGCTATCCTATTGCCATAGAACGCAACGCTATGGATATGTCGTCTATGATGACTTCAATGATGAAAGACAACACAAGTGACGGAAACGACGACGGAAAAGTTCACTCCAACAACATAATGGGCAGTATGGTAAACACCATGCTTACTCAGCTTAAATCCAACGATTTAAAGAGCTTCAAAACTTACCTTGAAAATGACGGCAAGGAAATTAACGACTATGTAAGCGATATCAAGTACGGCTATTCTACACCGCTCAATATTTTCAGAAACGATAAGGATAAAGGCATAATTCAGGTAAACCCCGCTACCCTGTTTGAAGATATGGGTATGACTAACGCAATGTACGACTCACAGCTTATGAGCAACGTTGTAAGCACAAGCTATGACACCTGGACAGAGCTTCTTGACAATGATAAGCTGTTAAACGAGCAGTACAAGGTGCTTGCAGGAAGAATGCCGAGCGCTTACAATGAAGTTGTCGTAATGGTAAACAAGGACAACGAGATATCCGACTACAGCCTTTACTGTATGGGGCTTATGGACAGCGAAGAGCTTATCAATGCAGTAAAAAGCGCTATGAGCAACAATAACGAAAAGGTCGAATTCACAAGCAAATTACAGACCTACACATACGATGAGCTTCTCGGACTTGAATTCAGACTTGTGACAAACCCCGAATTCTACGAAAAGGAAAACGGTATATGGACAGACAAGAGCGATGACAAGATTTATATGACAAAGGTTGTCGAGGATGCCGAGCCTATAAAGGTTGTCGGTATTATAAAGCCCGAAGAGAACAGCATTATGTCGTCAAGCTCTTCCTCAGCTATCGGTTATACTCACGCTCTTACCGAGTATCTCGTAAACAAGGTAAATGACAGCGAGATAGTAAAGGCACAGAAAGACTCTCCCGACACCGATATTTTCACCGGCAAGGAATTTGCAAAGGACGAGGATAAAAAGGCTGTCACAATGGATGATATAAAGGCGTATATAGCTGCATTACCGCAAGAACAGCAGGCTCAGGTAATGGCACAGCTTCAGCAGGCACAGCAGATGGGAATGACCGAACAGCAGATAGTCGATGCATTCTCGCAGCAGATGAACACAGAGTCCGACGCAACCTACGATGGAAATATGACGCTCCTCGGTGCGGCTTCGCTTGATGAGCCCAGTCGTATAAATATCTATCCCAAGGATTTCGACTCAAAGGAAAAGATCGAGCAGATCATAAGTGACTACAACGACAAAGTAAAGGCTGACGGCAACGAAAACCTCAAGATAGAATATACCGATATAGTCGGACTGATGATGACCTCGGTATCTACTATTATCGATGCTATAAGCGTTATCCTTATTGCATTCGTAGCGATCTCACTTGTTGTATCGTCAATAATGATAGGTATTATCACCTATATTTCCGTTCTCGAAAGAACAAAGGAAATCGGTATACTGCGTGCTATGGGCGCAAGCAAGAGAGATATTTCACGCGTGTTCAAAGCAGAAACGCTTATTGTCGGCTTTGCCGCAGGTGCTATCGGTATAGGTGTAACGCTGCTTCTGCTTATCCCGGCAAACGCTATAGTGTACAACCTCACAGGTATCTCAGGTATGTGTGTACTGCCGTGGCAGGGCGCTGTTATACTGGTAATTATCAGTATGCTCCTTACCCTTATTGCAGGACTTATTCCGTCACACTATGCGGCTAAGAAAGATCCTGTACTGGCACTCAGAAGTGAATAAATCGTTTTCAATGAAAATATCCCCTGTCGAATTAAACGCGACAGGGGATTTGCATATTTACAAGCACGTTTTACATCAGTGTACGAAAAATTGTACAGATATATTTTAAACTGTAGACAAAGCTGATAATTTGTGATAATATTATAGGAAAGGGAGTGATAATACGAAAAAGAAAATAACCGCACTTATGCTTGCTCTGATTATGTTGTCGGGCTGCTCTGCAAAAGAGGTAAATTCATCACCTGAAAGCAGAGCAGAGAATATAACTGGTACAGCTGTAACAGAATCGTCCCCGGGTGACGACAGCTCTTCAGACAGCGAAGAGCCGACCGTTTCCGATAAAACGACAGCGGCAGAAAGCACAGAGCAGACTGTGTCGGATAAAACAACCGTGTCGGAAAGTAATGAGCCGTCATCGGCAGAAGAAACCGAAAGCGAAAGTTCGGGAAGCAGCACGACAGGCAATGAGCTTAAGGTGCATTTTCTTGATGTCGGACAGGGTGACAGCATATTTATAGAACTGCCCGATAACAAAACTATGCTTATTGACGCATCGGAAAAAGAGTATGCGGACAGGATAACTACATATATATATTCCTGCGGATATAATTCGCTTGATTATGTTGTGGCAACGCACCCGCACAGCGACCATATAGGCGGTATGGCGGACGTTATAGGTTCGTTCAGCGTCGGAAATGTTATATTAAGTCCCGCAACGCACACTACCAAGACATATACTAATATGCTGACCGCGATTGACAACAGCGGTGCAAAGGTAACGCTTGGTACTGCAGGTACAGAGCTGTTCTCCGACGGTGATTTGTCGGCTGTGGTGATCGCACCTGTAACGGAGGACTACAGCGACCTTAACAATTCATCCGTTATGATAATGCTGACTTATGGTGACAGGAAATTTCTGTTTACCGGGGACGCTGAGGAAGAGGAAGAACGCACAGTTATAGCCGATATAGATTGCGATGTGCTTAAGGTCGGACACCATGGAAGCAGTACGTCTACCGGCAGTGCATTTCTCACAGCGGCAAGTCCGGAATATGCGGTGATATCCTGTGGCGCGGGTAATTCATACGGACATCCTCATACCGAAACGATCGACAAGCTGAAAAAGGCAGGCGTAAATATCTACCGTACCGATTTGCAGGGCGATATTGTAATGACGTGTGACGGCAAGAATATTACGGTGAATGTATCACCTACCACAGCAGACGGTGCACAGTCAGGTGAGAGCAAGCCCGAAACAACTACGGTAGGCACAACACCTGCGCCTGCAACACAAGCGCCTGCGGCGGCTGAATCTGTAAGTTATTCGTATGTGCTTAATACAAACACTATGAAGATACACCGTGCAAGCTGTTCATCGGTTAAGCAGATGAGCGAAGAAAACACGGACTACACGAATGATTATGATGCGGCGATAGCGGCAGGATATGTTCCATGTAAGAGGTGCAAGCCGTGAGTAGGTATGCAAGATATCTTTGGGCAGACCCGAATATGAGAAAACTCAGCGGTGAGATAAAGAGAGAATAAAAGCGAAGGGCTGTAATGAAATTTAACTTTCATTACAGCCCTTATCGATGCTTTAGCGGTCTGAATAAATTATGCAGACAAAATTACACAAAAAAAGAACCGCATTTTATACGGTTCTTAACTGGCTGGGGTGGAAGGATTTGAACCCTCGAAATGGCGGAGTCAGAGTCCGATGCCTTACCACTTGGCGACACCCCAATATTCGGTTTTGTTGCTACTGTCGTGACAACGTAGATTATTATATCACAACAAAACCTTGATGTCAAGCACTTTTTTAAAAAAATCTCACTTTTTTCTGAAAAACAAAAGCTGTTTTTAATTACAAATTGTATAAAGCTACACGATTATAACAATAAGGCTTAAGCTTGTCAGCTTTTTTGTTCCTGTCCTTTGTTGACTATGAAAATTCCGAGGCTGATAAGCACAAGTGCGATAAGCGCTTCCGGGCGGAATGCCTGCTGAGCTTCGCCGAGCAGAAGTGCCGAGAGCAGAACTCCGCACACCGGGTTCATAAAGCCGAACACCGCAATTTTAGATACCGGGTTATATTTTAGCAGGGTGCTCCATATCGAATATGCGCAGGCTGAGATGAATGCAAGATAAATGAGCATAAGCACAGCGGGTGCCGGACTGCCGGAAATGCTCAGACTTCCGCCGGCGATCAGACCTATAGCGGTCATTACCGCACCACCGAACAGAAACTGCCAGCCGCTGAGCATCATGGTGTCGGTATCAACCGAAAAACGCTTTATAAGCACCGAGGACAGGGCATAGGCGATTGTCGATATAAGGATAAACCCGTCACCTGTAAGATTGAAGCCGCTGAGCAGTGAGCTGTCGAGATTGATAACGATAATACCCGCTGTGCCGAGCACACAGCCTGCTATCTTAAGCCATGTCAGCTTCTCCAAGCGGAATATAAGTGATGAAATCAGAATGCAGACAAACACGCTCATGCCCTCGATAACGGAGGACTTTACGCCGCTTGTATTGGCAAGTCCTATGTAGAAAAACAGATATTGCAGAATTGTCTGGAACAGGCTCAGGGAGATGACCTTCGGGACTTCGCGAAGCTTCGGTATCATCGGTTTTTTATGCATAATACTGCCGATTATGATAACCATAATTCCGGCTATGAAAAACCTTACTCCGGCGAAAAGTATCAGTGACGCGGGATTTCCCGTGTTTACCGAGAACAGTCCGTAGCCTATCTTAACACAGGGGAATGCACTGCCCCAGAGCGCAGAGCAGAGCATGGCGAGCAACGCCGCGATATATGTCTTTTTAAGGGTATCCGCTTTCATAAAAACCTCGTTTAACAAAAAATCAAGCGGCACTGTCTTAAACGGACAGCACCGCTATATATTCTATCACCAGACAGCGCCGCGGTCAATACTATTTATGCGGATACTTGCTATTTACTCAGCCGCATAGCTATTACGGAAATATCGTCGCTTTTTTCTTCTCCCGCATAGAACCTTGCGGTAGCGGCAACCTCTTTGGAAAACTCCTTTAAGTCTGGCTCTTTGTCCATTTCGCGGTAAAGCCATTTTTCATTAAGCTCCGCGCCGTCACTTGTCATTACTATCATATCGCGACTGCCTATCGTGAAAGTCCTGCGGTCGTAGCTAGGCTCGTCCTTTACGCCGACAGGAAGCCCCTTACAGCCAAGGCGCATACAGCGGCTTCCGCACTTGATGTAGGTGTTGGCACTGCCCGCCTTATACAGATCGGTCTTACCGCTGTAGAGGTCAACGGCGCATATTTCCAGCGTAGCGAAGCTCTCATCGGAGGACTTGCACATAAGGGAGGTGTTTATGACGTTTATCGCCGCGTCAATGCCTACTCCCGCCTGCAAAAGCCGTATCAGCATACCGCAGGCAAAGGACGAATCAACGCGCGCTCTGCTTCCGCTACCCATACCGTCCGACAAGACTACATAGGCTATGCCGCTTTTGTCGATGAAGCTCTCGTAATAATCCCCGCAGGCAGTGCCCTCCGTCTTGCTGAGCTGACATATCTCTATATCAAGCGTGTAGGTGGTCTGCGAGAAGACGCTGAGCTTACAGCCGCCGCCCACGCGGCTTATCGTCGGCAGGTCGAAGCGGCGGCGGAAAGCAAGCGTCAGCGCCTCGCAGATGTCCTGCTTTGAAGCAAAGAAGCCTGTATCAGAATAGGCTTCTACCGACATTCTGCCTTGCTCACCGAGCTGAACGCTCACCGCTTCGGCATCCTCACAGCCGAGCTTGTACAGGACATTGACGGCGGTTTCGTTGTATTCGGGCTCAATTTCGCCGCTGTTTTCAATTTCGTCCGATAACTGGGATAGAATTTGCTCTGTTGCCGATAACTGAGCGGTAAGGACGGAACGCATACGCGCTATTCTTCTGCGCTCGGCTTCATTATTTGACAACGTGGTGTAAAGCTTATTGATCTTATTGCATAGCTGTTCCTTGTGGGGGCAACGCTCCGACAAGGGGGCGGAAAACAGCTCCGGTGTGGGCTCTTCGCCGCTTTTAACGGCATTTGTAAGCTTGGCAAACTGCTTTATGCTGTCGCCGTATTCCTTTCCCCAGCACTGCATATTATATCTGCACTTTCTGCAAATTTCATCACACGCGGTATTATACACCCAGCTTATATCACGCGAGGGAACATTGTCGAGCTTTTCGGCGGTAAGTCCGACCGTCCGCCGCACCTCCGCGATAGCTCCCTCGGCAAATTTAAGGCGTTTTGCGAACAGCCTGCGGATACTGTTTTCGGCGGCTGACAGCTTTACCATATCGGTCTGTTCGGCAGTGAGCTTCGCGGGGAGGAGCATAAATACTGCCGAGGACATAAAAATATCTGCCGCCACGGCAAGCTTTGTGTTATCCATTGTAAAAAAGGCGGTGCATATTGTCGCGGTGAGCACGAACGCTCCCGCCGCGCTTATTTTCTTCCCGCCCGAAAACATACCTGCGAGAGCCGCCGCAGGTGCAAGAGCCGCCGCGAGGAATGCGTTTGCGTCAGTACCTACCGCTGTACCAAGAGCACTGGCGGCGGCACACACCGCGCCCGCTCCGCTCCCGTACTTCATGGCGGCGCATAGAGCCAGTCCCGACGCAAAGATAATGCCAAAATTGAATATGCCTATGCTGTAGTGGGAGAGAATGCCCGACACTATGGCACAGCCGCCTATTACACAGATGAAGCTGAGAGGATCGCTCCTGACAGTCACCTTGACAAGCTCGCGCTTTGACGACAGACGTATAAGCCTTAGTGCCACGACTGCGCCGCCGCCCGCCATAGCCGACAGGATAATGCAGTTCATTATATCGCTGACGGAGGACGAGGTGAGAAAGTTAGCGGCAAATACCGAGCCTGCCGCAGTTATAGCCGATACCGCATCGGAAGCGGCGGTTTTTCGGCGGGAAACGATAAGACGTATAGCGACTACCGACAGCAGAGCCGAGGTGACGGTCACGCCGTCCGAATAATTGCCGCCGAGAATATAGCCTGCGACACTGCCTACAAAAGCACTTATGCAATCGATGCCGCTCATCGCCGCCGCAAATGATGCCGCAAAGGGTGACGGCTTACCGAGCACCGTACTCATTGAAATGACTGCCGCGATAAGCATTACCGCACCGCACCTTATGACCGAATGCTCACGGATATGTACGCTGTTTTTTGTTACTGCCCTTGACATTGTAAACTTCCTTTCGCTAATGCAGATATTCCCGATGAAAAACGAAAAAAGCGGGAATATCGATATGTTATTATTTTACAATTGAGAAGCGGCGCTTTTTGTCGCAGTAAGTAACGGCGAAATGCAAAGGAAAGCGGGAAATGTCGGGCAAAGTATTATATCGGGGCAGGCGAGGTTTTTCGCAGGAAATTGATAATATGTGACGGTTTTTATGTGGCGGTATCAATAGCGCGAACGCTATAGCGGCATCACATTTTTGCAAATACTTGACAAGGGGTGTTTGCGGTGATATACTTATGATAGTATACAGTTAATACTGATGAAATGTAAAGGTGAGAGATATGTGTATGACTTCGGATACCAATTTGTGTAAATTGGGTGGGCTGAGTAACAGCACCTCTGTAAGTAATGCACAAAACTCTTGCGTAAAACTCAATATGGTAATAAAGGCATAGTACACGAGGGGTGGACTGTGCCTTATTGTATTTTAAAAGGAAAGAGGTATGTATTTATGAAAGTGAAGAAGTGGCTGCTGGGGCTGGTCACCTTTGCGGCGATGGCTGTGCTGTGCGCGGTGTGCGCGGGAGCGGAAACTTATGGGGATTTCCAGTATAGCGCGCTTGATGATGGTACGGTGGAGATTACAGGGTATAATGGCAGTGCGGAAAAGGTTGATATTCCTGCTGAAATTGATGGGAAGAGTGTGACAAGTATAGGCAATAGAGCTTTCAACGGTTGTACAAGCCTTACAAGCATAACGATACCTAATAGTGTGACAGAGATAGGAAGCGGCGCTTTCTCCAGTTGCACGAGCCTTACAAGTATAAAAATACCTGACAGCGTAATGCAAATAGGTGACTATGTTTTTGTGGGGTGTACAAATCTTATTGAAATACAAGTAGAAACAGATAATAAATTCTATTCTTCTGATAAAGGTGTTCTTTTTAATAAAAACAAAACTGAAATAATTTGTTATCCCGCAGGAATAAAAGATACTATATATCTCATACCAAGTAGCGTGACGAGCATTGGCAAAAGAGCTTTCCAAAACTGCTCAAACCTAATAAATATTAAAATACCAGATAGGGTGTCATATATAGGTTCAATTGCTTTTGCCAATTGCACAAGCCTAACAAGTATAACGATACCGAACAGTGTAACAAGTTTAGGCAATAGTGCTTTCAGCGGTTGTGCAAGTCTTACAAGTATAACGATACCGGACAGCGTGACGAGCATAAGTGGTGGTGCTTTCGGTAATTGTACAAGTCTTACAAGCATAACGATACCGGACAGTGTAACGAGTATAGGTGGAAATGCATTTAGTAATACCGCATTACTAAAAAATCAAACAACATCCGAAAAATACGTAGGCAAATGGGTTATAGATTGCGATGATGATGCAAAAAGTGTCACAATAAAAAATGGCACAGTAGGTATAGCCGATTTTGCTTTTTATGATTGCCCAAGCCTAACAAGTGTAACAATTCCGAACAGTGTGACAAGTATGGGTGAGCAAGCTTTCGGAGAATGCGTTAGTCTTTTAGGTATAACTATACCTAATGGCATGACAAGTATAGATGAAAACACTTTCTATAATTGCACAAGCCTTACAAGCGTAACAATACCGAACAGAGTGACAAGTATAGGCAATCACGCTTTCAAAGAATGCGCTAGTCTTGCAAGTATAACGATACCGGGCAGTATAACTGAAATAGGTTATGAAGCTTTTATGGGTTGCACTTCGTTAAAATCAGTTACAATACCTGCAAGTGTTTTATCAATAGATAGTGAAGCGTTCGGATATATTGATCGTGATGAAAAAATTGACGATTTTAAAATAGACTATGTAAAATACACCGAGGGTCATCGCTATGCCGCCAGAAACGGATTTACAGAAGAAGTATATTTTGCAACATCGGAACTTGATGACGGCTCATTACGCATAACCGGTTATATAGATAACTTATCTTCAGTGTCGCTTATAATACCGTCAGAAATAAACGGCAAACAGGTTACCGGAATAGGCGGACAGGCTTTCGAAGGCTGCACCGGTCTTGAAAATATAACGATACCCGACAGTGTGACGGAGATAGGTTTGGAGGCTTTCAGCGGTTGCACAAGCCTTACAAATATAACGATACCGGACAGTGTGACGGAGATAGGCAGTAGTGCTTTCAGCGGTTGCTCAAGCCTTACAGCAATAGATGTAGAAGTTGGGAACAACAATTATACATCTGTGAATGGGGTTTTATTTAACAAGGGTAAAACTGAGTTGATATGTTATCCTGCCGGAAAAACAGATAAGAGTTATAATATACCGGACAGTGTGACGAGTATAGGCTATAGTGCTTTCATCGATTGCACAAGCATTACAAGCATAACGATACCAGACAGTGTGACGAGTATAGACAGTAGCGCTTTCGGTGGCTGCTCAAGCCTTAAAAGTATAACGATACCGAACAGTGTGACGAGTATAGGCTATTATGCTTTCTACGGCTGCACAAGTCTTACAAGTGTAACAATACCAAAAAGTGTGACAGGTATAGACGATTGGGCTTTCGGTTACTATTATGATAACGACTACAAGAAGATCAACAACTTTAAAATCTACTGCTACAGCGGTACGGCGGGAGAGCAGTACGCAAAGGGTAACGGCTTTGACTATGTGATTCTTGACAAGTTGCCTACGCTTGCAAAGATTACAGGTGTTAAACTTGGCGGCAGAGCCGCCGACGCACTCAGAATTAACTGGACAAAGAATGCTTCTGCTGACGGATATATTGTTGAGATGTATCAGGGTGGCAAGTGGTCAAGAGTTGCTAAGATAACAAGCAACAACACAACTACATTCAGAAAAGCAGGGCTTAAGGCAGGAACTGTCTACAAGTTCAGAGTTAGAGCGTACAAAATGAGCGGCAGTACTGCAATTTACAGCGACTACAGTGCTGAGATAGCCGCTAGAACAAATCCGTCTGTTATGACAGGTGCTAAGCTCGGCGGCAGAGCGGCTGACGCGCTACGTATCAACTGGAGTAAGAATGCAAGTGCCGATGGTTATATCGTTGAGATGTATCAGGGTAACAAGTGGGTAAGAGTTGCAAAAATTACTAACAACAGCACAACAACATTCAGAAAAGCAGGACTTAATGCTTCGACGGTTTATAAGTTCAGGGTAAGGGCTTATAAGATGAGCGGTAGCACGGCGCTTTACGGCAACTACAGCGCTACTGTTACAGCAAGGACAAATCCTTCGATTGTTAAGGGCGTTAAGATCGGCGGTAAGGCTAAGGACGCACTCAGAGTAAACTGGACTAAGAATGCTTCTGCACAGGGCTACATAGTAGAGATGTACAAGGGCGGAAAGTGGGTACGCGTTGCTAAGATCACTAATAGCAATACGACTACTTTCAGAAAGTCCGGACTTGCTAAGAACACTGCGTATAAGTTCAGGGTTCGCGCGTATCATATGAGCGGTATGACTGCGCTTTACGGTAATTACGGAAGTGTGAGCGGAAAAACCGCGGCAAAGTGAGTTTATAGAAAGAGGTAAGTATTTATGAAAGTGAAGAAGTGGCTGCTGGGGCTGGTTACCTTTGCGGCGATGGTTGTGCTTTGCGCGGTGTGCGCTGGGGCGGATACTTATGGGGATTTTAATTATAGCGTGCTTGACGATGGTACGGTGACGATTACAAGATATAGCGGCAGTGCGAAAAAGGTTGATATCCCGAAGACGATTGACGGTAAGAGTGTGATGAGTATAGGCGATTGTGCTTTCTCAAATTGTACAAGCCTTACAAGTATAACGATACCGAACAGTGTGACGGGGATAGGTGCTAATGCTTTCGAATACTGTAGCAATATTACAAGTTTAACAATACCGGACAGTGTGACGAGTATAGGCTATGGTGCTTTCAACGGTTGCACAAGCCTTACAAGCATAACGATACCGAACGGTGTGACGAGTATAGGCGGTAGTGCTTTTGAAGGAACTGCTTTGCTTGATAAGCAAACAACTCCAGTTAAATATGCAGATTCATGGGTAGTCAATTGTGACAGTGATGTTGAAAACGTGATAATCAAAAGCGGCACTAAAGGTATAGCAAATAGTGCTTTCAGTTGGTGCTCAAGCCTTAAAAGTATAACGATACCGGACAGTGTGACGAGTATAGGCTATAATGCTTTCTTTAATTGCACAAGTCTTAAAAGTATAACGATACCAAACAGTGTGACGAGTATAGGCTATTTGGCTTTCGGCGGTTGCACAAGCCTTACAAGCATAACGATACCGAACGGTGTGACGAGTATAGGCGAATATACTTTCGGTTATTATGTTGATGAGAACTACGACGCGAAAAAGCTAAAAGACTTCAAAATCTACTGCTACAGCGGTACAGTGGGCGAGCGGTATGCAATGAATAACGACTTTGACTATGTGCTTCTTGACAAGTTGCCTACGCTTGCAAAGATTACAGGTGTTAAACTTGGCGGCAGAGCGGCTGACGCGCTCCGTATCAACTGGACTAAGAATGCATCTGCTGACGGTTACATTGTTGAGATGTATCAGGGTAACAAGTGGGTAAGAGTTGCTAAGATAACAAGCAACAGTACTACAACGTTCAGAAAAGCAGGTCTTAAGGCAGGAACTGCTTACAAGTTCAGAGTAAGAGCATACAAGATAAGCGGTAAGACTGCGGTTTACGGCGCATACAGCGCAACTGTTGCCGCAAGGACAAATCCGTCTGTTATAAAGGGAGCAAAGCTTGGCGGAAGAGCGGCTGACGCGCTCCGTATCAACTGGACTAAGAATGCTTCTGCCGATGGATATATTGTTGAGATGTATCAGGGTAATAAGTGGGTAAGAGTTGCTAAGATAACCAAGAACAGCACGACTACTTTCAGAAAAGCAGGACTTAAGGCTTCTACTGTATATAAGTTCAGAGTCAGGGCTTATAAGATGAGCGGTAAGACCGCGCTTTACGGTAATTATAGCGCTACTGTTACTGCCAGAACTAACCCGTCAATAGTAAATGGTGTCAAGATTGGCGGTAAGGCTAAGGACGCACTCAGAGTAAACTGGGCTAAGAATAGTTCTGCTCAGGGCTACATAGTAGAAATGTACAAGGGCGGCAAGTGGGTACGCGTTGCTAAGATAACAAACAGCAATACGACTACATTCAGAAAAGCGGGACTTGCTAAGAATACTACTTACAAGTTCAGAGTTTGCGCTTACTATATGAGTGGTAAGACGGCACTTTATGGTAATTACGGAAGTGTGAGTGGTAAGACCGCGGCGAAATAACGCTCTGATTAAAAGCAAAAATCAATAATTACGACCGGGTAGCGATGTTAAGATCGTTGCCCGGTTTTGCGTTGTATGGGATAGTGAGGGGTTGGCGATGTTTGATGGAATGGAGAAAATCGGGGCGGCGGGAGGGGCAAGCAATGCAAGGATGCATTAAGCGTGTGTGCACAGAGTTTTGCAAGGACGCAAAACAATACAAGCACACACAGA
>JABLTL010047898.1_pt1 | contig 35927 bp, 34 predicted proteins | sample 7160151 | NCBI WGS metagenome assembly JABLTL01 (sample SAMN14651223, study PRJNA627086) | human gut metagenome | isolation source: feces | host: Homo sapiens
AAACCCCTGTTCAATATAGAATTGAACAAGGGTTTGGGTAACTGGTGGTTTTTACTGTCTACTTTTACTTGACAAGTTCATTTGACGGGTGGTTTTGATTTTTTAACATTAAAAATTAAGATTTTACTTTGTTTGCTGCAGGGTGCAGCCGGGGTAGTAATGTTTTAAAATTTCGGCAAAGCCGCTGCCTTGTTGGGCTAAGTAGATCCCCGGTGCTAACGCAGGTTACCAAGTAGGGGTAGGCCTTGCCCCAAACAACTTCGGCCGACTCTGTGTTTCCACCCGAAATAGCGTGGTAGGCCGCTAAAACAGGAGCGTTTTCGTAAAACAGCGCGGTGCCGTCAACAGCTTCAATGCAGCTTAGCAGCTTTTTTTCGTATTCGGCAGCTTGGTCGCCCCAATTTTTTTGCCGCTTTCGATTTTTGTTCTGCACCGAATGAAAAGCCGGCGGCGCCCCAAAACGCCGGAACCGGTTTTGCGAAACTTGCCTTTTGGGTCTTGTCTTTTCGGGCTGCTCATGGTAAAATATTGTTAGTAGAATAAAGGAGGTCGATCACAATGGATCAAAGTCTTTCCCCGCTGTTTACTCCCTGGAAAATTGGGAACTGTGAAATTAAAAATCGTTTTGTTTTAACCAGTATGGGCGGAACCGATTTGTTCGGTTGGATGGAAAAGAACCATTTTGACAAGGAAGGCGCGCGTTTTATTTTAGAAGTTGCCAAGAACAACGCCGGCCTGGTTATGCCCGGTTGCCAGCCGGTTTACAACCCCATGTTCGGCCAGTGGCTGCACAAAAACAAAAAAATGTTTGCCGATTTAAAAAAGTGGATGCCGGAATTTCACAAAACCGGCGCAAAGCTTTTTGTGCAGCTGACGGCGGGCTTTGGCCGTTCCTTTACCATTAGCAAAATGATGGAGGACCTTTACACCAACAAATTCCTGCGTGTTGTCAGCAAGCCTTTTATGGATCTTGATAAAATTACCGCAACGGCCAGCCCCTCGCCAAACCGCTGGTCAGACAAGGTGCCCTCCCGAGAAATGACGGTGGAGGAAATTCACCGCTTTGTTGACGCCTTTGCACAGAGTGCGAAGCTATTGCAGGAGGCGGGCGTGGACGGCGTTGAGGTGCATGCCGTGCACGAAGGGTACCTTCTTGATCAGTTTACGCTGCCGTATGTTAATAAACGCACCGACGAATATGGCGGTTCGTTTGAAAACCGTTATCGTTTTGCGGTAGAAATTGTGCAGGCAATTAAAAAGGCCTGCGGTAAGGATTTTCCCGTTTCTTTGCGCTACAGTGTGCTTTCCAAAACCAAAGGCTTCCGCCAAGGCGCCCTGCCCGGGGAGGATTATATTGAGGCGGGCCGCGATATGGCAGAGTCTGAACGCGCCGCAAAATATTTGCAGGATGCGGGCTATGACTGCCTGAACTGTGACAACGGCACCTATGACGCCTGGTACTGGGCGCATCCGCCGGTGTATATGCCGGAAAACTGCAACCTTTCCGATGTTGAACATATTAAAAAATTTGTAGATATTCCCGTAATTTGTGCCGGACGGTTGGACCCCCGTGCGGCGGCGGAATCCATTGCGGCAGGGCAGCTTGACGGTGCCGGTTTTGCCCGCCCCTTTCTTGCCGATCAGCAGTGGATCGTTAAATTGGAGGAGGGCAGGGAAGAGGACATCCGCCCCTGTATACTCTGCCACAACGGCTGTTTCAATATGTGTCACTACAAAGGCGTTCCGAACGATCAGGACCTTTCGGACAGCCTGCACCTTGCCCGCTGTGCCGTTAATGCGGAAACCATGCAGTGGAACAAGCATTACATTCGCCAAACGGCCTCTCCCAAAACGGTGCATATTATTGGCGGCGGCATTGGCGGTATGGAAACCGCCCGGGTGCTCAAACTGCGCGGGCATCATCCGATTATTCATGAAAAAAACGGCGAGCTCGGCGGCGCTTTCATTGCGGCCAGTGCCGAATCCTACAAGGGCAAGCTGCGCGATTTGCTTGCCTGGTACCGCCGCCAAATGGAAAAACTGGGAATTGAAGTGCATCTGAACGAGGAAGTGCAGGACATTTCGGTATTTAAAGGCTGCCCCGTTATTGTTGCCACCGGTGCAGTGCCGCGTATTCTGCGCCGTGTTCCCGGTTTTGAAAAAATGATGGAGGCGTGCGAATACCTTCGCGGCGCGCCAACCGGGGAAACCGTTGCCGTTATTGGCGGCGGCTTGACCGGCTCGGAAATTGCCTACGAGCTTGCCCTACAGGGTAAAAAGCCCGTGATTGTTGAAATGAAGGACGATCTGATTAGTCAAAAGGGCGTCTGTCTTGCAAATTCCTCCTATCTGCGCGAGTGGTTTGCGCTGCATAAGGTGCCTGTTTATCTTCAAACAACCTTAAAAGAGGTGCGCAACGGCAGCATTCTTTGCACCGAAAAGGGCGGCAAAGAGCTGGAAATTCCCTGCGACAGCGTAATTTCCTGTGCGGGCTACCTTTCGGCCCCGGTGCCGGGGGCAAAAAAGGCCCGGCTTGTTGGCGACTGCCGCCAGGTTGGAAATTTGCGCAGCGTTGTTTGGGACGCCTATGAAGCGGCAATGAAAATTTAAGAAAGGAATGGGCAGCAATGGAATATCAAATGAAGCTTACACCGGAGCAGCAGGAAATTTTAAACGGATCCCGGGGTGAAACCATGGCAAAGGTTATGCAAACGCTCATTCGTTACGGCGAGCTGTTTGGTGCAGATGAAATGGTTCCTGTAACCAGCAAGTACAACCATCTGGTAACCTCTTTTGGCCTTAAGGCCCTTGGCCCGGTTTATCATCTAATGGAGCAGCTGCTTGAGGCCGGTGCGATCTCCGCGCAGAAGTTTTCTGCCGACCCGCGGCCGCTGGACCCAAAGGTCCCCAGCAGTTTTTTGCAAAATTTTGTGTTCAATCATTTTATGTATACGCGGCAGGATTACTATGAAAAGCAGTTGGGCAAACTCGGTTTAATGGATCCGGACGCCTTTACCTGCACCTGCTATATGGATGAGGTCGGCAATACGCCCAACTTTGGGGAGGTTCTTTCGTGGTCGGAATCGTCAGCGGTAGTTTATGCAAACTCCGTGCTTGGCGCGCGCTGCAACCGCAATTCCGGCATTATTGACCTTATGGGCTCAATTGTCGGCTATGTTCCGTCTTTTGGCCTTTTAAAGGACGATGGACGGCGTGCCAGCTGGATTGTTGAAGTTCGCACAACGAAAAAGCCAGAGGCGCAGCTGCTTGGCTCTGCCATTGGAATGAGGGTTATGGAGGATGTGCCCTTTATCCGCGGCCTTGACCGGTGGCTGGGCGGAACGCTGGACGATGCCGCCAAGACCTATTTAAAAGATTTTGGTGCGGCAACCGCCTCTAATGGCGCGGTTGGCCTGTACCATGTGGAAAATCTTACGCCGGAGGCGGTTAAATACGGGCAGGAACTTGTGCGGGAGGACGCGCAGGTTTATGTAATTGATGATGCCGAACTTCAGCGCGTTTACGACAGCTACCCCGTAATTTGGAAAAAGAAAAATGCCACGCCAAAGCTTTGCTTTATGGGTTGCCCGCACATGAGCCTGGAGCAGCTGATTTCCTGGACGCAGCGTGTAGAGAAAGCTCTAAAAGCCGCCGGGAACAGCCGTGTGGTTATTCCAACCGTTTTTACCGCGGCCCCTGCTGTGCTGAAAAAATTTCAAAGCACGCCCTATGCCGCCCGCTTGGAAAAAACCGGCGTTATTACCAGCTACATCTGCCCGCTGATGTACATGAATAACCCGCTTAGCACCAGCATGCCGGTAATTACCTCCAGCAATAAACTGCGCACCTACACGAGCGCACGCTACTACACCGACGACGAAATTCTTGAGCAGATTACAAAAGGAGGAAGCAAGGCATGAAAAAGACTTTTCAAGGCAGAGTTGTTGCGGCAGGAAATGTAACTGCCCAGGCGCTGGTTTCCCACGGTGGCTTGAACACGCTTGCGTCCTTCCAAAAGGCGCTGCAATTTGGCGACAAGAAAGCCACCTGCGGCGACCAAAACAACCCCGACCTTTACGGAAAACAGATGCTGGGCAAGGCCCTGTGCCTGCCGCGCACCATTGGCTCAACAACGGGCGGATTGGTGCTGTATTGCGCCTGCTCTATGGGACGCAACCCGGCGTGTATGCTTTTTTCCGAACCCATTGATTCGCTTGCCGCCGCCGGAGCAATTCTCTCCGATGTGTGGCTGGAAGGCAAAAATATGCCGGTTATTGACAAATTGGGCGAGGAATTCCTTGCCTATGTTAAGGACGGTATGAAGATCACCGTTTCAGAGGACGGCCTGGTAACGGTTGAGTAAAAAGGAAATGGCAGAATAAGCCGACTTGCTTGTCATGCTGCTTTTATACCAAAACGGTTTTTCGTAGGTAAGTATATTTCGCTTGAAGCCAAGATTGCCAAAAACAAAGATTTGTATTACGGTGCGCCGGCGTAGGCCCAAAGCGGCCGGTACGAAGGGACGGAAAATGCTCTGCCCTTTATCAAGTATCTGCTCGGAACGATTTTGGCAGCGTATAAGGACCTGGATGAGCGGGTAGCGCTTGTGGAAACCAAACTGCCCGCACTTGAAATGGTGTGCCGAGCAAGCGAAAACAAAATTGGGCGGTTCAACAAGCAGGATATCGGTGAACTTTACCTGACCCTCAGCGACAGCTCCATTGAGGGCGCTTTGCGCAAACTTGTGGCAGACGGTGAACTGAAAAAAGAGGGCAAAGGGAAAAGCACCAGCTATTTCCGATTAAAATAGTTTTTACAGAAAGGTCAGAGAATACAATTTAATAAAAAAAATAACAGTTCCAAAAGGTACACCTTTTGGAACTGTTTAAATAAATTGTATTTTATCACAACAAGCCTTTATTTGCAACCTATTTTGGAGATATTTTGAAGATTTTGGAAAGGAAATTCGATTATCAAATTGTTTTTGGGCACATTCTCAAAAGGTGTACCTTTTAATGGTGGCTTAATCTAAATTAATATACCATAAAGTAAACCGAAAATAAAGGTAAAATTTTTATTGAAAAAGTTAAAATTTTTATTAAAAATTGATGTATTAAGAATTGCGAAATAATTTTGCACTGCTATCAAAAGGTACACTTTTTGAAAAAGCACCTAACATTAACTTGCAAATACTCTAAAGACCAAAAAAGCAGACAGAAAGGAAGTAAGCTATGGCTGATAACAAATCAACACTCGGGAACCGAATTTTGACAGGGGTTGGAATCGCGCTGTGTGTAATTCTGATTCCTATGCTTATTATCAACTGCACCCTGCTTATAAAGGGGTGGACAAACAAGGACGAGGTTCCCACGCTTTTCGGTTATGCGCCTATGATTGTACTTACCGATTCAATGTTGGGCAACAATGAAGATAATTTCAGCGGCGGCGACCTGATTTTTGTTAAAACAGTAAAGCCCGAGGAGGTTCAAAAAGGCGACGTTATTTCCTTTTTCGACCCCCAAGGCAACGGTACCTCCATTACCTCCCACCGTGTTGTTGAGGTTGTAAAGGAAAACGGTGAAATCTCTTTTAAAACAAAGGGTGACAATAATAATACCGAGGATAAGCTCCCCGTTCCTGCCAAGAATTTGGCAGGTGTTTACACCGGCTTTAAAATTGCGGGCGCAGGTCGGGTTGCAATGTTTATGCAAACCCCGTGGGGACTGATTATTTGCGTGGTTGTCCCCATACTTTTGCTTATCGGGTGGGACGCTTTCCGCCGTGCAAGATATAACAAAAAGCACGAGGAGGATAAGGACGCTTTGCTTGCCGAGCTGGAGGAGCTTCGCCGGCTTAAAGCGGAAAATCCCGAAACCAAAGCCGATGCTTTGGATGAGGAAACTGCGGACAGTGTGTGATAAGGCACAGCTTACTGCCTGCAATCAAGTATGATAGTTCTGCCCGTGGGCACACATGGGTTGGCTATATATATTATTTATGTTGCCCGATTTTGGGCGGAACTAAAAAAGTTCAGAAAGGAATTGATTTATTATGAAGAAAAACAAAATGATGCGTATTGCCTCTTTTTTGCTCGTAGCGGTTATTCTTACCACCTGTGCAATCAGCGGTACGTATGCGAAGTATGTAACAAGCGGTAACGGCTCCGATACTGCAAGAGTTGCTAAGTTTGGTGTAACCGTAACCGGAACTGCTGATACCTTTACAGAAACTTACGCAAAGAATGACGATGGTTTTACCTTAGCGGCAAACTCCGTAGTTTCTACTGAGGATGTCGTTGCTCCCGGTACCTCCGGAAATATGGCTGCTTTCACTATTACCGGTACACCCGAGGTTGCCGTAAGGGTTGCATTTACCGGCACATTAGAGCTTGGCGAAAAGTGGGTAGATGAAAGCGGCCATTATTATTGCCCCATTGAGATTACTGTTGGTGGTATGACATTTAAGGGTAAAGATTACACTTCTGCCGATTTGTTTGAGACTGCTGTTAATGACAAGATTGCAGGATACACCAACAATTATGAAGCAGGTACAGATTTGAGCACTGGTGCCGTCAGCAATAATGCTCCGGCTATTTCTTGGAAGTGGGCATTCGAAGGCAATAGCGATGATAATGATACCTATCTCGGCAAACAGGCCGCTGACGGCAATGCTGCTACCATTACTCTTGCTGTTACTGCTACCGTAACCCAGATCGACTAATTCAAGCGACACTAAACAAAACAATAAATATTAAAGTGTAATTCCATACGAGGGTGTGTGTCCACCCTCGTATGCTTGAATTTTTGCGTTTAAAAGCATAGAAAAGGTAGCCGTATTTCTCTGTTTTCAAAGGCAAAAATCAGTGTTTCGCAAAAGGAGGGCGACTAATGAAAAAGAGTAAAATAGGTCTATCGGTTTTAGTTTTAACCTTAGCCCTTGCTGTTGCTTTTTCATTTGTGGCAATCTCCCATTTGCTTATAAAAACGGGTAAGGAAAACCCCCACGGCAATATTGATATCTCTGCCTCGCAAAACGGTGAAAATGGCGACAGTAACAGCAATAAAACCGAAAATTCCACATCTAAATCAACTCCCCAACAAGAAAAAGAACAGAATGTTTCTGCTGAAATTGTCGGCGGTAAAAACGGAGTTTACCATAAGGAGATACAGATTTTCCATGCCGAGTATGACGAAAGCGGTGAAGTTACTGTTAAGTCTGCCGAGGGTGACCGGGTAGTAGCCCCGGGAACTCAAAACCAGTATGATTTATATGTGAGAAACGTGGGTAATGTGCCTATAAGTTATATATTGGAGGCACAGTCTTTTTTGACGGTTACCGTGGACGGCAAAGAGGTTCAAATACCCGTTGATGCCAGTTTTTCTACCCCGAAAAACAGTTATATGTTAGGTGCCGACGATAGTTTGGAACATTTAAGCGGACTTGACGGAGCAAAAGATTATTTCGGTTTATCAGCGGAGCATCAGGCAAAATATACCCTTACTTGGGGCTGGCCCTTTGGCGAGGACGATGAATTTGACACCATGCTTGGCAATTTAGCCGCCGAGGGCGAAGATTTAACCGTTAAGGTGGCATTCAATGTAACCGCATCCTATGACCCCAATGCCGCCGGCGGTTCACCGATTACGGGTGACATGAGAAGCATAGGAATGTGGATTGCATTGTTTGTAATCTCAACCTTCACTTTAATGATTCTATTATTCTTAAGAAAAAGGGAAAACGATGAAGAAAAATCCCAAACACAAAAAGAAAAAAACCGTTAAAAAAACCGTATGCCGTTACATTTTGTTTTCATTTATAGGTATAGTTTTAGGCTTGTTTGTTTATACCCAAAATGCCAAAGGCCTTTTAAAGAATAAAATGCCTATGCCGTTTGGTTACGGTATGTCGGTGGTGCTTTCGGGCAGTATGGAAAGCAGACTTTCGGTAGACGATTTGGTTATTATTAAAGCAACCGACAGTTATAAGGTAGATGATATTGTACTTTTTCAAGACGGCAACAGCCTTGTAATACACCGAATCATTGAAATTGACGGCGATACCGTTACCACTAAAGGCGACGCCAACAATGTTGCCGATGAGCCGATAAACAAAAGCCAAATAAGAGGCGTTTTGGTTTATGATATAGCAAAACTCGGCGCGGTGGTAAATATTTTAAAACAGCCCGTTTTTGTAATTTTAATTTTGGCGGCAGCGTTTTTGCTTAACGAGCTTTCCTACCGAAAGGAAAAGGACACCGATACCGAAGAGATTGATGAAATTAAAAAAATGATTGAAGAACTGAAAAAGGACAAGAAACCTTAAAAGGAGGCGGCGGATCATGCAGTATAAATCAAAACACGCAAAAAACGGCAGACCGCATTATCCTGTTTTGGTTTTTCGTATTGCCGCCCTGCTTGTGTGTCTTGTTTTAATTACAACATATCTGCTTTCGGGCGCTTATTCAAAGTTTTATAACACTGCTTCCGGCGGTGACAGTGCAAGGGTTGCCCGATTTTCGCCTGAATTTACTTTCACAGTAATAAATGTTGAAAATCGTTTGCCGGGATATTCAGCAGAAATACCATTTACCGTGCAAAACACTTCCAATGAAAACCCGTCCGAAGTGGCAATGAAATATAAAATAGTTTTAAAAACCACGGGAAATATACCGCTTACCTTTACTCTGAAAAACAGTGAAGGAACCGCACTTCAAACTCGGAACTGCGACGGAAAAAGCGGAGAATGTGTATACGAATATGACCCTTTACGTGTTTTCAGCGTTGGGACAAATGAGGAAGATAACTATTCATTAAAAATAAAATGGGAAAACACCAAAAAAGACGCAAAATTTTCGGGTATGACCGACGCAGTCTATTTATCGGTGGGATTTGAACAGATTGATTAAACTTTTCTGAAAGGAGATGCCTAATATATGAAAAAAAGAAAAATCATTGCAGGTGTCTCTGTTTTGATTGGTTTAATAATTCTGCTCTGCGTTACACTTATGCTTGCCAAATATAAAATAAATTTAGGTAAGCAAAGCGAAATTACTTCAAAGAATTTTTATTTTTCAAGCAATTTTCTGAAAGCTGACGAAGTACCAATCTATGAAATTTACGGCAACACCGTAACCTTCCAGGTGCGAAATTATGTTGACGGTATGCGAATAAATGATTCTGAAATAGTCTATACTGTTGCGGCTACTAAAGGCAATCTTAAAACAGCAGATGAAATGGTAATTGGTGCAAACACAGAACTAACGCTCGCAGGCGGTGCAAAAAATTCCGAAAGTATAACGCTGACATACGAATTTGCCGAAAACGAAGACAAAAATAAAATTAAGGTCACGGTAACAAGCACAGGTGTGTACGCAAAAACACTTACGGCGGAATTTATTTTCTTAAAGCCTAAAAGCCTTGCTTATGAGATAAAGGACGAAGTAAACCGAAATTATGCCGAAATGTATATTTATATGGGAAATACGGCACAAAATGTTACTCTTTTGTGGGATAATGCAAAACTATTGATTGATGAAACCAACGATTATATTTTCGGCAAGGTTCAAAATCAAACATCACCTGAAAAGAGTTCTGTTTTAATAGAAAACATCGCCGCCGACACAACGGTTAAAATAGTATTTTTTAAAAATGATATAACAGCAGATAACACCTCACCTATAACAAATTCCAACGGCACAATAACAATCCCTTAAAATAAAACCAAAAAACAGAAAGGAGGGGCGGGAATTATGAAAGCAAATGATATTTTAAGACGGATAGTGTCTCTATTGCTGATTTTAACACTTATTACAAGCGCTTTTGTAAACCTGCCCCTTTCTATTTTTGCTGAAGATACGGGCTTACAGGGCGGTCAGTCAAATATTGTAAACGGAAGCTTTGAATACCCGGCTTTAAGAGCAGTCGATACGCAAAACGATACTGTTGTCGGCGATGGCTGGGAGAATGTTGTATACGATAATGCAGCATATGATCAAAACCAATTAGGTTGGAAAACCACAGCGACCAATAAAAAAATTGAATTTGCATGGCTTAAAAATACTAATGTAGCGACCAATATGTCCCCACACATGAAACCTGTTACTGTGCAAAAGGTGGAAGGCGTTGCCGCTTCGGACGGTGTGCAATTTGCCGAGGTAGTCGCAGCCAAGGTAAGCAGTTTGTTTCAAGTTTTACCTGTAAAAGCAGGTGAAGAATACAATTGGACTGTTCATCACCGCGGAAGATCGGGTACTGATACTTTGGCATTTATTATTGCCGATAAATCGGTGGACTATAAAGTACCGTCAAGCGGCACTTCGGACTGTTTTCAGCAGATATTAACATGGCTAAAAAAATGGATGGCCGATAATGGAAAAACCGCACCCGCCGCAGGAGAAATGGCAGAATATACGGTTTATACCACTAAACTTAATGAAAACTTATATTCGTTTCAAGCGCCTTTGAACGGCGGTAGTTGTTTTTCCGATTCTAAAGGCACAGAACACACCGAAAAGTTCAGCGTTTATCTAATAAGTTCGGCAAAGGGAGATTGGGGCGAATATACGGGCAAGTATTTTTCGGATGCAGACAAGGATATTTTCTTTGTTTTAACCCCTTTCAGCACTTCGTTTAAAAATTCAAGCGGGCAAGACGAAAATAGCGGAGGAAACCTGATAGATAATATGAGTTTCACCGACAAAATGGGTAATAATCTGCTGGAAAACGCAGGTTTTGACGATGTTGCTATAAACAGTTCTTATTCAAATCTTTCAGCAGCAAATGCTTCGTCCCCCACGGCAGGCGTAGGTTGGAGTACAACCGCTACGGATTTTTTTGTTGAAGTTGGTAACATTCAAAAAGGCGACGCTTACGGTTTAGGTGCAACAATTACAACCGAAACAATAAAGCCGTCAATAAGGGAGGGCAAACAATTTGCCGAATTAAATGCAGATGAAGAAAGCTCTTTATATCAAATAGTAAATACCGACCCCGGTAAAATGTATAAATGGAGCCTGTCGCACAGAGGGCGTGACGCAATTGATACCATGGCTCTTATTATCGGCCCTGATCAGCCTTATGCTCCTAAGAAAAAGGAGAACTATAAGGAAAATAGAGACCAGCTTATGCAGATTGTTGACTGGCTCTATTCCCAAACGGAAATGCCTCTCGATTTGCCGACAGACGGGGGTTGCAGTGATAAAATTAAGGTTTATACCCCTAAATTTAATTCTCAAGGAGGTTGGGATACTGAAAGCGACACTATTTTCAGTTTTTATAAAGACAACAGCATCCATACCGAAGAATGGTCTGTGTGGGTAATCGCCTCAAAAAACGATAAGTGGTATGATTACGGCGAACTTGATACCAACGCTACATACAGTTATGAGTGCGTTATCCCCGAGAAACAGAAAAACACCATTTTCGGTTTCGTTTCTCACTCGTCATACAAGGCAGACGGTACAAAAAACAGTATGTCTTACGGCAATTTGCTTGATAATATTGCCTTTAAAGAATATTATTATGCAAAGGTTGAAGTGGCTATGAACAACATAAACCACAGCCACGGACACGCCTATATTACTGCCGGCAATGAAGATTCTATTATATGGGACGATGAAAATTCCAAATTAAACGGTTGGGCGCTTATGGGCAGTACCGTAAAAGTCCATGTAAAACCAACTGATAGAGATTTTATCGGTGCATATATAAACGGTGTTTTTCACCCTTTCACCGGTGATGATAAGGACGAATGGGAGTATGATGCAGAAAAAGACGAACATTATTACACCTTTGAAAGTGTTGATGCTGCAATTAAGGTTACTATAATATTTTCTGCCCAGAAAATTTATTACGATTCCCGAAGCCCTAAGGAATATCAATACAATCCTGACGACAGTAAAAGTGGACCTGAGGTGCCAATGCCAATGCCAAATGGAGACTCGGAATATATTTCACATGCCCCTCAGGCAGTCGACGGATGGGAATTTGTTGGTTGGAAGTATATCGACCCCACCGCCCTCGAAAACAATGTAACAATTTTTAATGCAGTCCATACCGTTACACTTGTAGGAGACGGTTCCGAAGGCTCGCCGCAAACCTTCACAGTTACAGACACAGTTACAGACGGAAAGAATACTATCGAAGGCATATCCTATAACGAAGGTATAACCTTTCTTGGGGAATGGAAATACAGGCAAAGGGTTGTTGCTCAAACCTATGACCAAGAAAATTCGCAATATTCCGCAAACACCGAAGGCGGAACGGTTGAGATTGCTGTTTCCCACGGTGTAGGTGATACCGCAACCGATTATATTGATATTGAGAACAACAAATTGGTCGGCAGCCAACTTTATGCCTATGCTGATGATACCTATGTTACCGCAACCGCAAAGCGTAAAGCCGGATATACTTTCAACGGTTGGTATGACAGCAGTGGTAATTTAATTTCGAAAAACGCAAGTTACGTTTACAAGGTTAAAAGCGGCGTAATCGAAACTTTATATGCCCACTTTGACCCTGCCGGCTGCAATCTTAAGGTGGATTGCAGCACCTATAGCACCGTATCGGAAGATATTGATAAGTATTTTAAAATTTATTGCTCTTTTTCCGGTTTGCGTGCAGGAAAATTGTATTCGATATCGGGCTTATCTCAAGACATTAACGGTGTAAATCTAAATCCGAATATCCTTGAGGCTGATGAGTACGGAAACGCAACCGTTGCTATATATATGAAGCACGGTGATTACGCCGAGTTTATATATTTGCCCGACGGTTGTAAATACACCATCGAAGCCGACCCTACAAGCAGTGCAGACTTTAGCGTAAAAGGCGAGGTTAAAACAGAAAAGACGGTGACTAAACCTAACGGTTCCACCGAAACAATACCTGTGATAACCGAACATATAATTTTTTTCAAGGCAAGCCAAACCGCGCTGATAAAGGACGGAAAGCACTATGAGGGTATTGCCGAGGGTGAAGAGATTACCATTACAAAAAACAGCAGTTATACCTTCCAAGTTGAAACAAGATATAATCCGTCAATATATGAGGGTTTAAGAACCTCGCTTTGCTTTTATGATACAAACGGAGCTGCAAAAAACTTCATCGACAAAACAAGAATTTTGATGATTGATTTGTCGAACAGCGCAGCCCCGAAATATTACGGGTATACCGTTAACAATGAAAGCAACGGCGAAACAAACGCAATACTTCTTACGAACTTTACCGAACTCGGCTCGGCGGATACTCCTTTTGCTCTAAAGACAGCGAAAAGCGAAATGTTGACCGAAAAACTGGTATTTATCGTCGATTATGTCGGTACAGGAAATTCAGCCGAAAGCGGAAAAGTGTCCCTTGTTTATCATGATACTAATAACGAATTGAACAGTATTTTAAGTCCGGCAAAGAAAGCGGTAAATATAGGTGAAGATAACACGGGTATTATCGAAAATTTTGGCAACGGTAATGCTTCAAGCGACGGACCTTTTGTTATCAATGTTACCGTAAACGAAAGCAAACCCGCTGTAAATACCACATATAAAGAAGATGGCGACAGTAAATATGCGTTGAAACTGTTCCTTGACGGCGACAAACAACTGCCCGACGGTTCTTATGCGGAGGTTGACGGAAGTAAATACTTTCTTAATAACGGATATATTAAAATTTCAGCTCTGACTGCCCGTGATGACGGTTACAGGGTGAGTATTTACACTCCCGTACCTGTTGAACTTACAGACGGCAAGGTTAAATTTAATTTGGCTTTGTCAGATGCAGTTTCAGCATCGCCCAAGGTTCCCGATGAAATTAGCAAATCGGTTGAATTTACCTGTATCGACGTAGCAATGGACGCCGAAGTCTCAAATAAAGTACTGTCACCCGGAAATATTTCAGAGATAAACGGTACATTAAAGTATCAGGGTATTAACGAGGTTAAATTGACAATAAGAGAAAAGAACAGCAACGGAACATATACCCAAAAATTAACCAATGTCAATGTAAGTTTGCTTGAAAATGATCGATTTACGGTTAATTTATCGAACGGTTTTCAAGTAGAATCGGGTAAAACGTATATTTTCTCATTTGTGGGATATGTAAACGGTGCTCCGGTTTTAGAAGACAAATGCACTGTAGTCGGCGGGTATATCAGCAAACAGTACAATACGATAATTTTTAATTAACACTTAGCCCCTATCGAAAAAAAACGGTAGGGGCTTCATGATTTCTTGAAATGCAAATAACACCTATTTTACATTTATATCAAAGAGTCGCAGTCGCGGCTTTTAATTTTTTATGTAAAAGAGGTTTTTGTATGTTAGACAGAAAAAAGTAAGAGGATTATTGGTACGCATTTCAACAAAAATTGGACAAATTCTTGGCAGAACGCAAAATGTCCTATCGCAAATTAAGTGTTGAAATTGGAAATTCTCCCGGATATATCCATGATGTTGTCAACCGAAGAATTGATCCGTCCTTTGAAGCATTATTTGAAATTGCAGAATATTTTGGCTGTACGGTATGGGATTTTCTGAATATTTCCAAGTAAAAGCATAGGGCTATCGTTTGTCAAACAACACATCGGTCGAATCTATTAACACCTTTAAAACAGCGTGTTAAACTGATCATGACCTATTTAAAATGAAGCAGGAGAAAATTCAAAAGGTAACAAAAATTGCAGTGTTCTGAGATGGTTCATTGCGCTTGTTTGTTGTGCTTTGTTCCTGCGCATAGGGCAAAGGCAAAAGGACTTCAAGTGAGCACTTAACCTTCGCGGTAGGTGCTTTTTTGTTATCTTTTTGCCTTATTTTATGCTTTGTATCCTCTATTAGAGGTTTAAATATTCCCTTCAATACGCTAAAAATTGGCGGTTGGAGGAGTTAAGAAGGAGCGTTTTAAAATGTTGTAACTTCGTAAACTATGAAGAAATATAGTTAAAACGAAGTAAAGGAAAAAGGAAAAACCTTTGAAGTTAAGGTATAACTTCATCAGTCGATGCTCTAAGGTTGATTATCTGTATTACCGAAGAAGTGGAAATACGGAACTCAAGAGCTATCACGGTTCTGGCAACGGACATGGTGATAAAAGAGGTATCAGCGCCTGTATCAAGTCAGGTACTTCAGATAGACGGAATATCCTATACGGTCGTCAGCCACTATGCCGGCGATAAGGATATCAATAAAGTAGTAAGAAGTATTGCTTTTAATAAGGCTTACGAAGATATGAAAATACACTCGGCATAATGCCGTTTTAATGTCAATTCAGCTTGATTGTATGGGCTGAATATGGTATAATATAGGTACATACAATCAAGCTGCTTTGACGGAAAAGGAGTAAAAAAATTAAAATGTCAAAGCTACAATTGAATAAAAAAGCAGGTCTTTATTACAGACTCTCGAAGGATGATGAACGCATCGGCGAATCCCTTTCCATCGGCAATCAAAAGCTGATACTTGAACGGTACGCAAGGGAAAACGGATTTGAGATTGTTGATGAGTATATCGACGACGGTTATTCCGGCACCAACTTTAACCGTCCGGGTATAAAGCGGTTGATTGAGGATGCACAATGCGGAAGAATCGATACCATTATTGTAAAGGATCTAAGCCGTTTCGGCAGAAACTACATAGAGGTCGGACAGTATACGGATTATATCTTTCCTGAGTTTAATATCCGCTTTATTGCCGTAACCGATAATGTAGACTCGGCGTTCCAAAAGGATGATGACTTGGATACCACACCGCTGAAAAACATCTTCAACGAATGGCATGCGGCAAATACCAGCAAAAAGATTAGAAGGGTTATTGAGGCAGGTGCAAGGGCCGGAAAATATCGGGTGTCACACGCACCTTACGGCTATGTCAAGGGGACGGACGAAAAGAAACTGCCTGTAATTGACGAACCGGCGGCAAGTAATGTCCGCAGAATGTTTGAAATGCGGGCAAGCGGTATCAGTCCTAACAAGATTGCACAAACCTTTAACGACGAGCATATACCTATTCCGTCCGATTACAAGGAAGAAAAGTTCGGAATCCCCAACACCCGCCGTTCTCATCACCTTTGGTCATGTGCTACCGTCAAGCAGATTCTCAACAATCCTACCTATTTAGGTCATCTCGTTCAAATGCGAACAACAACCGTTTCGTATAAGAACAAGAAAATCGTAAAGCGAGACCCTGACGATATGATAATCGTCTACAATACTCACGAAGCCATAGTCAGTCAGGAATTGTGGGATAAGTGCAGAGAGATGGAAGCATCGGTCAGCCAAGGTAAGAAGACGAACACAGGATATGTTCATCCCCTTTCGGGGCTTGTGTACTGTGCAGATTGCGGAAACAAGATGTATATGAAATACAACAATACCCGACACAGCCGCAAAGGTCCCCGCATTTACTACCGAGAGAACTATTCCTGCGGTGCTTACGAGAAATTCGGTGCAAGGGCGTGTTCCAGCCATTATATTCAGATTAAAATTCTGAACCAAATTGTATTGCAAGATATTCGCTCGAAAATCGACCTTGTCTCTATTGACGAAAACAAGGCACGAGCCGACTTTCTAAAGCAAAGGGATAGTTTTGCCAAGAAAGAGGAAACCGAAAGCCGTAGAAAATTACGGAAGGACAGGGCAAGGCTCGAAGAACTCGGCAAGCTGATTTCTTCTGTTTATGAGGATAAGGTTATGGGACGGATACCCGAAGAAGTCTGTATTGAACTGCTGAAAAAGTATCAGGATGAAAAGACTGAACTCGTAACGGAAATCGCTGCACTTGAAGCAAAGCTTTCCGAAATGGAAAGAACAACAGCAGATGTGGACGAGTTTATTCGCAGGCTGAAAGCGTACATTGATGTACCAGAACTCACCCGTGAGATGTGTATGGAGCTTATTGAGTTTGTGACCGTTGACGAATGCCCGGGCAAATACAGCAAAGCCCCGCGAGAAATCCACATCTATTACAAACTGATTGATAAGCAACCTTTACCTGTTAGAAAATGCTTAGAAGATTCAACATGTGCGGATAATTGATATTCACCACTGCTAACATCTATGCCCACCTTGACTACACTTCAAAACTGTCGTCGGCAAAGGCTATGGTCAGCGGAATGGCACTGCCCGAATCGGTGAATTTCGGCAGCAAGTGGACCGAAATTTCAGATGATGGCGAAAAGAACTGATTTTAACGGTTCGAATACGCAAAAACGCTTGAAATCGCCTTGTTCTTTCCAAAAAACAGGCTGTTCTTTCCATAGTTTTGAGCCGATTTTAAGCAAAAGGGCAAAAAAGAAAAGCCCGAAAAACCTTGATTTTTCGGGCTTTTTTGGCGGAGAGTTAGGGATTCGAACCCTAGGTACATTTCTGTACACAGCATTTCGAGAATTTGACAAAAAATTTTAAACAAAAATAAACGGTGTCAAAAGTGGTGTCAATAATTCCAAGAAAATACTGTAGATATGCGATGTTTCGTGGTGTCGAAAGTCTTAAAAGTTATGGCACAAGCGACTTTGTTAAAAACAGCACTTTCGTGGAAAATCATTAGAAAAAATGCAAAAATCATTAGAAAAAATTATTACATTCCCGAAAAATGTTTATTGAGGATGTCCTCCATTTCATCAAAGTGTGGATATATTTTTTCTAATGTATCATATTTAGTAAATAAACAGTAAAGTTCCTCCATCCAAGGATTACTGTTTGTTAGTTCTTTAATGAAACCATCATCAAAGGTGTCTGGATATAGATATTGCCAAACCGCTATCCTACCTAAAAAGTGTGCAATTACATACATTTGTCTATCGGCATTATCGGTAGCCCCTACTTCATTAACCATATATTCTATATGATACGGAAGTTCAGTGTTCATAATATGCTCTAAATGGGCAGTATCTTTGAAGTTTTCTAATGTGTATTTTCGTAAAAAATAATGGCCAATTGCTCTTGCATGGAATTCCGTCCAATACAAAAACATACGATGTAAATCATACTCATATAACTCATCATATGACTTTGGCTTTATAATTTCAAAATACTCCTTAAAGTCATTGACATGCACTGCTTCGTGTACTAATGTTCCAATCCAATCAACATTATGTTTTGTTATTGATTCTAAAATATATTCTTTATTGATAAGTATCGTAAATTGTCCGTCATTTTCTTTGGGTTGCACAGTTAAACCGTGATACTGATTTAAGTCATTGAGATTTGTCTTGCCACATTCAACTAAATCTTTTCGGAGTTCTTGATATGATGTTGCCATATCATCTGAAATTATTATCTGACAATCAAATGGCTCAATATTACAGGTTGAGAAATAGTCAGCAAGAATATCATTGATATATTGGGTAAATTCATTATCTGCCATTATTAATTTTCCTTCCATATATGTATTACATTTATTATACCATCGCTCATTAACATTTACAATGACATTGTTTTAATTAAGGCTTGTTTTAAATGTCGAAATATGTTATAATATAGAAAACAATTGAATAGCACATAACATACTGAATTTTAACTTACATACAACTCTGGCGGGAGTTTTGTATGTAAGTTTTTTTATTTTTCTCCTTTCATTTTGTTATTGCTTCCTAGTGGCAAGAGTGTGTGTAATCTTCCAAAAACAATTCCTCTTTCATTATCAGATGTCGGTGTACTAGGCAACACCGAGTACATAAAAACAAAAGGAGTATGTTATATGCAAAAACAAGACAAATTTCTAATTCTAACTTTTGAGCAAGATGCTCACGGAAATTATACCAAATTGCCATTTCCTTTCGGTAGTTCGGTAACTATCGAGGTTCCAGAGGGGACTAATATTGTTATTGAAAAAGAGCAGTTAGGCAACACAGTTAAAACTCACCTGTTTGGTGTTGTAGAAAGCAGGTGATGTAATGAGGTATGGTTATATAAGGGTATCCTCAAAATCACAAAAGGATAACTCATCCCTTAAAGAACAACGAGAAGCAGTGTTAAATGCAGGTGCCGAAATCGTTGTAGAAGAAATATTTACTGGTGGTACAATTAAAGACCGTCCGTTATTTTCACAACTAATTGAAAAACTACAACCTGATGACGAACTAATTGTAGTTAAGTTAGATAGGTTTGCGAGAACAGTCAGTGAAGGCAGTACTCTTGCACAAGAACTCTATGATAAGAACATTAAACTTAATATACTCAATATGGGTGTAATTGAGAAAAATGCAATCGGAACCTTGTTACTCCATGTCATGTTGGCTTTCGCACAATTTGAGAAAGATATGATAAATTCCAGGTGTCAGAGCGGCAGAGAGTATCATCGTAAACACGACCCGAATTATAAAGAAGGGCGACCAAAGAAATTCCATCGGGAACAAATCAACCTCGCTTTGTCATTGCTTGACGAAGGTAAGAGTTATAGGACTGTTTCCGAAATGACTGGCATATCAAAATCAACGATGATTAGAGCAAAAAGGAAGATTACTTTTGACACTGAATTATGACACCTCACAAACCCAGTATTTACGGGCTTTTAAAATCGGTGTCAAATGTTAAAATATTTGACACTCTAATAATGCCCCGAACCGTAACGGTCGGGGCATATTTTCTTGAAAAATTTTTGAAAAAAATGAATTCTTTAAACATCTTAATTTTAATTTGTTTGGAGGAATTTATTATGACAAATACACGCATTACAAGAGGAAAAATCTTTTTCGCTGACATCCCTAAAACAGTGGGGTCTACCTATTTTGGAAAAAGGCCCATATTGGTACTGTCGAACAATCTTAATAACAAATTCAGCCGAACCATTACTGCAATTCCCTGCACCACACGTGTAGGTGTCAGTCGTGGTGGAAAAAAGAAAGACCTTCCGACCCATGTATACATACCTAGTGGGAAAGGAGGTACGGGGCTTAAACGAGATACTATCGTTATGTGCGAGAATATCTGCAATTACTCTGTTGAAATTTTAGAAGAATGCATTGGAGAAATTGATGAAAGTTCGGAGTTGATGCGCGAAATTGAAAAAGCAGTCCAAATACAAATTGGTATTGTTGGATGACAAAAAGAAGCACGGTTCGCCACCGTGCTTTCTTATTTATACTGGTCAGAATGCTTTTGACAATAATCTAACACAAAGTTAAGCCAATTCTCGTACCAATGCCACGTTTTATTCGCTACAATTGTTCCATAATTGTATTTTGGGTTCTTGGCATCGTTGCTTTTCCAAAGTTGCACAAAGTCTCTCATATTAAATTTCGGATAGTCTTTTTTTACTATCTCTACGATTTGACCTGGTAAGTACTTTACTTTTTCTCGCTCCTTCAAAACAACATATTGCGTTTTTAAGGTTTGCGCCAATTCGGAATCGGGTTTTATAAATTCAATTACCTTATCTGCTTGTTGGCGATGGTTAACGAGTTTTGGGGTATAAAAAACTCGGTATGCATATGCCAAACTATTAAATTCATCATCCGACAATGAATTATCAAAATCGGTCACAAATGCTTTTAAATATTTTGGCAAGGTTGTTTCTGACAAAAGCATACTTTTTTGCTCGTCATCAATGCCAGATAACTGCAAACTAACGTTTATATATTTGTCAAGACCATATTTATCACCAAACAACTGCTTTATGTAATTATTGTAATTGATAATACACGCTTGAAATCGCGCACTTAATGTATCATCAATTCGGTTGGTCATTTGGTGTTCAATTTCGTGCCTCAACTGGATGATAAATTCCAAATTATTCTTGGTGTCCTTGTCCAAAGGGCATTTTTCGTTTTTTAGACAAGTTTCAAGTTCCCAACGCTTAAAGGCACCATATTTGGTTTTATAGTACTTTTTTCTGCTATTAACTAATTTATAATATCGGTAGTCAACACCTATCCCTTTGTAATAGGCGTGCATCAAATATGTCCAAGCAATAATAATTAGAACTGAAAATGTTTCCGATTTGAAGAAATATGTAGGGCTATTATATATTTGTATAGCAGATAGTGCGGCTTCTTGGGATTTTAAAATTAATTCATTGCGTCCATTTCTTGCTTTCTTTTTTTCCATCGCTAACCTCACGAAATATATTCGTATGCCGTAGTTCCGTCAACGTAATGCTCCAACATTTCCTCAAAATTCAAATACAACAACTCGATTGGCACAAGACCGTCATCAGAAGCAATATCTTCATCAAATACGGCTTCAAGATTGTGATATTTGCTGACTTCATCAGTCGGAAGGCAGAAGATATTTCGATAGGAGTATGCATCGGACCATTTTCCAAACGCTTTTATCATATACGCGAATTGTTTTGTTATATCCTCATTAGTAGGCATAAAACCTTTTTGATAGTATTTTGCGTCAAGAATAATAACAGAATAATCATCTTTATATGCGATATCTGGCATAAGCGGCTTCATTGGAACAATAATCTTATTGGTTTGTTTGTCTCTGTAACCGTGTCTTACATAAAAATGCTTGTTCAATTCATCCTTGGACATATTACCGAGTGCATCAAAGAGGATGTTCTCCCAAAAGTTATATGCCGTACAGACAGGAAGATAGTTTGAATTCTCTTTGCCGTTCGTCATACGAATATAGTTAATTAAGAGATTTATTAAATTCAATTTTCTTGTGTTGAAGGTTTGGTTTTTCTCACTAATCAACAAAGGAACCAGATAACTTCCAAGTCGATAACGTATATTCTCTGTTGGCAACGAAAGATTAAAACCAATCAACCAGCCCAATTTCTTGGATATATCATTAAGCACCAATATTTGAACTGATTTAACAATCTCGTGCTCATCTATACGTTTCTTGTCCGTTAGATAATCAAGATATATTGCGCCTTGTTGTGTTAGTAACGGACGGCAACGCTTGACCGTTGCGGAAAAGTTTATTTTCCCGTAATTGTTCATTGTAGTAAATTTTTCTAACTCGGTATATATTCCATACTCAATGAAGTCATTTACTATGCTCATTATCGTGTCAAAATTGATATTGTTTTCGTCGCCATCATTTGTGTTGTTGGGCATATTTTTACCGTATTTTTGCCACGCTTTTGCAAGTCTCTTTAATTTTATTTTTAAATCGTCAGGTATTTTACCTGCAGATAATACACAGTCATCAACATAATACATAGGAACCATAAGCGTTGCGTGCTCATCGCACACAACACCTATTTTCTCTGTTCCCTCTGTTATGTTTTTAATAGTAATATCCTTCAAGATAATTCTCCTTAAAACAATTCAAAAAAATCTTTTCCTTCGATTACAAATTGCTTATAAAGTTGCTCATACGATTCAGGAAGCACTCCTTCTACATATTTGAAAACATCGTTTTTCAAATAGTATATAACTTTATCGCAAAATGCATCGCGCGAAGATAAATCGTTAGCGTCAACAAAATACGGAGCCAATTTTTTGTCTTCTGGAATAATAGATAATTCCGCATTCAAAGAATCGATTTTCCTGTTAACCATATTGGCGAAGTCAGACCAACCTCTGCTTTCTGTAAAGAGCGTTTCTTTGGATAGTTTTTCAATGGAATTCAAATATGTACCTTCTCGAATAGCATCCGAAAAATCGATTTTCAAATACATATTTCTAAATCTTCTTCTAAATGCTGTATCAAGAACAAAAACGTTTTGGTCTGAAGTATTCATTGTTGCAACAATATTTAAGTTCGCGGGGAAAGCAATTTTCTTGTCTGGTAGATATTTAGTTGGGCTCAATTCTGCCTCTGACAATTTCTCGGACAGATAATCATATAATGTCTTGTTGGTTATTGGATACCGTGATGTTCCGTGATTATTTGCTTTGTAATCATCTATTCTATCCAAAAGTTGGAATGTATCACCCATTATAGAAGCAATATCGCCTCTATTCATTTCTTCTATAATTAAGTAAATGTTGGATGTGGGTTCAAGCAAACACTTGAGTATAGCCTTGGTAAGAGGACCAGGTTCAAACACATATTTGATTTTTTTGTTAATTACCTTTGGACGAATATAACCAATGAAATCAGAATAAGTGTATTCAGGATGGATAGTGGTTCTAATAATACAGTTATAGTCGCTTACACCACCAAGAATACACCTGTCTACATAGTATGATTTACCAGTTCCAGGGACGCCTGAAAGAACAATTTGTAAAGGTCTATAAACAGGTAGCAACTGCTGGAATTCATTTTTATACATTCTTAATGCTTCCTGCGAAATTGTATAGTACGAAAACTCACCTTCTGTAAATTTCGTTAATAGTCCAATGTTTTCATCGGAGTAAATACTTATGAACTTATCATCACTTGCAAAATTGACCATATCGTATTCTTTCATTTTATTTTCAAGTTTGATACGATATGTGTCAGTAGGTAATGTGCGCCACTCGTTAATTATGCTAATACCCTCTTCAAAGGAAGAAAGTTGCTTTTTGTTCATACCAAAAGCAATAAAAAGTGCCTCGGATGAAGAAACTTTACCCAACAATAAGATTGCTTTGAAAATGATTTTGGGGAGTTCAATGTCTGTATTAGATGTTTCTGCGCCAGCATTGTTCTTTCCAAAAGTTCCGTAAAGAACACTTTCTACAATCAATCTACTGAACTCTTTTTTGTTGTCATCTTCTACATAGTAAGAAAGTACATTGTCTTCTTCCTTAATAGAGATGATTTTATCAAGAAGTTGTCCTCTCTTGGTTAGCACCAAATAGGCGTCATCATTTTTAGATTTTATATCAATAAATCCAAAATAACGAGGCCATTTACTCTTGTTGTACTGGGTTCTATGAGCGCCACTTTCTACATATTTGGTGGGTTTTTGTTCAGGGAGTGTAGTATGGCCACTCATAAATATTTCCATATTTCTAACGAATTCGTAACGCGAAATTTCACCATTGTTTTCGCTTACTATTCGAACCGACTTCAAAAAGAGATTCATATTTAAACTTGACTTGTCAAAAGTAAGTCTTCCTAACATTTCTCTACCTCCAACAAAGCATTTAACGCTGCTGAAATTAATCTTGGGGGAATACCTTCACCAATAACTTTACGAATAAGGATATCATCTGCCCATTCTGGAATATTCCAATCCAATGGCAAAGATGAAACAATCAGCAACTCGTAAATAGTCAATACTCTTGCATCTGAATAAACACGCTCTTTATCATCAACAGATGCAACAATAGGTCTTCCTGGGTGAACTGTCGAAAAAGTGGAAATAACACCACTATTTTGTAATACAGTTGTTGCAGGCTTATCCCAATCCATTCGCATATACGTTCTGGGCGCTCCCTTAATGCGGCGATTATCTTTTTTGGGGAAATGATAATCATTTTTAAATGCAGATGCCCCCGAAGGTGTGTGCATCATCCACTCTATCTGTTTCCAACTGTGAATGGGTGGCGTATGCCATTTTGAAACTTTCAAACCTGCTTTTCGTTTTACTTCATAATCAGGGAAACGATATCTTTCTTTTTCTTCCCTTAATAAAGGGTCCAATGACGGAAGATGACTTATTGCATCGCGTAAAGTTATGATTTGACCATTGGGTTCTGGAAATTCCCAAGATATTTTCTTTGATTTCTTAACCATTAAACAAATATATCTTTGTCTTGACTGTGGAACACCGTAGTCTTGGGAATTCACAACTCTTTTTTTGTTAAATGAATAGATTTCACCCAATTCAGTTTCAAGATATTCAGGGATTAAAACCTGTTTGCCGTTATAATTGATTTTTGTATGCATTTGCATTGGCACATTTTCCAATAAAACATAAGTTGGCTTGATTGCCTTAATCATTTCTACGGCATAATATATTAAATAATTTCTGGGGTCTAATGGGTCTTTCTTACCTGCACAAGACATTCCCTGACAAGGTGGGGTAGCAATCAACATATTAACATCGTTTTTAATTGCAGCATTCTTGACTTTTTCGAAAACAGTCTCGTCTGTTATGTCGCCACAAATCATATCAGTTTTGGGATATAGGTGCTTGTAAAACTTTGCTCTTTCTGGCAACAGTTCATTTGCAACTTTAACATCAAAACCGAGTTCTTTGAAATATGTTTCTGCTATTCCTACATTAGAAAACATCGAAAGAACTCTATATTTTCCACTCATAATATTACTCCTGTATCTTCATCACTTCGAGTTCTTCGTCAGAACAAATTCTTCTAACAGCAGCCTCGATTAATTTCGGTGGCACGCCTTCACCGATGCATTCTCTTATAAGATTGCTGGACGCCCATTCTGGAATATTCCAATCATCAGGCAAACTGCTAACAACCATCAACTCATAAATGGAAAACACACGTGCATCCGAAAACAATCTTACACTTTCGTCTTCTGACGCCACAATTGTTCTTCCAGGATGACCGTTTTCCTGCGAGCCAATTCTGCTTGTATATTGGGTTACAGTATAAGCAGGTTTATCCCACCATTGCCTTTTATAAGTGTTCTTGTACCCCTTGCCCTTTGTTCCGTCTTTAAGGGTGGGATAAAAGATTTGATTATCCCACGCTGATTTTCCTTCGGGTGTATGTTGCATTGCAATTACGTGTCGGTACTTGTGTTTGGGAGGATAATGCCATTTTGACACTTCCAACCCTTTTTGTCTTTTCTCCTCATAATCAGGAAACAATTCATTTCTTTTATCTTCGTCAATATCTGTTACGTCTGGGTCCAATGAAGGAAGATGCCCGATTGCTTCACGAAGAGTGATGATATGATTGTTCTTTTCAGGGAATTCCCATCTAATGCCCAACTCTTTCTTTGAAAGAAGAATAACACAACGCTCTCTGCTTTGTGGAACACCATAATATTGAGCATTGACTATTTTTTCGTTGTTGATATAATACATACCACCAAGTTCGGAGGCAATATAATCGGGTATTTTAATCCACGTATCATCAACCAAGATAGATGTTGTTAGTTGTTCAGGAACATTTTCCAAAAGAACAAAATCAGGTTGCAATTCTGCAATTATTTTAACGGTTGGTATAATTAGTCTGTTGCGTGGGTCATCTTTTTTTTGCATACCAGCAGAACTCATACCTTGACACGGAGGTGTCGCAATCACAAAATTGCAGTTTTTCTTTTTGGCACTGGTAAGAATTGCGTTATAAATTTCAGCGTCATTAATATCGCCTTGTATCATCTCACATTGTGGATACAAATGTTTATGAAACTTTGCTCTTTCTGGAAGCAACTCACTTGCCACCTTAATAGTAATCCCACATTTTTCTAAATACGTTTCTGCAATTCCTATACTGGCAAACAAGGATAATCCTTGATACTTCATTTTACTGTTCTCCTCTGGTAAGCAGTTTATAAATATCTGTTTCATCTATAACGAAAGATTGATATAGACGCTCATAAGAGTCTGACAAATACTGTGGGCTATATTTGAATACGTCATTTTTTAAATAATAAATAACCTTATCACAAAATGTTTGTCTGCTGGACACATCTACTTCATCTACAAAATAAGGTCCTAATTTTTTATCTTCTGAAACTGTCAACATTTCACTGTTGATGTTATCTATAATGCCATTGATTTTTTTGGCAAATTCAGACCAACAAGATTTTCCTGCGAATATATTGATTTGTGATAGTTCGTCTAATCTTTTAAGTTCATCGGTTTCCTCATCAAACGCAATAGGCAAATACTTCATTTTAAAACGTCTTTTAAATGCCGAGTCCATAGTGAAAACATTCTGGTCGGCAGTGTTCATTGTGCCAACTATTATAAAATTAGGAGGCAAAACAATATCGTCTTCTGCAATATCAAGTTGTGCTAATTTTTCTTTTATAGCATTTGATTTGTTTAAGAAATTTCTAATAATTGAATTTGCAATAGAATATTGAGAATACCCATACTTATCTCTGTCTAACAATTGAAAAATATCACCAAAGATTGCAGCACAGTTTCCTCTATTAACTTCTTCAATCAAAAGGCAAACTTTGTCATCAGTCTAAAAAGCGCGTTTTAAAGCCAATGTGAAAGGACCTGCCGAAAAGTCATAATCAACGGTGTCATCATTTCCTTTTGGACTAATGTATCCGATAAAATCGGAATAACTATAATCGTGATAAAATACAACTCTAAATACATTATTTGTTTTATCGATGTTGTTTGTTTCTAATGTTTTGTTAATAGAAAACGATTTTCCTGTGCCAGGTGCGCCATATACAATTATCTGCTTATCATTTAAATTCAGTTCCATAACTACTCTCCTTATAAAGCGTTAAGATATGCCTAATATGTACTTAATTCTACCAAATCTAATGTACTATATATCGGACACTGCTTCGCAAATGTCGGAGATATCACATTCTAATTTGTCACAAATGGTCAACAACACGGACAGCGATACAATTTTATGCTGATTTAATTTAGTCGCTACTGCAGTGGAATATCCACATTTTTCGCGCAACTCGGCCTTGGACAAGTTTTTATCTAAAAGCAATTTAAACAATTTTGTATAAGATATTTTTTTCATAAAAAATCTCCTTATAAGTTGTATATTTGCATTTTATCACAAACCATGGAGAAAATCAACGGTTTTTGAATAAAAATCGAAGAAAAGTTCGATTTTTATGTTGACGCGCACGAAAAATAATGGTATAATAAAGAAAACAAAATAATACATATTTCAACAATTTGACCTACATACATTATCCGTCTCGGATTCTGTGTGTAGGTCTTTTTTATTTCCTCCACCGTGCCTGTGCGGGTTTAATATATTTCCTCCTTCAATAATTCCTCCAATTGCGGAGCAACAGGCTGCTCCGTATTACATAGTAAAAAATGATAGGTAAGAAAGAAGGAAACGATTATGAGAAAAACCATTGAGGCAATGTACTATGATAATCTATCAATCAGTGGTCGGAGCCTTAATAAAAACGGTGAGTATTATAAAACCGAACGAGATGTTTGCGATGCTGCTGTGAAACTGGAAGAAACTTTTACACCACAACAGAAAGAACTGTGGCAGGAATACACTGCTCTATCTATGAAAGCAAATGATTTGGGATGTCGGGATAATTTTATTCTCGGTTTTCGAACAGCAACCTGCTTATTGGTAGAGGCACTTGCAGATACCAGCGATGATGAAAGTTTTCCGATTGCAGGGTGACAGATATGAAGATATTTAAAATTCTATACCGTACCATTGCAATTCTACTTCTCGTCGCAACCTTTACTTGTATGTTTTTGAATTATAGCAAGGAAAGAAATTCGGGTGGTTATACTGGCGCAAATTCTTTTATGAGCAATAGTTCAAAACAGTGGGTTGTTGATAATTTCGGTGAATACGAGACTTTCGATGACCTATTATACAACGGTATGACACCTTTTGTACTCAACAACTTTGTTTATGATAGCAAATATAATTATCGGTTTCCAATACAATCGTTCAACTTTGAACTCTTTCAAAATGTAAAGTGGCACGGCGTTTGTTTTCAATTTGCCCAATGGGCAAAATCGGTTGTGTTAGAATGGTCCAACCACAAAGGGATTGATGTGCAATCCTATGTATTTGATATCGAACTAAAAGGTGGCGGTAAACATTCATACAATTTCTTTATATGTGACGGGAACACTTACTGTGTGGATTTCACCGAGGCACTAACACTGTATAATAAAAATAAACCCTATGGGAGGGCTGTAAAGAACATTGGAGAGACCTCTATGTACTATTATGCCGAGATTTATTATGAGGACTATATTTATAATGTCTATTAAAGGAGGTTCTGTATGACTATTGTGTATTTTCTTGTTCCTTATGTAATTATACTTTTTTCGATTATTATGAGAAGCAATCTGACAGCATATATCGGACTTTTAATGCTCGGTGTACTTGCTGCTTCCCATATGAAGCATAAGTGGTTCGCTGTGCTTTTGATGGTCTTACAGGCGATTCTTTCTGCTGGTATGATATATCTTAATATGAACGATTATACCCAATCCAATCACCTGCTTTTCATAGGAGTGATAAGTATTATAATGCTTATCTCTATGGTATTTGAAATGATTATAAATAGGAATAAACATTGCCAAGTTTCTTGATTTTAAACGAATAATACCGTATGCTTAAATTATAGCAATCGGGGTGTGCTATCTTACTGTCTTTTGATTTTTCATTTTAATTTCTTCTTTAATGATATTTGCAATAAATGGGATGCATTAAACCTACCGTTTCCCCGAACGGTAGGTTTTTCTTATAAAAGTTTTTAAAATTAAGCCATTTTCATTTTTGAGAGATTGTGTCGGCAAAAAAATTTAAAACTTTTATTAACAGTATATCTTGCAGATGTTTTTATAAATTAGTGCTATTTCATCTTTAAAAAATGAAATATATAAGTTTTTTATAAACTTTTTTCTCAATATTGACATCTGATTTGAAAAGTTTTTAATTTCCGAATGATATGAGTTCTCAAAAACGAAATCAGGCTAATTTTGAAAACTTTTTTATTTTTAAATATATTTTTTAATAATATAATAGCAGATGGCGACCGCAGTTATGCGGCCGCCAACATTTTTTCGTAAATTTTTATGGGTTTTTAAATGATTTTTGTCATCTTCCTGATGGTGATGCTTAAAAAAGTTTTCAATTTTACGGGTATTTGAACTTTGAGAGATGAAATGCAGCATAATTTTCAAAACTCTATTTTTATAAAATTACAAATAATAAAATCCCACACCCTCCGCCAATTCTATACCTTAATAAAATCGGTTTTAATTCTACTTGCGAACATAAATACGGCAATAAGTACCGTAATCATATCTTGCAATTTACCGTTGTCGGCAATTTCAACACCATAGTTATTGTAGGACAGATAATTCGTTTCTTCAACGGTTAATTCTCGGCTATTTTCAATATCTGTGCGAACTGTCTCGTCGGAGAGTAGTTTATCCAACCACCTGTCATTCCATAGGTCATAATTCTCTAAAAAGTCATATACAAGGATGTTTCGTTTCTCAAAGTCCTTTTCACTATCGCAAAGCATTCTTATCATAACACCACAATCAAAAACAGATGATAATAATTTTTTAGGTTCTTTTTTAGATTGGTCGGGGCATTGGTAATAGGCCATAAGTGCCGCAACACAGCAGTCCATTGCATAGTAACCATACTCCTTCGTCTTGGCCTTTGGATGGGCAGGAACAGTATCTAATACCGTATCAAGGTTGCGGGTAATTGCTTCAAATAAATTGCTGTTAATATTCATAAAAACACTCCTAAAAAATTTAGTGTTTAAATTATAGCGCGTAAGCGCTAATATTTCAGCCTATTTTTAAAGAAATAATTGATTTTAAAATCGTCTATTTTATGCATTAAAATAGTGGACAGTTGGGTGGCAAAAGTGTTTTTTTACCTGACTATAAAATTTTGTCATACGATTATAAATTTTTACAAACGATTAAAGGGCATTTTGCCTTATATAAGGTACTATTTTGATAACATTAAGCAAAATTCTTATGTTTGCTCTTTAAAATGGATGCTTTTTAAAATCGATTAATTGTATTTTTTAAAAAATACAATTCGGGATTTTATTAAAAATTCTCTCTTTTTTACAATTGTGATTGTTGGACGGGTGGAAGGTGCTCGGACCATATTATTGACCATATTATTGACCATATTTATAACCACATTATTAACCCTACTTATAACCATATTTAGGACCATATTTTTAACTATACCTATAACCATATTTTGACACACAAAAAACTCCGACGAAATCGATGTCGGAGTTTTGCTCTTTTATGAAAAAGTTTTTAAAAATCTCTGGGTTTCGGACTCTCAAAAATTTTTTTAAAATTTATTTTTGCGAAAAAATTTCTTAAAAACATATGGTTTTCGTCTCTCAAAAATCAAATCACTGCAATTATTAAAATCTTTTAAGAAATTGCCGTTTTTGATGCACTTGAAATTTTTCAAAAAATAGTTTAATCGTTTGAAAAAAACAGTGCAAAGGAGGTGAAAAATATGTTAGATACAATCAATGTATCTATTCCAATGTATATTGAACCGAGTGAAAGAACAATTGACTGGGAGGCAGATGTTTCTGACAAAGGAACCGCTTTTATATACAAATTGGTGACATTGCCAAACGGAGCGACAATTTATATAAGGTATTACTTTACACATTCGCTTACACTTTCATTCTCGGCTTCAAGAATTCAAAATGGCGACAATGCCATAGCATATAGTTTTGATAAATCTAATATTGTTAAGAAAACAATATTAAAGGTTATATCAGACGAACTCGGTATCACCAATGTAAAATTATCCGATTTTTTAGTTTGTCGGTTAGACATCAACCGAGACTTTGTTTGTGATAATGAAAAAACCGCAAATGAACTTGCGGCATTCTCAAACAAAATTTTACCATTAGGGTACGAAAAAAGATTTAACTACAATACGGGTCTTACTTCCCAGACACGAAAAGGTAGAGGGTTTCGTGTTTACCGAAAAGATAAAGATAAGAAGAAAAGACAAGATATGAACCCCACGGTTCGCTTTGAGTTTCAAATGGATAAAAAGATGGTCATCAACATTTTAGGATACCGTCCTAATCTAAATGAAATTCTTTCAAGACAAGTTACAATTGAAAAAGTATGGAACAATGTCTTATCTATATATGCACTCGATAAAAGAATTCTAAACCGCCGAGAATTGCACAAATTCTCTTTACAGGCAAAGGTATTAACTCCTACCGAAAAAGAAACCCTCAAACAAATGAATGACCGTCCATCCTTTGATGATAAAGAACAAAGAAGATGGCAACTTAAAGTAACGCATAAGTTGAAAGCACGGGGCATTTGTCCTTATTCCTGCGAAGTTCCAATTGTTCTCAAAGTTAATGTTTGCACCACGATTTTGAATTTACAAAGAAAGAAGAATAGAGAATGTACTATATGCAAACAGCACCTGCTCTCTACAATTATAACTTTACGAGATACCAACAAAAAAGTCAAGAAATGGTATCTCGATTCATCATAGGTTTTATAACATATACTCACTTTGTTTCAGCGTTACGAAAGAAAGACGGGTTATATTGTCTATTTCAAGGCTATTATTGCTTACTTTTTCAAATAAGTAAAGCAAGATAGTCTATTTCGTCATGCTAACACTTCTTTAAAATAAGGGGTCTTGCCCTTCGGGCAATCCCCACCAACCAACCATCTTATTACATAATTCAAAGGAAAGGTAATATTATATAAATTGCCCTGTAATTTATTTTCGGTTTTTTGTGGGTTACTATTAGAAAGATAACATTTCTTACTTTAAGAATTATGAAAAAAGGACGGGTGGATAAGTAAATGTTGATTAAAAATAGAATTATATTATCTTTAACCCACAGGGTAGAAAATAGTATAATTCTCAACAAAGTGTTATAAATTACTGAAAAAGTTTTTTATTTTATTAGAATTTGAAGGCTCAAAAAATCGGAAACCGTCTAATTTTAAAAACTTAATATTTTCGTTGCAAAAAATACTCAAAAAACCTCCAAAAAAATTTTTTTAAAAAATTTTTGAGGCAAAAAGTTTTTAAAAATTTCGCTTTCCCGTCTCTCAAAATTTAAGTTGCGGAAAATTTTAAAAACTTTCGCTAAAAACCCAGTGTTTATGCGGGTTCGAGTGCTATTGACAAACTGATTTTTTTGCATTATACTTTGCTCACAATCGTAAGAAATCGCAGCGATTAACATAATAAAAACATTTATCCGAGGAAGATGCTATGCTTTGAATTAAGTATGAAATAACTACATAATAATTTATGTTTTATACCCATACCTATTAGGAGTATCATCTTCAAAAAGGTATGGGTTTTATTATGCCCGATTTGTAATTACAGGAAGTTCTTGATTACTTTGCCGCATTATGTTTTCAAGAGTTAATTCGTATCCACCTTTTATTGTCTTATGTCAAGAACGTTGGGTGGGCGGCACCAAAATATTATTTTAAGGAGGTCATTATATGGCAACATTAGAACAGGTAAGAAATCATAATCACAAGAGTTTGAAAAAGTATCCTGATGTCTTAACTGTACCACAGGTACAGCAGATATTATCGGTTGGACAGTATTCTGTATATAAACTTATCAAAGACGGCACTTTGCATTCTTTGAAGGTAGGACACGGTTATCGTATAGTAAAGCAATCACTTTTAGATTATATCTATGGGGGCGAGTTAAATGAAACTGCTTGATGTTAAAAGGGTTACAGGTTCGGTTCAACCCAAATCAGGTTGTTGGTATGCTGTTTTATACTATACCGACCTTGAAACTGGCAAAAGAAAATACAAGTGGAAGAAAATCGCTAAAATTAACGAAAAGAACCGTAATGGTGGTATGTCGGCAAAAAGGGCAGAAGAAAAACTTCAAGAAATGATTGCCGAACTCAATGCACTACAAAAAGCAGAAATTGAAAAACTCTCAAAGTTTGAAGGTATGACCGAAACCGAACTGCATAAGTATCACAAACGGAATATGGACTTTTATGAGTGTGTTGTTGATAACATATTCAAAAGAAAAAATACTCTTTCACCATCAACATATAACTCATATTTAACCATTGCTAATGCTCAAATAAAACAGTTCTTTCACGGCAAATATAGATTGTGTGATATCGAGACTATTGTTATAAATAATTTTTATTCGTATTGTTCTGAAAAGGGCTTAAAGAATAGCACCATTAAACGATATCGTTCCTTGATGAATTTTGTTTTAGATGAAGCACGAAAGGAAAAAGTTTTACCCGAAAACCCTGTTGCCGATTCTAATTCATTAAGTTCTACATTACCTCATATAAATCCTTTTAATAGAGATGAAGCAGCAAAACTTATGAAAGGTATTGGCAAGATGGACGATGATATGAACATTGTCATTGCATTGGGTTTGCTTTATGGGCTTCGGCGCAGTGAAATTGTTGGATTAAAATGGTCTTCGATTGATTTTGAAAATAAGACTATTTCGCTTACAACATCAATTCTCGAAGTGCCAAAAACACACGAAGAAGAAACTATTAAAAAATGCAAAGGGTTTGTAAAACTGTATCGTACCAATGGTAGCACATCGTTGATTGAACGAGATTTGCTTAAAAGCGAGGATAGTATTGCTGTTTTTCCTTTGTTTGATTTAGCAGAAGAATTATTACTAAAACAAAAAGAGCGAATTGAGGCAAATAAACTGATTTTCGGCAATTGTTATGATAAGCGATTTTATGATTTTGTTTGTGTAGGAACTGATGGTACACTTCTTCGTCCTAATTATATTACTGACCATTTTGGAGTGGTTCTTAAAAGAATTGGTTTGAGATATATTAAGTTCCACGCCCTACGTCATACAACAGGAACATTGCTTATGAAACAATCGGGTATGAACCTAAAACTTATACAGCAATACCTTCGTCATTCGGAATCAGGTATTACAGCAAAGTATTATCTACATCCTGATGTTGAAGACATTGAGCAAACGGGCAATATCTTCGTCGGCACAGGCATTTTTGATAATGTAGTCAATTCCAACAACACAGAACTTGAACGGCGAAAGCAAATCGCCGAGAAGGTAGGTGTAATGTAATCTATGGAAACCGAAAAAATTATATCGCTTGAAGATATGTATAAGATGCTACATATCAGTAAGCGAAAAGCGAAGTATATGCTTGACAATGGTGTAATACCTTGCACCGACACAGGCAAAAAAACACATCGTTATCTTATTAAGAACTGTGATGTTTTGAAATTTATTGAGAGTGGTGCAGTATTTGAGTATCCAGAAGGGATGTTTGGTTCGGGATACAAAGCGAAGAAAACACAAGCAAACTGCTTTGCGATAATCGATACTGATTTTGCACGAGAGTGGTACAATCGGCAATTTCATAGCAAAAAAGATATTCTAACCTTGAGTGAAGTTAGAAATATGACGGGTTATACCAAAGAAACAATTAGAAGATGGATATTATGTGGTGACTTACAATGTGTGGAATATTTTAATACACGAGTAGTTCCGAAGACCTCCTTGCTTGAATGGATGTCTTCTACTGAATATTTATCAAGAGTCAATAAGTCTGCTGTTCAAATTGAGCAGATGAATGCTATGTTAAAAGAAAAGCAGCAGGCATAATAACCTGCTGCTTTATATATCTGGCGGAGAGTTAGGGATTCGAACCCTAGGTTGGCTCATCACCAACACGAAATTTCGAGTTTCGCACCTTCGACCACTCGGACAACTCTCCGTGTTAAGCAAAAAATATTAAATTGTAAGTGGAAAACCATTAGAAAAATCATTAGAAAATATGGCACTTTCCAAAGTAGTGTTCAAAAACACTGATAAATAAAGGGTTTGAAGGAGGTCATCAAAACAAACCGAAAGTATTTCGAGTGCTGCACCTTCGACCACTCGGACAACTCTCCGTGTATGTGATTCCGCATTTCTTCCAAAAACTTTTGGAAAGAACTGACGGAAAGAACAACAAAATATTTAATTTTCGAACCGGAGAAAACCCTGAATTTACGGGCTTTTTAAGCGGAGCAAACAGCCAACTCTTCAAAAAATTTCGAGTGCCGCACCTTTGGCCACTTGGGCAACTCTTCGTAATTACTAATTTGCAACTACTAAAATGTTGCACCGCCTCGCAAAAGCAAGGCGGTTTTGGTCCGCCCGAAGGGATTCGAACCCCCGTTCTTCAGAATCGGAATCTGCTGCGTTATCCAGCTGCGCCACAGGCGGTTACATGAAACACATACATTTTACCATTTTAAGCGCAAAATTGCAAGAGTTAATTTTATGAAATTTAAAATTTTATTAAAAAGGGAAGGAAAACCGGCATTTGTTGCCGGACGAAAAAATGCGCTGCGGCAGATAAATTTATAAAATGTTGGTTTGTCAATGAAGTGTTACAAAATTAGAAAACTTCGCCGTTAATAAGAAAAGCTTTTAAATAATCAGCAGGAGATTTCC
>JABLTL010014846.1_pt1 | contig 35875 bp, 35 predicted proteins | sample 7160151 | NCBI WGS metagenome assembly JABLTL01 (sample SAMN14651223, study PRJNA627086) | human gut metagenome | isolation source: feces | host: Homo sapiens
CCGTAAACGGATCTTCTATCTCCAGTTCTAGCTGCTCGGCTATTTGATCCTCCTTCAGCTGATTCTGAATATATTCCTGTATCTTTTTCGTGTTTTTTCCTACTGTATCCACATAATAGCCTCGACACCAGAATTCTCGATTCCTGTATTTGAATCTTGCATTTGCCCATCTTTCATATATTATCTGACTGCTTTTTCCTTTCAGATAGCCCATAAAAGATGAAACACTCATTTTAGGTGGTATTTCCAGCAGCATATGCACATGATCTATACATACTTCTGCTTCTATGATTGTTACACCTTTCCACTCACACAAATCTCGAAGTATTTTTCCTACTTCAATCCTTCTTGCGTCATAAAATGCTTTTCTTCTATACTTCGGTGCAAACACCACATGATACTTACAATTCCATTTCGTGTGTGATAGACTGTGTAAGTCATTAGTATATTTTGACATTATAAATCCTCCTTTTGTATTCTCGTTTGTAGTTTGCAGACCACACACGAATTATACGCAAGAAGGATTTATTTTTCATTATCTCTCCGCTAAAGCTTTGCCTGACCCCAAGACTATCTTGGGGTTTTTTTAGCCAATGAAAAAAGTTCCAAAATCGGAACTTTTTTACTTACCAAATCTAGCCAATAGATTTGCCATTGCATCATCCATTGTCATTTCTTTCTTTTCAGGTTTCTTAGAATACTTCTTTTTATCTTTAGATGACTTCTTTCTCTTCATCTGTGCATCTCTTTGTTCCAGCTGATCTAAAGGTAATAAGGATAACTGTACTCTGCCTCTCGCTTCATCAATATCATAAACCCATACAGTAATGATATCACCAACAGATACAATTTCACTTGGATGAGAAACACGATTCATAGACATATGAGAAATATGAGCTAACCCATCCTGATGTAAACCAATATCTACGAAAGCACCAAAGTCTACAACATTTCTAACAGTACCAGATAACTGATCTCCCTTATGAAGGTCAGAGATTTCAAGAACATCACTCTTCAACAATGCACCATCAAACTGATCACGATAGTCTCTCAATGGCTGTTTAATTGCATCTTCAATATCAGCCAATGTATAAGAATCAATTCCAAGATCCTTTGTCTTATCTGCAGGGAATTCAGCATCCTTTTCACCAAGCTTTGTAATACCGCAAGCCTTCATGACTTCTCTAGCAGCATCATAGCTTTCTGGATGGATACTTGTTTCATCCAATGGTTCATCTCCATCCGTAATACGCAAGAAACCTGCACACTGTGTATAAGCCTTTGGTCCAAGTTTCTTAACTTTCAACAACTGCTTTCTGTTTGTGAATTTACCATTCTCGTTACGATAATTGATAATTTCTTTTGCGATACCCGCATTCAATCCAGAAATATGTGTTAATAATTCTACAGAAGCAGTATTTAAATCTGCACCTGTTCTATTTACTGCCTTCATAACAACTTCATCCAGTCTTTGTGTCAAAGCCTTCTGAGGTAAATCATGCTGGTATTGTCCAACACCAATAGACTGTGGGTCAATCTTGATTAATTCAGCAAGAGGGTCAAGCAGTCTTCTGCCAATAGAAACGGCACTTCTTTCTTCAATTGCCATATCAGGGAATTCAAGACGTGCAGCTTCCTGTGCAGACCATACAGATGCACCAGCTTCAGAAACAATTGCATACTGTACATCCAGATGATTGTCATGAATCAATTCTGCACAAAGCTTTTCACTTTCTCTGCTAGCTGTACCATTACCAATCGCAATGATCTGTACATGATACTTTTCAATCAAAGACAATACTTTCTTTTTTGCAGCATCAATTGCTTCTGGATTTTCCTTATTTGTTCTAAAAGGATATACCTTATCAACTGTCAGCATCTTGCCAGTTTCATCAATGACCGCAAGCTTGCATCCATTATAGAAACCAGGGTCAAAGCCAAGAACGATTCTACCCTTTAATGGAGCCTGTAATAACAGTTTTTCAAGGTTCATAGAGAAGATTTCAATAGACTGATTCTGTGCCTTTTCACTCAATTCAGAACGAATTTCTCTTTCAATTGATGGAAATAACAATCTAGTACATCCATCTACACAGGCATCCTTCAATTCCTTTTCAATAGAAGTAGCATTTCCATGCATTAAATTCTTATATGCTTCTTCTTCAAGATATTCTTCATCAAATACAAAAGAAACAGTAATTACCTTTTCCTTTTCAGCACGATCAATTGCCATGATTCTATGATCAGCAAGCTGAGAAATCTTTTCACTTCTGTCATAGTACATTTCATAGACTTTATTTTCATCCTTGGCATCCTTCTTGATCTTTGTTGCTAGAACACCACTTTTCAAAATTGTATCTTTAAAAGCCCATCTTTGTTTTGCATTATCAGACACCATTTCCGCAATGATATCTTTTGCCCCCTGGATTGCACTCTTTGTTGTTTTAACTTCTTCAGTGATATATTTCGCAGCTTCTTCTTCAAGATTACTGTTTTCATCACTCTTGAGCATCCACTCACTCAAAGGCTGCAAGCCAAGCTTGATTGCAGTTGTTGCTCTTGTCTTTTTCTTTTGAGCATATGGACGATAAATATCTTCCACCTGAGAAAGCTTTGTAGCTTCTTCTACAGATTTCTTGATTTCATCTGTTAATTTACCTTGATCACCAATCAGTTTCAAAACAGCTTCTTTTCTTTCCGCAAGTTTTAACTGATATTCATATTGCTTCTGGATATACAAGATCTGTTCTTCATCCAGACCTTTTGTCTGTTCTTTACGATAACGAGCAATAAAAGGAACAGTATTTCCTTCTTCTAACATACTTAATGTATTTTGAATCTGCTCTTCTGTAATCTTCAATTCTTGAGAGATTCGTTTAATAATTTCTTCATTCATATTGAAACCTCCTTTTTGCGCTTTGTATATTTTACCATGAATAAACAAATATACACCTCTTGACAGTGAAAAATACCCTTTATACAAAATGATATCGTTTGTATAAATATATCTATTGACCGTAGGTCAAAATATGATATTCTTGAATCATACTCATAGGAGGGGTATAAAAATGAACGCTATTATTAGCACAGTATTTTGGGTTATTGTTATTGCACTCGTATTATTTCTTGTATTCTCATGTGCAAACATTGTCCCACAGCAGCACGCATACGTCATTGAACGACTCGGTAAATACCGTACAACATGGAATGCTGGATTACATTTCAAGATCCCTGTCATTGATCGTATTGCCAGAAAAGCACTGTTAAAAGAACAGGTTGCTGACTTCGCTCCACAGCCAGTTATCACAAAAGATAACGTTACAATGAGAATTGACTCCGTTGTATATTTCAAAGTCATGAATCCACATGATTATGCATACGGTGTTGAAAATCCAATTATGGCAATGGAAAATCTCACAGCTACAACATTAAGAAATATCATTGGTGATATGGAATTAGATGCTACTTTAACATCTAGAGAAAACATCAATGAAAAGATGCTTCAGACAATTGACTATGCAACTGACCCATGGGGCATTAAAGTTACAAGAGTTGAATTAAAAAACATCGAACCACCTGCAGCCATTCGTGAAGCAATGGAAAAGCAGATGAAGGCAGAACGTGAAAAACGTGCAAATATCTTAACTGCAGAAGGTGAAAAGCAATCTATGATCCTTGAAGCCGAAGGTCACAAGGAATCTAAAGTCTTAGAGGCAGAAGCCGCAAAACAGGCAACAATCTTAGCTGCGGAAGCAGAAAAAGAAAAAGAAATCAAAGAAGCCGAAGGTAGAGCGGAAGCAATCCGTGCCGTTCAACAAGCTACTGCAGATGGTTTACGTGCAATCAAAGAAGCAGGTGCAGATGATTCTGTCATTCGTTTAAAGGCATTAGAAGCATTTGAAAAGGCTGCAAACGGTCAGGCAACAAAGATTATTGTACCTAGTGATATTGCTGGCATGGCTGGTCTAGCGAAAGGAATTGTTGAATCAGTCAAAGAGGATCAATAATTATGTTCTTCACATTTCTTGTTATCCTTGTCATATCCATTGCGGTAATGTCAGCTTTTACAAGCAATCTGAAAGATCCAAAGATTGCGCCAAAAATAAAACCTTTCAATTATCCTGCAGTTGAAAAAAGTCATGATTTTCATGAACCTGTTGGTCAATTTGAAGGAAACCATGCAGATCGTGTTGGTAGAAAACTCATTTCTCATCCAGAAGCAGAGCCAGGATATGTTGTATTAAACGGTGTAAAACATCGCATAGAAGACTGTAAAAATCTATAGACAGATTTCGAGCATTGTAGTTGAAAAAGTGTCTAACACAAGACTATACTATTTTCTCGAAAGGAGTTATTAGAGATGAAATTAACTAGTGTATTATGTGCTGGTTCTCTAGCATTTGCCCTTGCCGCATGTTCTTCAACAGCTGCAAGCTCAAAGAAGGAATCTGCTTCTGTTGCTTCTTCAACAAATGAAGAAAAGAAGGAAGAAGTTGCTACTGAAGGTAAATATGATGTAACAAACAACACAGGCAAAGAAGTTAAGGAATTATACTTCTATGATGCTACAGGTACAGACAAAGGTGAAAACTACGCCAAGGATGGTTTAGCTGATGGCGCTACAGTTACAGTAAATGTCAACGTTGATGAAGACAAGGCTGAAGGCTACGCTATGAAGGTTGAATACGTTACAGAAGATGGCGACGATGTCGTTGTATTCGAAAGCTTACACTTAGAAGAAGCACCAATGTACCTAAAGAGTGCTGACGATGTCAAGAGTGGTGCAACACCATTCTCAAAGCCTGAATAAGACTTCACAAAAGAGCAGAAATGCTCTTTTTTTCTTGCATCCAATCTCAATCAGAATAAAATAAAAAGCATAAAGAAGGTAATTGCTATGAATAAATTCAATAACGCAATTGATTGTATCATTCACGCACATCATTATGTGCAACAGAATGAAAAAGCATTTTTAGACCACGATATCAGTGCATATATCGCTGATTACGCTAGAACATTCTATACTCATCAAGATCACAACGCATCTCTGGAAGATCTTGCCATTGAAGAATATATCATTGAAGAACATGCATCCACACCTGTTGTTTCTAGTAATGAATGGCTCATCGGTACACTTATGCCCCACTCTGTTATTTATCTTTCGATTATTAAATTAGATCAAGATTTATATTACCGCTATCGTGAATGTAAAGCCTATCAGAAAGCATGCAATCGTGATTTAACACGTGAAGAAATTGAACAATTTCTCTGCAACGACAGCAGCTATACAAACCGTACACTCAAAGAACATCCTGAATATAATTACCCAGCATTTGTATATGCATATCAATACAAAGATACATATCAGTATGGTGCAATGTTTCCAGGCTATCCTGGCATTTCAGGCAGTGGTAAAGATCCACAGACTGCACTTGAAGATGCATATCAAAGACTGTCAACATTCATGTAATCTTCACATAGACATCATTTTTACACCATAATACATCAGTATATTATCTCTTGTCAGATAGAGATATCTGACTACATCATTCCCAAAACTAACCCTAAATGAAAAAGATGTCATTACCCCTCGACATCTTTTTCTATGCATATCTTTTAACAATGAAAAGATGCTGCTATAGGCATCTTTTTCAATTCCTTAAGAAATGTTTAATTCAGCTAACTTTCACATTCATCCCATTTTTATACCATATTTCATCGCTATATTATTAACTGTCAGATAGAGATATCTGACTACATCATTCCAAAACTAACCCCTAAAAAGAAAAGATGTCATTACCCCTCGACATCTTTTTCTTTATCATTTTTCCATGTTCATGAAATCTTCACATAGATACCATTTCTATTACACAATCCATCTGTATATTAATACTTGTCAGATAGAGATATCTGATTACATCATTCCCAAAACCTAACCCTTAAAAATAGAAAAGATGCCTACTCCCCCCCCTGGCATCTTTTTTACTTTGTAACTTTTAGCTTATATTCTTCAATAATCGCATTAAAGTCTTTCAAAGAAGTCACTTGTGTTAATGCATGCTTATAATGAGAAGCATGTGGCATGCCTGTCAAATACATTGGCGCAATGCCACGAATTTCACGAATTCCCGTATATTCCGTTTCATCTTCACACAGTCTTCTCGCATATTCTTTACATAGATCCAGTCTTTCAACAAAAGAAACTTCACAATTTTCTTTTCCTTCAAGAGCATTTTTAATTTCTTTAATTAAGAACGGCCTGCCAATCAAGGCTCTGCCAATCATCACCGCATCACACTTTGTATATGCCATCATATCCAAAGCATCCTGTGGTGTTTTTATATCACCATTGCCAATGACAGGAATCGATACAGATTCCTTTACCATTTTGATATATTCGTTATTGGAAGAACCCGTATACATTTGTGAACGTGTTCTGCCATGTACCGCAACTGCTTTTGCCCCAGCCTTTTCACAAAGACGTGCAATTTCGACACAATTAATATGATCATGATCCCATCCAGCACGCATCTTTACAGTCACAGGGCGATCTGTATGATCTACAACCGCTCTAACAACATCATAAGCTTCTTCAGGATGTGCCATCAAATAGCTTCCCGCATGTGCTTTGATTACTTTATTGACAGGACATCCCATATTGATATCAATAATATCGCAATCTGTATGTTCACTTAGATACGTTGCAGCTTCTCCCATTGTAAGAGGATCATTTCCAAACAACTGCAATGCTACAGGATGCTCATCTTTATTTGTTCTGCACATATCAAATGTTTTCGCATTCTGATAATACAATGCCTTATCAGAAATCATTTCACTCACACATAATCCAGCACCATATTCTCGCATCAAACTACGGTAAACAGGTTTGGAAATCCCCGCAAGTGGCGCAGCTATGATCTGATTTTCAATTTCAACATTCCCTATTTTCCACATGTTTCTGTTTCAATATTTCCTTTAGATCTTCACTTGTAAATTGATATGCCGTATTACAATACTGACAAACACACTCTGCACCTTTTTCATCATTGATCATCTCTTCAATTTCAGAATCCTTCAATGTCATCAAAGAAGCCGCAAATCTTTCCTTTGAGCACTCACAATGCCACTGTATATTACGACGATCCAGGATATTCGCATCACTAAAATATGTATGAATAATTTCATCCAGTGAAAGACCGCTGTCAATCAGTTCAGAAACTGGTTTTTGTGTTGCGGCAACATTTTCACAGAAAGAAATTGCTTCTTCCGTTGCATTTGGCAACAATTGATAAATCAAGCCACCAGAAGCCTTGATAGTTCCATCAGGTGAAACAAGTACACCAACTCCTACAACACTAGGTGTCTGTTCAGAAATCGCAAAATAGTATGCAAAATCATCACCAACTTCACCAGACTGTATCTTAGAAACACCTGTAAATGGTTCTTTCAATCCCATATCTCTAGAAACTGTCAAGTTGCCATCTGTACCAATTGCCTGTCCAACAGCCAGATGACCATCTTCTCTTACAAGGTATAAGTTTGGATCACCAATAAAACCTTTGACATTTCCTTTCGCATCTGCCTGTGCAAGAACAGTACCTGCAGGACCATGTCCATTAAACATCGCAGTCACTTTTTCATTTTCACCTTTTAAATCAGATGCCATGATAGCAGTCACTGTTAATGTTCTGCCTAATGCTGCTGCACTTGTAGGCATACAATGATGATGCTTGCGTGCCTGTTCAACCAAAGCTGTTGTACAAGCCGCATGAATTCTAATTTGACCATCTAATGCTTCCGCAATTACGATTTCATCTTTCATCATTTATTTAATCTCCTAATACATCTTTCATTTATTTTCTTGATCTTTCTCTCATCAACTTTGATGATTTCTCGATCAAATGTAAAAATACCATTACATTCATCTTCAACATCCGATAACTGTGTATAAATACAGCCAGATAATCCCTTTGGAATATTCTGTAAGATCTTGTTTTGATATAAATCTTTCAATGCATCCATCAGTTTCAATTTATCTTCAAATTTTTTATATCCATACAGTTTTTCAATATTCACATGTCCTTTTTCTAAATACGAATATCCTCCAAATTCACTCAGTATCTCAATACGAGATGCATTTTTTTTCGCTTTGTATGGAAAAAAGTAATTATGCACGCTATGAAAATCACCCGCACCATTATCATGCCAACCAGAAGCACTATCAATGAGTCTAGTATCATCATAGGATCGAATATGTTCTGTTACTTTCTGAGAATCAAATTGACCCCATCCTTCATTAAAAGCAACCCATGCAAAGATCGATGTCTGATTATACAACGCATCCATCATTTCATCTAATTCTGTATAATAGTTCTTCTGCAACTCTTTATCTGTTCTAACAAATGCTGCATCTTTTGTATCATCCATCTTTGTAAATCCAAGGTTTGGCAAATACATTGTTGTCATTTTATCCTGATCGATAAATCCACCACTTACCATATCCTGCATCACTAAGATACCAAGGCAATCACAATGATAATACCATCGACGCATATCAATTTTAGCGTGCTTGCGAAGCATATTAAATCCCATGTCTTTCACTTTCTGAAGTTCATAGATCATTGCTTCATCACTTGCATATGTATACATTCCATCAGAAGAATATCCCTGATCTAATAGACCACTGAAGAACAATGGTTCATCATTCAAGAAAAAACGCAAAATTCCATTTCGATCATTTTCTTTTGAAAACTTCCGCATTCCAAAGTAAGAACGCACAACATCATCTTCTGTCTGTACATATAAATCATACAGAAATGGATCCTGTGGACTCCAAAGATGCGGCTGTTCTATAGGCGCAGTATATGTCTGATCCTTTGTTACGCCAGAATGAATGACATGACCATTGGATGCAATCGTTACAAGTGCCTGTGAAAAATCACCTGCCAAAGAAATATGTACGCAGGAATGATCCACATCTGGTGTAATTTTCAAATCACGAATACCATGTTGCGATACATTTTCTATCCATACACTGCCCCAGATACCTGCAGTTGGCGTATACCACATGCCACCATGTTCAATCTTCTGTTTGCCATATGCATATTTCCCATAATTCGAATCATCGATACAGCGCACCATCAAAGAATTCTGATATTTGATATATTCCGTTACATCAAAGGAAAATGGTGTATAGCCACCTTTATGACTGCCAACTTCCATGCCATTTACAAATATTGTACATTCACAATCTACAGCTTCAAAATTCATAAATGTACGTAATGCATTCGGCTTATATGAGAATTGTTTCCGATACCACAATGCTTTACCTTTTGGCAGCTGCTCCTCTGCTTGTGATAATTCACAGCCCAAAGCAAATGGGACAATGATTTTCTTCCATTGTCCTGCGATCGGATTCTGTTTTCTTTCTGTGATCTGATACTCCCAAACACCATTTAAGTTATAGTAAGAATCTCTTTGCATCAACATGCGCGGATATTCTTGCCAAGGGCATTTTTCGTTAACGATCTTTCCCCATTTTGTCAGCATATTTCTGATTTATTTTAACACAAGAATCATTTCATTTTTCGATGAACGATACATCTAGCAAGCAATGAAAGAAAAGAGAGTGCATGCAAAATAGAAGAATCCACAAGTAAGGCATGCATTACATTACTGTAATTCGATGCATGATTCATTGTTACACCATAAAGCAATGTAATGCTGAAGGAAATAACAATCATGCAAATACACACACATACTGGTGAAAAATCATATTTCTTTATCACAAATAAGCAATGCGGCAAAGCACACGCTACAGCACAAGAAATCCAGAATGCGCTGGAAAATAAAGAAAACATAGAAGAAATCATCATATATAACATCAAGATTGACATTAACACTCCAAAAAACAATCCCATTCCAATATTCATCCATCTTTTTTTCATACAATCTCCTTCTTTGAAAAAGAGAAGTCATTCGACTTCTCTTATGCATTCATTTCATCTGTGGAAGGCTGTTCACCAGCTGTTTCAGACTTTGTATCTGTAAAGTCGGCAGAAATATCTTCACCCTTAACAACCTTCTGAATCTGTTCAGCTGTTAAAGTTTCATATTCCATCAATGCTTCCGCAATTCTTGTCAATTCTGTTTCATGTGCCTGAATGAGCTTCTTAGCTTCATCATGACATCCATTGACAATCTTTCTAACTTCCTGATCAATTTCAAATGCAACCTGTCCGGATACATTGTTTGGCTGGTTATAATCTCTACCTAAGAATACATTCTCACATCCAGAATTGTATTTGATTGGTCCAAGATCACTCATACCATATAAAGTAACCATATCCTTCGCAATATTTGTTGCTCTTTCAATATCGTTAGAAGCACCTGTTGTAACATCATCAAAGAATAATTCTTCTGCAACTCTACCACCCATAAAGGAAGTAATTGTTGCCAGCAAGTCATTCTTTGTATTCATCATTTTTTCTTCCTTAGGTGTCATGAGGTTATATCCACCAGCCTGACCTCTTGGAATGATTGTAACTTTCTGTACAACCTGTGCATTTTCCATAAACAATCCGACAATTGCATGACCAGATTCATGATACGCAACAAGTTTCTTTGTCTTGTCATCGTATGTCTTAGAAACCTTTGCAGGGCCCATCATAACACGGTCGATTGCTTCATCAATATCAGCCATTGTAATTTCTGTTTCGTCATGACGAACAGCCATGATAGCTGATTCATTCAATACATTTTCAAGATCTGCACCAGAGAAACCTGGAGTTCTCTTTGCTAATGCACCAAGATCAATATCTGCAGCGAAATGCTTATTTCTCGCATGTACTTTCAAAATTGCTTCTCTACCCTTACGATCTGGTAAAGATACTGTAATCTGACGGTCAAAACGTCCAGCACGTAATAATGCAGGGTCAAGAACATCAGGTCTATTTGTAGCCGCAATGACTACAACACCAGTATTTTCTTCCATACCATCCATTTCAACAAGCAACTGGTTCAATGTCTGTTCACGTTCATCGTGTCCACCACCAAATCCAGCACCTCTTTGACGACCCACAGCATCAATTTCATCAATAAAGATGATACATGGTGCAGTCTGTTTTGCCTTTTTGAACATGTCACGTACTCTAGATGCACCAACACCTACAAACATTTCAACGAAGTCAGAACCAGAAATAGAATAGAAAGGAACATTTGCTTCTCCTGCAACTGCCTTCGCTAAAAGTGTTTTACCTGTACCAGGATGACCTGCAAGCAAGACACCCTTAGGAATTCTAGCGCCCATCTTTTCAAACTTCTTTGGATACTTCAGGTAGTCAATAATTTCAGCCATTTCCTGTTTTTCTTCATCACATCCCGCAACATCCGCAAAGCGAACCTTCACTTTACCTTCCAAACGTGCACGAGACTTGGAGAATTCAAATGCTTTTCCATTTGCACTCTGTGCGCCACTCATCTTGTTGATCATCCATACTGCTAGACCAATCATCAATAAGAATGGAACAAGGTTCACAAGTGTATTAATAAATACATTTGAAGCATCTGCATCTACGACAGTTACATTCGCATCACCTAATTCTGTGATCATATTTTCAATCTGATCAGATGTAGAAGGAATTGTTCCTGTAAATGTAACCTGATGACCACTTTCTTCATATACACCACGAACACTTGTCGTATTTGTTCCAATTGTTAATGATGCATCTGAAATTTTTTTTGTTTCTACGATCTTTGTCAATGTCTGATATGTAACTGTTTTATTGCCTGTTAAATTGTTCATGCCAAACAATGACATCATCGCAACCAGAACAATCAAATATGGCAGCCATCCCAAAACTTTATTGTTGTTTTTCTTCATTTCTTTTCCTCTATTTTATTCATAACATTCAGCGTTTAACACACCAATGTATGGTAAACATCTGTATTTCTGGTTGAAATCCATACCATATCCAACCACAAATTCATCTGCTACTTCAAATCCAATATAATCTGCCTGAATATCAACAGTACGTCTAGCAGATTTATTCAATAAAGTACAAATCGTCACAGACGCAGCCCCACGGTGAAGCAGCGTATTTTTTACTGTCTGCAAAGTTCTTCCAGTATCTACGATATCTTCTACCAGGATAATATCTAATCCTTTGACTGGTGTATCTAAATCTTTCAAGATACGAATTTCACCAACAGATTCTGTTCCTTCATAAGAACTCACATCCATTGTGTCAAACTGAATATCTAAATCAATATTTTTCATCAGATCAGCTAAAAATGGTACGGATCCTCTTAATAAGCCAACAAGTAATGGCTTCTTAGAAGAATAGTCTTTTGTAATCTTTTCTCCGAGCTGTTTTGCACGCTCTTGGATCTCGTTTTCACTAATTAGAATTTCTCTGATATCATTCTTCTCCCACATAGGTCATTGCTCCTTTAATAGCGTATATTCTAACACATTGCAGGTTGGGTTAACAGTATAATGATGAACATCACACCCAAGTCCACTCACAAAAATCACGTTATGATGACGATTTTCTATCACTGGCCAGCTAGTGCGTGCATACAAAGGGATATGCCGGTCAACAAAAAAGCGATGTACATTTTTATTTCCAAAACGCATTGCAATCGTATCACCATCTTGTACGTTTCGAATCTGAATTGGAAAATCATCTTCAAACAGTGTTACAGCGTAAACACCACATTTTCCTTCCGCAATCTCATAAAATGCATGTTTTCCATATGTCATTTCTTCAACACTATGATATACATCACAATATGAACGCTCCTTCTCAACAAAAAAGAAAAATGATTGATCACATGCAAGATCATATTCTTTACAAGGCAGCACAAAATCCTCTTTTGTCAGAATGACATGATCTATTTCTTTCAAATATGCCAATGAAATAGAAGGCTGAAATGCAAAGAATATTCTTAATAATTCCAGACGATCTTCTTCACTTAATGTTCGATATAATTCTTTTGAAACTTTCTGATCACGAATATATGTTTTCACTCTGCAGACTCTTTCCTGCTTCGTTGCATTCTTCATCTGTATTTCTTTTAAAACAAGATTTCTTTCAAAGCGATTCATCTTTTCAACGATCTGATGACGAATTCGATTTCTTGTTAATGATTCATCCGCATTTGTACAGTCAACATAATAACGAATCTGATGTGCCTCGCAATAATGAATTAAATCCTGTTTTGTATACTTCAACAATGGACGTTTCACTAAGATTCCTTGATACATCACATCTTCTTTCAAACCATAATACGAAGGAATACTTCCTTTTTCTTCCTGCATGAAATATGTTTCCAGTACATCATCTTCATGATGTGCTACCAGTACACCTTTCAAGTGATACCGTTTGACACATTCCACAAAGAAATCATAGCGATATTCTCTTGCTTCTGCTTCAAAGTTTCCTGTATATGTAAAAGCATCATCTTTCACACACAGCGGCACATGATAGCTTTGACACAACTGCATCACGTATGCCTGTTCTTCTTCTGCTTCTTTTCGATGATGATAATTCACATGCGCACACATCACATCCATATGATTTTCCACACACATCGAAAGCAGTGCCATAGAATCACTTCCCGCACTAATTGCCACCAGCCATTTTCCATCTAATTTCTGCATGCTTCCATCATATCACTGAAGGATTCTGAAATAAAAGCATCATGATCTGTAATTGAATCTTACGAAACACAGGACTTTTCACATCAATATGTGCTTTCTTTTCAATCATTCGTGCTGTATTCACAAACTTCATATCATTCAAAAATAAAACACTCTTCTTGCATAATCCATCAATAATGCCAGGCAAAGGAAACAGATTTTTCTTTCCTTCAGGATTGCTTTCAGGATCATAGGCATTTGCATATGTTTTCGCATTGCTTGTCATTGGAATAACCAATGCCTTCTTTTCAGAAATTGCCATAATAAGTCCAAAATGCTGGTATCCCATCTCATTTAGATATGCCTGTCCATAATCCATATAGACAATATCTCCCACTTCCACAAAGAAGCCAACATCTTCCCCAGACATCAGATTCCCTCTTCCAAGCCAGTTTGCTTCTGACAATATCGCATGTTCAATACTCTTTGGAATAATACTTTCATACACTTCTGTTTTTAACTGCATATAATTCTGTAAGACTGTTTCTTTCATACCACTTTACTCCCTACTAAATATATTCACAGAAAATAACGAAGTTCCAAAAAAAATAGTGGAACAATTTGTCCCACTATCGGATAAACACCATCACAAATGATCCAACCAGGTATGCAAGTGCCACAACACACAGGTAATAAAATACCTGTGCCTGTGCTACGTGTCCTTTTTTCAAGAACTTTTCGTAATTGATACACTTCATTGCTTCAAAACACACAACAAAGCTTACAAGATACACACATGCCCTGATCAGAAAATAGAATATATCATTCATTACTTTGTACCGAAGATACGATCACCCGCATCTCCAAGTCCAGGTACAATATATCCATTTTCATTCAATTTTTCATCTAATGCTGCTAAATAGATATCAACATCAGGATGTGCCTTCTGTACAGCTTCTACACCTTCTGGCGCACCAACAAGGTTAACAAGCTTAATGTTCTTAGCACCTCTTTTCTTAACTGCTTCAATTGCATCCACAGCACTGCCGCCTGTAGCGAGCATTGGGTCAACGATCATAACGATTGCATCTTCCATTCCACTTGGGAATTTTGCGAAATATTCATGTGGCTCTAATGTTTCTTCATCACGATACATGCCAATAAAGCCAACCTTCGCTGTAGGTACAAGTTCTCTGATGCCATCTAATAAACCAACACCTGCTCTTAAGATAGGAACAATGATTACTTCCTTGCTTAATTCATATCCTGTTGTTGGGGCAACTGGAGTTTCAATTGGAATCTCATTCAAAGGAAGATCTCTGCATACTTCATATGCCATCAGCTCCGCAATTTCATCAAGATTCTGTCTGAAATCTTTTGTGCTTGCTGTTTTTTTACGCATTAATGTTAGTTTATGTTTAATTAATGGATGATCTAAAATTGTTAACATGTTTTTTCTCCTTAAATCATTTTCTATATTATTACTTACTCGTATTTCTTTCAACAATTTGATAAGAATCATTTCTTAAATCAATTGTCACTGTAATGCCATTATTAAATACAGTTTCCTGTATGTTTTCATCCCCATTCACAAATGTATGACGCACCATCTTTGCATAGGCAACTTTCTCTTCAAACGAAGCAATTTCTTTCACCATCACAATTCGCTTTTCATCTACTACATCTTCAGAAAAGCTTCCATCTGTATTCACATATGCACCATCTCTTTCAAGATACGGAATACCACCATTTAATATTGCATACAATCCATAATTCCTATCACTCATCCAAGGAATCACAACGCAGTCATGGAAACAAAGATTAAAGAAAGGAATTGGTAAACCAATCTGTTTTCCATCCTGTTTCATCATAAATGGATATGGTGCATAATGACATGTATCAATATGATTCAATGCAAAGACATTGATTTCTTCGCTGCTGACAATCATACCTCTTTCATTACATACATCAAATGTATCATTTCGATATTCTCTGCATTGCTTACGATTCATGCGATATGCATCATTGAAATTCTCATCAAACGGATTACATGTAAAGACATCACAATACACACCATCACTCTCAACACCATGTTCTTTTAAATAAGCAAGATTTCTCTTAAAGAAGACTGGTGCCATTTGTCCTGTCATATACGATTGCTTTCCACCAGCCCATACACTCATAAAATATGGCTTTTGATCACGATCATAAATCTGATATTCCTCTTTAAAATCTGGAGAATCTAAATACAGATCATGATAGTTATCATGAAAAGAAACAACATCGTTATATGCATGTAATGTTTCAATCAGTTTCTTTAACGCCGGATATCCACCGGTTCTTTCATCAATTGGATAAAATCTAGGATGCTGGTTATCATATGCAATACCACAGCCATCTAAATGCAGATGAATATGATCAATGCCTTGTGCATGAAAATGCTCCACTTTCTTCTGTACATCTGCAATTGGAACAATTGCTTCATTTTCCCCTTCTGCATGATAATAGCGACTGTCTTTAGAAATCTTTGAATGAATCCCTGTATGATAGACGCAGCTTCCAACCAGCTTTTTTAAAACAGGTTTTCTTTCAATTTTTTCTTTCAATGTCAATAAGCCATTTTCATCATATCTTTTACGAATCAAATGTGCCATATCGTTATAGTCAAACAAATGGTCAAATACATATAAATGCATTTTTCTTGTATACGAAAGATGTGCTAAAGAACTGAACGTTCTCATACAGATCATAGAATACTGATCTGCATCAATCTGATAGCCACTATCTTCATAGTCATCTACAAACCAAAGATAAGAACAAGCATCACTATAGAAACCTAGTGCATTCACATATGCATCTGCACATCCAAAACATCCGCCAAAAGAAGGAACAAAGGAAATATTTTCTTTTGTATCTAACAATGTTCCCTGCTGCAGCGGAAGAACTAAAAAACCATCTTTTGTCTGGATCGTTCCTGGAAAAATCATTTCATCAAATGCAAATGTATCTTCCACTGGTTTTAGCGTCACACAAATTGCATCATTTTCTTCATGAAAGCCTGCTTTTACACTACACCCCTCTACAATACCTTCAAACAAGATTTCCATGCCATTGTTTTCAATGCAAGTGATTTTCTTTGCATCATTGAATGGATACACTTCGTTATCCTTTTTAACTGCCCATTGATTTGTATCCATCGCAAACTCTTTATCATTTTTTATAAAGATCAGCTGTTTATTTTCATATCTCATTTTCAACATGAAACAAGTATACACCTAGTATGATAAAATAGAGGACATGAAAATACTCATTACACCATTCATCAAGTATCCACAAAATACAACCTCTTATTTTTTAACGGTCAACATTGCGTATTTATTTGTCACACAAGGTCATACCGTCGCAATCAGTGCAGACAAGGAAAACCATTTTCATCATATTTCTCTTTATCCTGCTGCAAAAATCAAATCTCCATTTTCTCTTTCAAAAAAACCACAGAGAAATTATGAAGAATGGATGTATGTTAATGGTGCAGCAACACAAAAATATCTAGAAGAAGATTATGCATGTCTTGATACATGCATTCAAACATTCAAACCAGATTTAATTATCACAATGGACCGTCTAGCATCCATCATGCTGGCAAGAAAATATAAGATTCGTATATGGACAATCGTACATTCCGATATGTATAAAGCATCCTTATTTGATACAAACTGTATGAATGAAGTCAATACAGTATTAAAAAATCATTTATTAGAGCAGGAATACAACCTCAAAGAACTCCTCGCAAAATGCAATCGCAGAATTGGTTTTGGACCAATTGAAGTACAGCCATTTCACCCAAAAGATGACGTGACACGTATTGGTGTAACCTCCATTTATCCTCCACACACTATTCGAACAAACCGTGTATGTATCTTTTTTCAGAAAATTTCTATCAACAAAAAAGCCTTACGCAAAATGATCATCGAAGCATTCCATGGTGCTCCATATTCTGTCTATGCATGTTTTGATGGTTCAAGGGCAGAAACAATTGATAACATTCATTTTCTGCAATCCACAAAGGCAGAACTGCTGCCAGGTTCCATTGCATGTATTCATGATGGAAATGATTACTTCACAAACCAATGTCTAGCTAGAGGCATTCAACAGCTCATCATCACAAACCACGACTATATCCGTAATTCCAATGCCCTTTCCGCAGAAAGAAACAAATTCGGTCTAGCTTTATATGAAGATGAGTTAACAATGCAGACACTCTATGAACAATATCGTTTATTACTCAGTGATGATAAATACTACTATTACACACAAGCATACAAAAAAATCACCCTTGCTTCAGGTGATCTTTCCATGCTTTTAAATTACTTATCATCTTCAGACTGATTCATCTGCAGAATCGTCTTACAAAGCTGTTCAGGCATAAAGAATGGCTGTGGTCCAAACGGATTGATAACAATTCCCCCAAATCCATTTTCCATGATTTTTTCCACTTCTTCATATTTCATAATCAATGTGACCGCATCTTTTTCCATCATCATGCTTGACCAGCGATGCAAGGCATCCCAATCTGTAAATGCTGGAAGGATGAATAGATTTTCATCAGCAGAAGTAGATACAGACATAAACGCTGCACTTGTATTCTCCTGTAAGGGATCCATGATATCTCCACGATGCTCTGTTGTTGACTTTGCACAGACAAGTAGATTTGCATGTGAAATCAGCCAAAGAACAAGAGAAGTAAAGTGTGGATCATCATGACACACATCATAAACGCTCAAAAGTCCACGGATATATGGAAGCTCATTCTGGTTATCATGCATACTGTCACTCACCGCAATGATATCAGAAAGAACACAATACTTTTTTATCAGCTTTGTCTTTTCATTTTTCTTGACAATGATTTCAACATTGCCATCTTTTGCTTTTCTGCATGTTTTCTCATTCATGCGTATAGAAAGAATACGCACTGTAAAAGCATCATTTTCCAGGCTGTATACATATACTTCATCAAATACATGCATATTCCCAGATAATTTTCCCTTCAGAATCAAATTTGATTTTTCTTCATTGATTTCTTCCACAACAAATGTATATCTTCTATTTCTATATTTCTCATTTTTATGAATCAATGTATGAATTCTTGTTTTCCGTGTCAATAAATTCTTATAGTTCTGCACATAGTAAATCACGCCAAACATCACAACAACCATCAGGCAAAACAAAATCATACTTTGATTCTGTCTCACTAATACATTTGTCTCTTCCTGCAGATACGCAGCACTTGCATAAATAAAATCCAGAACAAGAGAAAAGAATAGTGCATTCTGTCCCCATCTACCAATCCATGTTTTCTGACTTGCATACCCTTCTGCACGATCAAATTTCTGATTCATCCAAGAGATTCCCGCAAACAGAACAAGCAAGATACAAACAAAAGCAACAAAACTAAACCATTCATCCACAATGGATTGAAACATAACAATATCGCATACTAATAGACTAAAAAATATAAACACACATCCTGCGATCAAAGATGCGACCCATAACAATGTCTTTTTCATCGCAGTTATTCTATCAAAAAAGTTAATATGAATCACTTCATATTAACTTTTCTTAACAAATTTATTTCTACAGGAAGGGCAAGTAATTTCAATTTTACCTCTTCCCTTTGGAACACGCACAATCTGATGACACTTTGGACACATATAATAATGATTATTTGTATCCCGCAAAGAATTACGTATTACTTTCCATCTTCTTTGAACAATTGTCTTGTATTCCATATAGTGATCATTCTCAATTCTTCTCTTCACATAGTTTTTAGAAAACATACGATAGATTTCATATGCCATAACTATCATTGAAACAATTGAAAATAAACCAATTCTTGTAATAGAAGCAAGAATACTCAAAATCAGTGAAGTTCCAACAAGTGCCAGCCCAAGTGGATCTGCACCATAACGATTCCTGAAGAATCTCTGTAATTTATACTTTATGTTATTCATGTTATGTATCTTACATCAAACATGCCCTAGAAATCCATTGACATTGAATATTGATTGTATGATTTTAGAAACCTCCAATTGGAATCGATGGATCCATCTGTGTAACAACTGCCTTATATTGTTCATACACATCCATGCAGTTTGCTAAATGCGCATCATCCATCTGTGGAAATGGAATCACATCAAAGTTACGACAGTTTGCATCAAAGTAACAATACATTAAATCCGTCTTTAAGTCAGATAAGCTGATTTCTACTCTGCCATCTCCATATGTCGTCTTATTGATTGTTAATGCTGCCATCATTTCAATTTTGCTAAGATCATATTGCGCCGCAACAATATTTCCAAATGCATAGAAGCAAATCGTCTTTCCTTCATTCAGCCACTGTACAGGTTCAATACAATGCGGATGATTGCCAATGATGATATCTGCACCAGCATCTGCCAATTGCTGGGCAAGTGTTGTCTGATGTTCGTTTGGTGATGTCTGATATTCATCACCCCAATGCATTGCTACAAGTACAACATCTGCCATTGTTTTTGCTTGTGCCACTTTATTCAGCATCTCTTCTTCATGACCATCATAACAACTCACATAATAAGGCTGTTCAGGCTGCAGTCCATTCATATCATGGCAGAACGACAAGAACGCATAACGAATCCCATTGATTTCCCCAACAGGAATTGCATCATAATCCTCTTGTGAAGTATATGTGCCATTCATCAAGATCCCTTCTTTATTCTTCCAGTAATTCACAGAATTCTCTAATCCATACGTATTCATATCCAGGCAATGATTATTCGCTGTCGATACAAGATTAAAACCCAAAGAAAGCATATAATCACCCCAGGATTGTGGACCATTAAATCTAGGATATCCATGAATTCCAAGATCATCCCCACCTAAGATCGTTTCCTGATTGTAATAGCGAAGATCATAATTCTGTGCAATTGCACCAATACGATCCAGTAAACTAAAAGTGTATGTACCATCCCCATTTGATGCATCTGCTTCAATGGTTGTATGCAGTAAAGCATCTCCAACCATAAACAAAGAAGCGCTTGTCGTAACGGGTTCTGGTGTAGGTGTTGGTGTTGCAACAACTTCAGGTTCTTCACTTTTCTTTTCTTCTTGTGGACGATTGAATAGATAATTCAATCCAAACGCAGTCCCAAGTGTTGCCACCACAAATAAAGCCGCAAGCAATGCCAGTTTTAAAGCAATTCCTTTTCTTAATTTTCTTTTTTTCATAATCATTTCCCTTATTGTTTCTATCTTACCATGTTTGTGGTAAAATTCGTCAATATCAGGATGTAGCTCAGCTTGGTAGAGCACTGCGTTCGGGACGCAGGTGTCATGAGTTCAAATCTCACCATCCTGACTTTTTTTATTTCACTTCAATATACAATATTTTTTCTACCACACCCTTTTGTGTACGTAATGTATATACGGCTACGTGATTGCCCGGTTCATTTGTTGAAAACGTAGAAGGAAGGATCAATTGTCCCTGCATTGTCGAATAGGAAGCAATATATTCCATAGGATCAAAGATATCACCACACTGTAATGTAATGACATCCTGCTTCAATTCTAAATATGGTTTTTCCTGCATATAAGGAAACAATGTCAAAAATAACAAAATCACCCCACTAATAAATACAAGTGGAATCCACTGGTGCATATAATCCCTCTGTACTTTTTCACCTTTCTCTAATGCAAGACGAATCTTGTGCATCTTTTCAACGGGCATATCACAATGCATATATTTCTTGATCTCTCTTCTAGAAATATGATGTTCCAGTGCAAGTCGTATTTCTCTCATCTGTAAATGATTCCATTCCCTTTGTGCATACACTTTCACATCTTCATTATCCAGTCCATGTTTCAACCCTGATGTAATTTCTACCTTCTGTAGATACGTAAACTCCAATTCAAAACAAGACATCAATTCTTTTGCATAGTACATAACAAAACACCTCTACTACGTATATTCACAAGTTTTTCCCATTCTCCAAAAAATAATTCGTAATTTTGAGTATAATGGTTTAGGTGGTGATAAATTTATGAACGAAATGACATTTTTAAAAAACTTAGATTTTATTCGTACAGGCGGTTCAAAAGAAGAATTAAAAGCCGCTGAATTTATTCAGACAGAATTACAAAAGCTTGGATTAAAAGCAAAAATCGAAGACTTCCCAGTCCATGCTTCCACAATTTCAAAAGCAGAACTGGAAGTAACAAAACCATACAAGAAATCTATTCCTTGTACAGGCTACATGAACAGTGTTTCCGCAGAACTCACAAAAGACATGTACTATCTCAGAAACAAGAACGATGAAAGAGATTTACAGAACATCAAAGATAAAATTGTATTTTTAGATGGTGGTCTTCCTTACTGGACATATAAATCACTTATTGAAAATGGTGCAGCTGGTTTTATCACATGTAATGGAAATCTGCACGATGACGATACAGATATTGACTACAAAGAAATTCGTGAACCATTAGAAAAACTTGGTCAATTGCCAGGTGTAAATATCCACCTCAAAGATGGATATCCAATGATTCAAAACAATGCACAGACAGTAAAACTCACATTAAAACAGACACCAGTCAAAAACGCAAAGAGCAGAAATGTTGTATGCAAGATCAAAGGTGAAGATGATGAAATCATCGTCTTCTCTGCACATTATGATTCTGTTCCACTTTCTCATGGCATCTATGACAATGCAACTGGTGCATTAACAATCTATAAACTCGCAGAATACTTTGCATCCCACAAACCAAAGCATACACTTGTATTTGTATGGTGCGGAAGTGAAGAAAGAGGCCTGCTTGGTTCCATTGCTTTCTGCAAGAAACATCAGAAACATCTCAAAGACTATCGTCTGAATATCAATGTCGATATGATTGGTTCTCATCTAGGAGAATTTGATACACGTGTATCCGCAGAAGATAAGCTTGCACATTACATTGATTATTTCTCCAGTGAAGTTGGATTTGCCAATAAGGTAACAACAGGTGCATATCCAAGTGATTCCACTCCATTTGCATCCAATGGCGTACCATCCTTAAGTTTCGCTAGAAATACACTTCATGAACCAATCCATTGCAAATATGACGACATGAGTACTGTCAGTGAGAAGAATATCAAGGAAGATATTGCATATATCTTAGAATTCTCTAAGAGAATGGCTAACAGTGCATTCATTCCAGTCAAAAAAGAAATTCCAGAAAACATTCAAAAGAAACTGGATGAATACAACTACGTAAAGAAACCAGAATAAAGGAGCAACTATGATTTTAGACGAAATTGATCCATCTTTATTAGATTTAGCAAAACAGGCAGATGCAGAATGCAAACCCATCTATGATGAAATAGATAACATCTGCTTCTATCATTCCAACCGTATCTTATCTGCATTTATTGAAAACAATGTATCGTATTCGGACTTTGCAGAACAAAATGGATATGGTGACTATGATGAAGGAAGAAACAAGCTAGAAAAGATCTTCGCTGCAGTACTTGGATGCGAAGACTCTCTTGTCCGTCCACAGATCATGTCAGGTACAAATGCATTGTATTTAACATTCTCATCTCTTTTAAAGCCAGGAGATACAATGATTTCTTTAACAGGAACACCATATGATTCCTTACAGGAAATGATTGGCTTATCTGGAGATTCCACACAGTCATTAAAAGCAAATGGTGTTAAATATGAACAGATCGATCTTTTAACACTAGAAAATGGAGACAATGATTTTGATGAAGCAACAATCGTGAAACGTCTAGAAAGAAAAGACGTAAAACTTGTTGAAATCCAAAGATCAAGAGGATACTCCGCAAGAGCTTCTCTAACAATCGATAAGATTGAAAAAATCATTCAAGCCATTCGTTCTGTCAATCAGGATGTCATCATCATGGTAGACAACTGCTATGGAGAACTTGTTGAGTACAAAGAACCAGGACATGTTGGTGCCGATGTCGTTGTTGGATCACTCATGAAAAATCTAGGTGGCGGCATCGCTTCTACAGGTGGATATGTTGCGGGAAGAGAAGATCTGATTGCAATGGTTGCTGACCGTTTAACTGCTCCTGGTATTGGTAAAAATCAAGGTGCAAACTTCAACCAGAATAACGCATTCTTCAAAGGCGTATTCATGGCGCCAAACGCCGTCAAAGGTGCACTCAAGACACAGGTATTTGCATCATGGATGCTCGAAAAGCTTGGATATAAAAATGTCGCTCCAAAATGGAACGATAAGCGTACAGATATTATTCAAACAGTAGAACTCGGAAACGAAGAAAACCTTGTGCATTTCACACAAGGCATTCAAGAATCCTCACCAATTGACTCTTTTGTAAGAGTCATGCCAGCACCAATGCCTGGTTATCCATTTGATGAAGTCATGGCATGTGGAAGCTTCACAAACGGAAGTACAATCGAATTAAGTGCAGATGCTCCAGTTGTTCCACCATATACACTATATATGCAAGGAGGATTATCCTTCGAATATGGAAAACTATCCATCTTGCTTGCACTCACACATATTAGAGAAACATTATAACTTAAAGGCCTGATGATTCAGGCCTTTTTTCATGCATAAAATTTGCAATAAACAACATCAATCAACACCATCAGTTCAGCAGCTTCCTTTTTGTCCTCCATCAATGCGGATAATCGTATTATTAATATAATCTGCTTCTTCACTGATCAAGAATTTAACAAGATATGCAACTTCTTCTGGTTTTCCATAGCGTTCCACCAGTATTTTTTCACATTCCTGTTTCAGAAATTCTTCATCATACCCATCCAGTTCACTCTCTGTTCCAATAAACCCAGGTGCAATTGCATTCACATGAATATATGGCCCCCACTGCATCGCAAGATCATGCGTCAAGGCATTTAATGCTGCCTTTGAAACATCATAATCGATACTCATCGGATAATACGTATTCATGCCATTCGTTGAAGAAATATTAATGATTCTTCCATACTCTTTCTCCATCATGTGATGAGATACTCTTTTCGCACAGTTAAATGCACCAACAACATTCACATTCATTGTCTGTTGAAATTCTTCACTTGTTTTCAGATGAAAAAGATTAGATAGATCAATTGCCGCATTATTCACTAAAACATCAACACCGCCCATCTTTTCTTCAATTTCACTCACCATTGCATCCACCTGTTCCACACTAGAAACATCCGCCTGAATCGCTAATACATCCACACCACAGGATGCAATGAGTTCTTTCTGTAAAGACAATGCTTCTTGTTTTGAATGCAGATAATTGATCACAATATCATATCCATTCTTTGCAAGTTCTTTTGCAATTGCTTTACCAATGCCTTTTGCACTTCCCGTAATCAATACAACTTTATTTTTCATACATCGAAAAAAAGAGCTTAGAATTAAGCTCTTGAAGAATACTTTCCATCAGAAGTAGAAACAAGAATTTTTTCTCCTTCTTCAATAAATTGAGGAACTCTGATTGATAGACCAGTATCTGTAACAGCGTCCTTTGTCTGAGAGGATGGAGCACCCTTGATTGCAGGTGTTGTTTCTGCAACTGTCAATTCAACCTTATCAGGAACAACGATTGCGATAACCTGTCCTTCAAAAATCTGAAGAATAACATCCATACCTTCAATTAAGAAATACTTATTCATTCCAACATGTGCATCATCTAATTCATATGTTTCAAATGTTTCCATATCCATGAAATAGTAGACATCACCAGCAGAATAAGAATACTGTGCAGACTTCTTTTCAATCATTGCTGCTTCAAACTTTGTAGAAGCGTTAAAGTTTCTTTCCTGTGTAGAACCTGTTTTCAAGTTCTTCATCTTTGTTTTCAGAATTGCTGCACCCTTACCAGGTTTTACATGCATAAAGTCAATGACTTGCCATGGATCACCATCAACCATGACTGTTAATCCAGTTTTAAAATCTCCAGCTTCGATTGCCATAATTTATTACCACCTTTTTTATTTATAATTCCTCTGTCATTTTACCAATAACACTAGTATTTATCAATATTTTTAGAAAAGTGACTTCTTTTCTTCCTGGTGAGATTTAATATACCTGCTCCACTTGATATAGCCATATGTTGTATTTGTAAAGTATCCAAGTTTCAATACAAGCAATACATACTGACCAGACAAGATATTGATAATTGCTTCTAATGCAGCACAAATATACCACGCAATCCACTGCTCTCTGAGTCTAAAGAAGATGAACAAACCATTTGCGACACCAACTGCAGAAGCACAGGCATCAATATACGTAATAGCTGTTTCTAACTGCTCATTACCACCTAAGAAATCTGTTTGAATATCCAATCCACTCAAGAAGTAACCAACAACAAAAGTCCATACGATGATTGCTAGAATAATCAATACTTCCTGATAGCCTTTTAATCTTCTAACAGCTGTCAATTCATCACTTTCGTCATCCTTATGCTTACTCCAGTTAATATAGCTCAAGATATCAATTGGCAGCCAGAAGAATAATGTTGTCGCAATTGTCGCAAAACGATACATCAACACAAGACATGTTACAATTTCTGTAATCTCTACAAGTACAGATACAAGGAAGTTGTATCTAGACTGTTTAGAAATCAACAATTCACAAAGGATATTCAAGAACGTATCTAACAGATACAACAACATGATAATGATGCCATTTACACCATTTGCGCTGTCTTCAGGGAATGCTACCGCAACAATTGTTGCAAGTACCATGATTGTTAAGAACCAGCACTTTTCATATGTTGTAAAAGCTTTTGCGAATGTATACATGATCCATACAGATACAAACAAGATCAATAATGCAATACCTAAATTAAACACAGGCATTAAAGCATTGGCTTCTGTCTGATGAAATACATATTGAACTTCCTGTGCAGTAGGATCCTGATGATCAAAATACAACATTGTTCCATTATCTGTCTGATATTCATAGCCAGTAATAGAATCAATATCTAGATCCTCATATTCTTCATAAGAATATGAAACAATCAACTTTGCATCACCATTTACAAAGGTAACATCACAAACTGTTGAATCTTCATCATAATCTTCTGCTTCTGTATCACGATCCATTTCTAAACTTTGAATAAAATGGATATCCCCATAATTGGCATTTAGTTTTTTGAAACCTGTAAAGAAAGAAAATAATGATCCAATCACAAGCAAACTCATCACGGCAAGCATGATTTTTCTGAGTTTTGGATTGGATTCTTTAAATGTTTTAATTTTTTCTAACATCTTAAAAAACCCCCAAAGCATTTTATACTTCTACTGTAGAGGGTTCAATATTTTTTTATTTAAATTTTGCGATTGTCTGAATCAATTCATCTACTTTTAATGGCTTTGTTAAATGCGCAGCCATTCCAGATTCTTTTGATTTTGCAATATCTTCTTCAAATGCATTCGCACTGCAGGCAACAACAGGAATATCTTTCGCATCTTTTCGATCTAGATTTCGTAATGCTTTGCATGCTTCATATCCATTCATAACAGGCATCATGATATCCATCAAAATAATGTCAAAGAAATATTCTTCATGCTGCATAAATTGTGTAACAACATCTTTGCCATCCACTGCCTCATATACAACTGCACCATTATCTTCCAATAATGTTTTCGCAATCTCACGATTCAATGCATTATCTTCCGCAAGCAATACTTTCACACCAGTAATGGAAACATTTTCCGATGTATCAATTTGAGAAATCACATATTGTTTTTCAGCAATTTCAAATGGAATACGAATCATAAAGTGACTGCCAACATTTAATGCACTTTGAATATCAATGATTCCATGCATCATATTGATCATTTGTAGAACAATTGCCATTCCAAGACCACTGCCCTGATAAGAAGTTCTATTTTCATGTTCCTGTACAAATGGCTCAAAAATGTGTTGAATAAATTCTTCACTCATTCCGATACCTGTATCCTGGATATCAAATTGAATCATTGCTTTTCCATCATTCATTTCACATTCTTTAATACTGAAAGCAATACTGCCATTTTTCTTGTTATATTTAATTGAATTATCTAATACATTCAATAGAATCTGCTTCATATATAAAGAAGATCCCATTAAATATGGATGTTGAATATCATCTTTCTGACATTGCAGAGTAATCCCGCAATTTTCAGCTTTCATCTTCGCAATCAGAAATACTTCATCAAACAGTTTTTCAATATTTAATGGTTCACAGACAATTTTAATTTCCTGACTTTCCAGTTTACTCAACTGCAGCATATCATTCAATAAAGATAACAGATAATTCGCAGCAACTTTTGCTTTTGTACGATTCATTTTCAGCAATTCATACTCTTGTGGATGTCTAGAATCAATTTCAATCAGTCCAAGAATTCCATTGAGTGGTGTACGAATATCATGAGACATACGATTCAAGAAATCCGTTTTCACTTTCATTGCTTCTTCCAGTTGATTTCTAACATCCAATTCTCTTGCCAGAAATAACAGCCAGCCAGAAATCACAATAGATACTGCCTGTAATGGCAATCCATAGAAAAAAATCTGAATGATCGTAGAAATTGTCGGTAAACACACATAAGAAATCGCAGCCAGAAGTTCATTTCTACGCAGATCATTTCTAAAATAATATAAAAGATAGATAAATACCAATATTCCTATGATTGTTGGAATCTGACAAATCGGAAAATATTTTGTTCGATGATAAATGTTATTTGCATCAAAATAATAATAGATTTCAAAGTATTGTGATAGAACAACAAACGCAACAGAAATTCCTACTAAAATCCAGATGAAATGAAATAGTATTTTTTTACGCTTTAATACGTTTGTTAAAGAATCATATAAATACTTAGCAAGCATTCCCATTTCAAGATAATTAAATATAAACACAAGAGGATTACATAAATGTGTCATAAAATACCCAATCTCACTTGTGTTTCCTTTATAGAATTCCGCAAGACAATCACTTGTCAGTAAAAATGCGCCTAAAAATACGATCCATAAAATATCTTTATCTTTCTGATTCTTGTTTTTCTGCAGACATAAAATACTTAAAATGATCAAGCTTATAATGAATGCAACGAGTTCAAAAGAAATAATAAAAATGCTTAAAACATTCATCCCATCTATCTCCATGGAATATTTTATCATAGTTCTAAAAAAATGCATTGACGTATCTACCTATTATGATGTAAAATACTTTAGCGTGATGCACCAGTGGTGGAATGGCAGACACGTACGCTTGAGGGGCGTATGGAGAGATCCGTGCAAGTTCAAGTCTTGTCTGGTGCACGATAGTTCAGCAAATGCTGAACTTTTTTTATATTTTTTAGATGAATATTATATAATTTATTCAATCAAGGAGTTTTCAAAATGTTAAAAATTGCAATTTGTTGTGGTGGCGGTTTTTCTTCCAGCGCTTTAGCCGCTCACCTGGAAAAAGAATCCGAAGAAAAAGGATTAAAAGAAAGAGCAACGTTTATTTTTATTCCTATTGTACATTTATTAGACCGCATGGATGAAGTTGACGTAGCGATGGTTTGTCCACACATGGAGATGCAGGTACGCAAAGACGCGCCAAAATACACAATTCCTGTAACGATCATTCCTCCACGTCTATATGGTTTAATGCCAGCACAGTCTTTTATTGAAGATGCAGAAGACATTTATGATTTGTGGAAAAATGGAGCTAAAAACATGGTTACTTTCCCCGAAGAACCTCGCCCATTAGCTGTAAAACGTACAATTTCTCACAGAAGATGGCTTAATGGTGAAAAAACAGACTTCACAAAATTCTAAAACTTATCTTCGGATAGGTTTTTTATATTCATAACAGAAAGGACTGCACAATGACAAAAGATCTCACAAAAGGCAACCTAATTAAAAATATCATTACATTCTCACTGCCATTTTTATTGTCTTATTTTTTACAGACTCTCTATGGTATGGCTGACTTATTCATTGTCGGGCAATACAATGGTGCATCCTCTATCTCTGGCGTTTCCATTGGTTCACAATTCATGCATATGGTTACTGTAATGCTCGTCAGCTTATCTTTAGGCTCTGTTGTTATGATAGGCCGCTATGTAGGCAGTCATAACGAAAAACAAGTCCATACAGTTATCGGAAACAGTATTACACTCTTTTCCTTTCTATCACTCATCTTGCTTATTGCATTGCTTTGCTGTAGAACAATGATTACCACACTCATGAATACGCCAATAGAAGCAATCCAGGAAACAGAAAACTACTTAACGATCTGTTTTCTAGGTATTCCTTTCATCATTGCATACAATGTTGTTTCTTCTATTTTCAGAGGACTTGGTGATTCTAAAACACCAATGTATTTCATCTTTATTGCCTGTCTTTCCAATATTGTATTAGATTATGTATTTGTCGGATTTTTTCATATGCACGCAACAGGCGCAGCACTGGCAACCATTATCGCTCAGGCAATCAGTGTAGCTATCTCACTATTCACAATCAAAAGCAAAAAACTCATTCACATTCATAAAACTGATCTCAAAATACAACAAGAAACACTACACAATATTCTAAAAATCGGTGTACCTGTTTCTTTACAAGATGGTTTCATTCAAGTCTCATTTCTAATCATCACAGTTATCGCAAACAGCAGAGGTGTTGAAATATCTGCCGCAGTAGGTATCGTAGAAAAAATCATTTCTTTCTTATTTCTAGTTCCTTCTGCAATGATGTCTACTGTTTCCACAATTGTTTCTCAGGCAATTGGTGCCAACAACAAACCACTCGCAAGAAAAACAGTATTCATTTGTTCCAGCATTGCTTTTACATTTGGAATTGTCATAGCGATTTGTTTCCAGTTTATTTCTCAAAATGTTCTCTCTTTATTCACAAACGATGCAACTGTTATTTCACTAGGTTCTTCCTATATGCATTCCTATGTATTTGATTGTGCTATTGCGGGCATTCATTTCTGTCTGTCAGGTTTTTTTGTAGCAAGTGGCTATCCATTCATTTCCTTCTTGAACAATGTCATCAGTATTATTATATGTAGAGTACCAGGTGCTTATCTTGCTTCTATTTACTATCCAGATACACTATTCCCCATGGGTCTTGCTGCACCAACGGGAGGAATCATTCAAATTCTGATTTGTGTTTTTTTCTTCATTCGTTATCGAAAACAAGATAGAATATAAATATGACAAATAAAACACCATTAGAAATTGAAAGAAAATGGATGGTAAATGGTTTTCCTGATCTACCATTACTATTCACTCAGCAAATGCGTCAAGGATATATTGCAACACATCCAACTGTACGCATCCGCGAAGAAAAAATGATTTATTCATCCAAAGATCAGCCATTAAAAGATGAATTCATTCTTTGCTTCAAATCTTCAGGATTACTCACAAGAAAAGAAATCGAAATGGAAATTCCAGAAGAAAAGTTTGAAGAATTAGAAGATCTCATTGGCTTGCCACTCATCAATAAACTAAGAAACACATATTTATTAAAAGATGGGCATCACTTAGAAGTCAGTCATGTTGATGAAGGACTGCCTTCAGAATTCTATTATGCTGAAATTGAATTCAAGAGTGAAGAAGAAGCAAATGCATTTGATCCAAAGCAGGTTGATCTGAGTGACTATCTCAATGATGATGTAACAAATCAGCCAAATCAATCTATGGCAGCATACTGGCAACAGACTAGATAAAAGTAAAACCACCTTTCGGTGGTTTTGTTTGTTTTATTCAGCTTTCCAAAGTCCATGCAGGTTGCATAGTTCATATGCTGCAACGACTTCATCACCATCATTCAATGTGAATGTAGCTTCTGGCTTTTCTTCTGGATGAAGATCATGCTTCATGAAACCGTTCTTTGTTTCAAGAATGATCCATTGGATATAGTGTTTTTCAACCATTGGATGTTCTACAGAACCAACTGTTACTTTTACAACATTTCCATTCTTTTCAATCACAGGAACGTGTTTTTCATTTGCAGCATCTGTTGTGTTAGGAATCACTTCATTCATTGTTTCTCCACAACATTTTGGAGTACAGCCACTCTTTTCATTTAAGAATGTAATAAAATTACCGCATCCTTCACACTTATAAAATTTCATATTCTCACCTGTTAATAGTTTTCTTCATGCACTTCGAAGTAAGACTGTGGATGCTTGCATACTGGGCAAACATCTGGTGCCTTTGTACCAATTACGATATGACCACAGTTTCTGCATTCCCAAACTGTAACGCCACTCTTTTCAAACACTTTCTTTTCTTCTACATTTGCAAGAAGTTTTCTATATCTTTCTTCATGATGCTTTTCAATAGCACCTACGCCTCTGAACTGTTCAGCAAGTTCATGGAAACCTTCTTCATCAGCTTCCTGTGCCATACGTTCATACATATCTGTCCACTCATAGTTTTCGCCTTCAGCAGCAGCCTTCAAGTTAGCTTCTGTATCACCTAATTCTCCTAAAGCCTTAAACCATAGTTTCGCATGTTCTTTTTCGTTTTCAGCTGTCTTTAAGAACAAAGCAGCAATCTGTTCATAGCCAGCCTTCTTAGCAACGCTAGCGAAGTATGTATATTTATTTCTAGCTTGAGATTCGCCAGCAAATGCTTCACGTAAATTCTTTTCAGTTTTTGTACCTGCGTATTTATTTGTCATATGTAAGTCCTCCTCTTTGACTTGTTGGTAATATAATATTAGCATTGTTAGATAAATAATAGTAGATTTTTGCTTTATTTTTTGTATAATTTTGTCATGACACTGAATTTATATAGAAATTACACATCCAATGTCCATTACACAGACGACAACTTAAAGATTTTTGTAAAACAAGATGAAATGCTTCCAGATTCTAACTTTCATTCCATCCAGCATATTCATGAAGAAATTGAAATGATGGAAATATTAGAAGGATATCTCTATTACAACATTAATGATGAACAGGTAAAAGTAACAAAAGGTCAAATCATATTTGTGAATGCAAATCAATTACACTCATCAACATTAAACGAATCAGAATATTGTAAATTTAATGTTGTATTGATTCATCCCTCTATTTATTCCAATGACCCATTGATTTATGCCAATTACACAAAACCAATTGTTGAAAACACAAGCATTGACTATATGATCTTTGATCAGCATTCTTCACTCATCAATGCATTCCATCACATCCAGCAGTTAGACGCTATGCGATCAAGTGCATATATGCTTGGCATGATGTCTGATGCATATACAATCCTGCAATTGATTTATGAACGATTAGAAACACACATTCCAGAAGTTGATCCACATCATTTAGATGATATGGAACTGTTAAATAAAATGACTTCATTTATATACAAGAATTATGCAGATAAGATTTCATTAAGTGATATTGCAGAATACGGAAATGTATCAATATCAAAATGTTCAAGAATGTTTAATCTATATACAAAACATTCACCCATTGATTTCTTAAATCTATATCGCTTAGAAATTGCATCTAATCTTTTAAGGAGTACAGAGCAATCCATTTCTCAAATCTCTTCTTCCTGTGGTTTTGATCAACAATCATATTTCAATCGCATGTTTAAGAAAGAATATGGCTGTACACCTTTAGCCTATCGCAAACATCCATGTGATAAATTTGTACATTAAGAAAAAATCAGTTATAATATTTGCACTGCCGACTTAGCTTAGTTGGTAGAGCAATGCACTCGTAACGCATAGGTCGTAGGCTCCAGTCCTCTAGTCGGCACTACCAAAAAATCCGCTAGAAATAGCGGTTTTTTTATGTTTTAAAGTTTTCAGAAAACAAGCAAATTAGAGGCAAAAATCATAATTTGACTAACAAGCCAAAAAAGAGACAGATATTTCCATCTCTTTCAACTCTTTTTTACCTTTTCCGAAATTGCCAAAAAATGCTCGTTGCATATCATCCAACATTTCTTCATTCTCTTTTTCAAGCACTTGCATTTCCTTTGGTACATCTTTTCTCGTCTCATATTTGCAAGTTTCTTCATTGAATACATACCACTTATCATCTATCCAATTTAATTCAATCATCATAAGTTACTCTTATAGTTTCAACTTTATTAGACTATACAAGCAATGAAATTTCAGCTATCCTTTAAAATTGCTATTAACTTTTTTAACTCGGCATTTAACTCGGCACCTAACTTGGCATGCCGAGTTAAATTATTCACTTCTTTTTGCCAATTTATAATTAGCATATCTACCAGTTTTACCGTTTCGAATAACACCTTCTTTTTTTAATTTTTCAATTGTTCTTCGTGCCTGGTTGTCGTTATATCCACAAAGTTCTTGAACATTTGCACGAGTAATATTTTTTTCTTTTTCTAAATATTCAATAATCAAACGTTTGGCCTTCAAATACTGAATTGTATGATCTTTTGTATACTCAATTCCAGATTTTAATGAATCATAAACACGTGCCGTTAACATATACTGGTTTCCTACAGTTTCTAATAAAGAATAATGTTGTAGACGTTTTAAAGCATTTCGTGCTTCATCCTCTGTAACCTGAGTTAATTCAACCGCTTTTCTAAAAATAATACTCCTGTTCTCTTTTACATAACGCATAATCATTAATTCCGCTAAGGAAAAAGCAATTTGTTTTGATTCTTGTTCCTTGATAATAAATTTTACAAAATCAATATCTTCTGTTGAACTGTAAATAGTTAATTGTACAGAATCATTATAATGCCTATATACAGGGTAAGGTTTTCCCATCGAAACCGTTTCTTTATAAATAATATCGACACCTTGTCCAGTTCGTTGAACATATTTAAATCGTTGAAGTGTTTCTGCAATCAATTTATTTCTAGGTGAAGAAGCATGTGTGATTATGTTTTTTTCTGTAATACCATCTAAAAATCCTCCTGGATTTTCAATTAGTATATGGCTTGGATATTGTTTTACATAAATAGAAGCCATACTTTCATAATCACGATGGCTAAGTGCATTTAAAAGAGCCTCCTGAAATACCTTTTCAGAATAATCAGCAACTTCCATTCGGAACAATCCAATTTGAATATTCAATATTTTATTATCATTTTGGATTTTTTCAGTCAATCTATCTAGAATAGTAATAATTGGTTGCTTCAAATCAAGTCGGGTGCTATATTCGATATCACTCTCATTTTCATACTTTAAATAAATAACTTCCGCCTGAGGTAAAAATTTTTTAATAGAAGTTTCTTTTCCAACAAATAATAATCCAGCAATTGTCAAATGAACTGTATTCTCTTCATAGATAATTAAACCTAAGTCTTTTAAAAAAGCCATATCGTCCATATCTGGTAATGTTGAAGTTCTATCTCTTAATCTTAGTTTTTCTTTAAGTTTATATATCTCCAACAGATCAATATCTAAATCGCTACTTTCAGTAATTACTTTACTAGAAAAATCAGAATTATATTCAGCAGAATAACGATTACTAAGTTCTTCTGGATACCAAGGTCTGTTATTCTTTCCAAGACGTTTTAAGCATCTTCCATCAGAAGTTGTGTGAATTAAACCATCATTATCCACGTGTAAAGCAATAATTTTTTTACCTTTATAGTGGATTTCTTCAGCTTCAACAAATAATGGAGGTCTAGTTTTATCATAAATAGCGTCTAAAATATTCTGAAGGTTGTATGGACTAATACATCCAGTCACTTCGCCATCATCTTCAATTCCCAAATAAACTGTGCCACCTTTTGTGTTTGAAAATGCAACTAATTCAGGTGTCGCCAAATTAATGCATTCTTTTACACCAGATGTTTTTACCCACGATTTAAATTCAACTGTTAAGCATTCACCTTTGCTTAAATCAGATTCAAAATTCATGATTACACCTCCAATTATTATAATAATCAATAAAATATCTTATTCCTATTCTATCAATTATTAAAATCTATCACAATTAAATTACAAGTAACAGTAACAATTATTACCTTAAGAAACAGTGACTTAGGGATATTCTCAAAATATGTTGCTGCAATTGTAGACATTAGTTGTCTGCAGTTTTTTCTTATCAAGTATAAGATTTTCTAGATTCTGATTCTTCTTTCTAACAGCCTTTTTCTGATTTGATAAGTTTTAAGATTATGTTTCTTTTCCAATTCTATCTTATTTATGAGTGAGATGATCAATTATAACAAAGAAGACCAAAAAAAGGTATAGAAACAAAAAGAGAAGGATAATTCCTTCTCTTCA
>JABLTL010044940.1_pt1 | contig 35790 bp, 40 predicted proteins | sample 7160151 | NCBI WGS metagenome assembly JABLTL01 (sample SAMN14651223, study PRJNA627086) | human gut metagenome | isolation source: feces | host: Homo sapiens
TATAGTTCTTGTCCTTCTTCAACCATATATTGTTTTCCACCAGTTACGAATATTGCTTTCATTTTATTCCTCCTTCAATAAGACTCGCTCTTAAGGTAAGATTACTCTTTTTTGTTGACCTTCTCAATGCGGTTGTAGAGAAAGATTTCTACAAACATGGATATTTTAGCATATTTATTTAGTTGTGTCAAACAATTTACATAAAAAATTATGTTCAAAAGTATTATTTATAATATGCTTTCTGTCTCTTTTAAATTTATATAGAGTCGATACTATTATTGTTTTTTTAAAATTATAGTTGTTTATATAACGTTCTAGTATAAATTTATTATATTTATATTTTAGGTTAGTTATTTCTATAACAATACTTTTTATTAAGAATAGAGTTAAAATCACTCCGAAAATAGTTTTATTTTTTATGATAAAAAAGCATATAAAAAATACACTTATTACTATACTAATAATATTAGAAAGCCTATATGAAAATATTTTATCAAATATTATATTTGTTAATTTTCCTCCGTCAAGTGGTAAGATTGGCATAAAGTTAAAAGATACTAATATCATGTTTATTCTTTTAATGATTGAAAAAGTATGTTCTGTTATATATGAGTGATTATAAAGTATATAAATCAACCATAAAAATATTAATTGAAAAGTTATTCCACCTAATAAAACAAATAATTCTTTATTTGTACTTACATTCAAGTCTTCATTATAAATAGTTATTCCACCAAAAGGATAAAGAATTACTTTATCAAATTTAAAACCTATTATTTTTGCAAATATCATGTGTCCACATTCATGTATTAAAATTGTTATTAAGAACAAATACACGTACTCAAAATAACCTGCTAAAAAAGATAAAAGTAAGCATATATATGTAAAATTATTTATATTAATTTTCATTTATATTTACTGGTTTATCATCTTTTAAAAGAACGTAATAATATTCATCAGTAGCATGTCCTATAATAGTGCCTTTTTCTACATAATCATATAATTTTATTTTTTCAGTTACATTACCATACCAAGCATAATATCCATTACTTTGTTGTACTATTATAGTATTATTATACCCTTCTTTTTCTCCAATAAATGTTACTATTCCAGAATCATTTAAATATACGTTTTCTTCTCCACTTAATATATATTTAATTCCATCTTTATATTTTTCACTATCTCTATAAACTTTAGAAACATTTTGTGTATTTTCTTTTGAATCAAATATTCCAGTTACATTACTTATAAGTTTATTAATTTTACTAAAATCAAATGTTGAATTTAATACTTTATCTATTATAAACGATTTAAAAGATGGATTATTATTACTGATGATAACTACTAAAAGAGTGAAAACTACTATCGTTAGAAATTTACTAAGTAAATTCTTAAAAAAATTATTTTCGTTTGGTTCTTTATGATTCTTCTTATTTTTATATTCTTCGTATGTCATACTAAAGTTTATTCTTGAGTGTATTCATATATTCATAGAAACTATAATATTTGTCTTTTCCTATTATTATATGGTCTATTACAGGTATTTTTATTATTGAACCTATTTTCATAAGTGATTCAGTTACTTCTATATCTTGAATACTAGGACTTACGTCTCCACTTGGATGATTATGGATAACTATAACACTAGCCGCACTTTCTAAGAATGCATACTTAAATACTTCTCTTGGATGAACAGTAGATGAATTAAGTGTTCCTTTAAATAATAGTTTAAATGATATTAGTTTAGATTTAGTATCTAGATATAACGCATAGAAGTTTTCTTGTTTTTCATATGTAAAAATATTCTTGAAATATTCAAATATCTTTCTTGAATTATTAAGCACCACTTCTTTTTGCTCGCTTGCGTAATACACTCTTTTTCCAAGCTCTATCGCAGATAATAATTCTATTGCTTTTACTTTGCCTATTCCTTTTATTTTAGTTAATCTATTTATAGTCATATCTTTTAGAGAAGTTATATCATCTAGTTCACTAAGAATATTTCTTGATAGTGTTTTTACAGAGTAACCACTCGTACCAGTTTTAAGTATTATAGAAATTAGCTCTTCATTAGATAAGTTATTTGTTCCAAGTGATAACATTCTTTCTCTAGGACGCTCGCTTTCTAACATTTCTTTAATAGTGTTATCTTTCATTATTTACCTCCCTATTATTATAGTTAGATATAAATCTTGAAAACACTACAAATTAAAAAAAAGTAATTTCTTACTTTTCATATTATCTTGCCTTTAACTTTTCAATTACATTATGAAGAGTATCTGCTTCAATTATTTCTATATCATAGTTATTTTTTTCTTTTTCATATAGTGCTTCTTTATAATTACCAGTTGGTACTATGAATACTTTAGCATTCTTTTTGACAGCCCCAGCTAATTTATATTTAACTCCATCTATACTTCCAACTTTTCCATATTGATCAATTGAACCTGTACCTGAAATGATATCTCCTTTAGTTAAATCAAACTTTGTGATTTTGTTATAAATATCAAGTGCACAAAGTAGTCCTCTTGATGCTCCACTTTCATTATCTTTAAATATATATTCTACTTTTGGATCTGTTTTAATATTTTTTAGTTCTGATAGAGTTGCTCCGATTATTACTCTGTCATCTTCACTAACTAATTCTGCTTTACATTCTATTATTTTACCATTTCTTTCTACATTTATTTTTAAAGAGTCCCCTTTTTTATATTTAGCTAGTTCTTCTTTTAATGAATTAAAATCTTTTATGGTTGTACCATTTATATTTCTTACTATATCTCCTGTTTTTATATCAGTTTTAGCATACTCATAAACATGTGTTACTGTTACATCAATACTTTCTACCTCATATGATATATTTGCTTCAGTGAATGCTGCGATAATAGCGTCATAGCTTGTTTCTTTTAAATATATTTTATTTCTTTCAACTATCTCACTTTCACTTTCATCTTCTATTCTATTTTCTTCGTTACCTACTATATCCCAGTTTTTGAAAAATTTAGATAATATAATATTTGGTAGTGTTCCTTTTCTAGCAGTCACATAAGTAAGATTAAAACTTCCTTTAGATTCATAACTACTATCAACTTCTATTCTATCAGTTAAATCTACGAGTGAACCTGGTGAATAAATATTACAATCAAATGAAATAAATAACCAAGGTACTATTAAAATAAAAGCTAAATAATTCTTCCAATAAGTTTTTATATCTTTTTTTATATATTTAAATAATTTTGTCATAAATTTCTCCTAACTATAATATTATATCACAGATGAATACAATTATTAAAAAACTAAAATATATAGTGTTAACCTTAATATTAATAGTATTTATTTTGAATATTAAAGTAGTAATTAATTCTACGTATGATGCAAGTGTTTTATTCTTTAAGAAAATTTTTATTACTATATTTCCCTTTATTATATTATGTGACATTCTTATATATTTTAATTATCATTTATTTATTAAAAAAATATTTGGTAAAATCATTAATAAAATATTTAATATAGATTCTAATACTAGCATTATTTTCATACTTAGTATTCTTACTAGTCATCCTAGTAATGCTGTTTATATTAAAAATTTACTTGATAGTAAGATAATAGATATTAAGACAGCTAATAGAATACTTATATATACGTATTTTCCTTCAATAGCGTTTGTTATAGGCGTTATAGGTATTTCTCTTTATAATAGTTTTGAAATTGGTTTATTACTTTGGATTATTTGTTTTATTAATAATATATTAATTGGATTATATTTGAGAAAAGATAATTCTTATATTGAAAACATTAATAATGAAACTAAAGATATATGTTTTTTTGAATGTTTTAAGTTATCTATTATTAAAGCTATAAATACTTCTTTTATTATTCTTGGTAATTTAATAGTATTTACTATAACAATTAATTTATTAATTAGGTATATTCCTGTTGATTCTACTATTTTATCAATTTTTACGGGCTTTTTAGAACTTACTAGTGGTGTTATATCTATTTCTCTATTAAATATACCTTTTAATATTAAATTTGCCTTAACAAGTCTTATTTTAAACTTTAGTAGTTTATCTATATTATTTCAAAGTTTTAGTATTCTTTCTGATTATAAAATAAATATTAAAAAAACATTAACAATTAAGTTAATGTTTAGTATTATTACATTCTTATTAATTATCATATGTACCAGACGAATATAAATCAATATTATATTTTTCATCACTAAGACCTATTGTTATATGTGTCATTTTGTCTACTTTTGTACTATTATTTACATTTTCATATTTAAATGATTCTTGTGATAATGTTGTAAATTTATATCCACTAGTTGTTACACTATCATTTCCATCTTCATTGTTTGTTCTAATAACTAATTCTATGGTTTTTATTAATATTGTTTTTACATCTCCCGTTGTTGAATCACTATATCTTAGTGTTGTTTTTTCATATGTTTTAGTTCCAATTTCTTTTCCATTTGATGTTATTTTTTCTGTATCATTAGATGTTTCATTTCTTAAAATTTCTAATGTTCTTTTTTTATTATTTCCCATAGATATTTCACATATACTTACTTTTTCATCTTCATTACAATCTATTGTTTTTATACCATTATTTTTTAATAGATCGTCATTCACTATCTTAGAAATCGTAGCTCCGTATATTCTAGCATCCGCGTCTTCATTTACTACACTATATGTATCTTTTAATTTAACAAGTGTACCTGTCATTGATATTAATACTATGCTTACTAATATTATACTTACTATAAGTTCTATAAGTGTAAACCCTTTCTTATTCATAACTCACCTGCTTTAATCTTCACTATATAGTGGAATTGATGCGTATCTATATTTACCATTTTTATAGAATACACCAACTATATATCCATTAGATTGTCCTTGCTCTTTTTGTTCTTCATAATTTTCTTTACTATATTTTCTTAGTGTTTTTAAGTATTCTATTGTTCCACTATCATATTTTGTTGTTACATCTGTTTTTGATAATTCTTCTACAATATCATAGATCAATATATAATATACGAGATTATTATCTATAAATACTTGTCTACAATTACTAAGTCTATTTGCTATAGGTGTACCTTCACATCCATAAGGATTTGTACTTGCATTATATGCTCTTCTATTAGCAATAAATCCTGGGCCATCTTGTCTAGTTATTGTACCTGTTTTACCTAATGTTGCAATATTAAATAATTGATATCTATCGCTTGGTAACTCATAACTTTCTTTTTCTTTTGCTTTTCTTACATAAAGAGAATAACTACTTAATAATAATGTTGTAGCAAGTAATGTTACTATTAAGACTGTTAAACTTTCCATAAATATAAAACCATTTTTTTTCATATTAGCTCACCTTTACTCTAAATGGAGCAGTTTTTGTTCCATCACCAGTACTTATTAACGTTGTGTTTTTTAAAGATATTACCGGTAAAGCATAATATATACTTGTAACTGGTGCTTCAACTAATTCTCCTGATAATTGCATACTTACAGCTCTTGCTTCTCCACTTGTAAATGTACTTGGAGTCATTGTCCATATATTTAATCCATAATTTAAGAAAAATGAACTATTTCCACTTTTGAATGATGTACCAGATACTACTAGTTCATCTGCTGTTAATGTTCCTATTGGATAAGTTAATTTTGTATTTCCTTTTGAATTGTTTTTTGTAAATTTGTCTTCTTGATTTGAACAAACGAATACTGGGTATGCAGAACTCATACTTATTGAAGTTCCTCCTTTTCCACCTGTTGCGTTTCTTCTAAATGATTGATATAGCGTATTACTTGTTCCAGTTCCATCCATATAATATGTAAGCCCATTAAAAGAACCACCTTGTCCTATTTCTCTATCGTTGCAAAAAACATTATCATCAATAAATTTTTCATATTTTGTATCTAGTAGTGTATTTTCATACCATGTATCTAGTACTGATTTAATTGTACTATTATTTACATTTTCATGAGTAGTATTATATGAACTTGAATTACTTCCATACATATAACCTATATATGCATTATTATTTGATGTTAAGTTATATGCTGCTTGTGGTAATATTGACTTATTTAGTGTACAACCGCTTCCTTCTGAATAGTTACCATATAAAACTAATCTAGCTCCCTCATTTTCATTACTTCTAAATATTCTCCAACAGTAGTTAGCAAATTCTATATAATTTTGTTCTGCTACGCCTCTAAAAAAGTAAACTGTTTTATCATCTTCTGTCATATGTATTTTATTATTGTCTTCGTCTTCTACCACTTGAGTAAAATAAAATCCATTTGAAGTTGCACTCATATCTTGAACTAAACTACCATTACTATAATAACTACCTTCAGAATTTTTAGAATAATCTATAATTCCACTTTCTTCTGCTTCATATTTATTTAGTAATGCTTGTAGTATAGTCATTCCATAGCTAGTTGGTGTTGTCAATCTTAAATCTATTTTATCATTTATAGTATCCAAAAACTTATTTTTTTCTGAATATGCGTGCATTACACTAAGCATTAAAAATAAGAATAAAATTAAAAAAGTGTATACTAATGTCATTGATATAAAACCTTTTTTATTCATTCTTTCACTCCCTTATTATGTATTAATTATATAACAAAAAAAAATAAAAATCTACTTATGTAGATTATTTATTTTCATTAACAATTCCCATCCCACAATATATATAATCGTAGAACTCTTTTACATTTATTGTATTTAAGTGTTCTTCTTTTATATTTATTAATTTTGGTGGTATAGATATAAGTATATAAAGAAGTTTTTTTTCTTCTTCTAGTAATTCTAAATTATCATTATATACTTTCATTAAATATTTAAAATCCAATTTAAAACCTTCTTTTTTATAAAAGTTATATATATCTAAAACTGGAGTATCAACCTTATATTTATCCCAACTTATAAGATAATTTTTTTCTCCCCTGATAAAGTGTTTTAAAGATAAATTATTGTGTATTATACAGACTCTTTCTTTTGATTTATTTGATACCATGTTAAACCACTTTTTTAACTCTTTTTTAGCATAAACCAGTGAACTATCTAATGCAGTATAGTTTCTAGCAAAAAGATAATGAGATGGGCTCATATACTCTTCTTCTTCAATTTCACTTATCATGTTTTCATAATATTCTTTTAAGTAATCAATGTTATTAGATAATTTATCATATATTTTTCTATATTTATTTTTACTTACATCTTTAAAAAATAATGTTTTATAGTGAAGCATAGATACAGTTTTAATAAACTCTACTCCGCTAGTTACTTCATGATACTTTTTTTCTTCAATGTATTCATATTCTATATTTCTATCATCTTTAGATATTATTTTTGGAAAATTATCAAAATTTCTAGTTTCTAAATAATCATATAGTTCTATTACATCATCATTTCTTTTTTTAATAACTTTATCTTTATCAATTATTACTTTATTAATAAATTTTTTACTCATTTATTTGTGGAATTATTATTTTGTCTCCTACATTTATTTCATTTATATTGTTATATTCTTTAATATCATTTATATCGATGTTGTATTTTGAACATATAGTTTCAATTGTATCTCCTTCTCTAACTATATATACTTTGTATGTATAGTATTTATTTTCACTATTTATTATATTTGTAATGTTATTAATATTATTATTTAAATCTATATCTTTTTTTTCAAAGTTTATGTCTGTATCGATGGTTGTATTTATATTGTTATCTTTTGTTTCTTCCTTGTGTTCTTCATTTAATAAATTTGTTTCTTTATCTTCAAAGTAGTTATCTATATAGTTATCAAGATCATATTCTTCTTTTATAGGCTCCTCCTCTCTTGTTTCTTCGCATGATAATTCTAAATCAATGTTAACTTTTAATATATCTTTTTCAGTTGTATATTTAAAATCATCTATATCTATTTTTATTGTATCTTTATCTATTCTTTTTGATATAGCTACTTCAAATGGTATTGTGTAATAAAATTCTTCTTCTATAACGCTTGCTTCTGTCATTTTATAAGTACCACTTATAGCGACAGTACCTGTAACAACATCATCATTTATTTTATAGTCATGGTCTAAACTTATATTATTTAACTCACCTATTTTTGTTTTAAATATAATATCTTTTTTAATTGTAATAATTTCTCTCATATATTCTCCTTTCAATAAAATATATGAAAAAAAATATTCTTTATGAGAATATTTTTTTAAATAGGTCTTCGTAATTATTTATTGGTATAAATTCTATACTTTCTTTTAAATCTTTTTCTAACCATTCTATATCATTTTTATTATCTTCTGGTATATATAATGTTTTTATTTTATTTCTAAAGCATGCGATTGATTTTTCTTTTATTCCTCCTACTTTTAGTACGTCACCTTTTAATGATATTTCTCCGGTCATTGAAATTTCATCGCTTATCTTTTGATTTTTTATATGAGATAAGATTGCTGTTGTTATTGCTACTCCTGCTGATGGTCCATCTTTTGGTGAAGCTCCTTCAGTAAAATGAATATGTATATCGTTATTTACAAAAAAATCTTCATCTATATTTAAAAATTTACTATTACTTTTTATATAACTAATCGCAACTTCAATGCTTTCTCTTGTAACATCTCCGAGTGACCCTGTGAATGTGTATTTTCCATTTCCTTTAAATGATGAACACTCTATATCAAGTGTAGTTCCACCTGATTTATTACAAGCAACTGCTCTTACTACACCAGTTGATGTTATTTTTTTAGCTTTCTTTGTACTATAAAGTTCTTGTTCTAAATAATGTGGTAAGTCTGCTTCTTTTATTCTTACACTAACTATTTTTCTAGATGCTTTTATATGTTCTGTTATAACCTTTCTTGTTATTTTACTTATGCATCTTTCTAGTTCTCTTACTCCAGCTTCGTTTGTATATTCTTCTATGATTTTTACTATCGCAGGTGTTTCAAATTTTATTACTGTATTTTTAAGTCCTGCTTTCTTTAAAATATTTGGTATTAAGTAATTTTCACATATTAATAGTTTTTCACTATCTGTGTATCCAGTTAAATCTATTATTTCAAGTCTATCTAGTAAGGCTGCTGGAATTTGTGATATATCGTTTGCTGTTAATATAAATAGTATTTTACTTAAGTCTATTTCTTCATCAATATAATTATCTACGAATCTTTTATTTTGACTTACGTCAAGTATATCTAGAAGTGTTGATGCAGGATCACCCTTATAATCCTTTTTTAATTTATCTACTTCATCTAATAGAAATACTGGATTATTGCTTTCACATCTTATAAGAGATGAAACTATTTTACCTGGATTTGAACCTATATATGCTCTTCTATGTCCTACTAATTCTGATGAGTCACTCATACCACCTAATGATATTTTTACGAAATTTCTATTTAATGCATATGATATTGATTCAGCAAATGTAGTTTTACCAACACCTGGAGGGCCTACCAAACAAAGAATTGGACTATTTATTTCTGGAGATATACTTTTAACTGCAATATATTCAATAATTCTTGTTTTAGCATTTTCCATTCCATAGTGAGATTCATTTAATTTCTTTTCTATTTTTAATAAGTCTTTTTCATCTTTTGTTTCTTTGTACCATGGTACTGATAATAAATATTCAATATAATTTCTAATGACACCAGCATCCGGACTTACTTCACTAGTTGCACTATATCTTTCTATTTCAGTTAGAAGTTTTGTCTTTATTCTTTCTGGAAATTCTTCACCATTTAATTTTTCTTTAAATTTTTCTACATCGTCATCTTTTGTATCATTTTGACCTAATTCATTTTTTATTACTTTTAGTTTTTCTTTTAATATAAATTCTTTTTGAGTATCATCAAGGCCTTTTTTAATTTCTGTTTCTATATGACCTTCTAGGTCCATTACTGCGCTTTCAATAGCTAATTCCTTAATTAATAATTTACTTCTACTTATTGATGATGCATCAAGCATTAAATTAAGTTTTTTCTCAAAACTAAGCGGTAAGAAGTTACCTATTAAATCAGTTAATTTATCTAATGATACATTACTTTTTATTTGAGACATTATTGAGTTTGTTATAAATGGATTTTTATCAACGTAGCTTTCCAATTCTGTCATTAATTTTCTTTGATATGCAGAACATTCTATTTCACTATCTTGAGTTTCTATTCCAGTTATTATGCTATCTAAAATATCTTCTTCATTTGAATAATTTACATAGCTTATTACTTTAACTCTATAGAGTCCATAGATGATTACTCTCATATTTCCATTAGGTAAATCTATAATACTTTTTATTTTTCCTACTACTCCGATTCTAGGTAAATCTGAAGTGTCAGGCTTTTCTTCAAGAGAATTTAGGGGGCACACGATTAATACTTCGTTATCATGATATAGTTTTGATATCTCAGTGACTTTTTTACTTACGTCACTTTTGATTTCAACTCTAACCTCTTGATAAGGAAGTAGTACAAGATTTTTTAATAAAATAACCGGTAAATTACTTTTAATCATGCTTCCTCCTGTGTACGAGTATTTATTATAAAAGTAATTTAAATAAATGTAAACCTTAAAATTAAAATTTCACAAAAAAAGAGTTACTACTCTTCTTTTTTCATAACTCTTTGATTTTCTAATTCTTTAGTTTTTTTAACTAATGATGCTAAATATAATTTTTGATATATAGCTAATCTATCTTTTTTTAATGGATATTCAATTGGAGATTCTTTAGCTTTTTCTATCTCTCTAATCTCAGAAATAGTTACTTCTTTTCCTTCAGCTCTTACTTTTTTAACAGCATCATACATTCTAACAATATTGTGTTGCTCTCTAATTAAATAATTAGGTTCTTCAAATACAGCTTTATTATCTACTCTTCCGATTGATAATATTGCTAACATTGATACTAATTTAGCATAACCTACTTCAAATACATATTTATTTTGATTAATGTATTCAACTGCTTGCTCTTCAGTAAAACCATTAGCAACGAATATTTTTTTGACTAACGCAATTGTTTTTTTGGCACTTTCAATAGTATTTGTTCCATAACATATACTGTTTGCAACAACTTTTCCAGTTGTAGCGTTTCCAAGTTCTTGAGTAAATTTTTTAAAGTTCATTTCAAGATCTGCTCTTGCATAAGCCTCTCTTCTATTTCTTAAAGTTTGTCCCATAAAAATCAAAACCCCCTTTTTGATTACGTGTACATTATATCATAGTTAAATACATAAGTCAACAATTGTGTTACATTTTTGATACATATAAAAATTACACTCTATCGAATGTAATTTCTTTTATTTTTTCTTGTTTAATAGAATTTAATATTACTAAGCTAACTTTTTCATAATCTACTTCACCATTTACTGGGATATTCTTACATTTAGATATTTTAGTAAAACATTCTTCTACTTCGTCATCGCTATAATGATCTATTCCAAATTCTTTTTTTAATATTTCGTTATAATACTTATCTAGTTTCTTTAATATATGAATTGCTACTTCTTCTATTGTCAGAATTTCCTCTTTAATAATTGTCATAGAAGCTAAATTTAAAGCAACGTTTTGATTTTCAAACTTTGGCCATAAAATTCCAGGAGTATCTAAAAGATCCATAAACTCATTAATTTTAATTGTATTTATTTGCTTAGTAACACCTGGTTTGTTTCCTACACCTACGATGTTTCTTCCAGCTAGTTTATTAATAAGAGTACTTTTTCCTACATTAGGTACACCAATCACTAAACATTTTGCCTTTTTAGGAAGCATTCCTTTTGCTTCCCTTTTTTTATTAACATCTATCATTAATTTTCTTACTTCTTCAATAATTTTTTTATAATCATTTGAATTTTTAGAATCACATGTGACAGTTATATATCCTTCACTTTTATATTTATTAATCCATTTTTCGGTTTCTTTTTTATCACATAAATCATATTTATTAAATACTATTATATTTTGCTTTTCTCTTGTTAATTTTTTTAAATCTGGTATTCTACTTGAAAATGGTACTCTTGAATCTATTACTTCAATAACTATGTCTACCATTCCCATTATGCTGCTTATTTCTCTTTTAGTTTTAGCCATGTGTCCTGGATACCAATTTATGTTAGTTCTATTTTCGTTCATTTTCATCACTCCTTAATTGCTCTAAAAGTGCTTTTCTTCATTATTATATCATATTATCTTTCATATTTATATTCATTTATTTTAGTATTAATGATAATATCATTTGTCTTTCTTTTTCATCTATTTTTATATATTCTTTTATAAATTTATTTATTGATTCTCTAACTGTTAGTGATTTATCAAAGTATAATTCAAATATATCAAAGTTAGATTTAAGTCTTTTTTTAGCTCTTTCTTGATTAAAAAATTCTATTATTTTTCTAAGCAAATAGAAATCTATTTCATCATTATTAATAAACAATAGTTCATCTAATAATTTGTTTAGTTTATCATAGTTCCATGCTTCAATTAATTCAATTTTTTCTTCAGGAGTTGGTTCTTTATTTCCTATATATGGAAGAAGAGCTTTTATATCATTTATAAAATAATTCCCTGGGTCTATTAAATATAACTTACCATTAAAAATCGTATTTTCTTTATTTATATCCATCAATCTTACTAATGAGTTACTTAGTAATTTAATGTCTTCATCGATAAGGTGTAACTCATCGATTAATTCTCTCATAGGAGTATCTAATATATCCATGTTTCCTTTTATATACGGCATTTTATATCCCTTTAACTCATTGTCTTCCATAATTAATGAACTTGGCATTAAGATTCTAGTTGTTTTTAATGAAGCTAAGAATTCTAATTCTTGTGGTGTTTTATGACTTAATTTATAATCTTTTCTAAATATCTTGTATACATAATTATCATTAGCATATACAACAAATTCTGTTCCTATATCACTTAATAATTTCATTTTTACTCCTATTTAAGTATTATTGTTTTTCTTCAGTTATTTCTTTTAATGGAAGTATTCCTACTTTACTACATGCTCCTGCAATGACTAGTTTAACTACTTCTGGATGTAATAATGCAAAATGATTTACAAACTTTGCTAGAAAGTATATGCGTATAAATTTTTCCATCTTCTTTTGTATAAATTCTTAGAAAACATAGAGTTAGTATTGGAAATTTTGTTTCAGTATTACATCTGATTATTGTTATGTTCATGCATCTTTCTATAACATCTTTTACTGCATCTTTAATGTTATATCCTGGTCTACCAGTATTGGCTCCCTCAACTATTTTATCATTTTACGCACTCCTTTTAATATAGAGTGAATAGCTTAGAGAAACTATTATTAAAATTATTGATATATAGTTACAAATAAGTATCCAAGTGATGTAGTGTCTAAAATTACTTATTTCATTTTCATCAAATAGTGTCCATTTAGCTTTTTAAATATTATTTTCATACTTCTTACCTCTTTTTTGATTATAACATAAAAGAGTAGTTTTTTCTTTACTCTTTAAGTTTCTTCTTATAAAATTTAATTATTAAAACTATTGATATTATAAATATAATTATTACTGCATAAGTAGAATATAAATCAAATATTTTTAAGATACTTTTCCAGTTACTTCCAACTATATGCCCTAGTGTTATTAAAACTATATTCCATATTAATGAGCCTAGTGTTGTATAAATAGTAAACTTTGTTATATTCATTTTATTTATACCTGCTGGTAGTGAGATAAGACTTCTAATAAGTGGAATGAATCTACAAAAAAATATTGTTTTTTCTCCTTTAGTTTGGAAGTAATTAAATGATGAGTCTATATCACTATTATTAATCCTTAATAGTTTTCCTAGTCTTGTATGAATTAATCTCTTTAATGTTTTTTCATTAAAAAAGTTGCCGATTTTATAGAGAATAAGTGCTCCTAAAACTGAGCCTAATGTAGAAGACATAGTCATACCTAAAACATTTAAACTAGTATACGTAGTCATAAATCCACCAAATAATAATATTACTTCTGACGGGATTGGTGGAAAAATATTTTCAATTAATATTAATAGAAATACTCCTAGATATCCATAACTATTCATTATATTTATAATAAACTCTTGCATATTAATTTTATGATTAATAATTTTTTAAATTCATAATTTATTACATAGTTATTTTTTCTTGATTACTTTCTAGTATTTTTCCATTTGATATGAAAGCAAACAAAATATTAATTTTAGTACTGATGATGGATTTGTTATTGAAGGAAAAGATACAGCTAAGTTCTTAGAATAAAAATTAGAAATACTAGGACTTAATGAAAGAGAAAGTAAAAAATTTATAATATATTGGTTACCAAAACTTGAAACACTTATAAGAGTTCTTATGACATATAAAAAACTAGATAATAAAATAGATATTAAAGAACAAAAATTAACCAAAGTAAATAGAAATGGTTATACAGTCCTTGAATGGGGAGGAACTGAAATTAAATAAAAATGTAGAATTAATTTTCTACATTTTATTTTTGATTTTGGAATAAAGATAAGACTTTTTCTTTTTCTTTTTGATCGTTTATAATTTCTATACTTATTTCGTTATTTTCAATAGTTTGAATTCCAAATTTAATCTCTAATGGTTTAAAATTGCTTATTAAATATATATAATGTTTTCCTTCATAATTCAAAGAACTAAAACAAATATATTCCTTATTATTGCTTAATGTTATTATTTCACCTGTTTCTATCATAAATCCTCCTTATTTATATAATACTTCTGATACTTTATTGAAGTATGCTCCAAGTGATTCTCTAATAGTATGAATATATACAAACATAGCTTCAGTAAAATCATCATCACTAATGTTATTGCTATTTAAATCAAGTATTTCTCTATTAAATAATGTTTGTCCTTTTATACCCATATCTGCGTTTATTTTTTCAATGAATGCGATTAGTTTTTTAGTTTCTTCGTTTACCATTTCTTTCTTCTTTTGAAGTGGTAATTTTTTATATGCATTTACATATTGGTTAAATGATGAGTCTTCTCTCATAATTGTGGACCTCCTAAATTTTCTATATCTTCAACTGTTATTTGTTTATCTATTAATGCATCTTTAAGATTTGCTTTTTCAGCTATTTCTGGTTTTATTCTTTTACTTACTAAAGAATCTACTGCTTTTTGGAATTCACTTTCGTGTTCAAATTTTTGCCTTGCATTTCCTACTAATTCATTTATTTTGCTTTCAGTAAGTGTTACCATCTTTTTATCATTTCGTTTACTTAATTTTGTTGCTATTAGAGATGCTGCTGCTGATAATAGTGCAACTTCACTACTGATATTATGTATACTCCAAGTTAGGTGTTCACCTGTTTGAATTTGTTTTTCTTCTTTATCAAGTTTTTGTTCTAAATTATAATCTTGTATTCTATATTTTACACCGTTTGAACCTGTCACTATGGAACCTGGATTTAATAAGTTACCATTTTCATCTACTACTTTTAAGTCTACATTAGTGCCGTTTTCATTTATACTTATTGTGCTTCCGTTGAAGTCTTTATTCTCTACTTTGATGTTTTTGCTTGTTTCTAATATAACATTTTTATCTTCTAGTGATTTATCTACTTGGAACTTTACTAAATCATCAGTTGATACCCATCCTGCTACTGGACCACCTATATGAAGGTATGATTCTAAGTCACTTATGGATACTCCTAGTCTATCTGCTGTTTCTTTTAAGTTTTCTCCTAGACTTTCTCCTTCATTATATTTAACTTGTACTCTTTTGCCATCATTAAGTATTGAAATGTATTCTACATTATATTCTCCGGCTTCTCTATATTTTCCACCAAACTCAGCGCTTTTGTTTGCTCCACCATATTTATAAGTACTTGATTCGTGGTATTCAATTCCTTCTTCCATTTGAATTTTATCGCCCGTTTTAATATCTTGTATTCTTTCTACTGCTTCCTCTGTTAATTCTTGCTCACTTTTTTCATGAAGTTCATCTACCATATATATAGCTTCCGTTCTATCATTTTGTACTACCTCTGTAGTAAATGTAGGTTCCATTTTAAATCCAGTTGCAAGTGTACCTGCGATAGCTATAATAATTGGTATGATAGTCATTTTCTTTTTGATTCTATCTATTACTCTATATTTTTCTTCTTTCTTAGGCTTTTGTTTTGTGTCTTGTCCTTTTGTTGGGTCTTCTATTTCAATTATTTCTGATGGGGTCATTCTTACATAATTTTCTAAGGCACTTTCTATTTCCGAAATGAGAACATAGTCTCCGTTTGGTAGTTCTATTCCTTCGTTTCCGAACATCATTACTCCTTTATTATGTTCTTTGTTTTTAGCATATTCTTCGATTGCAATTCTTGCAGTATTTTGATTTTGAATAGAATTATCTTCACTTATTTTTAAACCATTTGATACAGCAATTACATCTTTAAATAGTTCTTCTATTACTTCTGGTTTAGCTATCTTTTTGCCTGTTTTCTTGCTTACATATACTATATTTGGTTCATCAGTTTGTAATTCTTTATTAATTGCTTCTGATACTTCATCAAAATTTACGTACTCTCCGTTTTCTAATTCTATACCCTGTTTGTTATATCCCATCATTATAGAACTTGTTTTTTTCTCTTCACCATTTTGAGGAGTTACGTAAACAGTTCTGTCGTCTCTTCCTTCACCCAACGCTTCTTTTTCTTGAGGAGATAAAGCTATAGTACTTAAGCCATTTAAAGCAACTCTTATTTCTTCTATAGAATATCCTTGCTTTATTAATTTTTCTATATCGCTTTGTTTCATTACTCACCTACTTATTTTAAAATCCATCTACTATGTGATTTCTATTATTCTTTAATATATCTTTTATTCCTTTTGGCTCTATTAGTATATTGTCCAAATTATTAATATTGAACCATTTAAATAGTATCCAATTTCCTTCTAAACCATTAAATTCATCATTATTTATTTCATCATTATAGCTTGCTTCATAAATAGCTTCTACTTGCTGATAGGTCATTTCTTTATCAGTTACTACACATTCACTAAAACATTTAAAATCTATTATATTTATTTCTAATCCTGTTTCTTCTTGCACTTCTCTTTTAAGAGCATCTTCACTACTTTCAAGTTCATTTACTTTACCACCTGGTAGCATATAAAAGTCTCTATTTGATGACTTAAAGAGTAATATTTTAGTTTTATCTTTATTATAAATAATAGCTGATGTTCTATAGTGAAATTGATAATTGTTTTCTTTATATCTTATATCTTTCATAATGCCTTATTCTTTCATTGTTTCTTCTACTAGATCATTCAATATTTTATTTCTATTATCTTCTCTACTAGTGTTTACTAATCTAAAATTATATTTTTTACATTCTTCTTTTAATAGTTCATTTCTTTCTAAAATATAATTAATGTTTCTTTTTACGTCTTCTTTTGTAGCTGTTACTGGCCAATCATAAGACTTTGAGTATTTCATCATATCACTTTCAATGTTGTCTTCATTAGCATCAAGATTTGCTAAAAAATATATTTTTATATTATTCTTATTTTTTAATTTTGATATTTGTTTTGGTGTAAATATATATTCATATAGAGTATTTATTCCATAGTTTTTAGCATCTTCAAGACTTCTATTTATCATATTATCGAGTAATTCAATATATTTATCATCATTTCCATCTTCTAAGTCTTTAAATGTTGCTTCTAAAGAGTCTAATATCATATCAAAATTATATTGATTAAAATTATACTTGTTATGTAGCAAATTAGATAATGTTGTTTTACCTGCTCTTTTATTTCCACCTATTATAATAACTTTACCATTCATTTTATCACCTTATAACTATTCCATCTAGATTACATATGTATGAGTTTGGTAGTAGCTTTTTTATTTCATCTAATATTTTATCATCTTTTTCATATATTCTTCCAACTAGTATTCCCTCTATGAAGTTTGAAGGAACTCCGAAAATTATTGCACTTTCTCTATCTGTGAAGAAATCATCTTTGTGTTTCTTATCTTTTATGAATCTTTCATAGTATGCTGGATTTACAAATTCTTTTAATTTTCTATTTGAGATAGTATTTGATAAGATATCTCCTTTTAATTGTTTTTCTATGTATTTATTATTACTATCAAATATTATACCTATTTGTACTCTATCTTGTAGTAAACTTGGTAAGAATCTTGCTTCTTTAGTTTCTTCGATTGACCACATATGACAATCATATTTTTTAGATTCTTCTATAATATTTTTCATTCTTGAGTGAGGAATGACTGCTGTTTTATTTTGTTGTGTATCTTTTCCATTTTCAAATACTCCAGCATATAAAATAGTTCCACCTGAATAAAAATCAATATAATCTTTTAAGTAATAATCTTGTTTTAAATTCCATACACTTACACTACTTGGATACTTAGATGTTCTTGCATTTACAAACCAACTAGATATAAGACCATCTTTTAATATTTCTTTAAGTCCATCTATATTTTTGTATGTACCATGAAGTAGCGTTCCTTTACTAAGTTTTACTTTATCACCGATGTTATATTTAGGCTTCTCTATTCTATATTTTTCTTTAGCTTTATAATAATTATTAATTTGCCTTATAACTAATGATTGCGTATTCTTACTAAATTTTTCTTTTACTATTTTTAAATAATCTTCTTTAGTCATTACTACTCCTACTATGAAAATTTTAACATAAAAAAAGTAATAATGCTACTCATTATTACTTTACATAACCTACTTTATCAAATGGATAAAATCTTATTCCTACTCTTCCGATAATATCTTTTTTATTAAAACTTCCTAGTATTCTACTATCTTTTGATACAGGTCTATTGTCTCCTAAAACAAAGTATTCATCATCTTTAGTTTCAACTTTGAAATCATCTGTATCTTTAAAGCTTAGTTTTGTTTCTATTAGTTCTCCATTTATATAAAGTTTATTATCTTTGTATTCAATTGTTTCATTTGGAAGACCAATTAGTCTTTTGATAATTCTATCATTATCTTCGTCATTATTGACTACGACTATATCAAATCTTTCGATTGGTTTTATTCTATAAACCAATTTATTTATTATGACTAAATCATGGTTGTTAAGGGTATTTTCCATACTGCGTCCTGAAACTGCTGCTGGTGTTACTAAGAATGTTCTAATTAGTACTACTATTAAAACTATATAAACATAGTCTTTTATTGAATACCATATTTTTTTCATTTAATCTCCTTTTTCTAATAAAAAATTAGGTGTAAAACCTAATTTCTTTCTTTAATTCTAAAGCTTCCTGTTAATCCTTTTAAGAAGTTAAGTTTAGCTCTTCTTACTTTTCCTTTTTTAACAACTGTAATCTTATCGATTAATGGGCTATTAACTGGGAAAATTCTATTAACTCCAACGCTTCCGCTTTTCTTTCTAACAGTAAATGTTTCAGATACGCTTCCACCTTTACGAGCAGTTACGATTCCTTCGAATGCTTGAATTCTTTCTCTTTTACCTTCTTTGATCTTAACATCAACTCTTACTGTATCTCCAACTTGGAAAGCAGGAACATTTGGGTTGATTTGTTTCTTATTGATCTTGTCAATTAGATTCATACTATATATCCTCCTTTGTGCTTTATTTAATCATACATAAATGCATCGGATTAAGCGATATAATAATAACACAATTTATACACATTGTCTAGTTTTTTGGCTATTTTTCGATTAATTTATCTATAAAATTATCTTTTTCAATTAGATTTAATCCATTATTAGTTAAAATATATAACTTATTTGCTACTTCATCTATATATTTTCTATCATGTGATACTGAAATAATTGTACCTTTAAAGTCTTTTAATACTTTTTTTATTACCGGATTAGAAAGCGGGCTTACATTTCTTGTAGGTTCATCAAGCACAAGTACATTACACTTATCTAGTACTAATTTCATTAATATTAATTTAGCTTTACTTCCTCCACTCAGATTGTTTATTTTTCCTGTCATTTCTTCACTAGTAAATTTCATATTACCTAAATACATTCTTACTTTAGTTATTTCATCTTTATTCTTACTATTATCAGTTATATAGTCCAAAACATTATCATAATTACTAAACACTTCGTTATAATTTTGTGGCATATAACCTACTTTTATATCAGTTTTGTCTTTTAATATGTCATAGATTTTTCTTATTAATGTTGTTTTTCCTGTACCATTTTTACCTATTATACATATATGAACATTTCCATATACTTCTAAATTTATTTTTATATTGTTGTTATTTATAATCAAATTATAATTATTAAGATTTAGTATTTTCTTATTATTTGGTATGCTTACTTCTTTAAATTTAAAATATATAGATTCTTCAGGATCTGGCTTTTCAGTTATATCTATATTTTCTAGTTTTCTTTCTTGACTTTTTATATTGTGCATCTTTTTTTTGAGAAGTCTTCCTCCGTGTGGATCGCCTCTTGATATATTATTTTGTTCGAATTCTACTTTTTGCTTTTGATGAATAAGTTTTTCTTCCTTTTTTTGATAATCTTTTCTTTCAAAATTATGAATTTGAGTTTGATGATTAATTATCCTAAGTCTTAAGTCTACATACTCATCATATCTAATTTTTAGAAGAGTGTGTTTACATTCTGTTTTCTTTTTTAAACTTTCAATGTGAAGTATCATGTTAGCTGTTTTAGATAATAGTGTTTCATCATGAGATATATAAATAATTGGTATATCTACTTTGTTTATAAAGTTTTCTAACCATAATAGTGTTTCAATATCTAAATCATTGGTTGGCTCATCTAGTAAAAGTACGTCACTTTCATTTAATAATAGTTTTAAAATAGCTACTTTTATTTTTTCACCACCGGATAAAGTATTCATATATTTATCTAGAATATTATCTTTTAAATTTAATATTTCTAAATATTTATAAAAGTTGTTTATTTTATTATAATAATCTATATCGTCTATAAAAATATAATTATATACTTTTTGATTTTTATATTCTTCTTTTATATTTTGTTCTAAATAGCCTACTTTGTTATTTTTTAAGTTTATTGTTCCGGTTATTTCTGCATAATCACATTTGCCTATTATACATTTTAGAAGTGTTGATTTTCCATTTCCTTCTTCACCAATTATAGCTAATTTATCGTTTTTGTTAAGATTTAGAGTTAAACTTTTAATTAAGTATCTATCATTTACTTTGATAGATAAATCTTTTATTTCTATCATTTTATGCCTCCTTTTTGGCATAATTTAAGTTTATGCCATACTTACATTAATTTGTTCATCTCTTTCACCTTCTTTGTTATATTATAACATTTTTAAAATAAAAATAGAATTTCTAAAAAATTCTATTTATTAACTATTTTATTTATTTCTCTGTTTTTCTTTTCAATTTGGTTTTCAATATAGATTCTTTGGACAACAGTGAATGCTCCGATTATTGCTAAACATGAACTACCACCATAACTTAAAAATGGAAGTGGTACTCCTGTTAATGGTATTATTCCAAGCACTCCGCCAAGATTTACAAATATATGTAACATAAAATAGATACCAATTCCATAGCATATTATTGAATTAGATAATTCATAAGTATTAGTAGCTACTTTAAATATTAAGTATGTGAGAACCATATATAAGAATACAATAACTATTCCTGTTATAACTCCGAATTCTTCAACTATTATTGGAAATATGAAGTCTGTGTGGCTTTCTGGTAAATATAAATATTTTTGAACTGATTTACCTGGACCAACTCCAAATAGTCCACCATTGTCTATCGCAATATATCCGTTACATACTTGATATCCTGTTTGTTCCTCGTATCTGTCACATGGATTAGTATAAATGAGTCTACTAAGTCTTTGACTCTTATTTAGCCAATCTTCTGGTATAATTTTATATCCAAATTTTAGTACTGCTATGCTTCCAAATAAGCCAATTATTGATATATATTTTAATGCTGTAATTCCTTTTCTTAATATAATATCAGATTTATTTTTTGAATTAATTATATCTTTCCTTAATGGTGTACTTACTATAATTAATGCAAATAAAGCAAGCATAATTGCAGCACTTCCTAAATCTCCACCTGCAACTACAAATAGAACTGCAAAGAAACACATTAATAATGGAAATAAAATTAACCATTTTGGTTTTCCTCCATTGCTCCATTTTCCTAAAAATGACCCAACATAAATTGTTAGAAATAGTTTTAGAAACTCTGCTGGCTGCAATTGTATTCCTGCTATATTGATAGTTAGTGTGCTAATTCCACCTGTTATAACACTGCTAAATACTGTTACTCCCGTTATTCCTAGTAGCACCAATGATGCAATTCCTGATAATGGTTCATATGCTTTTGTATCTATTACCTTTAACATTATTAATGCAAGTATAAAACTTATAATTACAAAAACTAATTGTCTTGAAAAGAAGAAATAAGGCGATGATTTACCATAAGTTAATGTAGCTGAAATAGATGATGCATCTAATATAAAAAACGCACCACCAAAAGCAAAGATTATAGTAAGAACTAAAATCCACTTATTTAAATTTCTTAATACTTTTACTCTCTTTTTCTTCATATTCTAATCATACTTATTATACAAAAAAATAATATAATTGTAAATTGTATATACTTTTAGTTGTGTCAATAAAATATATAAACCATAAAATAATATAGATAAGTTAGGAGGTAATATATGTATTATTATGGATATAATGGTGGATATGCCGGCGGTAATGCAATGAATTATGGCGCATATCCTGGTTATTATAATGGTGGATATAGTTATGGCTATGGAGCAGCAATCATATTAGTATTATTTATCTTATTAGTTATTATTTTTGGTGTAGGTTTTATAAATAATGGTTGCTCAAATAATTGTAATAGTTGTAACAACTAAAATTAAAAGGAAGATTACTCTTCCTTTTAATTAATATTTAAATTATATTCTTTTTCAAGTTTTTCTATATTTTTATCTGTTTTACCTAGTAAAACATTTTTATTTTTTGATTTTATTTTATCTAGTAGTTTAACATTTGAATCAATTGTAACTACAGTTTTTTCTAAATCTTTTGTATATATTACAATAATATCACGCTTTGTATTTTTGATATTGTTTTTGTATGCAAATAAGATATTTTCATATTTTATTAAACTTGTTCCCATACTATAATTTATTATATAGTTTTCAGTTATATATGTTTTGTGACTTTTTAATGCTTTAGATAATTCTTTGTCTATTTTAGAAATTTCAGTTTTACTTAGCTTTCTAATTAACTTATAGTTTTTATTATTATTTCTAATAAAAATTATAGATAATGAAATTCCTAGAGATACAAGTATTATTGAAATAATTATCATTGTATTATTTGTTTTTTCTATTTTATCGTTTAGTTCTTTTTGTTCTAAATAATAATTACCCATCTTTTTTACATATTCATCTTCAGTGATGGTTTTTTCATTTGATACTCTATTGTATGTTGTTATAAAATATTTTTTAGCTTCTTCATTTACTTTTCTAATTTCACCATATATCGTAGCATCTTTATTATTTTTTATTTTTTCTCTAATACTTTTTGCTTCGTTTAGCGATAATCTTGCCATATAAACTTGTCTTTTTGTAAGAACCATATAATAGTTTTCATTCAAATATATTATACTTTCTATATTTGATATTTTTGCTTTAGTGTTTTCACTATCAACTACAAATGCTTTAGTTACATATTCAGTGTCTGTATCTACTAATTTCTTCGTATACACTTGAGAAATAATACAAATTAAAATAGTCGCAAGAATAATAGAAGTTGATATATATAATAAACAAGTACTTTTCTTTAATATTTTTTCAAACATATTATCACATCCTAGTTATATTATAATATATTTCATAATTAAAAAAAAGAAGTTATTTACTTCTTTTATATAGAACGTGTTTATATGTTATTCCATTATCTTCGTTTTCTTTTATAATTGTTCTATCCCAATCTAACTTATTAAATTCTGGAAAGTATGCATCTGCATCTTTACATTCACTATCAATTTCAGTTAGATACATTTTATCTGCTATATCTATAAACTCTTTATATATACTAGCTCCACCTATTACAAACATTTCTTCTTCTCTATTTTTTAGTGATTCTAAAAGCTCTTTTAATGTTTTGTAGTGTTCAATAGATTCTTCAAAATCTTCTTTACTTGATAAAACTATATGATGTCTATTTGGAAGTAGTTTTGGAAGAGACTCTAGTGTCTTTCTTCCCATTATTATTGTATGTCCAGTTGTTATTTCTTTAAAAAACTTTAAGTCATTTGGTAAATGCCAAATTAATTTGTTATTTCTTCCTAACTCATTATTTTTTCCTATTGCGGCTATAATTGTATAACTCATAATTCACCTACTGAGCTATTGGAAAAGATATTTTACCGTGATGTTTATAATCGATAACCTTTATATCTTTTAAGTCACTGCTGTTATCAAAATCATAGAAATCTTTTACTTCAGGATTTAACCATAATTTTGGTGCTGGTAAATCTTCTAGTTCTTTTCCTCTTCTTATTTGTTCTTTAATTCCGTCTATTTGATTTACATAGATGTGTGCATCTTTAATACTCCAGTAAAGTTTTCCTGGTTTAAGTCCTGTTACATGAGCAATCATATAAAGTAATACTGAATATTGTGTTACATTAAATGGAAGACCTAAAGGTACATCACAGCTTCTTTGATGAACATATGCATTTAAGTGTCCATCAGTAACATCCCATTCTGATGACCATACGCATGATGGCAAAACAGCTGTATCTAAGTGTTTATTTTGCCATAAATTAATTATCATTCTTCTGTCTGTCGGATTAGTTTTAATAGTATTAATGAGTTTATTCACTTGATCATATTCTCTTACTATCCATCCATATGCTGTACCTATTGTATGCGCCCAATCTTTTCCAAAATCTTTTACTATTTCTTTTTTAACAAGTTTGCCATTTTCATCAGGTACCATTTGTGTTGCTTTCCATAGTCCTTCTTCATCTATCTCCCATTCATCCCAAATGTGTACATTTCTTTCTTGAAGCCATCTAACATCGTTACTTTGCACTTGGAAAATCCATAGCATTTCTAAAATAGCTTGTCTATAAAATAATTGTTTAGTTGTTAGAAATGGAAATTCTTTTTCAAGATCAAACTCAAAACTATATGCTGGTATTTTAATAGTATTTATTCCAGTTCTATTTTCTACTTCTTTTCCTTCTTTTAATATTTTTTTACATAGTTTAAGATATTCTTTATCCCAACGTCCCATAATTACCTCACTTCCTTATATTAAAATCTTGTCATTCTTTTAATTTGGCCTGGTTCTTCTTCTAGTTTACTGTTAAGAGTGGCAATGATTTCATCACTAATTTCATCAATTGATTTAATGTCTTCAAGTTGTTCAAACTTTTCTGTTTTTAGACAATCTATATGTGTCCATCCATAGCGCGTGCTTATATCTAAATATGTTTGTTCTGCTTTTCTTAAATGTTCTTCACTATTTTCGTTTCCATCTCCAGCTGCTCTTCCTTTTCTTAACTCTTTTGCTGCTTCAAATGGCATATATAGAAATACTACAATATCTGGTCTTGGTAGTTCACATAAATCAAATTCTAACTTTTCTATAAATCTTAATATTTTATTTTCTTCTTTTTTAGTTTTTGCTTTTCCTGCTTGATGTCCCATGTTTGATGTAGTATATCTATCAAGAATTATAATATCATTTTTATAAATTTCTTCTTCAATAAACTTTAAAAAATTATATCGTCTGTCTGCTGCATAGTAAAGACTACTTACTAGTGGGTCGACTTTAGCAGAAGTCTCTGGAAATACTGATTGGCCAAGCTCAGGTTTTCCCAAATAAGAAGCTCCTACAATTTTACCAGTTGGAGAGTTATAGTTTGGAAATGAATATTTTTTAACTCTTAATCCCTTCGAAATATAATACTCTTCTATTTTTTTACTTTGTGTTTCTTTTCCTGAACCATCAGTTCCTTCAATAACAATTATTTTTGCTCTTTCCATGTTTCCTCCAATAAAAAATAACATAGTAATATCCTATGTTAAAAATGCATTAATTTATCATTAACACTAATATTACCTCTATATTTAATATAACATATAAAATATCATTTTTAAATATAAAGATATAATAAGTGTAAATACTTTTTATTGTTTTAGTTTTCTATAAAATCCATCATCTTCGCTATTAAATGCGTTAAGAACGCATTCAAAATATTCTTTGAATGCTACAGCAAGTTCTCCAATCATATTTGATACTTCTAAATCAACACCATCAAATATTCCTTTTGTTTTATCGTCTATAATATCGTTATTAGCATCAATAAATGATTCTAAACTATATCTAGCATCATACTTTCCATCCTCTAGTTTTTTTACAATGATAATTTTGTCAAAACAATCTATAGTAGTTTCATTTAAATTAGTTCTTATAAAGCTATTAAATATATTAATAAAATTATCATTAAGTTCAAATTTTCCAAAAAACATACTTAAATCTAAAAAGAATATCCTTAAATATTTATCTCTCATAGTTACCTCTTGGTTTTTTATTATATATTTTTTAATTAAAGATTTCAAGAATTATTAAAATATGTTAAAATATTCTTGGATGTGATTATATGGCAGAACAAAAAACTATTGTGTTTAAAGTAAGTGATAATATCAAAGAAAAAATGATTGATTATTATGAATTACTTAGTAGAGATAAAAAACCACCATATTCAGTTTTTCAAGCTGAGGAAGGCGGAACTATTATAACTTTATATGAAAGTGGTAAAGTTATGTTTCAAGGTATTAGTGCTGATATTGATGCTAATATGTGGAAAGATTTAGAAAGACATTTTAATCAAAGAGATATAGATAGTGAAATAAAAGCTAAAGAAAACAAAGAAGATGATAAAACATACTACTACTATGATGCGATTGGTAGCGATGAAGTTGGTACTGGTGACTATTTTGGTCCTATTATTGTAACAGCTACATTAGTTGATAAGTCTACAAGAAAGTTGCTTGAAGATTTAAAGATAATGGACTCTAAAAAAATGACTGATGAAAAGATTCGCAGATGTGCCCCTATTCTTATGGATAAAATACCTTATGTTACATTTACATTATCAAATGTTAAATATAATGAACTTTCTAATAAAGGTTTTAATATGAATAAGATAAAGGCAATACTTCATAATAGAGTTTTATATGAACTATCTAATAAAGGAATTCCCTATCATAAAATCATAGTTGATCAATTTACTACTCCTAGAAGTTATTTTAGTTACTTAAAGCAAGAAAATATTACTGATAAAGTTACTAAGATAACATTCTTAACTAAAGGTGAAAGTAAACATTTAAGTGTTGCTGCTGCGAGTGTTATAAGTAGATATTTATTCTTAGTAGAAATGGATAAGTTATCAGAGAAGTATGGTGTTACAATACTAAAAGGTGCTAGTGATAAAGTTGACGAACTTGGTAAGAAGATTGTTTCTAAATATGGAAAACTTGAACTAGAAAAGATAGCTAAACTTAACTTTAAAAATACAGAAAAGATCCTAAATAATTAGGATCTTTTCGTTTTCCATGAGTTTAATTTTATAAATACCTGTTTTAGGACATATATATTCAAATTTTACTTTTTCTAATATTTTCTCTTCAGTTTTTTCTTCTTTTTTGGCTTCTTCTGTAATCTTTAATATTTTATATTCTTTAGATGTTGCGTCATTTAATATATTTTCTTTTTCTAAGTATGTGTATTTTAGTGGATCTACCTTTTCATTATTTATTTTTACTTCATAGTGACAGTGTGTACCTTTTGAATACCCAGTATTACCCATAACGCCTAGTACTTGTCCTTTTTTTACTTTATCGCCTTTCTTAACTCTTACTGTATTATATTTTAGATGTGCCACTATTGTTTCAATATTATTGCCATGATCTATTATTACGTAGTTTCCATATGTTTTATTAGTTTTGTCTGTTTTGTTATAATTTTTTAATACTTTTTTTACTATTCCATCTGCTGGAGCTAATATATTATAATTAGGTCCTCCATATTTAGAGTTCCATGCCATATCTAATCCTTTATGACTAGATGAGTATCCTCTTGTAAAACTTACGTATTTGCAAGGAAAATATAGTTTTATCATAAGTCTTTTCTTTCTATTTCTTTTACTTCGTTTATTTTATTAAATGATTTAAATAATTTATCTTCAAATGCTTTATATAAAGAGTCTGCTCCAATGAAACTAAATAAGCCTACCCAGATAGAGTCTATCAGTGTATACTCAGTAAATGACAAAGTAAAAAGCATTCCAAAACTCATGGATATTAAGAATGATATATATATCAGGCAATCACTACATTTTATTAATGATACTGTTTTTATTTTTTGAACAAATGATGTGCTTATTATGCTTGATGATACAGCGATTAATAGTAGTGCTTTTATTAATTCTATATTCATATTATCACCTATTATATTTTATTAGTTTGGTAATTTTATGAATATTATTAGAGTCTAAAAAATCAGGATTTAACAATCCTGATCTATCTATTATTAATAATATTTGTTCCCGGAAAAATTTGTTCTGTTGTAGTACCATCTGAGAAAGTTTCTTCTCCTAAATAATATGCAGTTTGACCTAATCCATTATTTAATGCTTCGCCAGCATATTCATATTCTTGTTTAATGTCGCAATTTATGTTCTTAAAGATAATGCATCAATTTCTTCATTAGTTAATTGAAAACAAAATGTTTCCAGAAATCTATTTATGTTTCTTTTAATTGCTTCATCAATTCGCTTTGTTTCTACTTGATAAAGTTTTGTAACATCAGATGATAACATTACCTGTACTCCTCTTATCTCATAAAACATATCTTCTATATTTTTATTTTCTTTTATCATTATTTCATTCATATTACTCTCCTTTTTTAAATAAAAAAGAGAAACTTACTTTTTATAAGTTTCTCTGCATCATGTATATTTTATTTTGCCTTTAAAATATATGCTTTCGTCCAAATTGTCTTTAAATATTAGGCAAACTATTTATTGTTGATTGCAGCTTGTGCAGCAGCTAATCTAGCAATTGGTACTCTATATGGACTACAAGATACATAGTCTAGTCCTACTCTATGACAGAAGTCAATTGTAGCAGGGTCTCCACCATGTTCTCCACAAATTCCAAGGTGAATGTCTTTTCTAGTCTTTCTACCTTTTTCAGCAGCCATTTTAACTAGTTGTCCCACACCTTTTTCATCTATTCTAGCGAATGGATCGCTTTCAAGAATTTGTTTACTATAGTAGTCACCTAAGAATTTACCAGCATCATCACGGCTAAATCCGAATGTCATTTGTGTTAAATCGTTTGTACCAAATGAGAAGAATTCAGCTTCTTCTGCGATTTCATCAGCAGTTAATGCAGCTCTTGGTATTTCAATCATAGTACCAATCTTGTAATCTAATTTATAATTTTGTTCTTCAAATACTTGATTAATTGTTTCTACTACAATGCTCTTTACATAAGCAAGTTCTTTCTTTTCTCCAACTAGTGGAATCATAATTTCTGGAACTACTTTAATTCCTGATTTATCTACATTGATAGCAGCTTCTATTACAGCTCTAGTTTGCATTTTAGCGATTTCTGGATATGTAACAGCAAGTCTACAACCACGATGTCCCATCATTGGATTAAATTCATGTAATGTTGCAATTTTGTCTTTTAATGCCTCGAATGTCATTCCAAGTTCTTTAGCAAGTGGTTTAATTTCTTCGTCAGTATGTGGAACGAATTCATGTAGAGGTGGGTCTAAGAATCTGATTGTTACTGGGTAACCTTTCATTTCTTTATATAATTCTTCGAAGTCTCCTCTTTGCATTGGTAATAATTTAGCTAATGCTTTTTCTCTTTGTTCTACTGTATCAGATACGATCATTTGACGGATAGCAAAGATTCTTTCTTCTTCAAAGAACATATGTTCTGTTCTACAAAGTCCAATTCCTTCAGCACCAAATTTTAATGCTTGTTTAGCATCTCTTGGAGTATCAGCATTTGTTCTAACTTGCAATTTACGAGTTTCATCTGCCCAACCCATAAATGTTTCGAAGTTACCACTAATTTCTGGTTCAACAGTCTTAATTTGTTCGCCATATACTTTACCAGTACTTCCATCTACTGAAATGTAATCTCCTTCTTTGAATACTTTTCCATCTTTAGTAGTTAATGTTTTGTTTTCCTCACTTATCGTTAGTTCACCACATCCAGATACACAGCATCTACCCATACCACGAGCAACAACAGCTGCGTGACTTGTCATACCACCACGAATAGTAAGTACACCTCTTGCAAGGTTCATACCTTCGATATCTTCTGGTGAAGTTTCAAGTCTAACAAGAATTGTATCTTCTCCTCTTTTAGCAGCTTCAGTTACTTCTTCGGCAGTAAAGTAAATCTTACCACATCCAGCGCCTGGACTAGCAGCTAAACCTGTAGCAATAGGAGTTACTTTCTTTAATGCGTCAGTATCAAAATTTGGGTGTAATAGTTGATCTAATTGTTTAGGTTCAACTTTTAGTAATGCTTCTTCTTTAGTAAGCATTCCTTCATTATATAAATCTACTGCGATTTTTAATGCAGCAGCAGCAGTTCTTTTACCATTTCTAGTTTGAAGCATGAATAGCTTTCCATTTTCAATAGTAAATTCCATATCTTGCATATCTTTATAATGACTTTCTAAGATTTCACAAGTTTTAACGAATTCATTATATGCTTCTGGCATTGTTTCAGCTAGAGTATCAATTGTTTTTGGAGTACGTACACCAGCAACAACATCTTCTCCTTGAGCATTCATTAGGTATTCACCATAAAGTTTCTTTTCACCTGTAGCAGGATTTCTTGTAAATGCAACACCTGTTCCACAATCTTCTCCTTTATTTCCATATACCATTTCTTGAACGTTAACTGCAGTTCCCCAACTAGAAGGAATATCATTCATACGTCTATAGTAAATAGCTCTTTCATTATTCCAACTTCTAAATACAGCTGTAACTGCTTCGATTAATTGTTCTTTTGGATCTTGTGGGAATTCTACTCCTGAAAGTTCTTTATAAACATCTTTGAATTTCATTGCGATTTCATACATATCATCTTCGTTAAGATCTGTATCGTATTCTGCACCTTTTTCTTCTTTGATTTTATCTAAGATTCTTTCAAATGAGTTTTTGCTGTATCCTTTAACAACATCTGCGAACATCATTATAAATCTTCTATATGAGTCATAAACAAATCTCTTGTTATTTGTTGCTTCTGCAAATGACTTACATACTTCATCGTTTAGACCTAAGTTAAGTACTGTATCCATCATACCAGGCATACTAGCTCTAGCACCACTACGAACTGATACTAGTAATGGATTTTTAAGGTCTCCCATCTTCTTTCCAGTTAGTTTTTCTAACTCTTCTAATTTTTCATAGATTTCATCTATGATTTCTTTACTGATCTTTTTTCCTGCGTCATAGTAAGCAGTACAAGCTTCAGTAGTAACAGTAAATCCTCTTGGAACTGGTAAACCGATACTAGTCATTTCGGCTAAGTTAGCACCTTTACCACCAAGTAGATTTTTCATGTCTTTGTTTCCTTCACTAAACATGTAAACATACTTCATATTTATTATCTCCCTCCTGTCATTTAAGACATATGCAACATATGTTACCGACTAATTTATTATATCATAGCATTATTTTTGAGAGAAGATATTTAAAGAAAATTTTACAAAAAAATCACTAATAATTAGTGATTTAATTTATTCATCTAGAGATGTTATTCCAAGTACTTTTTCAAGGTAACATTTTCCACATAGAGATTCATATTCAACATGATTTTCTCCATCTATTGCAACTTGTTCTCCGTTTGAAGTAAATTCTCCATTTACTATTCTTCCGTTGAATTTTGCTCTTTTACCGCATCTACAAATAGTTATTAATTCCTCCATGACGTCTGATACTTCAAATAGTCTAAGACTTCCTGGGAATGCCATTGTTTTAAAGTCACTTCTAAGGCCATAACAAATTACTGGAATGTTTTTAAGTTTAGTAAACATAAATAAGTCATCTACTTGATCGCGGGTTAGAAATTGTGCTTCATCTACTAATACGCAAACTACATCTAGTGGAAGAGTACACAAGTAATTAATTAGTTTTTCATCATTTTTAACTATATGGTCTACTTTTCTTTTAAGACCTATTCTTGTTACTATTTTATCATCACCCTTAGTATCAATTCCAGGTTTTAATATTACTACTTTCATTCCTCTTTCTTCATAGTTATGTGCTACTTGTAATAATAATGTTGTTTTTCCACTATTCATAGCTCCATATCTAAAATATAATTTACTCATTTTTATCCCTCCTTGGAAAACATTCATAATATACTTTTTTTAGGTGTTCATTTGTTACATGGGTATAAATCTCTGTTGCTTTTAGTGAACTATGTCCAAGTAATTCTTGAACTACTTTTATATCACATCCATTATTTAACATATCAGTTGCGAATGTATGCCTTAATACGTGTGGTGTAACATGTGTTTTAACTGATAACTTAGACATAATGTTATCTATTATATATCTAACTCCCCTATCAGTAAGTTGTCCACCTTTCGAATTTACAAATAGATAATTATGATTTTTTCTTTCATGTGTTTTCATGTATTCTTTTAATACTTCTTCTGCATATTCACCATAATAAACTATTCTTTCTTTATTTCCTTTTCCTAAAACTATAATTCTTCTATTATTAAAATCTATATCATTTATCTTAATATTTATAAGTTCACTTACTCTGACACCAGTAGCATATAACATTTCTATAATTAATCTATCTCTTACTCCATCTTTATCTTTTGTGGACTCATTAATTATCTCAAGTAAATCATTATAATATATAAACTTAGGAAGTTTCTTTTCCATTTTAGGATAAGCAACTTTAGTAAGTGGATAATCTTTTTTATCCATATAATTATTTTTATATAAAAATTTATAAAAAGATTTTAAAGAACTTATTTTTCTTCTTACTGAAGATGGTTTTTCTTTCTTTAAATTTAGATGTTCTAAATAATCTTTTACATCTTCAAAAGTTACTTTTTTTAAGTCCTTTTTTATAAAGATATAAAAATAATATAAGTCGTTAATATAAGAAGTATATGTATTTATAGAATAATTCTTTTTACTTATATAACTTATAAAATCATTTATAACATTAATTTTAAGAAATTCTTCTTTATCCATAAGTTCATTATATTACATTTTTATTAAAATAAGAAGTAATTATGTCTAGTTAGTGCAAACTAAAGGAACTATATGAATAGTTCCCAATCTATATAAACACCACTTGGTGGCTCATTATATTTTATGGATTATATGTAATAAGTTGCATGTTTTTTATAATAGTTTTTTAGAGGATTATTATACATTATATTAAATAGTCTAGGAGCGGTTAAAATTTAGATATATTTTTTATATCTACTATATATTATGTTTTCTTTTATAATTATTATAATTAATTAAACTATTAATTAACTATTTTATATACTTTAGTAAGTATTTTTATATATTCTTTTAGTAAACTTGTCGTTACATCATTTATTTGTGTAAGTTTCATACCATACATTATTTTTGCGGCAAACCCTACAATACAACAATTAGTATCAATATATTGCTCCTAACATAATATTATCTCATATTTTATTATATCGTTATCTATATATATTTAACGATGATTCAACATCTGGACTATAGTATCTTAATGTACTATTTTTTTCAATATACCCTACATAACCATTGTAACTATTTATTTTTCTTGCTACTCTTTGATTTGATAATAAATTATTTGAAATATTATTTCTTAATTCTTTGTCATTAGTTAACAAATCCATCTCACTATATATTCTTGTAGCTTGAATCGTATGACTCATGGGAATATATATTAAATAAATATATTCTCTAATTCGACCATTTGATTTATTTGTTGGAATTAGTATAAAACTACTTCCATCACTTCTAATAAATGTGTTTGATGTTGTTCCATTTTGTAAATAAGGTATATTATCTTTAATAATGATATGTTGCCCAACAATTGAACATGTCATTATTCCATTGTGATTTAAAACTGGTATTCTTTTTATTCTCTCTTGACTTATCTTTTTTAGAGCATTTTGTAATATTGGAACTGGACATTCTGTTACATCAAACTCTTGTTCATCTTTTTCAGTACTTATATCATGATGCTTGTTTGAATAAAATTTTTGTCTATTCTCCCTGCAAAAATTTCTAAATCCACATTTATTGTCTTTTTTATTATATGTATCCCACGTTAATTCTATCGCATATAGTTTTCCTTCTAGTTCAACAATATTCCAACCATGGTGGCCTTCTCTATTTTGATAGTAACATCTTATATTAATTCTATCCATAGCTTCTTTAAATATCATTGCATAACCTGAGCAAACACTTTTTCCGGTTATTACTCCTAATAAATTTCTTGCTGCATCTCTTCCATTATATTCACATTCATCATAATTTGAATATTCGCAAATCTTTTGATATACAAACATACATTTTTCTAGTTCACTCCATAGTGGATTAAGTTGCCTTTCGATTTTTTCAAAAAAATTAATAATGCTAATTAACTCTTTTGGAGAATAGTAAGTTCTTTTTTGGTAGTGTTCATTATTAAACTTTTCTTTTTTAGTATCTAAACCACCTATAACACTTACTGTAACATTTTGATTAAGTTTCATTAAATCATCTGGTTTTAAACCTTTAGTATTATTGAAAACTATAATAGTATTTTCTCTTTGAGCCATTCTATTTATTCTTTGTATTGTTTCATTAGTTAATGGAGAATTAATCTTTATTTTATTCATATATATCTCCCATTTCATCATAATAGTCATCTTTAACTACTAATTCAATATTATTTTTATATTCAATAAAAATATTTTTTTGTGATAAATATTGAGATTTATTTACTATTAACTTTTCATATTTTTCAAAATACAACTTTTGAAAATCAACTGTTATTGCCTTACTTATATCTAGTTCATTACAGTTTATATCATATATATTTGCTACATTTTTAGCAATTACTTTATTATATTTCTTTTTAATAGCATTAAAATTCATTTCAGTATTATCTATAACTAATTCTTCAATTTCTATACTGTTAAAATATGCATATAAATTATCATTAGAAAAATCACAATTATATAGTTTTAATACTTTTAAATTTTCTAATTTTCCTAATATTAATAAATCGTTTTCTCCGATTGTCATATTGCATAAAGATAAACTTTCTAACTTAGGAAAATTATATAAATCATTTAAATCAACTGTTTGAACTTCTCCTGTAATGCTTAATTTATTTATTGTTAATTCTTTACATTCTTTTGGGTTTTCTAAAGAATAAATATATTCTTCAATACTTTTTGTATTCATCAAAATATCACTCCTATATTAATTATATCATACTAATTGATATTCTCTAATAGCAATTCTTTCATCTGAACAGTATTCTATTACAAATTTATTTTCTCTTTTGCATATTAATATTCCCATCGTATTATTGTTACTTATTTCTTTTAAGTTTTTATCTATGTAATTCATATACTTTTGAACCTGTGAAATATATTCAACTTTAAATTGGGTAACTTTTAATTCAATTACTACATAACA
>JABLTL010153436.1_pt1 | contig 35737 bp, 30 predicted proteins | sample 7160151 | NCBI WGS metagenome assembly JABLTL01 (sample SAMN14651223, study PRJNA627086) | human gut metagenome | isolation source: feces | host: Homo sapiens
ACCTCTCATACGGAGGCGCACCGTATAATGCGCGCCGACCGATACAATTGCTTGACGAGGTAGGATTCGATCCGAAATATGTCAGGAGAAAGTCGAGCCATATCGTCTATTTCAAAGTCAGCGAGAAGATAGAGGAGTTCTTGACCCTCGTCGGTGCAGTGAACTCAACGCTCGAGCTTATGGGAATCAAGATGCACAAGGATATGGTCAACCATGTCAACAGGCGCGTCAATTTTGAAAATGCCAATTTGAGCCGCACTGTCGATGCGGCGATAGTGCAGGTTGAAGCGATAGAAAAAATAGAAAGAACCGTCGGACTCGAGAGTCTGCCCGCGCCGCTCGTCGAAATGGCGAAGCTGAGGCGGGACAACCCCGAAGTGAGTCTGAGCGAGCTTGCGGATATGACAGATCCGCCGCTCACGCGCTCGGGTGTCAATCACAGGCTCAAACGCCTCGTTGAAATCGCCGGCGGCATAGGGGGCTGACCCCGCGGAGAAGAGCTATGTCATTTACACACCTTCATCTTCATACCGAATACAGCCTGCTTGACGGCGCGTGCCGCATCGAGCAGCTTATGGACGAAGTGCAGCGCCTCGGTCAGACGAGCGTCGCCGTGACCGACCACGGCGTTATGTACGGCGTCATCGACTTTTACCGCGCGGCGAAAAAACGCGGGATAAAGCCGATAATCGGCTGCGAGGTGTATATGGCGGCGCGCACCCGCTTTGACAAAATCCATGCCCTCGATTCCGAGCGCTATCATCTGATACTGCTCTGCGAAAATGAAACAGGATATAAGAATCTGATAAAGCTTGTGTCGGAGGGATTCGTCACGGGCTTTTATACAAAACCGCGAATAGACCGTGAGCTCCTCGAAAAATATCATGAGGGGCTTATTGCACTTTCTGCGTGCCTCGCGGGAGAAATTCCGCGCGCTCTGCTCAGCGGCGACTACGAGGGCGCGAAGAAAAAAGCCCTCTGGTATCGCTCCGTCATGGGCGAAAACAACTTCTTCCTCGAGATTCAGGATCACGGCCTGCCTGAGCAGAGGCGTATAATCCCGATGCTCGCCCAGCTGTCGAGGGAGACGGGGATACCCCTCGTCGCCACGAACGATGTCCATTATATCTCCAAAGAGGATGCCGAGATGCAGCAGGTGCTCATCTGCATCCAGACGAACCATACCCTTGGCGAGGATACGGGCATGGAGTTCCAGACGCAGGAGTTCTATTTGAAAAGCGAGCAGGAGATGCTCTCGCTCTTTCCGGAGTACCCCGACGCGGTTGAGCGGACTTCGGAAATAGCCGAACGCTGCAATGTCGAGTTCGAGTTCGGCAAAACGAAGCTGCCGCATTTCGAAGTGCCCGGGAATCAGGATCACTTTGAGTATCTTAAAAATATGGCGCAGGAGGGGATGCACCGCCGCTACGGCGAGAATATCCCCGAGGAGTATCAGAAGCGCCTCGACTACGAGCTCTCGGTTATCAGCCGCATGGGCTATGTCGACTATTATCTGATAGTCCACGATTTTATAAACCATGCGCGAAGCCGCAATATTCCCGTCGGCCCCGGCAGAGGCTCGGGCGCGGGCAGCATAACCGCCTACGCTATCGGCATAACGGGCATCGACCCGATGAAATACAGCCTGCTGTTTGAGCGTTTTCTCAACCCCGAGCGGGTCAGCATGCCCGATTTCGATGTCGATTTCTGTTACGAACGCCGAAGCGAAGTTATAGACTATGTCATTGAAAAATACGGCTCCGACCATGTCGCGCAGATAGTGACCTTCGGTACCATGGCTGCGCGCGCCGCAGTGCGCGATGTCGGCAGAGTGCTCGGTATGCCTTATAACGATGTCGATACCGTCGCGAAGCTCATCCCGCGCGAACTCGGCATAACGATAGACAAGGCGCTCAAATCGTCGGATCTCCGCGCCCTCTATGAAAACGACGAGAATGTCCGCAGACTTATTGACCTCTCGCGCAAAGTCGAGGGTATGCCGCGCCACGCCTCCACCCATGCGGCGGGCGTAGTCATAACCCGCGATACGGTCGAGAGTTATGTGCCCCTTGCGCGAAACGACGAATCGATAGTCACGCAGTTTACCATGACCACCCTCGAGGAACTCGGACTTCTCAAGATAGATTTCCTCGGTCTGCGAACTTTGACTGTTATAGACTACGCAAAGCGCAGTATAAAAAAACGCGTCCCGGATTTCTCCGAGGATATGATAGATTACGAGGACGAAGAAGTGTTCAAAATGCTCTCGTCCGGCAAAACGGAGGGCGTGTTTCAGTTTGAATCCGCGGGTATGCGCAGCGTGCTAATGGGCCTTAAGCCGCAGAGCATAGAAGATCTGATAGCTGTTATCTCGCTCTATAGACCCGGTCCCATGGACTCGATACCCATATATATCGCGAACCGTCACGACCCGTCAAAAATACGCTACAAGACCCCGATGCTCGAGAGTATACTCAAAGTCACTTACGGCTGTATGATCTATCAGGAGCAGGTCATGGAGATATTCCGCACTCTCGCGGGCTATTCCTACGGCCGCGCCGATATCGTCCGCCGCGCCATGTCGAAAAAGAAGCACGACGTCATGGAGCGCGAACGCCATAATTTCATATACGGACTCGTCAATGAGGACGGTACTGTCGAGTGTGAGGGCGCGGTGAAGCGCGGAGTCGACGAAAAGACCGCGAATGATATTTTTAATGATATGTCCTCATTCGCGTCCTATGCGTTCAACAAATCCCACGCCGCCGCCTATGCCTTTGTCGCCTATACAACGGCGTGGCTCAAGTGCCATTATCCCTGCGAGTTCATGGCGGCGCTCATCAGCAGCGTGCTTGACGATACGCCGAAAGTTGCCGAATATATCGCGGAGTGCTCGCGCCTCGGTATCGAGGTCGTGCCGCCCCATGTCAATGTCAGCTCCGAGCGTTTCACGCCAAAGGACGGGAAGATATATTTCGGTCTGCTCGCCGTGAGAAATGTCGGTGCGGGCTTTATAAGAGAGATTGAACGCGAGCGCGAAGCAGGCGGGGAGTTCAAATCCTTCTATTCGTTCTGTAAGCGTATGCAGGATAAGGAGTTCAACAAACGCGCGGTCGAGAGCCTCATAAAATGCGGTGCGCTCGACGGACTCGGCGCGAACCGCCGCCAGATGCTCTACGCTTTCCCGGAGATATCGGCTCAGCTCGAGAACGACCGCCGCCGCAATATCGACGGTCAGCTCGGCTTCTTCGATGCCGCGCCGAGCGAAGCGCCGCAGGGCGAATATAAAATGCCGACCCTCGAAGAGATGGACAAGCGCGAATTGCTAAGACTCGAAAAAGAGATGACCGGACTCTACCTCATGGGTCACCCCATGACGGAATACGAACAGCTCGCCGAGCGCCTCGGCTGCGCCAATACGGCGGATCTTCGTAACGCCGATGAGGTCGGCGGCATATATAAAGATGAGTCGCGCGTTGATCTTCTCTGCATAATAACGAATGTCAGAAAAAAGATAACAAGAAGTAACACCACAATGGCTTTTATAACGGCGGAGGATGTGTTCGGCTCGATAGAAGTCATAGTGTTCCCGAAAATATATGAGCGCCAGACTCAGCTCTTTACCGAGGGCAACATAATTCTCATCCACGGCAGACTCAGCGTGCGCGAGGACGAGGAGGCAAAGCTCGTCTGCGAGTCGGCGGAGCCGTGTCCGCCAGCGGATGCGAAGAGAAAAGTCTCCGAGCAGGTGAGACAGGCTTCAAATGCCGCTGCTCAGCCGCAGAAAAAGACCGCAAAAACGCCCGGACTCTTCCTGCGCTTTGCGGGTGAAAACTGCCCCGAAATTGAGCGCGCTCAGAGAGTCCTCGACTTTTTTGACGGCAATAAGACAGTGTATTTTTACTATTGCGACACGAAAAAATATATCCGTCAGCCATATTCGCACAGCGCGGATGTCAACGCGCCGATGCTCAAGGAGCTCAGGCGAATCCTCGGTGAAAATAACGTTATCTACATCGAGTGAGATGCAGCATTTTTTGTATCACAGAGTGTTGTGCCCGATAGGGACAAATCGGTTTTGAAGCGAAATTTTTTCGCTTCAAAACTGCCCTGCACCCGAAAACGAGCAGATTTTTCGCCAGATGCGCCCGACAAGGCGCAGATTCAATCCTTGAGGGCGAAAAATGACGGAAAATAAGCCGTTTATCGGGCAATTTGACCCTGTAGGGTGCAACATTGGTGTTGCAATCACGAAAAGACAAAAATAATGCGGGAAAAACCGAATTTTTAGCTTAATTTTGCAGAAAAAGTGTATTTTTATTTGACTTTGATTCAGTAAAAGTGTATTATATAAAAACAGTGTTTACTAATTAACAGGAATAAGATCATAAACAACGACGGAGGAATGACGATGAAGAGCATAGCAGTGCTTACAAGCGGCGGAGACGCGCCGGGTATGAATCCCGCTGTACGCGCAGTCGTGCGTACGGCCTGTCAGAGAGGTATCAAAGTTTACGGTGTTGACAGAGGATACACCGGACTTATAAACGGCGATATACATGAGATGAACCTCCGCTCCGTGTCCGATATAATCACGAGAGGCGGCACGATTCTCTATTCCGCAAGATGCCCCGAGTTCAAGACCGAAGAGGGACTTCAGAAAGCCGTTGCAACCTGCAAAAAGTTCGGCATCGACGGCATGGTCATCATCGGCGGCGACGGCTCATTCAGAGGCGCAAGGGATCTTTCTCTGCGCGGCATTCCGTGCATCGGACTGCCCGGAACTATCGACAACGATATCTCCTGCACCGATTATACAATAGGTTATGACACCTGCCTTAACACCATCGTTCAGATGGTCGACCGCATCCGCGACACTTCCGAGTCTCACGACCGCTGCACGGTCGTCGAGGTCATGGGACGCGGCGCAGGTTATCTCGCACTTGAAGCGGGCATCGCTGTCGGCGCAACGTCGATAATCGTGCCCGAGGTCGAGTACGATATCGAGCGCGATGTTATCGCGCGTATCCGCGAGTTCCAGAAGACCGGCAAGAAGCACTTTGTAGTTATCGTTGCCGAGGGTGTCGGCGGAACCGCTGAGATAGCAAAGAAAATCGAAGCCGAGACCGGCGTCGAGTCGAGAGCAACCATTCTCGGCCATGTCCAGCGCGGCGGCTCGCCGACTGCGAGAGACAGGATAATGGCAAGTCAGATGGGCTCGCGCGCCGTTGACCTGCTCACTCAGGGCATAGGCAACAGAGTTGTCGGCATAAAGGACAACAAGATAGTCGATTTCGATATCTTCGAGGCTCTCAAAATGACCAAGACCATAGATATGAAAGACTATGAGCTTGCGCACGAAATCTCCATATAAAGGTGTAATATGAGCATAGAAAAACTGATTTCTTTAAGACAGCAGATAATCAAAAAAGACTTCAGTCGGATGAATGATATGCAGCTTGAAGCGGTCCTTACTACCAAAGGACCGCTTTTGGTACTTGCGGGAGCGGGTAGCGGAAAGACCACTGTGCTCGTCAACCGTATCGTCAACCTCGTCAAATACGGCGAGGCTTATTATTCCTCCGACTTTTCCCGCCCGATACGCGAGGACGACGAGGCGCTGCTTGAAAACTATCTCGCAGGCGACACGAGCCTTTTCGAGGCGGAGGATCTTCTGAGCGTCCGTCCTGCGAAACCGTGGCAGATTCTCGCGATAACCTTCACCAATAAAGCCGCAGGCGAGCTCAAGGAGCGAATCTGCAAGGCTCTCGGCGAAGATGGCAACGATGTTTGGGCGAGCACATTCCACTCGACCTGCGCCAAGATTCTGCGCCGCCACGCCGACGAGATAGGCTATACGCACAATTTCACTATTTACGACTCCGACGACTCCAAGCGCGCCGCCAAGGAGTGCATAAAGCGCCTCGGATATGACGAGAAGATGATTCCTGTCAAGTCCGTGCTCGCCGAGATAAGCCGCGCCAAGGACGAGCTGATTACCCCCGCCGAATTCATTTCGACGAACCAGGCGGATATACGCCTGAAGAAGATAGGTGAGGTCTATGAGGAGTATCAGAAGTTCCTCAAGGCGGCGGACGCCATGGACTTTGACGATCTGATAGTCAACATGGTGAAGCTCCTCAAGACGAACAAGGAAACCCGCGAATACTATCAGAATCGCTTCAAATACATAATGGTCGATGAGTATCAGGATACGAACCACGCGCAGTATGTGCTCACTGCACTGCTCGCGGCGGGGCACGAGAATATCTGCGTCGTCGGCGATGACGATCAGAGTATCTACCGCTTCCGCGGCGCAACTATCGAAAACATCCTGAGCTTTGAAAAGCAGTATAAAAATGCGAAGGTCATCCGCCTTGAGCAGAACTACCGCTCGACCCAGACGATACTTGACGCCGCCAACGCCGTTATCGCGAACAACGAACAGCGAAAGGGCAAAAATCTTTGGACGGATAACGGGCAGGGTGCGAAAATCGAGTTTTATGTTGCCGAGGACGAGATGGCAGAGAGCCGCCATGTTGCCGATACGATTGTCTCCAATGTCGCCGACGGCGAGGAGTGGAACGACCACGCGGTGCTCTACAGAATGAACGCGCAGTCGAACCTTATCGAGCAGTCGTTCATCAGAAGCGGCATACCGTACAGAATGATAGGCGGACACAGATTCTATGACCGCAAAGAGATAAAGGACGCCATGGCGTATCTCTATGTCGTCAACAACACGGCGGACGAGATAAGGCTCAGAAGAATAATCAACGAGCCCAAACGCGGAATTGGCGAGACTTCGCTCAACGCCGTTTTTGAGATAGCGAACGGACTCGGCGTTGAGCCGTTTGAGGTCATACGCTCGGCGGATCAGTATGCGAAGCTTTCGCGTGCTGCTTCAAAGCTCATGGCGTTCGGCAAGCTTATCGACTCGTTCCGCGAGAAGATGGAGATCATGCCCCTCGCCGATCTGCTCGGCGTGATACTCGACGAGACGGGCTATACGCTCTCGCTCGCCAACGAGCCCGAGAAATATCAGGAGCGCGTGGCGAACTTGGCGGAGCTCGGAAACAACATACGCCGCTACTGCGAGGAAAACCCCGAGGGCGACCTCAACGGCTTCCTGCAGGAGACCGCGCTGCTCACGGATATAGATAACTACAACGCCCAGACCCAGGCGGTCGTCATGATGACGATACACTCCGCTAAGGGACTCGAATTCCCGAATGTGTTTATCGTCGGCATGGAGGAGGGAATTTTCCCCGGAATGCAGACGATACTCTATGAGCCGGAGAATATCGAAGAGGAGCGCAGACTTGCCTATGTCGCGATAACGCGCGCGAAGAAAAAGCTATATATCTCCAGCGCATCAACGCGAATGCTCTACGGCATGACGAACCGCAACCGTCCGTCGAGATTCGTTGAAGAGATACCCGAAGAGCTGCTCGATAAAAAGGGCGCAAGACCGATGTCTTATCAGACCCACGGTATTCCGCAGCAGCGTTCCGCAGGGCAGGGGAGCGCGTCACGCGGATTCTCAAAACCCTCGTCGCAGTCGCCCGCAAGAGTGTCGAATTCAATCCCGTCGAAGCCCGCTTACAGCTTCTCCGCTTCGTCCGGCTTCTCCGGCGCGGGCGCGAAGAAACCCGCCGCCGCGGCGCAGAGCTATTCCGTCGGCGAGACGGTCAAGCATAAAGCATATGGCACGGGCGTGATACTCAGTATGCAGAAAATGGCGAACGATACCATGCTCGAAATTGCCTTTGAAAAAGTAGGCACAAAGAAGATAATGGCGAACTACGCCAAGCTCGAAAAAGTATAATAGAAACCCGGTCAGTGCATTTGATTTTGCACCGACCGGGTTCGTTTTATATCCACTGAATGTGAGCCAAAACAAAAACAGCCGCAGCAAAACAAATCGCTGCGGCTGACTTTATATGTTTTTTACTCGCTGATCTTTCTGACTGTCTCCATGACATAGTCGCCGAATTCGCTGCAGGTGCAGCCGTCCTCGCGGCCTGTGATTTTGAGCTTCTTGTCCTCGTACATGCAGATGTCGAGCGCTCTCTCGAGCAGATCGGCTTTTTCCTGCTCGCCGATGTGGGAGAGGAGCATCACGCTCGCTCTGAGCATCGAGCAGGGGTCTGCGTACTGTGCTCTGCCCTCGCGAACCATTCTCGGAGCCGAGCCGTGGATAGCCTCGAACATCGCGTAACGCTTGCCGATGTTTGCGCTGCCGGCTGTGCCGACGCCGCCCTGGAACTCGGCAGCCTCGTCGGTGATTATATCGCCGTAGAGGTTCGGGAGAATGAAGACTTTGAAGTCGCGGCGGCGCTTTTCGTCGATGAGCTTCGCCGTGGTGATGTCGATGTACCACTCGTCGGTCACGATGTCGGGATATTCCTCGCCGACCTTCTTGCAGAGGTTGAGGAACTTGCCGTCCGTGGTCTTGATGACATTTGCCTTTGTGATTATCGAAACGCGGCCCTTGTTGTTGCGGCGCGCGTAGTCATAAGCGAGTCTTGCGATTCTGTCGCAGCCCTCGGAGGTCGTCACGACGAAGTCGAGCGCGAGGTCGTCGGTAACATTGACGCCCATCGAGCCGACGGCGTATGCGCCCTCGGTGTTCTCGCGGAAGAAAGTCCAGTCAATGCCCTGCTCGGGAACCTTGACGGGGCGGAGGTTCGCAAACAGATCGAGAGCCTTTCTCATCGCAACGTTTGCGCTCTCGATGTTCGGCCACGGATCGCCCGCCTGCGGGGTAGTGGTCGGACCCTTGAGGATAACGTGGCAACTCTTGAGCTCTTCGAGCACGTCGTCGGGAATAGCCTTGTTCGCCTTGACGCGGTTTTCGATGGTCAGTCCGTCGATGACCTTGAACTCAATCTTGCCCGCCTTTACTTTATCGTCGAGCAGATATTCGAGAACTCTTGCGGATTCCTTGGTGATGACCGGACCGATGCCGTCGCCGCCGCAGACGCCGATGATGATCTTGTCGAGCGACTTGAAGTCGATGAAATCGCCCTGAGCCTTTATTTTGTCCGAACGGTCGCTCTGAGCGCGGATGAGAGCCTCAAATTTTTCGACGGCGTTCTTGACCTGTGCCTCTGTCATGTTTATCTTCCTCTCTTATTTGTGTGATTCTCTTGTGTAGTTGAGCAGACCGCCTGCGAGGATTATGTCCTTCTGTCTGCCGGAGAAGCTGTAGCAGAGCTTGTAGCTTTCGCCCTTTGTCTCATTCTTGAGAACAGCCTCGCCACCGTTTTCGATGGTCTCTCTGATGCCGTCGAGCGCGAGCTTGTCGCCCTTCTCAATGCGGTCATAGTCGGCGGGATCGGCGAATGTGAACGGCACGATGCCGGCGTTTATGAGGTTCGCCTGATGTATGCGCGCAAAGGATTTTGTTATGACGCTCTTTATGCCGAGATACAGCGGAACGAGCGCCGCGTGCTCTCTCGAAGAGCCCTGACCGTAGTTGCTGCCGCCGATGATGATTCCCTTGCCTGCCTGCTTGCAGTGCTCGGCAAAGTTCTCGTCGCACTGCTTGAAGCAGAAGTTCGACAGGAACGGTACGTTCGAGCGGTAGGGGAGAATCTTTGCGCCTGCGGGCATGATGTGGTCGGTTGTGATGTTGTCGCCGACTTTGAGAACAACTTCTGCCTCGATGCTCTCGGGCAGTGCGTCGCCGTTGGGGACGGGCTTGATGTTCGGACCGTAGACTATCTCAAGATTCTTGGCCTCTTCCGGAGAAGCGGGCTTGTCAATAAGATTGTCGTTTATTTCAAAGTGATCGGGCATTGTGATGTGCGGCGCCTCGCCGAGGGTTCTCGGGTCGGTCAGCACGCCTGTGAGAGCGGAAGCCGCGGCGACCTCGGGGCTGACGAGATAAACGCCCGCGTCGGCAGTGCCGGAGCGTCCCTCGAAGTTGCGGTTGAAGGTGCGCAGGGAGACGGCGCCGGAGTTCGGGGACTGACCCATGCCGATGCACGGACCGCACGCGCACTCAAGCAGTCTTGCGCCCGCGCCGAGGATATCGGAGAGTGCGCCGTCCTCGGAGAGCATTCTGAGAACCTGCATCGAGCCGGGGGAGATAGTGAGGCTGACGCTCGGTGCGACGCGCTTGCCCTTGAGGATAGCCGCCACCTTGAGCATATCGTAGAGCGAGGAGTTTGTGCAGGAGCCGATGCAGACCTGGTCGATCTTTATCTCGCCTATTTCTGAAACTTTCTTTACGTTGTCGGGCATGTGGGGCATTGCCGCGAGGGGTTCGAGGGTGCTGAGATCTATGTCGATAACCTCGTCATAGACTGCATCGTCGTCCGCCTTGACCTCGACCCAATCCTGCTCTCTGCCCTGAGCGGCGAGGAAAGCCTTCGTCACTTCGTCCGAGGGGAAAACAGAGGTCGTTGCGCCGAGCTCCGTGCCCATGTTGGTTATCGTTGCACGCTCGGGGACGGAAAGAGTCTTGACTCCGTCTCCGCCGTATTCGATTATCTTGCCCACGCCGCCCTTGACGGACATGATGCGCAGAACTTCGAGGATTATATCCTTTGCGCTGACCCACGGCGAAAGCGCGCCGTGCAGGTTTATGCGAGTCATCTTGGGCATAGTTATGTAGTATGCGCCGCCGCCCATCGCAACCGCGACGTCGAGTCCGCCCGCGCCGAACGAGAGCATGCCGATGCCGCCGCCGGTCGGGGTGTGGCTGTCCGAGCCGATGAGCGTCTTGCCGGGGATGCCGAAGCGCTCAAGATGCACCTGATGGCAGATGCCGTTGCCGGGGCGTGAAAAAAGCAGTCCTCTCTTTTTCGCGGCGCTCCTTATGAATCTGTGGTCGTCCGCGTTTTCAAAGCCGGTCTGCAAAGTGTTGTGGTCAATGTATGCGACCGAAAGCTCGGTCTTTACTCTCTCGACTCCCATAGCCTCGAATTCAAGGTATGCCATGGTGCCTGTGGCGTCCTGAGTGAGAGTCTGATCGATCCTCAGACCGATCTCGCTGCCAACGGTCATGTCGCCGCTGAGCAGGTGGCTTTTTATAAGCTTTTGTGCAATAGTGCTGCCCACTTGTATCCCTCCGTATAAAAATAAAATTACCTTTAAATTTTATTGCAATCCGCGGATTTTGTCAAGGTGCGCCGCGCCAAATATATACCTGTATATATTACATTTTATAGGGGAAATTGATATATGACGATTTTTATGTTGCCCGAAAGCTTTCAGCGTGGTATAATAAAATGTAATCTGCCGCAGTGCGCTGTGCTATGGCTGAATTATCAAAAGTTATTCGGGCATACTGTTTGTCGGGAGTGAATTCGATGAACAGAAAAAAGCACGAAGAACAAAAAGACAGCATATTGGAGCCCGTCGCTCCGACCCCGAACGTCAGCGAGGAGGACGGAGATTCGTCCGACAGCACGGACAGGGAGCTTCGCCAGATAGTCGAAACAGGCTCCATAACCGTCGACAAGCGCGGGCATTATATCCACTGCCTGACTGTTATCGGTCAGATCGAGGGTCACTATGTCCTGCCGGCGCAGAACAAAACCACAAAATACGAGCATGTCATTCCTCAGCTTGTCGCGATAGAAGAGAGCCGCGATATCGAAGGTTTGCTCATAATCCTCAACACCGTCGGCGGCGATATCGAAGCCGGACTCGCGATAGCGGAGCTTATAGCCGGAATGAAAACGCCGACCGTGTCCCTCGTCCTCGGCGGCGGACATTCGATAGGCGTGCCGCTCGCGGCTTCGAGCGCGTATTCGTTTATCGCACCGAGCGCCACCATGACCGTCCACCCGGTCAGAATGACGGGACTTGTCCTGGGCGTGCCGCAGACTATGTCCTATTTTGAGCAGATGCAGGAGCGTATAGTCAGATTCGTCGCCGATAATTCGCGCATCTCCGCCGACCGCTTCCGTTCGCTTATGCTCGCAACCGGTCAGCTCGTTATGGATGTCGGCACTGTGCTCGACGGCGAGGCGGCGGTCAAAGAGGGGCTTATAGATTCTCTCGGCTCTCTCTCCGATGCCCTCGATAAGCTCTGCGATATGATCGAGGAGCAGAGTGAAAAGAAAGGGGAGAACGGGTGATGCTCTACACAGTTGTTTCTCCCGCCGAGATTTTTATGCAGCCGCCCGCGGATATCTGCGAGCATCAGACTCCGTTTGGCTGCGTGATGTGTTCAAGGACAGAAAAAGGCGAGGTCGTTGAAAGACTTGTGACGACCGATCCGTTTGAATATCTGAAACCGTGTTATTCACCCGGCACGTTATATTCCGCCGGAAAAATGGAAAAGGGGTAATATAATCATGGAAATACTCAAGGCAATATTGCTCGGCTTTCTGCAGGGCGTGACCGAATTCCTGCCCATCTCATCGAGCGGGCATCTCTCGGTCTTTCAGCACTTCTTCGGCAATGTCGGCGGCACAAGCTCGCTTCTGTTCACGGTGCTGTTACATATGGGCACTCTGATAGCCGTGTTCGTCGTTTATTACAAGACCATATGGGGTCTCATCGTTGAATTTTTCAGCACTATAAAAGATATCTTCACCGGCAAGTTTAAGTGGAGCGAGATGAACGAGAACAGGCGTATGCTCTTCATGTTCGTTATCTCCTGCGTGCCTCTGCTGTTCCTGCTCATTCCCGTCGGCGGCGACAGACGCATCATGGATGTTCTCGGCGGTCTTGCCGATGACAATGATATATTGGTCGAGGGAGTCTGCTTCCTCTTCACCGCAGCTCTCCTGCTCGTCGGCTCATGGCGCGCAAAGAAAGTCAAGGCTCGTCCCCAGATAGGCGCGAAATCCGCGCTTGCCGTCGGCGTGGCTCAGGCTTTCGCCGCCGGATTCCCCGGCATCTCGCGCTCCGGCTCGACCATCTCGACCGGTATGATTTGCGGCGTTTCAAAAGAGTATATGGTTCGCTATTCGTTTATCCTCGGCATCCCGGCTATCCTTGCCGCCAATGTCATGGAGATAAAGGATGCCGTAGCCCTCGGCGAGCAGATAGATATCCTGCCCGTTATTATAGGCGTTGTCACCGCCGCCGTCGTCGGCTTTGCCGCGATAAAGGCTCTCGAGTGGCTCGTCAAAATCGATAAGTTCAAAATTTTCGGTTACTACTGCCTTGTCCTCGGCGTTGTTGTTATCATCGCCGGCATAGTTGAAAAGGTCAGATAAGTTCGTTCAAATTTCTAAGGAGGGCCTTAATGGCTGCGAAAAAGACTGCGGCAAAGTCAACGTCCGCTAAGAAGAAAAAAACAACAACTACAACGCCAAAAAAAGCCCCGGCTTCAAAGCCTGCGGCTGCAAAAGAGCCTGTCGAGCAGACTCCCGAGCAGCAGTCCTCGCGCCGCCAGAAAGCGGCTATCGCGCTCATGGCAGTCGCGGCTCTGCTCATAGCCATGGCGTTTATCGAGGGCGAGAGCGCGTGGCGCGCCGTGCATAATTTTATGTTCGGCGTGTTCGGCACGTGTACATATATCTGGCCCGTCATGCTCATTTATGTCTCGGTCATGCTCGCCATGAACAAGACGTTCGGCTCGATATCGTCGAATCTTATCGGCGTCGGGATATCAATATTGCTGCTGTGCTCGGCGATACATATTTTCTCGAACCCGCCGGAATATTTTTCGCTCATGACCCTCGGCGATCAGATAAAGACCGCGTGGAGGGATTATGACACATTCCCGAGTGCAGGCGCGCTCGGTGCGCTCGTCGGCGGACTGCTTGCCAAAATGGCAGGCAAGGTAGGCGCGGCGATAATAAATATTATCCTGCTGATAGTCAGCATAATGTTCCTCACGGGACTTACCCTGTCCCGCCTCGGTACATCTATCGCCAAGCCCATAAAGCGCATGAGCGAGGATACCAACGAACGCCTTGAGCGCGGAGCTCAGCGCGTCAGAGATGAGCAGGAGAGAGCGCCGTCGAGAGACAAGCGTAGGGAGAAAAAAGCGGAGGAGCCCTATGTCAGCCCCCGTCCGTTCCCCGTGCCGCCTCTGCCGACTGATACGCCGGCAGCTGCTGCAAAGAGCCGCAAAAAATCCGCCGCCGATGAAGGTCCCGAGCCCACCGTGTTCCCGCGCAAGCCGGTTCAGACCGATGTCGGCATCGATGATATAGTCAACCGCGTCAACGCTGCGTCGGCGACCGCGAAGATAGCCGAGGGCGTGTCAAAAGCCGCCGCCGTTGTGGACGGCAGACCCGCCTGCGTGCCGCCTCTGCCGACCGAGAGCGCGAAAGACGAGCTTGAAATGCTCGATATAAGCAAGAAGCCCGCCGAGCCCGAAAAGCCGAAGAAGAAAGAGCAGGAGCTCCCGCCCGTCAAAGAGCCCGATCCCGTGCCCGACGTGCCGGATGAGGACGAGGAAGAGCCTGTTATCGAGAGTCAGCCGACTTATCGCAAGCCGCCGATAACCTGCCTCAAAGAGCCCATCCATGACGGCAACGACAACTTCTCCGATGAGCTCAAATCCAACGCGCAGAAGCTGCTCGACACGCTCGAAAGCTTCAATGTCCACGCAAAGATAACTGAGATAAGCCGCGGCCCGTCCGTCACAAGATACGAGCTTCAGCCGGACGCGGGCGTCAGAATAAATAAGATAACAAACCTTGCGGATGATATCGCCTTGCGCCTTGCCGCGTCGGGAATAAGAATCGAAGCACCCATTCCGAACAAGGCGGCGATAGGCATCGAGGTGCCCAACAAGCTGCGTTCGATGGTCTATATGCGCGAGATAATCGAAACTCCGCAGTTCAAGAACGCCCAGAGCAAGCTCAATGTTGTCCTCGGCAAGGATATCGCGGGCAACGCCGTCTGCGCAGATCTCGCGAAGATGCCGCATCTGCTCATAGCGGGTACTACGGGTTCCGGTAAATCCGTGTGCCTGAACACAATGATAGTCAGCATTCTCTATAACGCGACTCCCGACGAAGTGAAGCTTCTTATGATCGACCCCAAGCAGGTCGAGTTCACGGTCTATAACGGCATCGCGCATCTCGCCGTGCCCGTCGTGTCCGATCCGCGCAAGGCTTCGGGCGCTCTCACATGGGCGGTTAACGAGATGGAGAACAGATATAAGATACTCTCCGAGAAAAATGTCCGCGATATAAGAGGATATAACAAATTAGCCGAGCGCGATAAGTCGCTGCGCCCGATGCATCAGATAGTTATTTTCATCGATGAGCTTGCCGATCTTATGATGGTCGCGCCCAATGAAGTCGAGGATGCGATATGCCGCCTCGCTCAGAAAGCGCGTGCCGCAGGTATGCACCTTGTCATAGCGACTCAGCGCCCCTCCGTCGATGTTATCACGGGTATTATCAAAGCGAATATCCCCAGCCGTATCGCGCTCTCCGTTTCTTCGTCGGTCGATTCGAGAACGATACTCGATATGTCCGGCGCGGAGAAGCTTATCGGCAACGGCGATATGCTCTTCAGCCCCATCGGTTCAAATAAACCGACCCGTATCCAGGGCTGCTTCATCTCCGACGAAGAGGTCGAGGATGTTGCCGACTTCATCAAGCATAATGCCGAGGCGGAGTACGATGAGGGTATTATGGACGAGATAAACAGGCAGGCGGCGATAGCGGGTTCTGCTAAGAAGAACAGTGCCGCAGGCGGCGATGACGGCGAAGAGCCGGGCGATGAGATGTTCCCGAACGCCGTCGAGGTCGTGCTCGATGCCAAAATGGCTTCAACAACTCTTCTCCAGCGCAAATTGAAGCTCGGTTATGCCCGTGCCGCAAGGCTCATGGATGAACTCGAGAGCAAGGGCATCATCGGACCGTTCGAGGGCAGCAAGCCCCGCCAGGTGCTTATAACCAAACAGCAGTGGATGGAAAAATGCGCCCTGTCGGATGCTCCCGCAGATGACGAGACCTGATCGGAGGAAATATGGCAAATCAGAGAAAAAGCGGTTCCGCCGCACAGAACAAGCGCACGAAGATAATCGTCACCGCAGTCGTGATAGCCGTCGCGCTGCTGATAACCTTCGCGCCCTATATGAATCTCCCGTTCGATATCCCCACATGGGACGAGCTGCTCTCGGGCGATGAGCAGACGATACAGAGCGGCGACGCACTCAGCCAGCCGTTCACTGTCCATGTTATAGATGTCGGTCAGGGCGACAGCATCTTAGTCAAGAGCGGTGACCACGCCATGCTGATAGACGCTGGCGAGCGCGGCAACGACCAGACGATACTTGATTATCTCAAGGCGAACTCCGTCGAAAAGCTCGATTACATAGTCGCCACCCACCCCCATTCCGACCATATCGGCAGTATGCCCAAGGTTATTGAGGGGATAGAGGTCGACAATGTTATTATGCCGAAGCTTCCGAAGTCCATGGTTCCCACGACCTCGATTTATCAAAAGCTGATAAAAGCGGTCAAGGCCTCCGGCGCCAAGGTGATATCCGCCAGGACGGGCGATACCTATACCCTCGGTGATGCAAAGATAACTATAGTCGGACCCGTCGGCACGCCTGAGGATCTAAACAACGCCTCCGTTGTGATGAAGGTTGTCTACGGCAAGAATTCGTTCCTCTTCACGGGCGATGCCGAAGAGAAGAGCGAGAAGAAGATTCTCGCAAACGGCGCGGATATCAAAGCCGATGTTCTGAAGCTCGGTCACCACGGCAGCAGCACGTCGACGAGCGAAGAATTTCTCAAGGTCGTGTCTCCGTCGCTTGCGCTCATCTCCTGCGGCAAGGATAACGACTATGGCCACCCGCACAAGGAGACTATAGAAAAGCTTGAGAAATACAATATTCCATATGAGCGCACGGATATAAAAGGCACGATAGTTGTCGGCTCGGACGGCGAGCATCTTTCAACGGCTTTCCCGGATAACAAGACCGCTGAGAAGTAAAAAAGGAGACGGAATAATGGAATATTACGCCATCGACCGTATCGAAGAAAACTACGCAGTCTGCGAAAAAGACGGCGAAACAATGGTCAATATCAGCCGCGCTCTGCTCCCCGACGGAGCGGGTGAGGGCAGTGTCCTACGCCGCCTGCCGGACGGCTCGTTCGTGCTCGACCGCGAGGAGGAAGAACGCCGCCGCAAAGCAGCTCTCGAACTCATGAACGGTCTGTTTGATGAATAATTTCCCCATTGATTTTTGGCGGGGTGCTTATAGAATATAAAAACGATCTATGGCTCATAGGTCGTTTTTTGTTGCTGCAAGGTGTATAAAAGTGCGTCGCTTATCAATTCGGCAAACTTGGATTTGTCAATCCGTTTTATGTACGCTCGGCGTTATATCAATGTTTTTTATCATGATATCATCCTCCGAAAAAATTTTTCTGCCGTGCAGTAAAATCTCAAATTCGCGCGTTTTATATTTTACACGTTTTGTGTAAACAGCTAAAAATAAAGAAACAATAAAATTGTGGGATTGGTATAGCTTTTTGACACGAAAAGTGATACAATATGCCGTATACTGTTGAAAGTGAGCTGCTTTATGGAAAAGAAAGAAAAAAGAACATTTAAACAGTTTTTTATGGACAACAACAAGCGCAATCTCAAAATTACGATTACCGTTGTCTGCGTGGTGCTCGCCCTTGCTATAATCGGCGGCGGCATCTATATCGGCAATAAGCTCGGACTTATTACCATCGACCACGGCGGAAACGGCAATCCGGATGGCACCTTTGCGCCCGAGGAGCAGTTTGAGGCTATGTATGATGTCAGCGACGCTTCGAGCATCGACAGCCTCATAACTGCGTGGGCGAAGAACGGCGGCGCGAAGTATTCGAGCAAGAATATAATCAATGTTCTGCTCCTCGGCGTCGACAGCGAGACCGGCAAGGCGGAGGGCGGACGCTCGGATGCCATCATCCTGCTCTCGCTCAACAAAAAGACCAAGACGATAACGCTCGTGTCCTTCCTCAGAGACTGCTATACCTATATGAACATCAACGGCTCCGAGCGCTGCTGCAAGACTAACCATGCCTATTTCTGGGGCGGTCCCGCGGCACTTATCGAGACGCTTGAGAATAACTACAAGATTGAGATCGATCATTATATCAGCGTCGATTTCAAGAGCTTCCCGAAGCTTATTGACTCTCTCGGCGGCGTGTCCGTTCCGATTGAGCCCTATGAGGCGGATTATATCAATCGCACCACAACGAAGATAAAGAAGATAACCTCCGGCGATTCCGTCAAGCTCAGCGGTAGACAGGCTCTGGTCTATAGCCGTATCCGCCATGTCGACAACGAAGGCGATGTCGGCAGAACTGCGAGACAGCGTACCGTTATCATGGCTCTCATCAAGAGCGCGCAGAACGCCTCTGCGGGTCAGCTCAACAACGCGCTTGATATCGTCCTTCCCAATGTCGTGACGAACTACAAGCGCAGTGAGATTCTCTCTCTCATGACCCAGGCGCTCTCTCAGGGCTGGATGGACTATGAGATAAAGCAGATAGTCATGCCGACCGAGGGCAACTACACTTCCGCTCAGCTCTATACCTACTACGGCAAGATAATCAACCAGCGCCTTTCGGTATGGGTCGTCGATTATCCCGTCGTTGCGCGTGAGCTCCAGCTCGCTCTCTACGGCGACACGAATATAAAGATTGGGGATAACCATGTCTCCGCTGTCGATCTGCTGAAAAAGGGCGCAGTCCCGAGCAGCAACAGCAGGGGCTCAGGTTCATATTCTGCGTCGACCCGTCCGCACACCGATGTCGGTACTGTGGCGGAGAGCGAAGAGCCTGTAACTCATGAGCATACTTCCGAGGCGGTGAGCGAGCTCACCGAGGCAGAGAGCACGACCCGCCGCTTCCCGTTCACTCTTCCCGATTTCGGCTCAACTTCGCCGGCGGAAGATGAAGATGCAGCATAAAATTACCGCTCCGGATATATTCCGGGGCGGCTTTCCGTATATGATTGAAAAATTAAATCAAAGAAAGCAAAAACGCACGCGAAAGCTTTCAAAAAAATATTTTATGGAGGAACATTCATTTGATGCTTTTAACAATTCGACAGGCAGCGGCGGCAGGCTACGCGTCTGAGGGAACACTGCGAAAGCTCGTAAAGACAGGTAAAATTCCCGCACTAATGGCAGGCAATCGTGCCTATATTGCCCGCTCAGTTTTGGAAAGCTTGGGAGGCGAGAACAACGGCTGATAAGCATTATTTTGATGTGCATATAGCGGAGCTTTATGGAATTAATTGTGCCGTCATATCGGAGGAAGCAAAATGAGATACACGATAGAGGGATTTAGCCAAGAATATGCCATGACGCTCAAAAAGACCGTTGCGACAAGCAAGGGCGAAAAGACTATAAAAATCGACTGTACCGACCTTGTTATTTTACGCTGGTTTACGGATTTTTATCCAAATATGCGCAAAACAACAATCGACGGACGCGAGTATGTTATGGTTGCACACAGCAAACTGTTGGAGGATTTGCCGATGATTGACATATCAAAACAAGCGTTCATCGACAGGATGCAAAAGCTGGTGGAATTTGGAATACTGGATTATCAGCTTGTTAAAAAGGGCGGCACTTTTTCGTTTTACGCGTTCGGCGAAAACTACATACACTTGGTAGATGACGGCAGGTCAAACGCACAAGGGGTATGCGCTCAAACGCACACGGGGTATACGGTCAAACATGATACGGGTATACGGTCAAACGCACACGGGGTATACGGTCAAACGCATAACGAAAATTCATCTATTGAGTATTCATCTATTGAAGATTCTTCTATTGATAATAATATTGTCGAGAACGCCGAAAAGCATGACATGAAAGTCATAACAGAAATAGTTGACTATCTGAATGAAAAAGCTCATAAGAATTACAGGTCTAACAGCAAAACAACAATTAGACATATTAACGCAAGGCTGAAAGAGGGTCGAACCTTATCAGATTTCAAACAGGTGATAGACAACAGATGCGCCACATGGCTTGGTACGGACATGGAGCAATACCTGCGCCCGGAAACGCTGTTCGGCTCAAAGTTCGAGAGCTACTTGAACGCATCTGCGCCAAAACGCAGAGGGTCAAACGGGCTATTATTGGGCGAAAAATCAAACGGCTGGGAAGCTGCATTTGACTAGTATTAAGACAATTAAAAATTCTTACAGAAAGGATTGATTTTTATAATCTCAGAAATGTTACGCAGAGGCGAAGAAAATGGCATTACAGCTAAAGAACTCTGTAAACTGCTGGGCATTCCTGATACAAGAAAGCTTAGGCTGCTTGTAGCGCAGGAGCGTTCAGAGGGAATCCCAATTTTGTCGAGTTGTAGGAGCGGCGGATATTTTTTGCCTGCAGCGGGAGCAGTCGGCGAGCTTGAAATACGGCGTTTTATTAAAACACTTGAAGCTCATGCCCGACACACACAAGACGCTGCAAAAGCAGCGGCAGACGCATTAAAGCGAGGCGATTGGTCATGACGGCTCTATATCGAATAACGATGTCAATTTTAATAGTGTTGATAATTATATCAATCGTTACTTGCGCTCTGAGTGTTGTAGCAGCACAGACACCGCGCACGCTCGTTAATGACGCGAATGTAAAAATAACAAAAAGTGGACACCGAATTATAATCGATGCCCACAATTCACAGTATGTGCTTGTCGCTCATCGCGTCAAAAAGACCGAACAGCAAACAGCACGAACGCTTATTCAGACCGCAGATATAACCGTCTGCACTCTTCCACATGGAGGGCTGCGAGTTATCAGCGGCAACAGCGTATATATAATTTTAACACATAAAGGAGCTGTTAGCAATGGCTAACCAAGCGCGGGAAAAGCGCGGTGAGGATAATGAGTTCGAGTTTGACTTTGAACTCCCTCTCGATATAGACTTCTCGGAGTTGTTTGAACTCCCCGAAGTCGATATGAACTTCCCTGAACTTGATTTTGAGCTCCCCGAGATTGAATATAAACTTTCTCCGGAACTCGATTTTGACTTCTCGGGGTTTGATTTTGAACCCCCCGTAGTCGATGAAAAATATTTTTTACAGGAGATACAGCATGACAATTTCTAGCAAAATCAGAACAATTGCCGTCGAGAGCCTCAACAAGGTTCACGATGTTGACGCAAAGATTAAAAAGCTCGAAAGCGAGCGCAATCTTTGGCACAAGAGCGGCTATGAGGCGCAGATGAACGCGCTCCGAGCCGAAAGACAGAATCTTCTCTTTGAAGCAAATCACCGCCTTGACGCGGCAAAGGCTTCTTATTCAGAACGGCTGAAAAAGTTGTACACGCCTACAGCGGAGGCTCTTACCGTGCCTGACCGTGCCGTATTGGATAGCGGAATATCACTAACCGAGCGCGACATTGTAGAGCTTTTTGACCGTAATGCCGGTAACCCGAGCTTTCAGAAGCTTATACTTGAACGAGCTGAAAAAAACGGCATACAGGTTTCACGCCGCGTTACCGAAGAATCTGAAAAGCTTAAAGGCTTCGATATGCTGCGCAGCTATTACAACACTGCATTGACTCCGAACGGAGAAACGCACGAAATCGCGCTCAGAAATAACGCAATGTTTGAAAAAATCGTGCCGCAGGCGATTCGAGGTGATAGTGAATGAGGTCACAGAAATTTTTCCGTGAAGAGTCTCTTTTTCTCAACGAGAAAGGGCGAATGAGCTATAATAAAATTTGCACACACTGCGCTAACAGCTGCAAGCAGTCGCACATTGCAACCCTCATTCATTGTCCGCGCTACGCCTCGAAAACAGCAAAATAACTCCCCTCAAGGCTCAAAAACGCGAAGTACAGCAGTTTTACGCCGAGCGAAAGCAACCGCTCTGAGGGGCAAAGAAACAGTCGCACCGAAGAATTGGCGCGGCTGTTTTTTATGTCAAAAACGGACGAGCAAAAAATACACTTATTTTGACATCGAGACCCTCGAAGAAACCCCCTAAAAAAGTGGCGTTTTTGGCAATTTTTTGCCCTACAATCCCCCTGAAAAAGTATGGCAATATAATTTCATGCCTAAAACTTTTTAAGCCCCTTACAGGGCATTTTTGAATAAAAAGCATTTCTGAAAATTGCCCCTTGCAAACGCCCAAAGAAGAGGGCTGCAGGGGGTAGTAAAAAAACTTTACAGGGGGTATACGTTCAAACGTGATACGGGTATACGTTCAAACGTACAAGGGGTATACGTTCAAACGTATAACGAAAATTCATCTATTGACAATTCATCTATTGACGATTCATCTATTGATAATAATATTGTCGAGAGAGCAAAGAAAAAGGAGCACACAACGAAATTTTTTTGAATTTGTTGACACTTTTTGTTGACACTTTCGTTTTGTAGGAGATTTTCAAAAATGAGAAAAAGCCTGAACCCGTTGATATATAACGGTTTCAAGGCTTTTTGTATGGTCGGAGTGACGGGATTCGAACCCATGGCCTCTTGGTCCCGAACCAAGCGCGATACCAAACTTCGCCACACCCCGAAGTGCTTTAAGAATTATATACTATTGTCGCGAAAATTGCAAGAGCTTTTTTAAATAAATTCGTGTGTTGCGCAAATTTATTCTGCGCCTGCGAAGCAGGGGAGCCGGATTGCCGGCTCCCTTTTGGTATCAGTCTCTGTGCTTTTCTTCGAGCGCTCTTTTGGTTTCGTCCCATTTCTCTCCGGCGAGGGGATAGAACTTCAGGCTTATCGCGCAGATTATAAGCAGCGCAGCGGGTACAGCCATCCATGCGACGAGTACGCCCTGCTTTGCCCATTCGCTCTGCATTCCGGAGGCGAGGGTCGTGTCGTAGCCGAATGCCTTGGCTATGAGCAGAAACGCGGAGTTCGCGAAGCTTATTGCAGGCTTTGTTATCAGGCTGTTGACTCCCGCGTACATGCCCTCGCGGCGCAGCCCGGTGATGCTTTCATCGTAGTCGATAACATCGCCGTTCATCAGCGGAACAAGGTACATTCCGCCCGCAAATCCCATGCCTGCGGTGAAGAAGCCGAGGACGGCAATGACGCTTATCTTGCCGAATATCGCCATCGCCGCAGAGCCGCAGGCGAATATCACGCACATGATGAATACGCATCTTTTGACGCCCCATGTCCTGACTTTAGTCGCCCATAGTATAACCCCGAGCACCGCGCCGAGCCCCAATGCTCCGTAGGCTACCGGCATCGGCAGGTCGAATTCGTCAAAGTAGTATATGACGCCCTGCATGAGTATCGTCTGAATGAATACTACAGTAAACGAGAGCACCTCGAAAACGACGAACGAGCGGTTCTTGAAGCAGTCTATGACCGCCTTGAAAATGTTTTCGTTCTTGTCGCTCTCGGTCGTGACTTTCTCTTTGTAGAAGAAAGTAGATGTGAATATGATAACGAACGCGAGGATTCCTATGCCCGCCATTATCAGCTGGAACTTTGTCGGGTCGCTTCCGACCTCCGGCTTTATCAGCGGGAAAACAACGAGCGGAACCGCCATCGCGATGAGCGTGAAGAATATCTTCCACAGGAAGATGCCGCTGCGCGCCTTGTTCGATACCGCCATGGTGTAGGGCATGACGTAGATGGATGTCGCAATCGCCGTGTAGAGCGTGTCAAACAGGAACAGCGTTGCGAGCATCTGAATGAACAGAGCCGTCTGCGAGCTGCCGAGCGGCCATCTGACCCATGTCAGCACGAAAATCAGCGAATAGAAGAACGCGCCGTATCTTATATACGGTATTCTGCGCCCGAGCTTCGACTTCGTGTGGTCGGAGATATAGCCGAACAGCGGGTCGTTCAATGCGTTCCATATGGCGAATATCATCCATACCGTGCTCGCGCGTCCCTCGGAAAGACCGAGGAATTTCGTGAAGAAATATGTCATTCCTCCACCTGTCAGCAGGCTGTTTATCGTTGTGCAAAGGCAGTCCGCCGAGCAAAGCCAGAATTTGCTTGACGCGGAGACTCTTTCTTCGGTGCCTGCGATGTTCTTTTTCATATTTTTACCCTCATTTCTTGAACACTCTGTCCGTGCGGTAGATTATTCCGTCCGGTCTGTTCGGATATTGTGTTATCTTCGGCAGCTTTGAGTTGCCGCGGCTTTTTGCCATGATTTCCTTGCCCCAGGTTATGACCTGAGCTATATATTCGCGCTCCAGCTGCGGAACTCTGTGACCCCAGAATATCCTGTAGTCGGCGCTCATGTCATATAGCCACTGCGCGCTCGGGAGCCACTCCTCAATGCTCGTGACTCCGGGCAGCTGCATCCACAGCGCGTCGCAGACATTGTCGCCGCTGAATATGATTTTGTCCTGCTCGTCGATAAATGCGACGCTGCCGTGAGAATGTCCGGGCGTGTGCCTGACGCGAACAGTCTTTCCGCCGAGGTCAAAGATATGCCCGTCGTCCATGGGGATTATCTTTGTTTTGTATTTGCCGGGTTTTACGTCGCCCATTTTGAACCCGTGCGATTTTACGGGCGCGTTTGACGCGAGAAATGCCTTGCGAAACAGCAGCGACATCTGCACTTTGTTGAGCATTTCGCAGTCCGCGCGGTGAATGTATATCTCTTCAAACTGTCCCGCGCCGCCGATGTGGTCGCCGTGTCCGTGCGTCGCCGCGAGAATTATCGGCAGATCTGTGAGCTTTTCCGCCGCACCTCTTATGTCGCAAAAGCCGGTGCCGCAGTCTATCAGCAGAGCCTTTTCGCTGCCGACGACAAGATAACAGTTCGTGCCGTCAAACTCGTTGAGCAGATAAACATTTTCGGCGAGCTTTGTTACCGGAAGATCGCTTCTCATTCTTTGCCCTCCGCTGTCTTTTCGCTTATGCGCTTGTCGTGGTATTTCTTCGCGGGGATGAGCGGGATTATCGTCAGCAGCACGAGAGCCGCGCCGACGAGCAGAAGCGTGTAGGTCGGCAGATATGCCGTCAGCCCGTTTTCGTCAACGAACTCGCCGCTCTTTTTGATTATCGGGTTTGCAATCAGCGGAGCTACGACCATCGGGATGAGCACGAAGAAGAGAATACGGATTCCCTCAAACTGACCTCTCGCGTCCTCGGGATAGAGCTGCTTGCCCCAGACCGTGCTGCTCTGCAGGAACAGCACATAGCCCATGCCGAGCAGGAGAACGCCGACGAGAAGCATCGGGTTCCAAATCGAGTTTGTGTTGACATTCTCGGGTCTTACAAACAGTCCGAGCAGACCGACTCCGATGCTGTTGAGAACAGTTGAAATAAAGCAGAGCAGGGGAGCCTTGTTATTGTTGAGCAGCTTCGTGCAGGGAATAGTGAACAGCATCGCGAGCACGAGCGCAACGCCCTCAATATATCCCATCATGTCGGCGGAGAAGCCGAGATAATATATCATGTAGTTGCCGATATGGGCGAAATACATGTTGAACGCTATGAAATAGACGGAGAGCGAGAGATTGACCCAGGCGAGCTCCTTGTTCTTTATGTAGTTCTTGAAGTTGAGTATGCTGAAGAACTGCTGGGCGAATGTGCCGCGCTTGCTGGGCTTTAATTCCGGGCTGTCCTTCATCGCGAACAGGCAGTATATGCCGAAGAGTATAACCGCAACGCCCATGACTAAGAACAGGCGCATGTAGTTGTCGTTGCTGCCGACGAGCATTCCGCCCGCTACAGTGCCGACTATTGTGCCTATGACCGGCTGAGTGGCGAGCGCCGCGCCGATCTGACCTTTATTTTTGTCGTTCATGTGGTCGTTGACCCATGCGTTGAAGCCGATATCATTTCCCATCGAGCCGAAGAAACTCATTATCGCGTCTGCCGCGACGACCGCAACGCCGACTGCCATGAGTACGGACGAAGTCTCCGTGCTGCCGCGCACGAGATACTGCGTCAGACCGAATACAATGGTGAATATGCCCCAGAGAATGTAGCCGACCGAAGCCATCACCTTGCGCTTGCCTATCCTGTCTGAGATGCAGCCGAATAGGAAAGTTGAGATAGTCGTCGCCGTTGCCGAAACGCCGACCATCCATGAGATTATCGTCGGATCCTTTGCAATCTTCGCGTAGACAAATGTGTTGAACCACTGGTTTTCCATGTTCCAGCATATCTGTCCGGCGATTCCGAGACCCCATACGAGAATCCAGAACCTTGCGTTTGAAAGTCCGTTTTTGTTTTTCATTATCTTTCACCGCCTCAAAAGATTTCTGTTAGTTTTATATTAAACTTGCACCGCCCAAAAGTCAATAAAACTATATGCAGAATTGCTGAAAAGTTTATAAATATATTTATTATTTTGTACATGATATAAAAGCACGGCCTGAAAATATCAGACCGTGCTTTTATTTAAAATATTTTATTTTTTCGCTTTGAATCGGCGGCCCTTGGCGTTGAGCGATTTCATCGCTTCGATGAAGCCCTCGCGGGTCACGCCTGTGGGCATGTGCGCCCATTCTGTTGTTTGAACGAATTTGTCCGCCATCTTTTCGAATTCGCTCTCGTCTATTTCAACATCGTCGAAGCAGACGGGGAGACCTATCGAGCTGTTGAACTTCATTATGCGCTCAACCTCGCTGCCGTTCTTCTCAAACTCGAGCAGGCAGAGCACGCCGAGCGAAACGACTTCACCGTGTAGATGGTGATGCCCGTGCTCGGTTACAGTCGAGCCGTAGTAGACGCAGTGGGCGAGGGTGGAGTTATAGTAGTAGCTGTCAACCGTGCTCATCATGTTCGAGACGATGCCGGTCGATATGATAATGTCGAGCGTCACCTGGTCGAGCGCAAACGACGCTTTCTTTTCTCTTATGGATTCTAGAGCCTCCGCGCCGTATTCTATCAGCGGATCGGTACATATCCTGCTTATCTGCTTGCCCATGAGCGGCGTGTGCGAGAGCGTGTCATCCTTTGAGGAGAACACAGCTTCGTATTCCTTGCTCAGCGCGTCGCCGATGCCCGCCCACAGCAGCTGCTCCGGCGAATCCGCGATAACGGCGGAGTTTATAAAGCAGTGGTTTGCAAGCTTCGGATAATAGTATTCCCTGAACGAGCCGTCGGGGTTGTATATGACCGAGATGGCAGTCACCGACGCGCAGTTTGAAGCAACGGTCGGGAATGTGAACAGCGGCTTGTCGAGCTTGTCTGCAACATATTTGCCCGTGTCGCATGCGCGCCCGCCGCCGACTGCGAATATCATGTCGGCTTCTCTGACAGTCGGATTTGCTATCAGCGCGTCGCCGTTTTCGTATGTCGAATCACCGCCGTATTCGATAAAATCGAGCAGCTTTACATCGCTCCCGGCAACGCCGTCGATCATGGCTTTTTTAGCCTTTGCCATTGCGGTCTTGCCGCCGATGACTGCGGCGGTCTTGCCGAAGAACCGCGTGACATGCGGTATTTCTTTGTAGCAGTCGGGACCTATCGAATAGCTCGGCAGGTATAGGTTGTAGTTGATGTTGTAGTCAGACATTTTTATCACTATCCTTTTTCAGTGTTCCGCGTTATATTTTTCAAGCTCTGTTATGGCGTCAACAATCATGTCCTCAGTTACTTCATAAGGATATTTGCGAACATCGATGCCCTTGAGCGCTTTCTCGGCAACGGTTCTGACATCGTCGGGAGTTGCGTGAATGTCGCTGAGCTTTGTCGGCAGACCCATGGAGCGGTTGAAATTGAATACCTTTTCTCGCTCTTCGTACTGCTTGTCAACCGTCAGCAGAACAAGTATTCCGTAGGAGACGACCTCACCGTGCAGATGATGGTTCTCTTCGGTGCTCTTGAGAACGGTGAAGCCGTTGTAGACCGCGTGAGCAAGACCGGTCGTATAATCGACCTGAACGAAGTTCGAGACAAGTCCTGTTGAGACGATTATTCCGAGGATAACTTCGGTCAGCTCGTCAGTTACTTTGTGAGCGCGGCAGTCCGCAAGAGCCTTTCCGCCCCAGCGGAGCATCGGCACTGCGCACATTGAACTCAGCGCAATACCCATGGCATCCGAGTGAGCGGGAATATCTCCGCGCGAAGATACCGTACACTCATAGTGCTTCGCCATCGTGTCGCCGATGCCTGCCCAAAGATATTTGTCCGGCGCGTCGGCGATTATCTGAGTGTCTATAAAAATGTGCTTGGGCGGGATCTTCGAGAACGAATATTCGCGCAGGCTTCCGTCCGGATGATAGAGTATGCCGAGGCTCGTGCAGGATGCGCAGGTCGAGGCAATGGTCGGGAATGTGAAGAACGGTCTGTCCGTCGAGTGGGAGAGTACCTTGCAGGTGTCGATAGCCTTGCCGCCGCCGACAGCGAAAATCATGTCCGCGTCCGCAACTTTTGGCTTGAGCATCTCAATATTCTCGACCGATGCTTCGCCGCCGTACCAGAACGGACCGATGATTTCAATTCCGGCTTCTTTAGCCGCTGCGATTATCTTATCCTGCGCCGCGGCGAGTGCGTGCTTGCCGCCGATTATCGCTGCCTTTTTGCCGTATGCCGGGCAGATTTCTTTTATATCCTCATATGCGTCCGTGCCTACCGAATATCCGGGAAAAAGTGTTCTCTTCATATTATATCATCCTTTCCGAAAAAGTGAAGTCCTGTTATTTGCACTCGGGGTGCTCTTTGATGTATTTTCTGTTCTTGTATACACCGACCGTCAGGAACGGTACAACAACTATGGCGATGGCGAGATATCCGCAGTAGCCGTAGCCGTATTTGATAATATTTGTAAGACCGACGAGCGAGATGGTCATCGACAGTATAATAATAAACGCCGAAACAACTGCGCTGCGCACTCTCTGCGACTTGATCTTTTTGAATACTTTGTGGTTCTCAAATCGGGCGACGAAGCCGAAAGTTGTTGTGACGCCTGTCGAAATGAGGCACAGGAGCAGGCAGATGCCGTAGATAACCGTCAGCCACTTCATGCCCATCTCGGTGCATACAGTCAGCGTCGGGATTGTCAAGCCGCCTTCAACCGAGCTGTAGTAGCCTTTCCACGACATCAGCATGAATACCGAGAGAACAAGCGCAACGGAGTTCATGACGAATGAGATCCACATCGACTTCGAGCAGTTCTTTTTGCCCTTGAGCGGAGTGCCGCAGGCTATCATCGTCGGCAGGGTGACGCACTGGAAGCCTGCATATGTGAAAGCATTGAGAATGGCCTTGGGTATATTCTTGAATCCGACCGCGCTGAAATCTGCGCTCATGACCGTGAACAGTGTCTTGCTCTTGAAAATGCCGATGGTGTAAATAGTTATCGCAGTCACAAGAATAGCTATGCCCATATAGGTCGAAACTTTTCTGACAAGGTCTGCGCCGAATATCGTCAGCAGCAGAACGAGCGCGCCGACAATAACAATGCCGATATAGTAGTTGAGCCCGAAATACTGATTAAGTGCGGATGCCGCGCCGGATATAGCGGCGGCGACTGCCATGAGCACCATTATATAAAAGAAAACTTCAAACAGAACATAGCATTTGTCGAGCGGGTGATAGAGCGTTTCAAAAAGCTCTTTGTGGCTCTTGAGTCCGCGCGAGTTGTACATGATCATCGCCTCGCGCATTGTGAGCGTCAGCAGAAGCATTGCTATCACTGCCGATATCGGACCGAGCCAGCCGAGCCCGACATAGTATGTGTTTGCCTGGTTACCGGTTGCGAAGCCACCGCCGGCGTGCGCCGAAAACAGAACCGAACCGACGGAGAATGCAAGGGCGAACGAGCCCTTCGCTGCGATGTTCTTTGCGGATGTTTTTTCTTTCATTTTTTGCATCACCTTTCGTGAGTGAGATTTTCAGGCAAGCAAAAAGCCCTTTCGTCTCCTATGCTTGCCACATAAGAGACGAAAGGGTAAAACCTTCCGCGGTACCACTCTTATTCATTCATCCGGGGAATGCACTTAGGGGATACTGACATATCCCTGCTTTTTAACGGCAGCGTCCCGTCCGCACCTATTTTCCGAAAGGCTTTTCAGCGCAGCCGCTCAACGGTGAGTTCGTCGCTGAATCTCCTTGATGCCTCGCAGCTCCCGGCACTTCTCTGAAAGGGTATCAACGCTTACTATTCCGTGTCATCGCGTTTATGTTTCGTATTTTAGTCCCGAAATAACGGATTGTCAAGTAGAAAAACGCGGGACGAAAACAGTACATTTTTGTGCATTTTTGAACCACAGTTTATCAAAAACTGTTGCGCTTCGAGCCACATATTTGCTTGACATTGATATATAAAAGTATTATACTGAAATCAGATGTTATATAACTTGCGTTATATAACGTGTCGAAGCAAAAGGGGATAATATAATGCCGCCAAAACCGAAATTTTCAAGAGCAGATATAATAAACGCCGCGTTCGATATAGTGCAGAAGAGCGGTACCGATGCCATGACCGCGCGCGAGGTCGGAAAATATCTCGGCACTTCGTCAACGCCGATTTTTACCGCGTTCAATGATATGAGCGAACTGCGAGCCGCTGTGTGCGACAAGGCGAGAAAGGTGTTCGACGAATACATGGCTGTGGCGGAGGACTTCTCGCCCGCATATAAAAAGCGCGGAATGCAGTGGGTGAAATTCGCCCGCGAAAACCCGATGCTTTTTCAGCTGCTATTCATGAGCGGCAGCGAGACCGAGACCGACTTCAACTCCGCTGTTGAGATAATGCCGTTCGGCAAGGAAAATGATATTGCCATTATAACCCGCGACTATAACGCGACACCCGAGCAGGCGGAGCATCTTTTCAGCCAGATGTGGACATATACCTACGGACTCTGTGTGCTCTGCGCGCGCAAGGTGTGCAACTTCACCGAGGACGAGATAACTAAAAGACTCGGCGAGATTTTTGCCGGCATGATCTATGTTCTCAAAAGCAATCTCGGGAAAACCACTGCCGTCAACCCCGCTCAAAAGGACTCGCAGAGCGGCATTGAAAACAATAGCAAAAATCCCGATCTATCCGAAAGCGAGATTGACGAAATATATCGCGGCGACCGATGAGGTGAATTTATGAAGAAAACTTTGACCCGCAGCGGACTCGATTCAAATATGCTCAAGCTTATCGCGATAGCGGCCATGACGGCGGATCATATCGCGTGGCTTCTGTTCCCGGGCTATCCGACAGACCCTCTGCCGATAATTTTGCATATCATAGGCAGGCTTACCTGCCCGATAATGTGCTTTTTCATTGCCGAGGGCTATCACTATACGCGCGATATTAAGAAATATACGGCGCGCCTGTTTGTGCTTGCGGTGATATCGCATTTTGCTTATATATTCGCTTCAAACGATTTTGCAGACTGGCACTCGTTTATTCCGTTTTATTATGGGAACATCCTCAATCAGACGAGCGTCATATGGTCGCTCGCGTGGGGACTCGTCCTGCTGCGTATAGCGGACAACAACAGAATCAAAATGCCGGCAAAGGTGATTTTGACTCTGCTCATCTGCGCCGTCGCCCTGCCTGCCGATTGGAGCTGCATAGCGTCGCTGAGCGTGCTGTCCATAGGCACAAACAGGGGAGAGCCGAAAAAGCAGATAGCCTGGTCTATGCTCTGGGCTGCGGTATATGCCGTTGTATATTTCTTCGCTATCGATAAAATATACGGGCTGATACAGCTCTGTGTTGCGCTCGCGATACCGCTGTTGTTTTTGTATAACGGAAAGCGCGGACGAAACCCCAAAATCAACAGATTCATGAAATGGCTGTTCTATGCATATTATCCTCTTCACCTTTTGGTAATAGGTCTTATCAGAGAATTTGTGCGCTGACAAATAAATTCACGGAGACAATACAATGGCCAAAAACGAAAGATTCGAAAATGTCTATTCGCAAGGTTCGTTGTCAACCATGGAAATCTGGGTCGATAAAGAGATCGGAGTGAATTATCTGTTCCGTGCCGACGGCTATGCAGGCGGCATGACGCCTCTGCTTGACATAGACGGAAAGCCTGTAATTTCTCCGATCGAGAGATAACTATTGTATAAAAAACACGGTACGGAAATCCGTACCGTGTTTTTTATATCTTCGCCGAAACTTTTATATAAATAAATCTGACTGTCACAAACGCCGTGTATCCGATTATTGCGGCCGCCGCCACATCTGTAAGATAGTGCGCCCCGGCGGCAAGCCTCGTGTAGCCCATCGCCGCCGTATATATTGCGCTGACACAGAGAGTGGGCTTAAAAACAGAGTATAGGAAGAGGGTGTTAATATTGACACCCTCCCTATTTTATTTATCAGCAAGAACTGTTTCATAAGTTTAGCCTTTCGACGACAAGCCTCGGTAATTCCGGGCTCTTTTTATACTTTTTTTGACTGTTTGCTTATGATAAATACGTGTTAAACCTCATTTGAATTAGGCTGTTCAAGAAAAATATCGGCGTGCCGGCTGTGTGCAATCATACGAATTTGTAAATTATTTTTAAATAATATGAATAAGCGGAGCATTGCATACCAAAAAGGTGTATAATATATCCGCAGGCGCGAGTCGGAGACTCCGGCTATCTGAAAACAAAGGAGCTGTGTAAAAATGAAACTTGTGTTGCTTCGCCACGGAGAAAGCGAATGGAATCTCGAAAACCGCTTCACGGGCTGGACGGATGTCGACCTCTCCGATAACGGCAGAAAAGAGGCGCTGTCCGCGGGAAAGGCTCTGCTCGACGGCGGATATGATTTCGACATTTGCTATACGTCTTATCTCAAACGCGCCATCCATACTCTCGACGCAGTGCTTGATGTCATGGACAGGGCATGGCTTCCCGTTATAAAATCATATAAGCTCAACGAGCGCCACTACGGCGCGCTTCAGGGGCTGAACAAATCCGAGACCGCCGAGAAGTTCGGCGAGGAGCAGGTGCTCATCTGGCGCCGTTCGTTCGATGTACGTCCGCCCGTGCTCGAGCCCTCCGATGAGCGCAACCCCGCCAATCAGGCTCAGTACAGAGACGAAGATAAGTCAGAACTTCCGCTCGGCGAGAGCCTCAAGGACACGATTGCAAGAACCGTTCCGTATTTTGAAAACGAGATCGCGCCGAAAATGCGAGAGGGCAAGCGCGTTATTATCGCGGCGCACGGCAATTCGCTGCGTGCGCTCGTCATGCATTTTGAAAAGCTGACCCCGGACGAGATAATGAAAGTCAATCTCCCGACCGGCGTTCCGCTTGTCTATGAGTTCGACGACAACTTTAATGTAATATCCAAGCAGTATCTCGGCGATCCCAAAGTTATAGCCGCAAAAATAAACAAAGTCGCGGCACAGGGTAAAAAACACTGAGAGTGTGTCACAAATGACCGTACCTCCCGGGCTTTGAACCGGGAGGTACTGCTATGCCGTGGTTTTGCATAAAAATCTCTGCTTGCATGAATCGTTTTTGACCGTTTCACAGATAGTAAAAATTTTTGAAAAAAAGTGTTGACTTTAGCGTAGTAACGTGGTATCATACAATCACACTAAACAACACGGAGGAACACACCATGAAAAAAAGAATTGTTGCACTTGTACTCGCAGTCCTGACCCTCGTGCTTGCACTCGGTTTTGCAGGCTGCAAAAAGAACGATAAGACCGATTGGGACTACATCGCAGATAAGGGCGAGCTGGTCATCGGAATTACTTACTTCAGACCCATGAACTACATGGAGAACGGCGAGCTCGTCGGCTTCGAGACCGAGTTTGCCAAGGCTGTTTGCGAGAAGCTCGGCGTGACCGCAAAGTTCCAGGAGATCGACTGGGATTCGAAAGTCACCGAACTCAACTCCAAGACTATCGACTGCATCTGGAACGGCATGACCGCAACGGACGAGCTCAAGAATCAGATCAACTTCTCCAACGCTTACATGAACAACTCCCAGGTCGCCGTTATCCGCAAGGCTGACGCCGCAAAGTATAAGGATCTCGCTTCGATGAGCGGCGCTAAGGTTGTCGCAGAAGCAGGCTCCGCAGGCGAGATAGCCGTCAAGGCGGACGCAGGACTCAGCAAGAGCTACCTTCCCGTCAAGGATCAGGGTACCTCGCTCATGGAAGTCAAGAGCAAGACCGCCGATATCGCGATAATCGACGCTGTTACCGCAGCGGGCAGCATCGGCGAGGGAACCGACTATGACGATCTTATGATAGTCGATGTCATCTCGAGCGCAGATTCTGAAGTCTATGCGGTTGGTATCCGCAAGAGCGACACCGAGCTCACCGCGAAGATCAACGCCGCTATCAAAGAGCTCTACGATGACGGTACTCTTGCAAAGCTTGCCGAAAAGTATAACCTCTCCGGCAGAGTCATCGCTCAGTAAAGCAACAAATTAAATATCACGCAGGTCCTGCCGATTTTCTGCGGCGGGGCTTGCGCTGTGCTCAAAAATGGTTTAATATATATCGAAGTCAGATAACCTCAAAGGAAGAAGGATACATAAATGGATTTTCTCGGCGTCAACGCTCAGCTGCTCGGGGGCTTTAAATATACGCTGTTGATATTTTTTATAACCCTCGTTGCGGCCATACCGCTCGGCCTGCCGATAGCTCTCGGTTCGATGAGCCGTTTCAAGCCCCTGCGCTGGATCAGCCGCGCTTTTGTGTGGGTAATCCGCGGAACGCCGCTGATGCTCCAGATTATGGTCGTCTTTTATGTTCCCGGTCTTGTGTTCGGCACGCCGTTCAGATCGCGCATAATCGCTGTTATCATAGCGTTCATAATCAACTATGCGGCGTATTTTTCGGAGATATACCGCGGCGGCATAGAGAGTATCCCGGTCGGTCAGTATGAGGCGGGTCAGGTGCTCGGACTCACGAAGACCCAGACCTTCTTCAAAGTAGTGCTGTTCCAGGTCGTCAAGCGCATCATGGCGCCGATGAGCAACGAGGTAATTACGCTCGTCAAGGATACTTCACTCGCGAATGTTATCGCAGTCGGCGAGCTTATTATGTCGGCTCAGAATATCGTTAAAGTCTACGCCATAATCTGGCCGCTGTTCTATACCGCGATATTCTACCTCATCTTCTGCGGAGTTCTCACTCTGCTGTTCAATGCGCTCGAAAAGAAACTTAACTATTACAGAGGTTGATCATGGCTATACTTGAAGTTAAAGATCTCAAAAAATCCTTCGGCGATGCCGAGGTTCTCAAAGGCATAAGCTTTTCTCTTGAGGAGAAGAATGTCCTCGCTATAATCGGCTCGTCGGGCAGCGGAAAAACAACCCTGCTGCGCTGCATCAATATGCTCGAAACTGCGGACAGCGGCTCGATAACCGTTGACGGCGGCGTTGTTTTTGACGGCAGCAATACCGATAAGCTCTCCGCCCAGCAGCAGCGCGAGAATCAGCTCAAGATAGGACTCGTGTTCCAGTCCTTCAATCTGTTCCCGCAGTATACGGCACTTGAAAATGTCACTCTCGCCGCAAAAATCCATGCAAAGAGCCGCCCGGAATTCAAGAAGAACCGCAAGGCTATCTTCGCCGAGATAGATGAAAACGGCAGGGCTCTGCTTCGCAAAGTCGGACTCGGCGAGAAGATGAATAACTATCCCTGCGAGCTTTCCGGCGGTCAGCAGCAGCGCGTGTCGATAGCCCGCGCAATGGCTCTCAAACCGAAGATTCTGTTCTTCGACGAGCCGACGAGCGCTCTCGACCCCGAACTCACCGGAGAGATTCTCAAGGTCATAAAAGACCTCGCCGCCGAAAAGATGACGATGGTTATCGTCACGCACGAAATGAGCTTCGCACGTGAGGCGGCGGACAGAATAATCTTCATGGATAACGGAGTTATCGAGGAGGAGGGAACGCCCGAAGAGGTGTTCGACAATCCCAAATCCGAGCGCACCCGCGAATTCATCGCCGGCTATTCGGACTGATAATTATGTCAACGTG
>JABLTL010148076.1_pt1 | contig 35687 bp, 45 predicted proteins | sample 7160151 | NCBI WGS metagenome assembly JABLTL01 (sample SAMN14651223, study PRJNA627086) | human gut metagenome | isolation source: feces | host: Homo sapiens
ACAAAGAAACTTACAAAGACTATTTCTGATTTAAAGGAAAGTATGTATAACGTAAAGGATGAAATGTCATACTCAAACATTGTTAATGCACCAAATATGTTTACGTGGATTGGTAAAACAGTGGCTAAAAACAAGGCTTTTGACACCAAAGTTCGCTGTCACAGCAACAAAGTTTGTTTACCCCAAAAAACGTTGATATATCAACACTTTTCGGATGTTGACAACAAGTGCAACAAACTTATTCCCTATATAACCCCCTATGTACTCTATATACTCTCTACTACCCCTATACTATATAACCCTCTATTACTTATTTTTTGTTGTCATCGTTGTCAGGGTCTAAAAAACGTTGATATACCAACACTTTTCAGGTATACAAACCCGTCAACAAACTCTAAAAGTTTGTTGACCCACTGTTGCCATCCATTTCTTGGGGCTCAATTAAAACGGACTGCTTGAGGGCGGCAAGCAACCCGGTCTGGCTAGTGTCTTTATCGGCCAGCGCCCTCAACACTCGCTCGTCGTGAGTGCCTTGGAGAACGAGATGATAGATACGGCACATATGCGTTTGCCCCGGACGGTTGAGACGCTCGTTGGCCTGCTGATAGAGCTCGAGGCTCCAGGTCAGCCCGAACCAAACAATGATATGCCCACCAGTCTGCAAGTTCAGCCCGTGGCCGACACTGGCCGGGTGGGCGAGTGCGACGTGGATACGCCCCTCGTTCCAATCGTCAATACTGGCCTGACTCTTGAGCTCCCTGCACTCGATACGCTGCATGATCCGGTCACGATCATGCCGGAAGGCATAAAACACAAGAACCGACTCGCCCCCAGCGCCCTCGATCAAATCCTCCAAGGCGTCGAGCTTGAGGGCGTGCAGCTCATGCACCCCGCCCTCCTGGTCGTACACGGCGCCATTAGCAAACTGTAGGAGCTTGTTCGTGAGAGCCGCTGCGTTCAGTGCGACAATATCTCCGTTATCGTCCAGCGCCTCTAGCACCTTCTCTCGCTCGAATTTTCGGCACTTTCCGAGGAGTTCAGGCGGCGGGGGTATAATACATCCTCATACACTTGCCCAGGCAGAGAGAGCCAATCCTCCTTGCTGAGGCTCATGCACAAGTCAGCCAACCTGCTCTCGATGTCCTCGGCAGCGCCAGGCAGCTGACGGTAGCTGTACACGATATGACCATTACTCTGGTCAGGCACGAACCACTTGCTTCGGAACGCCCCTAACGTCTTCCCCAGCCGTTCGCCTCTGTCCAGCAGGTAGATTTGCGGCCAGAGGTCTATTAGCCCATTGGGTGCTGGGGTGCCAGTCAGGCCGACAATCCGTTTGATGCAGCCTAGTTTGCGCCTCAAAGCTTTAAAACGCTTGCTTCCTGCCGATTTGAAGCTGGACAGTTCATCTATTACCACCATGTCAAACGGCCAGTCTACAGCCGTTTTGCAAAGCCACACGACGTTCTCTCGATTGGTAACATAGACGTCTGCCTCACGCTCCAAGCCCGCCAGACGCTGCTCGGCAGTCCCTAGCACCCTCGACACCCGCAGGTGCTGGAGGTGATCCCACTTGGCAGCCTCCCGCGCCCAGGTGTCCTGCGCCACTCGCAGCGGGGCGATGACCAGCACCTTCGACACCTCCAGTCGGTCGTAGATCAGCTGGTCGATAGCGGTCAGGGCGCAGACTGTCTTGCCCATGCCCATGCCGAGGAACAGCCCGCAGGCAGGACGGTCGAGTACCCACTGGACCGCCGCTGCCTGGTAAGGGTAAGGCTTGAAGATCATTCGTCGTCACTGCACTGGAGCAGGACGTAATAGTCTCCTTTGCCCAGAACCTCCACGTTGAACGCTTGCGCGAGGTCAAGGCCGTCCCCTATGTGGGAGTCAGGGCCGATGACGCGAATCTCGGCGTCACTGGGGGCGTTCTCCAGGAGGTCTTTCAATTCACTTACGGTCATGCTCACCCCTCCCCTCCTACAATCAGCTCCTCGGCGTAAGGCAAACCCTCGACCCACCGGCAGAACTCCTGCCACTCATCCAGCCTGTGGTTCTTCCGGGCGTGATAAATTGCTTTCAGGACACCATAGTTCAAATCCCAAGTGCGCTTCTGATTGTAACTGCTAGGGAGAAGCTGAATCATCTGCCACCAGTATTTCTTAATGAGCGGCGCTCGCTTTGCTTCTTCATTCATCGGATTTTTCTTGGTTTCTAGATATTTTTCTCTGTAGAAGTTCAGCATCTTGATTGTCATGTTCAGCGCCCAGATCGGTGTGTGCTCTGCCCCGTAAATAGTCGGGAACTCAACTCCGGTGCTCTCAAAGTCAATCAAATGCTCTGTGGAGAAATCGCTTTCTGTGAATTCCTTATCCGCAATCTTGTGCATGGTGCTACAGGAATCAGTAACAGTTCCAACCTTGTACTGGTCAGCTTCTTTCCACCAATACAGTGGCGCAGTTACATCTACCTGCGCATGAATCATACGGAGAAACTTTCCATGGTCAGTACCAGCTTTGGAAAGAGTTTTCATGAGATTAAGGTCATTTTCTCCAATAAAATCATCACACATAGGGTTATTCATTCCATAGTACCTAAGCCAATTCGTATCACTATTACTCCACGAATTTTTAGGATTGCGCATCCCTCGGACGGTAGCTTCCCATCCGAAGATGTCAACGCATTCAATCTTAATCATTATTGTCCTCCTTCATGGCGTCGTTGTTAGCCTTCAACAGCTCTCGTGCGTAATTCAGCGCCCAGCTCATCTTCCGCCCGCCGCGCTGGATGTTCCGGCAGATGGTGGACGCGCTGATATGCAGCACCTGTCCGATCTGCTTGTAGTTATAGCCCTGCACAAAGTACAGCTCCAAGCACTCCGCCTCCCGCTTGGTCACGTCCCGGCGCATGGCCTGGAGGATGAGCTGCTGCGTTTTGGACAGGGCTTGTTCCTGCTGCTGGTCTGTCATCGCAGCGACGTACGCTACGAACTCTTTTACCCTACTGCCCTGTCCGTACTCCATGCCGGGGGTGTACCTTCTTCTGCCCATTATCTTGCGTTTCTCCTTTCCCCCTGGCTGCAAAAGTCCATCGGCTGAACGTCCGCGCCGGTAAGCTCACAGCACCCGTACTCGCCCTCCTCGGGCGCAAAACGGTCGCAGTACTGGCAAACTCGGCACCATACTACCCGTACCAGGTCACCTGTCTTCGGTGGCTCAGGCCGCTTCTTGAGCGCATCCAGCAGCAACAGTCTCACGCCAGCCAGCGCGGCGTAGACTACGTCGTTCTGCCAGATGTCCCGACTCTGCCCTAGCCTTATCATGCCATTCTCCACGGCATCCAGGGCTTCCATTCCGTCAACTCTGTTCATCGGTGTCCTCCTCCTTTACTCCATCCACCTTCGGCAGCGGCATCCAGTGGGTAACGGTGTCGTAGATGCTTCCGCTTACGCCCTCAGGGTTATAGTGGCTAGGCTCCCACCAACTTTTCGGGACAAAACACGTGTCAGTTTCTTCATCCCAGTTCCACAGGCTTTTCTCCTCGGGCATCGTGCCGTCTTCGTACATACCCAGGGTAACCGTCCGATAGCCACGCTGGTTCACCGCGATGACAAGCACCTCTGTCTCCACTTCCGGAAGCCGATCTTCGACGCTAATCCATTTGTTCATATCATATCCTCTTCGTATTTGTTTAGGTGCGTACAGCTATAACAAGGCTCTTCGTCACTTTCGCAGCCCATGTGCTTGCAGCTGTAGCAGTTGGGCTCACGACGCTTCGCGGCTACGTCGCGGAAAAAGACCAGGTAACTGTCCAAGTCCTCCTCGTCCATGGCCTCGAAAGCTCTCTCGTGGCACAGGCTAAAGAGGATGTCGTCTCTCCGTACGGGGCAGGAGTCACAATCCCCATGCAAGCGACAATAGGCGTTCACCTTTTCGAGCTTCGCCTCCATCCTACGGTCTTCTTCGTCCTCAAGCTCCCAATCCACCGGGCGGCTGCCGCTCTGGCACGCACCGCCGCAGGCAGCATAACCGGCCAGGTCAACCCAGTTATCGCCCTTGTACTTGCCCGTACAGATGCGGGCAATCTTGAGCAGCGCCATCATAGCAGCCACGTCCTCCGGATTAAGCACCACCAAACTGGTGTCTCGTACGACCTTATTCTCTAAGTACACCATCCAGAGGTCAGCAATGACCTCAAAGCTGTCTTCCGGACTGCCGTACTGCTGTTCGCGTTCTCCGTTCACGCACTTGAGTGCTTCTTTCAGGATTTCTTCTCGGGTCATGCGCCCTCATCCTCCTTTACGAGGGACTCGAAGTCCCAGTAGTTCAGCTCTACGGTCACCCAGCGGGCACCGCATTCCTTGCAGCGACGCCGCCTGTACCGCCAGCCTCGATAGTAGCCCCTAGGGTCTACCTTCGTCTTCTCCACAAGACTTTCGTCGCCGAAGCAGCGGGGGCAGACGTGCCCCTGCTTAATTGCCCCAGCCATCAAGCTCCAGCTCCTTCCTTCTCTTGTCCAGTGCGGCCTCTACCTTGCTCAGGTAGTCGAGCCGCTTCTTCATCCGCTTCAACTGCCGGATTTTACGGGTCAGCCAGCCTGAGTTGCCCGGCCCATTACGGAGCCTGATCTCGAAGTCGAGCGTTTCAACCTCTTTTGCAAGCTCTTTCTTTTCATCCTGCACCCAGCCACCCAAGATGCTCAGCGCTGCCGGGTCTTCCACGAGGCCGATAATCCTTCGGGTGCGCTGAATACCGAGGCGTTCCAGAGCCTCTTTGCAGAGCTCCAGCCGGAATGCGCCGGACTCAATCAACACAACGTCGGCCATCATACGTCACCTTCAGCCCGGTGGAGGCTGCGCTCAGCTTCAAAGCCGTTCGGATAACGAGCTTCGAGCTTCGCCTTGTTCATCTGGCCGATCTCCTCCAGGGTGTAGCCGATAGCCTCAGCACCTACGGCGAGGTACCAGAAGCAATCACCTAACTCTTTCGCCACGTGCTCTCTGTCCAGGTCGTGCCCCTGGAAAGCAGCCTTCTTCACCAGGTCGGCCACCTCGCCGCCTTCGCCGCAGATACCCAGGGCGGCATTCATAAGCAGTTCGGGATGTGTCAGTCCGCTTGCGGTTCTCATCGCGGCCTGCTGATATTCATTCAGTGTCACTTTTTATACCTCTTTTCTGTAACTCATTTCTCAAAAGCCCCATTTTGACATATAACTCACCAGGATGAAGTACAAACAGAAGTAACTCATCCAATCGCACTTATCACCCTTGTGTGCTCGCCAGGCGTTGAGCGCCCCAAGGAGAGCAATCCCCGCCCAGCAGATAATTCGGAGAACTACCATCACTGCTCCTCCTTATGCTTGCGGGCGTAATGGAACAGCTCCTGATAGACCTCCAGTTTTCCATACGCTCTGTTCAAGTCGCTCTCCGTCTCAAGCAGCAGATCCCTAGTGTCCTCCAGCTCATGGGTCAGCTCGGTGATCTGCGCGTTCTTGTCATCGAGCTTCTTTTTGAGCTCGTCCAGGTAGTCCCTGGCCAGTTTCTGAGCGAGGCTAGGCGCTTTTTCGGGCTGCCCTCCTAGCAGTTCGTCATCAAATACGATCCTACCTTCCATGATAACGGGCTCAACGTTAAGGCCAAAGCTATACTCATTTCCGGTTCCCATAATCAATCCTCCTGTTTCATTTTTGCAAGTTTATTAGTTAGCACTCGCATTTCTGTGTAATCATAAATTGTGTAGCAACCGAAGCCCAGGGCTTCGAGGGCCGCCCTCCAGTAACGCTGCAAGGCCCCCTCTCTGCCCCCCGGTCTCTTGAGCTCCACAAAGATTGCCTTGCCGCCGGGCATGAGCACGATTCGGTCGGGCACCCCGGAGTTACCGGGGCTGACCCATTTCAAGCACAACCCGCCCAACTTCTTCACCTCTCGGACAAGGCGCTTCTCGATGTCCTTCTCAAGGATACTCAATCCGGTGTGTACCCCCTTTGCCGTCCATACACCCCAAAGCGCAGGGGGTTTCTTCCGTATTTCCAGCCGCACATAAGCAGCATATTGTGGATAGCCTTACTGTCGTAGCGGCTCATCTTGCCCGGCGTGCCGTCGAAGACCTCGCACCACACTTCCATCCGACAGACCTTATCCCTGGGCACAGTGCCTACGGCATCCGACTCCAGCCAAGCTCGCCTTGCGTAAAGGTCTAACTCAGCCCAGTCCTCCGGGAGCGCCCGGTGTAGGTACTGGTATACAGGCCCTACTCGGTCGTCCTTTTCAGCAAAGTCCGCCTGGATCTCAGCGGCTACCTTTTCCGTTTCGGCGTCCAGGTACAGGGTTTCGCCCTGTTTATAGTAGTGGTAGGCTTCTGCCCAGATTTGGTGCACAACCTCAGGCGTTAGCTCCGTTCGGAAGTCGGCTCGGCTGTCGCTGTTGGGGGTCGTGACGATCCAAAAGCGACGGTTGCCGGTAGCGTCTCGGAGAAATTCCACCTCGTTGGTCGTGCCGATGAAGATGCACTGGCGGGGGTATACCTCAACCTGTCTGCCGTAAGCAGGACGGTATTGGTCTTCCTTTTTGGAAATGAACAGCTTGATTTGTTCCGCCTCCGCCTTCTTCATGCCAGCCAGCTCGCCGACTTCGACGATCCAGGCTCGCCTCACCTGCTCATACGCCTCTTTGCCGGTGACTGTAGAGAAGCTGTCGCTGTACCACTTGTCTGCCAGCCGGGCGATGAAGGTGCTCTTGCCAATGCCCTGCTTGCCTTGCAGGGTCAGCATATAGTCGAACTGCACGCCGGGGTGGAATACTCTAGCCACAGCGCCGACCAGCGTCTTACGAGTCACGGCCCTGGTGTAGGGGGTGTCCTCTGCGCCCAGGTACTTGACCAGCAGAGTGTCAACTCGCTCCGTACCGTCCCACTCGGCGGCGGTGATGAAGTCTCGCACCGGGTGGAATTTATGCGCCTGGGCTGTGGTTTCCACGCCATCCAGGATTTTCTCCCGCCCGATGATCGTGTAAGTCTGCTCCATGTAGAGCCTCAGGTTGGCGTCGTCGGAGTTCAGCCAGGTGCGTCCCCGGCGGTCGTTCGCCTTGCGCCAGGGCAGGTCGTTCCGCACGGCTATCATATTGTCCATCTCGTCCCAGGCGATGCGGCCTTTGAGCGCTGGGTCATTCTCCAGGATGAGCCGGATGTTGCCGATGGAGGAGCGCACGCCGCCCTTCTCGGACAGCTCCAGGTTTTTCTTCCAGCCGTCGGGGTCATCGTCCCCCAACTCATCGAAGTCCGAGGCTACCGACTCCATCTTGTCGTTGACCACGGCCACTCTGACCGCTTCGTCGTCCATCGCTAGCTCGGACATTGCCTTGTAGCTGGGCAGCTTGGTCGTCGGCGTGTCTGATTTTCGGTCGGTGTCCAGCCCCCCGAAGAGATGGATGCGAACCAAGTCCCAGGCGTTGACCAGCTGGTTGCTGGTCGGGTCTGTGGCGTGGTAACTGTAGGAGAACTTATCTTCATAGACCACCACGCCAGCTGCCGTGCTGCCTAGAGCGTAGGTGAACCGGTCCTTGCTGTCGTCACAGAGCAGGTATGTCTCCGGGAGGAACTTGTCTATCGCCTCATGGATGCTGTACGTCCGGCAGAACGCCCCCACCAAGCCGGGCTTGGTCAGAGGGTCCTTCTGCTTTGTCGCTGACCGATGCACCAGCTCGGCCACCCGGCTGCTGACCGGCCAAGCGCTCACGTCGTGCCAGTCGATGTAACGGGCAAGCACAGTGTCGGGGTCGAGCAACTCGGTGTCCAGGTGCTCAAACACCTTCTCGGCGTCGATGGAGCAGCTAGGCCAATACATGAGCCGCTGGGGCTGGTAGGTCGTGTCGTCGAACTTGTCAATGCCTAGGTCACCAGCAACCATCCGGCCAATGGCTACGTATTCGTCCGGGTCAACGTCTCTTGACAGAGGAATGACCAGTCTGAGCCGTGGTGCTTCCGGTGTGTGTTTATGCGTCGAATAGATCGCCGCAGCACAGCCGTACATGAGCGCCCAGTCCGGCCACAGGTCGTCGTCGGCGTAGTCAGCATCCAGGCACAGGCAGGAGCGCTGGGTGGTGCTCGTCCGGTCACCATCCTTGCAGTAGCCCCCGACGAAAGCGCCCACATCCTTGACCTCGGACTGTCTGTGCTTGTCCATCGCCTTGTATTGAGCCATGGTCTCGTTCGTCACAACGAAGCGGGACAGCCTGTCCAGCAGGTCAGACCACAGGATGGTAGCGTTCTTCCATTTCTTCGTCCATCGACCGGTGCCCGTTGCGATGCTCAAGGCTCGGTCGTTCTTCACTTGCACGGCATCTACCTCCTTAGTCCTTCTTGTAAAACGGGGTGCTGTACCCGTCAGCGGACAGGTACTGGTCAAGCCCCGGAGCCCAGTCAACTGGCTCGGCCATAATGCGTTCGATCTCTTCGACCTGCGATCCTTCCGGGGCCTCGACGATGACCTCATCGTGGACGCTGAACACGATCTCATGCCCGGCTTGCTCCAGTCGTAGCATTGCCTCGGCCAGGACGTCACGGGCGAATGCCTGGATGACGTTCTCTACCAGGCGGCCACCATAGGTTTCTGATTTCTCCCATTTCCTGGTCGTCTGGTTAAGCCTCCAGAACCGGATAGCCCCCTCCTTGTCGTCTAGCCAAGCGCCCCAGTAGGTTAACCGCCGCTTGCTAGGGAGGATAAGCCGAAGTGCGTCCCTGTCTCGGACGTAGGCGCATACAGCAGAGCCGGGCTTATTGGCTTTGCTTGACCGGCGTACTTTATAGGTCTTACCGGGGCAGCGAATAGCATTCTTCGCCGCCTGCTCGCAGGCTCGCCAGAGCCCAGTGATGGTCGGGCTTGCCGCTCGCCACTTGGTCACCAGCTCCTGTAACTGTTCTTCGTTCAGCCCCAGCTTGTCTGCGCCGAATTTTTTTAGGGCGCCTACGCCACCGCCGTATCCGAGGGCGAGTTCCATGATCTTCCCTTTCTGCCGCTCGGGACTCCCCTTCTTCACGCTTTCCTTGGGCACACCAAATGCCTGGGCGTAGGACGTCTCGTAAATCTTGCCGTCTCCGGCGAACACGTCCAGCCGCCAGGCTTCCCCGGCCATGTAGGCCGTACAGACCGCCTCGATTGCATGATAGTCCGCCACGAGGAAAGTGTGGCCGGGTTTTGCCACAATAGCAGTCCGGATGAGCTGGGACAGCACGTCTGGTACGTTGTCGTAGACCAGCTCTAGGCCATCCAGGTCACCTGCTCGCACGATGTCACGCACCAACTCGATCTGGTCGAGGTGGTTCTGGGGGAAGTTCTGCGGCTGAATCATGCGCCCGGCCCAACGGCCTGTCTGGCTGGCTCCATAATACTGGAGGGTACCCCTCACCCGCCCATCTGCGCAAGCGGCGTTCTGCATCGCCTCGTACTTGGCCGTACTGGACTTGCCTAGCAGTTGCCGCAGGGTAAGCACCCGCTTGGTCGTCGGGTCAGTTATTTTCCCCAGCAGCTCTTTGACCGCGTTCTTGTCCAGGCTGTCCGGATACAGTCCTACCGTCGCCAGCCACGACTTGAGCTGGGCTACGCTGTTGGGGTTGTCGAGGCCGGTCAGGCGTTGCAGCTCTTCGCGTTGGACAGTCTTAAAGGCTTCATCCATGGCGATTGCCTGTTGGACAAGGGTCAGGTCAACCAGAACGCCTCGCTCGTTGATACGAGCGTCCATGCAGGCAATCTGGTGCTCGGTCTCGGTAACCGGGAAATCCTTCAATCGGTGATAGATGTTGCGTTCGGTCTCTGTGTCTCGCAGGCAGTAGGTTTTGAACTGCTCCCACTTCTCTGGGGCATGTTCTGGAAGGTTGCGCGTTCTACCCCCGTTGGTCTTGGTCGGCTTACAGGGCTTGCAGAAGTAACGGATCAGCGCCTCACCGGTGTCCAGCTTCTGTTTGTCCAGCTGGAGGGCTGCACCAGCACCCTTCAAGGTGCCGGGCAGCCCGTTCATCCGAGCCATGTGCATCGTGTCCTCCCATTGCTCTGGCGGCGTGTAACCCCCCAGGTACTTGTTCAGGCACGTCCGCTCGAACTGGCAGTTGTGCGCCACTTTCTGCGTACTCTGGTCGGTGAGCGCCTTGGAAAGCCAAGGCGGTACACCGTCAGAGGTAAAGTCCCACATCTGCATGGGGCCGTCGCCCCAAGCGTAGGACATAAGCAGAATCTCGAAGTCCGGCGCTTCCACGTATTTGAAAACGCCAGTCTTCACCAGATCAGCTGAACTGTAAGTCTCCAGGTCGAGGAACAGCGTCCGCTCAAATGAGGTCATCGGCGTCATCGTCCAGCTCGTCGAAGTCGTTGGTGCAGTCGAAGCCAGCCAGGCGCTCACCGTCCTTGAGGAACTGAACGCCGTTGAGGTAAATGGTCACGCCCTTCTTTGCCTGGGCATCGAAGCCTGCGGCAGCAAGAGACGCATTACAGTAGCACCCGCTGTAAATCACGCCGTCTTCTTCGGTCAGGGACTCTTTCCGTCTGCCCATGACGACCGGGCGGTTCTTGCTGGAGCAGCGCAAGACGTAGGCACCCTCGTATTCGGGGTGCTCGTCCGCCATCTCGTCACCGTCCTTGAGGGGGTTGTGCATGACAGAGGGCCACTTGCCGTCCTTGCGCTTGCCGGGGAACTTCTCGTCCAGCGCCTTGACGATCGCCTCTTTTACCTGCTTGACCTGCGGATGGTTCTTGGGGATGATCCAGGTAGCAGAGTACTTGGGCTCTGAGCCGTCGGCGATTGCGTCGGCCTTGAACAGGTGCTGGTAGGACAGTCGGACGTTTTTCAATACGATTTTCTCAGACATGGTATGTTCTCCTTTGTTAAATATTGGTTAGTTAACTACGTCAAAGTCAGCGCCGGGGTCGTACGCCTTCCGTTTATCGGAGGCCAAGACCAGAGTGGGATTTCCGGGCGACTTCACAATACGGTCACCCAGCAGTTCGGCAACCTTTTTCTTACCCAGGGACTTCTCCAGAGCCGCCGGGGTCATGAGCTTTGCAGGCTCCATGTAGGCGTCCTGGTCGTACTCCTCGGTCTGCATGAATTGCTCAACGGCTTCGGGGTCGGCCCACTTTCGAGAGCTGCGCCCTTCGACCACTTTCAGCCCTTCGACCGGGTTCCCTGCCAGGATAGAGTCCGTGGCGGCGGCCAGGGTCTTTTTCAGCCAAGTCTCGATAAGGGGCTTGGCCTGAAAGATCTCCAGGTACTCCTCGGGGGCAAGGTGAGGTACGGCGGTCAGGCCGCCGTGGGTGCGAACAAAGTCACTGCAATAGACAGTCAGCGCTCGGCACCGACCAGCGTGCTGGCAGAACTTTTGGCACCAGGGGCCTGCGTGGTACTCTTCTGAGCCCTTGTACGCCTTGGCTGCGACAGGGGCCACCACGTTCTCCGCCCAGTCCAGCAATTCGGCAACGGTCAACTTGTACTCGCTGACATTGTTCATCCGGGGCTGGTAGATCGCCATTCGGACGGTGCTAAAGTCGTACACGCAGTCAAAGCTCTGGATAACACCGAGGGCGTACAGCTTCATTTGCGGGTTATCCTCGGCGGATACCGCCACGCCTTTGCCGTACTTATAGTCAACTACGGTGATGATGTCAGGGGCGATGACGATGCAGTCAGCCGTGCCAAAGCCGCCAGGCACCCAGGTGCTGTAGTCCAGGCGCTGTTCGACCAATACAGTACCCCCGGGGGACATGAGCTCTTGGATGTACTCGCAGTAGCCCTGGGCGCACTCCAGCATTTCGAGGGTAACTTCGGGCTTGCCGTTCAGGTCGCTCGCCCCTTCTTCGTAGCCGTCAACGTTGAAGCCACGAAGGAGACAACTCTCCAGGATGGTCTGCGCCACTTCGTGTGCGGTGGTTCCTTCCGCTGCGTAGGAGGATTCTTCCCGCTCGTATTGGGAGTTTGCTGTTGCGGAGCCGGGGCAGTTCAGCCATAGCTCAGCCTTGCTGGCCCCCAAGAAGGCGTGGGCTCTGCCTTTGTGATTCAGTTCTGCCATCACAGCGCCTCCAACGCGGCCTTAAACTCGGCCAGGTGCTCCTCAGGCACAGCGCTGACCTTGGCCGCTCCATACTTCTCAAGCAGTGCTTTGACCTCGTCCCGGTGCTTGGCCTGGATCTTGGCGATAGCCAGCTTGTTCACCTCGTCCCTAGACGGCACGGGGGGCTTGGGTTCGTCCTGCTTCTCTGCTTCAAAAGGGAGAACTTCCTCCTCTTCTTCTGCGGGCGTGCAGAGCTCTGCCCTGCGTTCGCTGGCGGCTTTCAGGGCTTTCACAGTTGCGGTGTCGATTACCTGCACGTTTTCGGTGTTGGCCTGGCAATGTTCTGCCATGCCCCGCACCGCCTCGGCCAAGGCGTTAATCGCGTCCAACAATTTCTTGTCGGCCTTGAATGTTACTTCCATAGTGGTCTCCTTTCTATAACTAGACAAATCTGATTGGGTGTGATATGATAAGGGCGTAGTTTTTGTGCGTCGCCTCGGGTAAGCCTTCCGCTCCCTGGGCGACGTCTTTCTTTTACCCCTTAGCGTTGGGTTCCAAAGTACTTCGTCCGCGTGACCTTTTGTATTGCTTTGTATCTAATTTCTTCACAGTGGCAGCGTAGCACGGCTTCTTTATGACGCCGCTCGCGAAATTCTTCCCGGTCTGCCGCGAAGTCTAAGTACGCTTGACAGGTACAATGGCAAGTCGGACTTCGCCCAGTCTCCGGGGTGCAGTGCTTGCAAGGGGCGCTAGACATCCGCTTCTACCTCCGTTTCTACCATTCCTCTAAGCTGAGGGAGCGCTCGGAAAAGTACGCCCCAATTCGCTTTTTGCTCTCCGGATTCCCAGTAGCAGATCATGGAGTGCGAGAGCCCACACAAGCGCCCAAGCTCTTTCTGGGTCAGTCCTGCCTGCTTCCGCGCAATTCGGATAACGCCTTGGGTCCCTGCATACTTTTGCTTGTTTGCCTCACATCTCCGTTTGTTCCGGGTTAATATGCGGTCTCGGTTGGCGTGATAGTGGTTGCGGGCGTATTGAGCGTATCGCTCAGGGTTCTGCCGTCGTTTTTCCACGCGCTTCCGATTCAGCTCTTCCCTGTGACGCAGGCGATACCGCCGATTGGTTTCCCGGATAGGCTCTGGGTTCGCCCGGTAGTAAGCCCGCCGGTACGCCCTCACCTTCTCTAGGTTATTGGTACGCCACGCTTTCTGTCTGGCGAGGATTTGTTCTCGATTCTGGGCGTAGTGGTCTCGGCGCTGGGCTCTCTTGGCCTCGGACTGCATAGTCACCTCGGCTGCTGTTCGGATTTCTTCCGGTGTCAGCGGCGCTTTCAGGCATTCGTCCGGTACATCGGGGTACGGGCAGTTGAAGCAGTCATGGTTACAGATGATGCTCATGCGTCAGCCCCCTTCTTGTAACGCCACGTTACGATCATGCTCGGGAAAGGCGCTGGGTTGGACGCGCCGACGAAAGTGATGCGACCCCATATGAAGCGGATCTCGGCTCGACCATAAATGTATCGGTGGAACCGGTTCGTGTCGGTACGTGCTGGGAGTAGGGCCACTACCGTCGTCCCGGGCTTTTGGCTTTCCTCGAAACATTTTTTACAAAGGCGTCTTGCTGCTTTGCACTGTACGGGGGATTGCACCAGACCGTTTCACCGCCCCAGTCCTGAGTGAGGCTGTCTTCCTCCGGCGAGAAAAACCTGGCGCACTTTGCGTTCGCCCTTGTGGCGCAAGCGTCTAGGGTGAAACGGTAGTCTCTGTTCAACAGGTCGAACAGCTCTTGCGGAGTCTCCCAGTCGTTCTTCCCTGTCGAGAAGAGGGTCTTATTCACTGTCCGCCACCTGCTCTTTCGGCGGGTGCTCCCGCTGGAAGCCGTTGATCGCGCTGACCGCCAGGGACATCATCGCCACGGCGCAGGCCAGCCCAACGGCGCCAGTCATCCAGCCCCGGCCTTGCAGCATAGCCCACGTGCTGCCTACGCTGGTGAGCAGTCCCGCAGCAGTGCAGGCCATGCCTGCGATTGCTAAGTATTTGTTATGCTTGTTCATTTTGGGTTTCTCCTTTCAGTTCTCTGGCGATCCTACCCAACACAAACTCAACGCATGGCAACGCAACACCATTGCCCCACATCTTGTACTCTGCTGAGTCGGAGTGCGGACTTTTCAGCCACTTGATGATCTGTTTGTCAGTCTTCTGCTTCTTTCCGGTCAGCCCCGTCCAGGTGTCGAACACCTCGCGCCAAAAAGACAGCTCTTCGGTTGTCGGGTTTTCCGTGCTGAGATCGGCGCACCACCAGTCGGGGAACCCTTGGAGTCTGGCACATTCGATCGGGGTTAGTTTACGCACCTGATAATGAGGACTGACCACAACGGTACCGCCTTGATTTGCGCAGGGGTTTCCGCAGTTTGAATCCAGCGTCCCAGCACCAGTTGCCTCGTAGTATCCTGCTTTCGGGTTATCCGACAGCATCCCCTTGCTGTGCCGGGAGCCAATCCCGAAAGCCTTGGGTTCAAACAGCGTCTGATCGTTGTTACAAGACAAGGTAGCTGATTTGTCCTCTTGGATAAGTGGGCCTTTGCCACCGCCCTCACATCCTGACCGTATCTTGAGTAGGAGCGGAGTATTGTTGCCACCAGTGCCCATATGACTGGACAGGGTTGGGGCTACACCACCCTCCGCAATCTTCACCCTGCCATCCTGCGCGTGATTTTCTAAGACTATTGGCGCGCGCCCGTGCATACTTGCGTCTTCAAAGCCACTCGTAAGATTTCCGGGAGTTCTTTCCCTCGCTCTGCTGCTCTGCGCAGGATTCCTTGACACGCCTTCGCACTCAAATAGTACTTCTCCGGCACTTCCGCCTGCAAAATCTGCGACAAGGAAGATTCTCTTGCGTCGCTGGGGGACTCCCCAGTATTGAGCGTCGAGAACTCGGTAAGCAAGGCTCCATCCGTCTCCCATGTAAATGTCTGCGTAAGGCCATCGTGCTTTTTCAGGCATAGGCACCTGGGCGTCCGGCTGGACGACCTCGATGAGCGCTTCGAGGACACACCGGAAGTCTTCGCCTTTGTTCGAGGAGAACGCCCCAGGGACGTTCTCCCACACTGCGTATCTTGGGTATTTACCATTCGTTGACTCCCTCATTTCTTTGATAATTCGGACAGCTTCGTAGAAGAGGTTTGACCGGTTCCCGGTCAAACCGGCACGACGACCAGCCAGGCTCATGTCCTGACAAGGTGAACCGAACGTGATAATGTCAACCGGCTCGATTTTGTCACCGTGCATTTTAGATACATCCCCGTAATGCTTCATACCCGAAAAGCGTTTAGTTGTTACTCGAATCGGGAATGGTTCGATTTCCGACGCCCATACAGGAGTAATCCCATGGGCAAGGCCCGCCAGCGGGAACCCGCCGGAGCCGTCAAATAAACTACCTAAAGTCACACGCCCACCATCCTCTCTCGCACCATCTCTGCTACGTCAATGGCCAGGTACTTCCGGCGCCTATCCTTCTCGCCCGTGGTGAAGTAGGGCACACCCGCAAGAGTCCTCTTAGCCTGCGCCCAGTTCACGCCCACGTAATCCGCCACGTCAGTGACCGTCAGGCTCGGGCCGTATGTTCTTTTCAGGTCTTCCAAGATTGCTCGTTTTGTCGCCATTCTTCTCACCTCCCATCCCTCGTATTCAGCTTGCTTCCTCGACCCGAGGATACCGAACCTGGTAGTTCTTCTCCCCGGCGACGATGACACTCGGATAGTGGTTCATTTCTAGCCACGCCTTGACCCGCTCGATCACGCTTTCGGTATACTGGTAGTCGAAGCCGTCATGCCCGTTCCTGTGATACGGCACCTGTTCCCGCTCGTCGTCACCGATGACCAGCTTGGCGATGATAGCGCCGACGGCAGCAGCGTGGGGCTTCCCAGACTTAGACATCACGCCCAGCTTGCCTGCAATGGTGGTCTTGTCATAGGTCACCTTCGTGCCCTGCAACGCCACAGCAGGCAGCCGGATACCGTCTTCCCGGTAGTAATCGCCCAGGGCGAGCGCCTGATACTCCGGCTTCACCCCTGCCGCCGTCCACAGCGCCATCATCTGCTTGGCTGTCCGGCTCTTGGCGTTCAGCAGCATAGCAGCGGCTCGCTTCTCTGCTCCGGAGGATGCAGGCACTTTTACCCGGAAGTAGTTGTTGACCAACTCTCTCTGTACCGCCCAGGCCAGGTCATCCGTAAACGACTTGACCAGCATCAGATAGCCGGACTCAGTGATGAGGGCCACATCCTCATGTGCTTTAGGCGACAGTTTCATGATTTTGTGCGTCCGGATTTCGGACGCACAAACTTTGTAGTAATCTACGCCCTCAACAAAGTGCTGCTTGTTATCGTTGAAGCGCTTGCGAGCCGTCCCTTCCGGTCGCTGATGTACTTCATCGATCTCCTTCAATGTGACAACTCGGTGCCCCTTGTACTCCTTGACCTCCAAAGCGGTCGTGTTGATGTTGATAAGTTCTTTCATTCGTTGTCCTCCTTGACAATCATGAGCAGCGCCTTGCCTTCTCTTTCCGTCACGCCTCTCACCTCCTCGCGAGTGATTATAAATCACCCCCTTCGGATGATCCTCTTTGGCCTTGGTGTACGCATCCGCAACGTGCTTGGCTCCGTACACCAGCGTTTTCTCCGCGCCGTTGGGCAGGCGCATGTTGACCGCTACTTTCATGCCGGTTCCCCTTTCTTGATTTCTGTCCGATTGATGGACTGCTCGTATGCCCATTCGGACAACGCCCGGCGGCTGATCTTCGTGCAGGAGCCGACCCGGTAGTTGGGCACATAGCCGCAGCGTGCCCACTCCCGCAGGGTAGTTTCTGACACGTCTACTAGCTTCGCCGCTTCCTTGCAGCTGACCGCGATCTTCTTCTCACCGTCCTCTGCAATGGCCTGGATCCTTGCCAGCTGGGCGGTCAGTGCGTCCAACTTCTCAGGCAGCGCCAGGAGCGCCGCGAACACTTCGCTCATCGTAGGTTCGTTCATTTGGGTTCACCCCCCCCTTTTTTCTCATTGACGCGGGCAGTGTTCAGCTGGCCAGCCCCTGGCACAGCAGGCGGAAGGTCTCTCTGCCCTTCGGCGTGACCAGCGTCTGGACGCCTGCCCACTGGGTTCTTTCGTTGACACATTCTTTCAACTCAAACAGGCCGTTGTTCTTGTTCTCGTAGGCCAGCAGCTTGCCTTTCTTATCCCGGTACAGGTACTTGTGCTCGATGAGCCAGTTGACAAACTTCTTGGGAGGGATACCCAGCTGCTTTGCCGTCTCTCTGAAATTGGTCAGCAGGCCACGTTCCACCAGCTCATCGAAGTAGTCCGCCTTAGGCTGCATGATTGCTTTGTCTACCGTCAGAGTGGCGTTGACGACCTCCAGTGCCTTGCGCTTATCCGCTTCTTCCTTCAAGGCGGTCACCACCTGAAGCAGGTAGTCCGGGTTGAGAATGGCCGCCTCCAACGTCTCCTGCGTCATGTAGGCTCCGGTCTTGCGGATGGACGGGATGACCTCGCTGGTGACCCAGCGCTTGAACTCCTTCGCCCCAGGCAGCTTGCTGGAGAGGATGAGGCTGTACAGGCCGGACTCGTTGATGATGGTCATATTGGGGTTGCCACGATTACCGTCGGGATTCACGACGGTATTCTTATCCTCCTTTTCGACATGGCGGTCGAGCGCGTCCCGGGTGTTGCTATACCCCAGCGCTTCCGCCACGTCCTTTCCAACAAACCAAGGCTCGTTGTCGATCTCAATAGTTCTCACCTGACCAAAGGTCGGGTTCTCAAATACTTTCAGTTCGTTCAATTATGTTCCTCCTTTTAATTCTCAGTGGACTTTCGCTCAATTTTGAGTGAAAGTCTAGTTAGCTACTTCGTCCGGATTTCGGACGAAGTATACCAAGGGGTCACGGAAACGGTGACTCCTAGGGGTCGTGAAACGCGACCCCATCTCAACCCGCTCAAGGGGTGTCCATTTCAGACCCCCTACCGTCGCGTTTCACGACGGTAGTCATAGCAACCCACTTAGAATCGAGCCAAAGCTCAGGGTCAAAATGCCCCGGAGTTTGGGCACACGACTCCTATGGGGTCACGAATCGTTACCCCACCCCAACCCGCTCAATTTTGAGAGAAAGTCTAGTCAGCTGCTTCGGACGGATTTCGGACGAAGAATACCAAGGGGGGGTAGCGAAACGCGACCCCCTTTTTTAAGGTCGGGGATCACGACCTTTGGCCAACCAGTCCCTTGAATTCGGGTAGTGGTTTTGTGCTCAACCTGACCCGTCGATTCAACGGGTCAGCCCGCAGGGTTTACTTTTAATAGTGGTGTGCTACGCCTACCCGCTTCGGTCATAGTTTCCGTGACCGAACGATTCGTTCTGTCGGGGCGCCCCTGGCGGAGTTCAAAACTACCGTTTTGGCAGTTTTGCTTCGCCTCCACTCTCTTACCAAGGAATCGAGTCTGTCCATTTCCGCTTTTGTCCCAATGGGGATGAATCGACGGTAAACTTGTTCGCCCATTTTTGCTTTCACTTCCTTTCTCGTCAAATTTACAAATAGTTCACGTTTTGTTTGGGAATAGTTTACACACCGCCCCTCGAACCTCGCCCAGAATGCTCCAAAATGTGGTATAATCAAACCACCCTAGAAAGAGGAGGTGCGTTGATTGCCCAAGAATAAAAGCCACTATAATTCCGGTGAGAAGGCTCCTGTGGGTTGCTACTGTTGTGAGTGCTGCCCTGGGGAAGACCCGGAATGTTATTACATCCGCAAAGATGGGGATAAACTTCCTACGTGCCCCAGTTGCGGCGGTTCTATCTGGATGAAAGTTTAGTGGCAACCTTGTGGTGTGGTCGGTGGCAGCCGTTCACACCACCTTTTTATTTTGTTCGGCGCGCTTCCCCCAAGCGACCTGTTCCTCCTGCACCCCGTACAGCTCGCACAACCGGCCCTTATTCCGCCGGGAGGGTTCGGTCTTGTATTTTTCCCAACGGGTCAATGTACTGCGTGCGATACCTAGCGCGGCTTGCACAGCTTCTTGTGTCAGCCCGGCGTTGACCCGGGCTGCTCGGAGCGTAATCTGCATTACCCTTCACCTCCTATCTTGTCGCACCTAGCTCCGGCATGATAGAATAATCAAATTCAGAAAGGAGCTGAATTTCCGTGCCCAATGAGAATCTAAGTTGGACTTTCATACCGTCACCCGTAAGCGATGCTACCCGTCTTCCCCTGCCTGGCTCACCAGCAACCCCGCCAGAGATTGACCACGCTCCCTTGAGTTCTGCTACCCCGGAAGAGTATTTCAGGAGGCTAAATGAGACTTTAGATACTCGAATTGCGGAATCTCTTGAATCTCAAGCTCAGGCTCAGTCCAATATCGAGACGCACCTCAAAGAAGAAGCAGTCACTCGTTCAAAGGACGACAGGAAATACTTCTGGCTTGGCGTCCTGACCAGCTTCGTGATCTCTATGCTAGTAGAGCATGGATCAGCGCTGATACGACTTTTGCAAGGATTACTCCCAGGCTAGCCCCCAGCACATACATTCCTGCTTTGCGCATCTTCTCACCCCCTTGCCTATTGATGTGAGTGTTCTACTTTAAGTAGAGTTCTGGCTAAAAAAAGATTTTCAAGCGGAATGCCAGTGATCTCACTGATTTGCTTAGCCTCAGCGATAGTTGCTCTGTCTGGGTGTTTTTCAATATTTAGGTACTTATTTCGGCAGATACCAAGCATTTTCGCCATTTCCGCCTGAGTTTTGTCGCTGTGCAGTCTGGCTTGCTTGACCGTGAATTGCATTGTCTCACCTCCTTGTGTCACCATAATACTCCACCAAAAGTAGATTGTCAAGAACTTTTAGTAGATTTTTTGTGAGGGTTGTTGACTTCTTTCTACTTTCAGTTTATACTAAGCCCAAGGAGGCGATCGACGTGCCAATAAGAGAGAATATTAAAATCCTACGTAAGCGATACGGACTTACACAACAGGAGCTGGGCGAAATTGCAGGGGTGTCAGGGAAAGCCGTGTCCACCTGGGAGCTTGGTGTTAAGGAGCCTAGAATGGGCGCTATTCAGCGAATTGCTGACCATTTTGGCATATCTAAGAGCAGTATCATTGAAGATGGCGGGATGGAGTTCCCCACGTACACCCAAACCAGAGGCAAGCCCACCCCTCTCAAGTGTTGGCAGCCACAAAGCCAAGCTACCTACGACATCACGCCTCCTGAGTACGAGATGGTGTGCGCCTACCGGGTCGCCGATGACGACACCAAGAGCATCGTAGACACAGCTCTTAGACGATATAAAAAGTCCCCAGCATCCGAAGACGCTGGGGACGATGCATCCACCTACCAAGCCGCCGCTCGGGGCGGTGACCGCGTGGATGTAAACCGCGTATCGTTGGAAGAAGAACTGGCGGCGTTACCTCCTAAGCGCAAGAGAGATATATGAGCGGAACTGCTCAACTACCTGCCGCTCCAATGGGCTGGTGTAGTAGCGGTTGCGGCATTCCAACTCCTGCATCCTCCTGGCGCGGAACCCGGCAGCCTGGCGGGACAGCCCACACACCTGTTGGATGGCCTCCGGAGTGGTAGCTCCCAGCTCATGCAGGACGCAGGCGGGTGCAAGCAGACGGGCGGCAAACTGATTCGCCTGCGTCTCCTCTTGGCTATCCTTTGGGTTGGGCTCCCGGTTGATCGTGGTCACTCTCCCCCGGCCAACGTGCACCAACGCCAGGTGGCCGATCTCATGGGCAACGGTAAACCGCTGTCGTCCGACCGGCAGGGCGCCGTTGCAGAAGATGTAGGTAAAGTGGTCTGTCACGGCGCAAAAACCGTCCGTCCTCTCGGTTAGACTCGACAGCCTCAGCAGGTCAATGGCAGCCTTCCCCTCCTGGTAGTCTGCCAGCACCCAGCCATAGTGCTCACACAACGCAGCGGTGCTGACAGGTAGCTTATCAACCCTGCAGTCAATCAGGATTTTCCAGGCTTTGTCTCTGGCGGTCTTGTAGTTGCTATATAACATATAAAGTCACCTCAAGCGGCGATTTTACATGATTTCCTCGCACTTTTCATTGTAAAATGTTTTCCTTGAGAAGCAACACTTTCCACTTTGGAAAATGTTCAGTAGTCGCCCTCGTGTGAGGGTGTGGGTTGAAATATCGTAAAATGTTTTCCTCTGTAGGAAAAGTGTAGGGCAATAAAAAATAGAAAGGAGACTGATAAAATGGCGCAAAAAGCGCGTATGAGGGCCGCAAAAGGCGGTGGTAGCATCCGCAAGCGACCGGACGGCACATGGGAGGCGCGGTTCACCTACATAGACGCAATGGGCGTCACGCGCCGCAAAAGCGTGTATGCGAAGACCCAGCGGGCGTGTAGGCAGAGTCTTACGGCAGCGCTGAACAGCGTTGACACCAACAGTTACCAGGAACCGCAGCGGATGACGGTAGGGGATTGGCTCGACCTATGGGTAGGCACCTACTGCATCGACTTGAAGCCGAGAACAATTTCATCCTACCAAGGCACGATCAACTCCAGGATCAAGCCCTATATCGGGGCTGTACCTCTCCAACAGCTCTCGAACATAAACGTGCAGAGCTATATCAATACCTTAAAGAAGAAGACGGGAAGGGGCGGGAAGCCCCTGTCCCCTAAGACGGTTTGCAATGCTCACGGCGTCCTGCACAAGGCGCTGAAGCAAGCCGTGGTCGCTAAGATCATCCCGTCCAATCCAGCCGATGGTGTCAAGCTCCCGAAAAAGCAAAAGCCCCGCATTACTCCGCTGTTGGACGATGCCGTAGCGGAGTTTGTCGGGGCGATACGAGGAGACCGGTACGAACTGGTTTTCTTGCTGGCGCTCTTTTCTGGCCTGCGCCAGTCTGAGATCATGGGGCTTCAATGGGGCGATATAGATTTACTCGCTGGTGAGATCACTGTTCAGCGCCAATTGCAGCGCAACTATGGCAGGTCAGCGGATGACCCGTATTACATCATTGTTCAATCCCCTAAGAACGGGAAAAGCCGAAACGTAGTAATCCCGCCGTCCATGACGAACCTGCTACGTAAGTGGCAAGCAGAACAGGCGGCATTCCAACTTGCGGCTGGCCCTCTTTGGGACAACCCACATGGCTTCGTGTTCACCGATGAGTTCGGTCACCACATTGCGCAGTCCACTGTCCGGAAACACTTCAAAACCGCTGTAGAGAGCATCGGACGACCAGAGGTGCGCTTCCATGATTTACGCCACAGTTACGCCACAGCGGCTCTGCAAAGCGGCGATAGTATCAAGGCGGTGCAAGAGCAGCTAGGGCACTATTCCAGCGCTTTCACCATGGACACCTACGCAGATGTGTCCCAAAAGATGCGCCATGAATCGCAGTCCAGGATGGAGCGATTCTTCAAAGAGGTAAGCGGCAAATAAATTCTATAAGGGGTAAAATAAGGGGTAGTAAAAAACGCGATTCCTAAAATCGCAACTTTTTTACGCCAAAAACGCCAAATTATAAGAAAAAACATCGCCAATCCATAACAAATTAGCGATGTTTATTGGTGGAGGCGACGGGAGTTGAACCCGTGTCCGAAAATGTATCCGTGGAGACTTCTCCGAGCGCAGTCGCTTCTTTCCATTCCCTTTCCTGCGCGTGAAACGACACACTCACAGGATCAGTAGCTTCATGAGATCATGGCGCCGGCAAAGCTTATGGCGCTCACGTTTACCACTAAAGGCATCACCCCGCCCGGTCCGTGGTCCTCCCGGGGTCGGCGTCCGCGCGCGAATGGGCGGAAGTCAACTGCTTAATTAAGCAGCGACAGCAACGTAATTATCGTTGTTCTTTAATTTATAAGTGCCCATTGGTAAGCGGCTAGGCTCCGCTGCTCGCTATCTCCAGTTCAGCATCCCCGTCGAAACCGGTACGCCCCCAGGAGGTCTGCCCCAGAGCGTTTGGGGCAGACTGCTTTTGAGATACAGGTAAAAACAAAATGAGAAACGGAATCGCTTCCGATCACAAACTTACATTTTGGCAGGTTCCGGATAATCCACACCGAAGGTGTCCACGGTGACCTTTGCCATCCGCTGGTCATCATAGGGCTTGTCGTTACGGTCCCGTCTTGCATTGACGATCTCGTCTACCACGTCCATGCCTTCGGTGACCTTACCGAAACCGGCATAGGAGCCGTCCAGGTAGGAGGCGGGGGCGACCATAACGAAGAACTGGCTGCCGGCGCTGTTGGGCATATTAGTGCGGGCCATGGACAGGACGCCCCGCTCGTGCTGCAGGTCGTTCTTGAAGCCGTTCATGGCGAACTCACCGCCGATGCAGTAGCCGGGGCCGCCGATGCCGATGCCCTGGGGGTCGCCGCCCTGGATCATGAAGCCAGGGATGACACGATGGAAGATGATGCCATCATAGAAGCCCTTATTCACCAGGGAGATAAAATTGTTGACGGTATTGGGGGCGATCTCGGGATACAGCTCCGCCTTAAATACCTTACCGTTTTCCATTTCAAAGGTCACCATAGGATTCTGTGCCATTTGGAAGTTCCTCCTTTATATTTTCCACGCAAACTGCGCATAATGGCAGTATCAGCCTCTGCCATAAGATTTCATCGTCCGATCCATCTCCCGCTTGGCGCTCCGCTCGGCCGCGGCTTCCCGCTTGTCGTAGAGCTTCTTGCCCTTGGCCAGGCCGATCTCCACTTTGACCTTGGAGTTCTTGAAGTAGAGGGAGAGGGGGATGAGGGCGTAGCCGTCCTGCTTGATGCGGCCGTACAGGCGCAGGATCTCCCGTTTGTGCATCAGCAGCCGCCGGTCGCGCCGGGGCTCCCGGTTGAACACGTTGCCCTTTTCGTAGGGGGAGATGTGCATGGCGTACACGAACAGCTCGCCGTTCTTCACCTGGCAGAAGGAGTCCTTCAAGTTGACCTTGCCCGCCCGAATGGACTTCACCTCGGTGCCGCACAGCTCAATGCCAGCCTCAAACCGTTCTTCGATGAAGTAGTTATGAAAGGCGGAACGATTCTTCGCGATGATCTTGATCCCCTTTTGTATCGGCATCCTTCCGCCTCCTCTCGTCTGTAGTAACACCTAATTATAGATAAGTATACCACATCTGTCAAGGGTGTAAACACCCCCAAAGCTCCTTCACCCCCGTTTCCGACAAAATCAGCGCCCCTTCCCGCTCCGCCTGGTACTGGTCACAGCGGGAGACCACCTGGCCGAACTCACTCAGCACGGCGGCAGCGCCAGGGTCGGAGACGGTCAAGATGTACGCCCCCTCCCAGAAGCCCAACTGCCCCTCTGCCGGCTCCGGCAGAGCGGCCAGCGCGTCCAAGAGGGTGTCCAGGCCGGCAAACGAGAGGGTATGCCCCGCCTGTTCCCTCAGGTGCAGCAGCATCATGGCGCTGCCGCTGTCGGCATAGGCTTCGATCTCCCGCATATCCTGCCAGGGTATCCCGCCCTTCCGGCATGCCTCCCGGGTCAGGCGCAGCACGTCTCCCAGCTCCAATGTCTGGGCATCCATATTTCGCCGATCCAATTCCGCTGCGTTAGCAAATACTAACACCGCGTTGGCTCCGATCATCTGAATCTCCAATTTTTGTATCCTCCTATGGTGTGAACTGCACATGCTTGTTATACATTATATACAGTTCTCGCCGGTCTGGACAGCAGTAATTTTTGTCGCTTTTACGATTCTTTTCCTTTGAGCGAAAATGACTCATTTTTCTGGATTCCTTTCAATTTTTTGCTTTAATTTTATGTCGCTCTGTGCTATACTTATGCGCAGTAGAATGCGCTTTTTTCCCGGAGCAGATACACCGATGCTCCCCCGCCGCTTCTACCACGTTCATTCCTGTTCACCCCTGTGAACGCATCTCATCAATTCAACGTTCACTCGTTACCAAAGAAGGTGTCATCTTGCAAAAGTATGTAATTCACGGCGGACATCCCCTGTTCGGCGAAATTGAGATCAGCGGCGCAAAGAACGCTGCTGTGGCCATCATCCCCGCCGCCCTCCTGGTGGATGGCTGCTGCCGTATTGAAAATATTCCTCAGATCAGCGACGTCACCGTAGTCATGGAGATCCTCCAGGAGCTGGGTGCCGATGTCCGTACCATCAATAAGAACACATTTGAAATTGACTGCCGTCACATTCGCAGCTGCCGCGTCCCCGACGAACTGGCACGGAGAATGCGCGCCTCCTATTACCTCATCGGCGCTCTGCTGGGTCGATTTGGCGAGGCGCAGGTCTCCATGCCCGGTGGCTGTGACCTGGGTGTGCGTCCCATCGACCTGCACCTGAAGAGCTTCAAAGCGCTGGGCGCTGACATCGACCTTCAGGGCGGGTTTGTTTATGCCCAGGCGCCTCAGAAACGGCTCACCGGGGCCACCATCTATATGGATCAGGTCTCCGTGGGCGCCACCATCAACGCCATCCTGGCCAGCGTCCTGGCCAACGGCCTGACCGTCATCGAGAACGCCGCTAAGGAACCTCATATCGTGGACGTGGCCAACTTCCTCAACTCTATGGGCGCCAACATCATGGGCGCCGGCACCGACGTCATCAAGATTCACGGCGTGGAATCCCTCCACGGCGGCACCTATTCCATCATCCCCGACCAGATCGAGGCAGGCACCTATATGGCCGCAGTCGCCGCCACCGGCGGCAGCGTCCTCATCCGCAACATCATCCCCAAGCACATGGACTGCATCACCGCCAAGCTGGTGGAGATGGGCATTGCGATCGAGGAGCAGGGCGACTCCATCCGGGTCACCCGCAACCAGGACATCCAGCGCTCCAACATCAAGACCATGCCCTATCCCGGCTTCCCCACCGATATGCAGCCTCAGATGGCGGCTGTGCTCTGTCTCGCCAACGGCGGCACCAGCATCATCAACGAGGGCATCTGGGAAAACCGGTTCCGTTATGTGGACGAGTTCAAGCGCATGGGCGCGGCCATCCAGGTGGATGGCAAGATCGCCGTCATCGAAGGGGTCGGTCACCTGACCGGCGCACCCCTCCGTGCCTGTGACCTCCGGGCTGGCGCTGCCATGGTCATCGCCGGTCTCGCCGCCTCCGGCACCACCGAGATCTCCTGTATCCACTTCATCGAACGGGGCTACGAGAACCTGGTGGGCAAGCTGAGAGGGGTCGGCGCTGACATTGAGATCGTCAACCAGGCCGACGGCGAAGCCGCCCAAGACGTGGGCTGAGCGCCTGCGTAAAACCGATATTACGTGAACCGAGGCGGCAGCAGTTTGCTGCCGCCTTCTCGCTGGATTCCGCATAAGAAGGAGGCCACCCTTGCATTTGCGTGCTTTCGCCAGCAGTTCTCGTGGGAACTGCTCGCTGCTCTACGACCAAGACACCGCCCTGTTGGTGGACGCCGGCATCTCCTGCCGAAAGATCAAACAGCGTCTCCAAGCCGCGGAACTGACGCCCGATGACCTGTCCGGCATCTTGATCACCCACGAACACACTGACCACATCGCAGGACTGGCTGTCCTGCTGAAAAACTACCCTATTCCCCTTTACGCCACCCCAGGCACTGCCCTGGTGCTGTCTCGAAAGCTGCCCCACGCCCGAGAGCTGATTCACCCCCTGCCGGCCGGCAGTCAGTTCCAAGTTGGGAGTCTGACCGTTCAATCCTTCTCCACCTCCCACGATGCCGCCGACAGCGTGGGCTATCGACTGACCAGCGGCGGCCACTCCGCCGTCATCGCCACCGACCTGGGGCGGGTGACCAGCCTGGTGATGGACGCCGCCTTTGGAGCGGATTTGGCCCTCATCGAGGCCAATCACGATGTGGACTGGCTCCGGGATGGCCCCTATCCCTACGCCCTGCAAAACCGCATTTTGGGCGACCGTGGGCACCTGTCCAACGAGGCCAGCGCGGAATTTGCCGTCTCCCTGGCCGCCGCAGGAACCCACACCCTACTGCTCGCCCACCTCAGCCCGGAGAACAACACGCCGGAGCGGGCGCGGACAGTGGTGCAGGGGGCGTTAGAACGGGCGCATCTGCGACCGGAGGTGGATGTGCTGCCCCGGGACGAGTGTTCCCTATGCTATGAAGTGTAAGGGAGGAAGCTGAAAGTATGCTGAATATCGCCGTCCTCTGTGTGGGAAAATTGAAAGAATCCTTTTACATAGCCGCCGTGCGGGAGTATGAAAAGCGCCTGAAGGGCTATTGCAAGCTGACCCTGCTGGAGCTGCCGGAGGAAAAGCTGCCCAACGCCCCCTCTCAGGCGCAGATCGATGCCGCTTTGGAGAAGGAAGCGCAGGCCATCTTTGCAAAGCTCCCCAAGCGTGCCACGTTGGTAGCCTTGTGCATCGAAGGGAAGGAACTGTCCAGCGAACAGCTGGCGCAGAAGTTCCAGCAGTGGGCTATCTCTGGCGTCTCCACCATCGCCCTGGTCATCGGCAGCTCCTACGGTCTGCACCCGTCGGTGAAGCAGCAGGCCGCCCTGCGTCTGTCCATGTCCCCCATGACCTTCCCCCATCACCTGGCGCGGGTGATGCTGCTGGAGCAGGTGTATCGGGCGTTTAAGATCAACGAAGGTTCCCTGTATCATAAATAGAGACCCATGACATCATCTGGAATTCGGAGGTATTGTTATGTCTTATCTGGAAACGTATCAGGAATGGCTCCACAGCCCCGCCCTCTCCCCTGCTGAAAAGGCCGAGCTGGAATCCATCGCCAACGACCCCAAGGAGATCGAGAGCCGCTTCTTTGACCAGCTCTCCTTCGGCACCGCCGGCCTGCGTGGCACCATGTGTACCGGCCTGCATCAAATGAACGTCCACGTCATCCGTCACACCACCCAGGCGTTCGCCGAAGTGGTCAAGGCAGAGGGGGTGGATGCCTGCGCAAAGGGCGTTGCCGTGTGCTTTGACTGCCGGAACCACTCTGCGGAGTTCGCCAAGGAAGCCGCCTGTGTCATGGCCGGCAATGGCATCCAGGTGCGGCTGTTCGAGGCCATGCGTCCCACGCCGGAGCTGTCCTTCGCCATCCGCAAGTACGGCTGTCAGGCGGGCATCAACGTGACCGCCTCCCACAACCCCAAGGAGTACAACGGCTACAAGGTGTACTGGGAGGACGGCGCTCAGCTGCCCCCCAAGCACGCCGACGCCATCGCCGCCAAGATGAAGGAGCTGGACGTGTTCGGCTGCGTCCAGCGGATGGACTATGACCAGGCGGTAGCCCAAGGTCGTATCCTGCTGATGGGCAAAGAGACAGACGAAGCGTTCCTGGGCGAGGTGCTGAACATGGTCAACGACCGTGCCTGCGTGGCTCAGGTGGCCGACCGGTTCTCCCTGGTCTACACCCCCTTCCACGGCACCGGCTACCAGCTCATCCCGGAAGCCCTGAAGCGGCTGGGTATGAAGCACGTGCTCTGCGTGCCGGAACAGATGGTCATCGACGGCAACTTCCCCACGGTGGTCTCCCCCAACCCGGAGAATCCGGAAGGGTTCGCCCTGGCGGTGGAGCTGGCCAAGAAGAACCGCTGTGACCTCATCGTGGGCAGCGACCCGGACGCCGACCGAGTGGGCGTGATGGTGCGCAACGCTACGGGTGAGTACGAAGTGCTCTCCGGCAACCAGACCGGTGTGCTGCTGCTGGACTACCTCATTGGCGCAAAGAAACGTGCTGGCACGCTGGGCGAAGACGCCTATGCTCTGACCACCATCGTCTCCACCCAGATGGTGGATAAGATCTGCGCCGTCAACCAAATCCACACCGCCCGCACCTTCACCGGCTTCAAGTTCCTGGCGGAGAAGAAGGATGCCCTGGAAGCGGCCGGCGAAGGCAAGGTATTCTTCGCCTTTGAGGAATCCTTCGGCTATATGCTGGGCGACTACGTCCGGGACAAGGACGCCGTGACCGCCATCGTGCTCATCGCCGAGATGGCCGCCTGGTACGCCAGCCAGGACAAGACCCTCTACGATGCCCTCCAGGAGTGCTATGCCAAGTACGGGCACTACGGTGAGTCCACCATCAACCTGGTCATGCCCGGCCTGGACGGGATGCGGGACATGGCTGCCATCATGGAGCAGCTGCACAAAGCGCCCCTGACCGAAGTGGCTGGCACTGCTGTGGTGGCTCAGAAGGACTACCAGGCTGGCACCGTCACCGACCCGGCCACTGGTGCGGTCACCCCCATGGAGTTGAAGGACTCCAACGTGGTGGCCTACGACCTGGCCGACGGCACCACCTTCATCATCCGCCCTTCCGGCACCGAACCGAAGATCAAGGTATACGTGCTGGCACACGGCGGGAGCCAGGCGGAATGTGACGAAAAGCTGGCCAAGTACACCGCCTTCGCCGACGTCATCAAGACCATGGCATAACCCAGAAACACAGCAAGCGGAGCGCCTTTGCGCTCCGCTTTTGGTAGAGGAATCGTAATGGAAGAGAACACAAAAAATCAAGATTTTCTGGGCACGGAACCGGTGGGCAAGCTGCTCTTCAAGCTGGCGCTGCCAGCCATCGCCGCCCAGCTCATCAACGTGCTGTACAACATTGTAGACCGGGTCTATCTGGGACACATGAAGGACGTAGGCGGCCTGGCGCTGACCGGTGTGGGGGTGTGCGCCCCCATTTTGATGATTATCTCCGCCTTTGCCGCCCTGGTGGCTATGGGTGGTGCGCCGCTGGCGTCCATCGAGCTGGGCAAGCAGAACCGGGAGGGCGCCGAGCGCATCATGGGCAGCTGTTTCGCCCTGCAAGTGGTGCTGTCCTTGGTGCTGACGGCGGTGTGCCTGATTTGGAACGAGCCGCTGCTGCTGCTGTTCGGGGCCAGTGAGAACACCATCCCCTACGCCACCCAGTACATCAACGTCTACGCCCTGGGCACCATCTTCGTCCAGCTCACCCTGGGCATGAACGCCTTCATCTCCGCCCAGGGCTTTGCCAAGACCAGTATGCTCACCACCCTCATCGGTGCGGTCTGCAACATCATCCTAGACCCCATCTTCATCTTCGCCTGTGACATGGGCGTCCGCGGGGCGGCGCTGGCTACGGTCCTCTCTCAGGCGGTCAGCTGCGTCTGGGTGCTGGTCTTCCTCCACTCGGAGAAATCCGGCCTGCGGCTGTCTGCCGGCACCATCCGGTTCCGGCGGGAGCTGCTGTCCTGTATGGCGCTGGGCGTCGCGCCCTTCATCATGCAGGCCAGCGAGAGCGTCATCTCCATCTGCTTCAACTCCTCCCTGCTGAAATACGGCGGGGACGTGGCGGTGGGCGCTATGACCATCCTGTCCACCGTCTTCCAGTTCGCCATGCTGCCCATCCAGGGGCTGTCCCAGGGCGCGCAGCCCATTTCGGGCTACAACTTCGGGGCACGGAACGGGGCGCGGGTGAAGAAGACCTTCCAGCTGCTCCTGCTCTGCGCCTGCGTCTATGCCACGGTGCTGTGGGGCACCATCGAGCTGTTCCCCCAGGTCTACGCCGCGATGTTCACCGGTGACGCCGACATTGTTCGCTACACCACGGTGGTCTTGCGCATCTACGCGGGTGCCATGTGCCTGATGGGGGTGCAGATCGCCTGCCAGATGACCTTCATCTCCATGGGCAACGCCAAGGCGTCGGTCTTTTTGGCGGTGTTCCGGAAGTTCATTCTGCTCATCCCCCTCATCTACCTCCTGCCCGCCCTCCTGCCGGACAAGGCCATTGCGGTCTACCTGGCGGAGCCCATCGCGGACACCATCGCCGTGCTCTGCACCGCCCTGCTCTTCCGCCACGAATTCAAAAAAGCCCTGCAAGCCATCAGCGAGCCGCTCCAAGAGGAGCACTCCTGACCCTGCAAGGCAACGGAATACCGAAAGGGAACAAGTTTTATGGATCTCTGTAATATCAATCAAATCAAAGGGCTGCTGCGCCGTCACGGCTTCCGTTTTTCCAAGTCCATGGGGCAGAATTTCCTCATCAACCCGGACATCCCCTACAACATCGCTGAAGCGTCCGGCGCGGACGAAACCTGCGGCGTCCTGGAGATTGGCCCCGGCATCGGCCCGCTCACCCAGCAGTTGGCACAGCGTGCCGGTCGTGTGGTGGCCGTCGAATTGGACACCGCTCTGCTGCCCATCCTGCAGGAGACCATGGCGGAGTACGACAACGTGACCATCCGGCACGGGGACATCTTGAAGCAGAATCTGCCGGAGCTGGTGGCGGAAGTGTTCGACGGCTTGACCCCTATGGTCTGCGCCAACCTGCCCTACAACATCACCACGCCGGTGCTGACAGCTTTGCTGGAATCCCAACAGTTTTCCGCCATCACAGTGATGATTCAACGGGAAGTGGCCAAGCGTATCTGCGCCCAGCCGGGGACGTCGGACTATGGGGCGTTCTCCCTTTACTGTCAGTATCACGCCCAGTGTGAGCTGCTGTTCGAGGTGCCGCCGGACTGCTTCATCCCAGCCCCCAAGGTCACCTCGGCGGTCATCCGGCTCACCCCCACCCAACAGCCGCCGGTGGCAGTCAGCGACGAAGGGTTCTTTTTCCGGGTGGTTCGTGCCGCCTTCTCCATGCGGCGCAAGACCTTGGCAAACAGTCTGGCCAACGGGTTCAGCGGTCAGCTGACCAAGGGGAAGATCACGGAGCTCATCCAGTCCTGCGGCTTCGCCCCCACCGTGCGGGGGGAACAGCTGGGGCTGGCGGAGTTCGCACAGCTGGCGGACGCCATTCAGGGGGCGCTGGGCTGACGCTCAGTCCTCCATCACGTGGTCAAAGGCAATTTCAAACAGCGTTTTAATGTGGTCGTCGGCCAGGGAGTAGTACACTACCTTCCCTGCCCGGCGATTTTTCACCATACGGGCGTGCTTCAAAATGCGCAGCTGGTGGGAGATGGCGGACTGGGACATATTGAGCAGGCAGCTCAGGTCGCAGACGCACAGCTCGGAGACGGTGAGGGCGCAGATGATGCGGGCGCGGGTGGAGTCGCCAAAGACCTTGAACAGCTCCGCCACCTCATAGATGGGGTCCTCGTCCTGCATATTCTCCCGCACCTTGGCCACCACGTCCTGGTGGATCACGTTGGCCTCGCACACCTCGGAGTGCATATACTCTTTTACATCTTTCATGGGGTGTCCTTTCTCTATCGCGTCCTTCCCTTGTGGACAACAGGGGGGAGGGCAAAAAAGCCCCGGCGGGGACGCCGCCTCGCCGGAGCTGGATGGATGGGGTGGGTTAGATCTTGTTGTTGGAGCCGAGCACGTGGACCAGCTTGTGCGCCACCATATCCTTGACCGCCTGGCGGGCAGGCTTCAGGTACTGACGGGGATCGAAGTGGTCGGGATGCTCTGCCATATACTGGCGGATGGTTGCGGTCATGGCCAGGCGGATGTCGGAGTCGATGTTGATCTTGCACACGGCCATGCTGGCTGCCTTGCGCAGCTGTTCTTCAGGCACGCCGATGGCGCCGGGCATATTGCCGCCGTACTTGTTGACGATGTTCACAAATTCCTGGGGCACGGAGGAAGAGCCGTGGAGGACGATGGGGAAGCCGGGCAGGCGCTGGGAGACTTCCTCCAGGATGTCGAAGCGCAGCTTGGGATCGGTGCCGGGCTTGAACTTGTAAGCACCGTGAGAGGTGCCGATGGCGATGGCCAGGGAGTCACAGCCAGTGCGTTCCACGAACTCCTGCACGTCCTCGGGACGGGTGTAGGAGGAATCCGCAGCGGAGACTTTTACATCGTCCTCGATGCCAGCCAGGGTGCCCAGCTCGGCCTCGACTACTACGCCGTGGTCATGGGCGTACTCGACGACCTTCTTGGACAGGGCGATGTTCTCCTCAAAGGACAGAGAGGAGCCGTCGATCATGACAGAGGTGAAACCGCCGTCGATGCAGGCCTTGCAGGTCTCGAAGTCGGGGCCGTGGTCCAGGTGCAGCGCGATGGGCAGGTCGGGATTTTCGATGATGGCCGCTTCCACCAGCTTCACCAGGTAGGTGTGGTTGGCGTAGGCGCGGGCGCCCTTGGACACCTGGAGGATGACAGGAGACTTCTGCTCGCTGCAGGCTTCGGTGATGCCCTGGACGATCTCCATGTTATTGACATTGAAAGCACCGATGGCGTAACCGCCGGCGTAGGCTTTCTTGAACATTTCCGTGGTAGTGACTAATGGCATATTTGTCAACTCCTTCTCAGATTTACACGTTCAGTTTAGCAGAGCTGATTGAAAATTGCAAGGTCGTGTGTTATAATTTACCTGACTTTTAGGGCAAGCTAACCCAACAACCTTTGTCCTTGGTGTTTTTTAGGAGGAACAACATGAGCGAATTAAAAGGTGCAATGATCATTGGCCAGTCCGGCGGCCCCACTGCCGTCATCAACGCCAGCGCATACGGCGCCATCCGTGCCGGTCTGGATGCGGACTGCATCACCAAAGTCTATGGCGCGTCCCATGGCATCGTGGGCGTCCTGAACGACGAGCTGTTCGTGATGGACGAGGAGGATCCGGCGGAGCTGGAGCTTCTCAAGTACACCCCGTCCTCTGCCCTGGGCAGCTGCCGGTACAAGATCGCCGACCCGGACGTGGATGACACCGATTACAAGCGCATCCTGGAGATTTTCAAGAAGTATGACGTCCGCTATTTCTTCTACAACGGCGGCAACGACTCCATGGACACCTGCAACAAGATTTCCAAGTATATGCAGAAGGTGGGCTATCCCTGCCGGATCATGGGCATCCCCAAGACCATCGACAACGACCTGTTCGGCACCGACCACTGCCCCGGGTTCCCCTCTGCTGCCAAATATATTGCCACTTCTATCTCCGAAGTATACCTGGACTCCCACGTGTACGACAAGGGACAGATCACCATCATCGAGATCATGGGCCGTCACGCCGGCTGGCTGGCCGGTGCTGCCGCTCTGGCGAAGCTCACCGGCTGCGGGCCTGACCTGATCTATCTGCCGGAAGTGGACTTCAACATGGAGGAATTCCTGGCCGATGTCAGCGACATCTACGCCAAGAACAAGAACTGCATCGTAGCTGTCTCCGAGGGCATCCACTACCCCGACGGCACCTTCGTTTCCGAAGCTAAGACCTCTGCCACCGACGGCTTTGGTCACGCTCAGCTGGGCGGTCTGGCTGCGCTGCTGGCCAACGTGGTCAAGGAAAAGACCGGCGCAAAGGTGCGCGGCATCGAGCTGTCCCTGCTCCAGCGCTGCGGTTCTCACGTGGCCTCCGGCACGGATATCGAAGAGTCCTACCGGGCGGGCAAGACCGCTGTGGAAGCGGCAGTCTCCGGCGTCACCGACAAGATGGTGGCCTTTTCGTGTACGCGCACCGAGGACGGCGGCTATCGCTGCGACACCAAGCTGCTGGACCTCAGCTCCGTAGCCAACTACGAAAAGAAGGTCCCGGTGGAGTGGATCAACGAGCGGGGCAACAACATCTCCGACGAGTTCATCCGCTACGCCCTGCCTCTCATCCAGGGTGAGACCGGCATGGTCAAGGAGAACGGCCTGCCGCGCTTTGCAAAACTGAAGAAAGTCCGGGCATAACCGGTTTCGTCCCCTGCCCTGGGACGCTGCGACATGAAGCAACCTCCAATCGCAGGAATCGCATCCACGATTGGAGGTTTTCTTCTGCCTATCGGGCGATAGGGCGTATCATTCGCCCCAGAACAGACGGAGGGCGTTCTTCCACTTGATTTTTTCCACGTCCTCTTCCGGCAGACCCAGGGATTCCAGCATCCCCACCGCTTCGCCCGGCGTCCACCAAGGGGAGTCTGTGCCGAACATGATCCTGTCTGCGCCGTGGTTTTCGATGATGCGCTTATACTGCTCCGGCGTGATGTCCTCACAGACGGAGGCAGTGTCCATCATCACCGGGGTGCCCACCAGATACCGCTCCGCCTCATCCCAGTAGCCGTAGCTGCCCATGTGAGCGCAGATGATGTTCTCGCCGGACACTTCCTGGAGCACGTGGTGCAGCCGTTCCGGGGTGCAGTGCTGGGGTGCCTCCTGGCCGAAGTCCACACCGGAGTGGAGGGTGACATACAGACCCAGCGCTTCCGCTTTTTTCAGCACGGCGATGGACTCCTTGCAGTCGATGTAGAAGTCCTGATAATCCGCGTGGAGCTTGATGCCCCGAATCCCATGTTCCGCCAGTTCCTCCAGCACCCGGTCATAATCGGGCTGCATGGGGTGGACGCTGCCAAAGGAGCGGACATCGTTGCTGTCGATGGATATGGCAAACTGGTTGATGGACTCGCTCTGCTTGACGGTGGTGGCGATGGGCAGAACAACGCATTTATCCACGCCGAACTCCTTCATAGACTGACGCAGGCCGTCCACCGTGCCAGCGGTGTGAGCGTAATAGGGCTTGTGCTGAACCCGCAGGAAGCCAGCCTCCAGAACCTTGATGGTCTTAGGCGCAATCTTGCTGGGGAAAATGTGAGTGTGAACGTCGATTAGCATGGGGACACTTCCTTTACAACAAAAAATTTTTCTGTTTGATTTCGATCCTGGTTCATTATACTGGATTTGCGGAGATTTGTCGATAGAACCGCTGGATTTCTGCACCCTTCCGATTTTGATACATAGAAATAACAGAATCCAAAGATAGATAGGAGGAGCATTGTGATCTATCAGAATATTTTAGAGTGCGTGGGGCACACCCCCATGGTACGCCTGTCC
>JABLTL010087867.1_pt1 | contig 35570 bp, 39 predicted proteins | sample 7160151 | NCBI WGS metagenome assembly JABLTL01 (sample SAMN14651223, study PRJNA627086) | human gut metagenome | isolation source: feces | host: Homo sapiens
ATTTAATTTAGATAAATCATCAGTATTATTTATTATTTTATTATTAAATAAATATTGTATAATTTTCAAACTACATTCTTTGTAAGAACAATTAAGATTATTAAAAGTACATTTTATATTTAGTAATTTCTTTTTTATTAATAATTTTGTTTTTTTATTATTTGTAATTTTATAAAGGTTGTAGTAGTAAATAATTAAAACGTTTTTATTTAATTTATAAAATTGTAAATCATGTTCTAATATATTAATTAAAAGTTCTCCATATTTTTCTTCTAAATTACAAGTTAATTCTTTTCCATATTTGGTAGTAGGAATAATACGATTCTCATTAGATAAACAAGCATAATCAAACAATTTGCAAAAACTAGCAAGATAGTAATATAGACTAATAACATTATTGTTATTGTTATTATTGCATTTATAGCTACATGGTTCTATCACATAATCAATTAATTCTTGATAATTAATACATATATATTTATCTACACAATTAAATTCAGGTTCTTTTTCTAAAGATAGGTAAACAAATATATAATTCGTATCATCATCTTCTAAATTAGAAAAATACTCAATATATCTTTTACATTGTTCGTCATGTTCTTCAGAAAGCATTTTGTTTTCTAATATAATATTATATTTTTTATTATTGATTTTAAATTCTATTAATAAATCTAATCTGTTTTTTCTATCTATTGCTACTTGTGTTTTAATGTTAATATTTTCTATTTTATATTTATACAAATCATCAATCTTTATTTGTACTTTAGAATTGTTTTTAATTATTAATAATTCTATTAATTTTTCTAATGGATAAGTATATAAACCATAAACATTATCTTGTATTAATAATGATTTTAATACATTAGTGTGTATGTCTTCTAGTCTAAAAAAGTCAAATTGATTAAAAACATTATAATTCATATAGTATTTTTCAAAACTTATCCATTCTTTACTATTTTTTAATTCTATTAATTTACAAAAGTTGTCTTGCATAGTAACCACCTCAAGTATATTATACTACACTTCGGGTATATTAACAATAACCTCCGGTGCAATCAGCAAATACTTTTAGTTGTTAAAATTATATTAGGTGATTCAAATGAGAATAAATGACAAGGAAAACTACAATTTAATTCGTGAATCTATTGATATGTCAAACCTTAAAAAGCTTATGGATAGCAAAGGTTATAGTGTTGTTAAAGTTGCAGTAAATACAAAAGTAAGCACATCATCAGTAAACTCATATATAAATGCACAAAAACTACCAAGTGTAACAGCATTAAAAAGTTTAGCAGATTATTTAGATACATCTTGTGATTATCTAATAGGTAGAACTGACAATCCATTAAGTATAGATAATTTAAGTAAATTTAGTGATCCAAAAATTAATACACTTTTAAATAATATATTATCATTACCAAAAGATAAGTTTGATTTAATTGTTGAATTAATAAACTCTTATACAAAGAGTTCAAACAAATAGGAAATAGTACTTATTATATTAATATAGATATAACTATAAATATAGTAATGTAATATTTCTTTTTTTGTTTTTGAAAAGTTTATTGTTAATTATATGTTACCAAAGTTAAATTTAATTACAAGATATAATTACAAACTTTTTCTTTTTTTAAAATTCAATACAAAACAAACTAAAGTTGTATTGTATTGTTTATTAAGTAAGAGAGAGTGTCACCCAATTTTGACAAGTTTGGTGACACTTTGTTTAGTTGTGAATATAAACTATCAATATTAATAGTTTTAAAAAGCTAAACAAATATTATTGCAAAAAAATAAACCACTATTAGTTTAGTGGCTTATGTATTATATAAATAGATTTAATAAATGTTAGTTTTCCTTCCTTACGGATTAGTGCTGTTTTAACATTCAGCACTATTTTAAAGTGGTTTTATTTATGTTAGTTTTTCTTCCTATCAGGATTGTATCGTTAATGCTTTCTGTATTAGGATTTATATAGTTTTAACTTTCTATATTATTTTAAAGTAATAGTACTTACTAATTAATAAACTAATATAATATTTATTATTAATTAATAAACTAATATAATATTTATTATTAATTAGTAAAATAATTCTCTTCCTCTTTAAAATGTCTTTCTTCTTTTAGAAATAAAGGTACTGAAATTGAAATTAATAGTTTTAATGTTATTAATAGTATGATTATTATTACGATTATGATTATTAGTATGAGTATTCCTAGTGTTATTATAATTAGTTTTCTTTTTCTTTCTTTTATGTTTTCTCTTTGTTTTTTTAGTTTTCTTTCCTCGGTCCTATATGTGTATCCACTGTTCATGAACGAATCTAATCCCAGCGTCCCCGACCTTCTAGTTGTATTTATCCAAATTATACCACCATTATGCCAAAAGTGTGAAACCTTTGAACTTAGTGCCATATAAACCATCACTTTACATAAGTTATTGCAAAATATACAAAGTGTGTGACCGTAGTATAGATACACGCCTCAACTACGTAATTTTAAATCTATTATATAATACATCACCATCCCTTTCACTTTAATTATATGCTTTTGAAAACATATTATTCCACAATTCGACAAATTTTTCAAAAAAATTTAATTTTTTTTAACTTTTACGTTTAATTTATCTATAAATGTAAGATTATATTCATCTTTTAGTATTTTTTCTACTAGAGTATTTACTAACTCAAGTTCATCTTCTTTTAATAGAAAAGAGTTTTCTGCTTCATTTACTATTTGAAAATATTTATAATCGTGATTATTATTAAATCTACCATATAAAGAGTTAATATTACTTGCAATTATATAAGCAAAAGATTTTATATAATTGTTTTTAGTATCGTTATAGTATTTGTCATAATCTTCTTTCTTCATTTAATCATTCCTTTCAAGTATTTAATAATTTTAGTTTAGACCATTTATCAATAAAATTCAATTGTTCGGTGGAAGGTGCTTGATTACACTTAATTCTACTTTGAATTACTTTTCCATTTCTAACTTCAATAGTTACTAAAGACTTATCTTTGTTTGCTAATTCTCTCATAAAATATATATCAGTTTCTCCAAGTGCATATCTTGATGTATAAGTCTTAACACAATTTTCCATTTGTTTAGATTCATTTATTAAACTATCGGTACTATCTGCTGGAAATACTATATATTTTTTATTTTGATAAATATTATTATTTAATAATTTTAATCGCTCTTTGATTAATTTATCATTTGCTTCATCAATAACATCTTCTAGTATTTTATTAACTTTATTATGTTCTTTTATTAAGTTAGTAGGATAAAGTATTTTGCTATCTTTCATATTATATTGTAGTTGTTTACAAACTCTTAAATAATCTAAATATTCGTGTTCATAATATTTATCTTTAGATAAAACAATATTATATGCTTTTTCTAAATCTACATAGTTAGATAATTCTTTTAAATTATGAAAGCCTACAAGTTTTCTAATAAGTTTAATATCTTGTTTTTTTATAAGTTTTAGTATTTCTAATTCTTCATAAGTGATATTGTATTTTTTCATAAAACTATAAAATGTTTTAGGTATTCCAAATATTTCTTCAAAATTTTTGCCTGTATAAAATTTATTTGCTTTATATGCTAAATTATATAATGTCATTTTTACTAACATTTCAAAACTACGATTTTTTGCTACATTAGTAAAGTAGTATATAAAATCTATATAATCACTTTTAGAAATAAACTTATCTAATTGTGAATATTTTAAGTCAGTATTTTTTATTAATGTTTTAATATTATAAGGACAAACCATACCAATAATATCTCGATAACTCCAACGCTTATTTCTTTTATTCCAATTAGTAAATGTTTGATAATGCGCTATATACATATAACCCATATGATTATGTACTTGATTAGTTACAAAATCTTCACAATCATTATTCTCAATAATACTTCTCATAAATTCAGTAATCGTATGAGTAACTTTATAATTGTTATAAGTAGAGTAAAGTTCAAAAGTTCTTAATACAAATACATCATCAACTTTATCAAGTAGTTGTAAATTATCTTTAAATGTATATTCTTGTAATCTATCACTTTTAACCAATAATTTTTGATGACAATTAGGACATTTACATTCTTCATTAATTTTTATTTTAGTAGTAAAAGTAAACTTACAATTAGTACAATAGCAACAGCCACCTTTGCTTCTTATAATTAAATTGTGAGTTTTTTCCTTTTTGTTTTTAAACTTAATAAAATAATCTGGAATAATAAATGTTTTGTCTGATTTATTCAATATAACTTGATATTTCTTTTTTATATAAGACATAACTTACACTCCCAAAGATAATTGTGTATTATTTGAATTATTTGTTTCTGCTTTAGGTGTTGGATTTACTTTATTATTAATTTTAGTTATACCAAGTTCTTCATTAGATTTAATATAATATTCAACTGCCCAGTCATAAACATTTTGGTCTTCAATTATTGCAACACTATTAACTGCTTGTTCTTTTGCTTTAGATTTTATATAATCCATCATTTCTTTTATGTTTTTCTCATCTTTTAAATATATATCACTCATTTCTGGTTGATTTAGTAAATACTTAATAATTTCAATTAATGCCTTATCGGTGTTTAAGTTTTCTTTGTATTGTAATTTTAATCTATCATAACCATTCATAATTACAAACTCCTTAAATTAGATAATCTATTATAAATATCTAAAATATAATTATTGTTTTTATCTTCTTTTAACCAAGTATTAATATTAATTTGTAACATTGGTATTTCAAAATTTCTTTCCATAAATGTCATAATATTAGCAAGTTCTAAATCAGTAGTGTATAAATCAATATTCGGTATATTATGGCTTAATTTATTTGTTAGAAAAAACAATTCATAATATTTAAAATCTTTCTTTGTAGTAAAAAGTGTTTTTAATAAACTTTGAGAAATACTATTTAATTCACTTTGCATTTTATCCCTTCCTTTTTTTAGTTAATGGTCTTGTTTTAATGTTGATTTCATCAATTCTGTAATGTGCTTGATATGATTTAATAGTTCTTTTAATCATTTCTTTGTCATTTTTAAACTTATCATTTAGATCAAAATATACTGTTGGTGCTAAATCTACTGATTTTAAAGACGCCACAAAATTATCATTTAATAATTCAGTAAATTTTTCTGGTATATACTTAATCCAAGTATCGCGACTTAAAACTTTTAGCATATCAACGACATCATTAGCAAACAAAACACAAGCACGGTCTCCAATATCGTACTTATTTTTATATTTCATTTCCTGAAAACCACCTCCTAAATTGTAATTACACCATATTCATTTATAATGGAAGACCTAATTGGAAAGTAATAACAATTTAACAAAAATTTCTATATAATATTCAGGTTAATAGAGCATAATAAAAGAACTAACTCGTTTGCTAGTTCTATAATTTATTTAATTCTATTCATATTATTTTCTTGTAAAATCCATATAGAATTAATATTTTTATAAGTTGGTGTTAAATATATTTTCTCATCAGTAAAATATCTATCTATAATTAGAAATTTAACTGAATACTTATTTGCAAGTCCATTTAAAGTTTTAATTATGTATTTTATTTTATCATCATCATTAACATTCTCTAGGGTAGGAATTAAAGATAGTGTATTAATATAAACATATTCAGGTTTAGTTTTTATAATAGTTTCTTCTAATTTTTCTATAACATAATTTTTATCAAATACTTTTGCAATACTTTCTTTATTCAAATATTTATATTGCTTATTTTCTAAAATATCATTTGTGGTTTCATAATCTATAAGTAATACTTTATGATTATCTAAACTTGCAAATTTTACTTGTTCCATTAAATAATCACTGGTATTAGATTTTGCTCCAATTAACATTATATTATCTTGTAATTTTATATATCCAAACTTACTCATTTTTTCACGCTCCTTAATCATTTAGTAAAAATCCATTATTTAAAAACTTTTTACTAGGAAATAATACATCTTTATTTTTTAAGTCTAAACCGTTATTTATGCAGTATTCTAAATAATTTTTATATTCGTAAATATCTTCAATATTAAGTTTTCTGTTTTGATAATAATTATAAAAATCATCAAAGTTCATATATTTTAAAACAATTTCAAACTCGCATACATTATTTGCAATAAAGTTTAATTTATTTATATCGGTGGTAGTATATAGTTGTAATGCTAATAATTGATTATATCTAATATTTATTTTTTTCATAAATGAATAATATTTTTCACTTATTCCAAAAGTGCTTTCAAAGTCGTTATTATATTTTATATTATTGCTATTCCACAATGCTAATTCATATAATTTTAAATTAATTAGGTAAGCAAACTCTTTATATTTAATTGGAAAGAGAGTTAAACTACATAAATTACATTCCTTAACAACACTACAATCTTTTAAAAACCATATATTACTTTTTTTGTAAATATTTGTATTTTTTAATAATTCTAAATTATCAGTGTATAAAAATTGATTTTTATTATAACTAAGTACAAATAGTTCATATATACTAAAATCTTCATCATCATAATTGTCTGCTTCAACTTTTGTTATTGCATCTTTTCCATCTTTGTAAGAATACGATTTACTAGTTTTGCAATCAACAATTTTATCAGATAAGATATAGTATTTTTCTTCAATAAATATTTCTGAATTATAAGACTTTAATAAGTATAAAAATATATCTGTATTTTGTACATCAAAAACATAATAATAAACTTCGGTATGATTATCAAATTGTTTAGATTTACCTTTAATAAATTCAATAATGTTATTAGGTATATCTCGGTTTGTTTTCCAATAATTTAATTTTTCTATATTTATCATAATTATTAATTATTCACTTTCTTAATGGCAAATACTCCAACAACTTCTGGATTTCTTGACTTTCTACAACGAATTAAACATACATCATTAACTTTTAAATTATCTAATAACTTTTGTAAATCCTTATCATCTTTAGTTATTATCAAAGCAACTAAACTACCTGTATCATCACTAATATCAAGTAGATTCATTACAAACTCATTATTTTTAATAATATTAACATTATCAATTTTACATTCTATTAAACCAACTGTTCCAAGTTCATTAATTTTGATAACATCTCCCTCTAGTAGAGAATAGTCATTAATTGTTTGTCTTAAATCTAATTTTTTCTTTTGATTTCCTTTACTTGTCATTTTAACTTTTTCCATAATAACCTCCAATTCTATATAATTTATTTTAACTTTAGATATACTTACAATATAAATACTATAATAGACAATTTGAGCAATATAAATATATTATTAATATGTTTGACAACTAAATAATAATTTAACCAGTGTGAACAAGTTAAAACAACTTTAAATTAATATTAGTTTTTAGTGGTAAACTTTTATTATTTTTAAATATTTCTATATCAACATTATTATCTTTATTTTCGTTATACAAATAAAATATATTTTCTAAATTATTCAAAGTAGATTCATCTAGGAATAAATCATTAATAGTTATCTCTTTATTTGTTCTTTGCAATAAACCAACTGCTATAATTGTAATATTATATTTTTTAGATAGTTCATATAATTTACTTAATATATAAGAATTAAACTCTTTTTTTCTAATTGTGTTAATTTCACATTGTATTAAATCTATATAATCAATTACAACTAGATCCAAACCTGTATTAGATTTCTTTAATTCAATACACTTATTAATAATATCTTCTATTGTTTTATTATAGTCATATTCATATACATATATATTTGTATTAGAATAATCCGTATTGAACAACTTATTCATTTTTTCAAAAACTTTATTTTGAGATAATTCAAAATTAAAATAAGCAATAGATTTGTTATTTGCATTACTATTAATTATATTTAATACGAATGTAGTTTTTCCCATACCTGATTTAGAGCATATTAGATTTAAACTATTTTGCTTTATTCCACCATTTAATAAACTATCTAACTCATTAAATCCTGTTTTTATAGCATTATTCACGTTTACACCTCTAGTAATAGTTTACAACACCTAGAGTATTTTTACAAGAGAATGACCAAAACTAACCAAAATTGTTTGAAATAATCCCACAAAATTCCCCACAAAAACCAAAATTATGAAACAAAAAAAGAGTTGCCAATATACTGACAACCCTTACAATTACTAACCAATTTTAAGTTTTATACAAGTTTGTTTTTGAATCTAACGCGTCGGCTTTTGAGTGCTGTGCGTCTACCTATTCCGCCACAAAAGCAAGTACATGCTAATTATAGCATATAATTTTATCTTTGTGTAAAAAAGAACGAATTGTTAATGATTTTTTCGTCCTAAAAATAAGGCACTTACATCACCTGATACTGTTTTTGCTTCTAAGTTATGTAAGGATTCTAAGAACTCAGGCTTTTTTTCCTCTAGTGTTTCTTTATAGATTTTGCCTAAGGCGCTTTTAAACTTAAGATTATAATTCAAAACTGATTCATCCATTTGCATACTGATATCACCAGTAGTATTCTCAATTTTTGTTTCTAAGCCATCAACATCACGCATGATTATTTCACCAGATTTGGTTTGAACAAAAATACTTTGATATAATAAATCATTAATAGTTAAATTAGCGTTTTCACTGATAAATTTGATTTTTGTGTATCTTGAATCTTTTGGTAAGATAATAGTTATTTGGCTATCTTTTTGATATTCTTTAATACTTACTAGTTTATTTATTAATATTTTTTTCTTTTGTTTTAGAAGTGTACTTTTTAAAAATTGATAATCAAAACTAGCTACTAGTTGTTCTTGGTTTAAATTTAAAGCAGTTATATTTTCAGTAGTATTTAGATTAGTACCGTACTTAATATCATTACTAAAAAGAATACGTGTATAATTTATATTTTCACCTTTTATAAAAACCTCTGTGTTATTAACTTCAATATTAATAATTGATTTTGTTGTTGGTATGATTAATTCTTTCATTGGTTTTTCTTTCCTTTCTTTTGTGCTTTACTAGTTTATAATATAGTGTTTTGGTTTGTCAATCATAATTTTTAGTGGGCTATTTTGGACATATTGATATTATTTTGAAATATGATATAATAAAGGGGTCGGATGGTGGATATTATGAGTTTACAAAAAACTTTGGAATATAATAAAATTGTGGAAGATATATTAACGCATGAAGAATTTTTAAAATTACAACATGAACTGCATCATGGAATAAGCAGGTTTGAACATAGTAAAAGGGTTTCTGTTGTAACATTTAATTTATGTAAAAAACTTCATTTAGATGCTGAACGTGTCACAAGAGCGGCTTTATTGCATGATTTTTATACTGATAGTGATACAACTCTTTATAATGCTAGAGAAACATTAAAAAAACATCCTGAAATAGCTTTAGAAAATGCTTGTAAGTATTTTGATATTGATGAAGTACAAAAAGATATTATTAGAAAACATATGTTTCCTGCTACTAAAGAATTACCAAGCTATAAAGAGAGTTTTTTAGTAAGTATGGTTGATAAAACTGTAGCGGCTCACGAAATGTATCGTTTTAAACTATCAATGTATCTTGGCATTTTCGTAGTTTTTGTTTGTAATATTCTTGCAATACAAAAGTAAATGGGTGCTTGTTATCACTCTTTTTTTTTGCTATAATTTAAATTGTAGAGTAGGTAAGGAGAATAGTTATGAATAAAAGAGGTCAGGCATTAGTAGAGTATGTTTTAATTATTGCTCTTATAAGTGTTATCACTGTTAGTGTTGTGTCGTATTTTGGGGGCTATTTAAAGGATTCAATAACTAAAACTAGTTGTAGTCTTGTTGATGACGTTTATGTAGAAGGCGATAAACCAGGGGATGCTACTTGTATGAGTAAAAAGGAATATGAAAAACTAAAGAAAAATTAAGAGGTGAACTATGAATAAAAGGGGTCAAGCATTGGTAGAATTTGTTATTATTTTACCTATCTTTATTTTTATGTTGCTTTCTATAATGGATATTGGGCGGATCATTTATTTTCAAAATGAGATGGTTAGTGAATTAAGTGATGTAGTTAGTTTATATCGTAATTCTTATTCTTACGATGATATAAAAGATGAACTACGTTTAGAAGATAAAGACGTTTCTTTAGAAATTAAAAATGATAATAATGAAACAATAACATTTTATTTAAAAAAAACAACGGATGTAGTAACACCTGGACTTGGTGTTATCTTAGGTAATCCCCATACAATTACTGTAGAAAGGACTATTGCTTATGAATAAGAGGGGGCAAACACTTATTATATTTGTAATGCTTATTCCTATTATTCTTACAATGGCGGCTTTAGTTATTGATGTTGGTCTTTTATACTATAAAAAAAATGAATATACGGGTATTGTTGAAGAAAGTATTAAAGAATATTTTAAAGATGAAGACCTAACAAGTGCTTTAGAAACACTTACTTTAAATGGCGTGTCTTTAGATGATGTATTAGTAAGTGCTACAGATGAAACAATTTCTGTTACTTTAGATACTAAAGTAGATTCTATATTTGGTAAGGTTATTAGAATTAATGATTATGAAATTAAAATAGCACGAGTAGGGACAAAAGATAAAGAACGTGTTATAATAAAGAAGAAAGAATAGGTGACTATTGTGAAAAAGAAAACTGGTAAAAGTGTTTCCTTATTTTCTGGTAAAGGAGGAGTTGGTAAGACTATTACGACACTTAATTTAGCGGGAATATATGAAACACTAGGTAAAAAAGTTTTAATTATGGATTTAGATTTATCAGGGGGAAATATTTCTTTATGTTTAAATACACCAACTAGTAAGACAATTTATAATTTTGTAGATGATTATAATAATAATAGATTTCATAACTTTTTAGATTATGTTACTAAGTATGATGATCATATTGATATTTTAGCGTGTCCAAAAGATCCAAGACAAGCATCTAAAATAGATTCTAAATATATAGAAATTGCAATTGATAAGGCAGAATATTTATATGACATTGTATTAATAGATACTAATCATATTTTAAATGAACTTAACTTAGTTATATTAGACGCGGTTACAGAGATACTATTTGTGATGAATAATGATCCAATGGATTTGAAAAATATTAAAAGTTTGTTATCTATATTTAGAGATTTAAATAAAGATAATTATAAGATTCTTCTTAATAATTCTAGAGATCCATTTAAAAAGTATTTTACAATGTTTGATATTAAAAATATTTTAAAAGAAAATGTTAATTATGAAATTAGTAGTGAATTTTATATTAAAAATATTGATACTTATATTATGAATGGTAGTATTATTACTCTTGATAAGAAGGCTAGTGGGACATTTAATAAAGACTATACTACTATGACACGTTTAGCAGTGGATTTAATGAGTGTGGAAAAGAGGGTTGCTCATGAAGAAAACTAGTTTAATAGAAGCTTTTAATATTGAAAGAAAGAAAACAAAAACATTAGAAGTTAATGATTATGATATATTTCCTGATAAAAAATTATTAGATGATTTAAGAACAACTATTGTAGAAAATTTAATTGATAAAGAAGTACCAGAAGATAAGTTGTTACAACAATTTATTAATGATGAAATTGATCATACGATTGAAGGGTATGATTTAACTAATTTAGAAAGAAGTCATTTATATAACTTAATAGATAATGAAATTAATGGATATGGACCTTTAACTGAACTTTTAGAAGATAAAAATATTACGGAGATTATGGTTAATAGTCCTAAAGAAATATATATTGAAATAGATGGACAATTAATTAAAGATGAAAGTGTTTCTTTTATTAATGATGAACATATTGTAAGAACAATTGAAAGGTTAATTGGACCGATGGGCAGAACTATTGATGCGACAAACCCAATGGTTGATTCAAGACTAAAAGATGGGTCACGTATTAATGCTATAATACCACCGCTTTCTACTAAAGGACCAGTTATTACAATTCGTAAGTTTAAGCCTTCAATGGCTACACCAGATGATATGATAAGAATTGGATCTATGACTCCTTATATGGCGACATTTTTAGAGGCAGCTGTACGAGGTAAGTGTAATATTATTGTTTGTGGTGGAACTGGTTCTGGTAAAACAACTCTTTTAAATGTTTTGAGTGGCTTTATTCCAGATAATGAACGTATTATTACAATAGAAGATGCGGCTGAACTTAAAATGGAAAAAGAACATGTAATTTCCCTTGAAACTAGAGTAACTAATTATGATAATGAAGGAGAAGTAACAATTAGGGATTTAGTTATTAATGCCCTACGGATGCGGCCTGATCGTATAATAGTAGGTGAGGTACGTGGAAAAGAAGCATTTGATATGTTACAAGCGATGAACACAGGTCATGAAGGGTCTTTAACAACACTACACGCAAATGGGGCACGTGACGCGTTAAACAGACTAGAAACTATGGTCTTGATGAGTGGACTTGATATTCCTATTAAAGCAATTAGAGAGTATATTGTTAGTGCGATTGACTTAGTTATAAATATTGAGAGAATGAGTGATGGTAAAAGAAAAATTACTAGTATTAGTGAATTAGAGAGTTTTAATGGAGATGAAATAAGTTTAAAAGAAATATTTGCTTTTCATCAACATGGTTTAACTAGTAATGGTGAAGTAGATGGAGAATATACCTTATATAATGATACGGTTCCGAAAGTTTATAAGAAAATTAGTACTAAAGGTATTTCAGAAATTGACTTTATGTTTCCAGTAAAAAAATAAAAAGGAGGGGATTGGTTTTGAGTAGTTCTAGCCAAATATTAATTACCCAAGGGTTAGTTATAATTATACTACTTATTTTAATTGTTTATTTGATTAGACAAAAACGAATTATTTCTTTAGAAAAAAGATTTGAAAAGTTTGCTTTAATAAGTGTTCATGAATATGAAAAGTCTTTTTTTGATATCCTTTATGATACGTTTTGGAAATTAATACATCGTTTAAGTAAACGGTTAAAGAAAAGTGTATTCTTAACTAATTATAGTAAACGTTATGATAAACATATTCGTTATGAAAATAGATTTAATTTTACGGGTATGGATTATGTATCTATTAAATTATTAGTAGGTATTTTACTAATTCTTTTAAATATTGTAACTAGTATGTTTCAACTTGTAAGTGTAAGTGTTATGAGTTTACTATTATCATTTATAATAGGTTTCTTTTTACCAGATATATTCTTAGAAATTGAATATGAAAGAAAAAGAAAAAGAGTTGAAGAAGACTTATTAAAAGCTATTATTATTATGAATAATAGTTTTAAATCAGGTAGAAATATTATGCAAGCTGTAGAAATAGTAAAAGAAGAGTTAGAAGGACCTATTAGTGATGAATTTAAAAAGATATATTTAGATATGACATATGGACTTAGTATCGAAGTTGTATTTGATAGATTTTATAACCGTGTTAAATTAGATGATGCAAAATATATTACTAGTTCACTTTCTCTTTTAAATAAAACTGGGGGTAATATTGTAAGAGTATTTGGGACAATCGAAAAAAATTTCTTTAATAAGAAAAAATTAAAACAAGAAATGCAAAGTCTTACTAGTGCTAGTATTTTTGTTTTTAGAATTTTATGTATTTTACCATTTTTATTTATTTTAGTAATATATTTACTTAATCCAGCTTATTTTACACCTATGTTTATAACTGTTATGGGAAGAATATTACTATTATTTATAACTCTATTTTATATTCTTTATATTTTAGTAATCAAGAAAGTTCTTGAGGTGAAGATGTAATGAAAGAAAGAAGTTTAGTAAGAAGAATTTATTCAGTAAGAACAATAGATAAAATTGAAAAGAAAATTAAGTTACTTGGAATAAACTGTAAGTATGATGCAACAGATTTACTTAATTTAAGACTTTTATGTGGAATAGCTATATTTACTTTATTAATTGTTTTTAATAAGAATGGTTATATTTTAGCCCCAGTAACACTAGTATTATTTCATGTATTAAGTGAATATTTCGTTCTTGATTTACCTATTAAGAAGAGAAGTAAGAAACTAGAAGAAGAAGCTATATTTTTCTTTGAGGTTTTAAGTCTTACGATGGAAAGTGGTCGTAACTTAGTTAATGCTTTAACTCTTACTAGTAAAAATATTGATTCTGAGTTATCAAGTGAATTTAAAAAAAGTTTAAGTGAAATGAAAGTAGGTAAAAGTTTTCCGGAAAGCTTAATGGGTATGAAAGAAAGAATACCAAGTGATACGATCAACAATGCTGTTTTAAATATTATTCAGTCAAGTATATTTGGTAATAATATCGAAGAATCTTTAAATAATCAGTTAGATTTTTTAAGAGATAAGCATTTAATGGAGGTTAAAAGTGAGATTGGTAAGTTACCTACTAAGATAAGTATAATTTCAGTTGTGTTTTTTATACCGATTATTTTAATGGTTATACTTGCTCCTGTATTAGTCGATTTAATTATGAAATAAACATCTTTAAGTAGATGTTTTTTGTATTTTATAACTATTGTTAAAGATAGAAAAATATGCTATTATTTATTTATAAGATAATAGAAGGGAATGAATATTATGAAGTTATTTAAGAGTGTAGCTCACTCGGAGGGTGGGTTATAATAATAAGTCAAAATCAAAAAAATATAAAGAAAATAATATTAAGATTATAGTTGGTATTTTTCTTGTATTAATTGTTTTTGCTTTATCAGGATTTTATTTATATAAGACATACGCAGTTTTTACAAGTGATAAACAGTTTAATATAATTAATGGTGAAGTGAGTGATCCAGGTGACATATATTTTGCCTATTATGTTGATGATACAATTACAAGAGAAATGCCTAAAAAAGGTACTGGGTATACATTAGATATTACAAAGAGTAATTGTACAAATGGTGTGGTTCCAACATGGAATGATGGTGGCTGGAAATAAAAGTGATAGAATTAAACTAATAAATTATGAATTAATAGGTAAGTATTCATTGGATAGTATTAATTTAAGTGTGAATTCTGGAAAAGGTGTAAATGAGTGGAGTCAGGCTGACTTAATGAAACTATTAAATCCTGGTTATGAAAGTGAAACAATTGGGGGTTTATTATACTGAAATAGTGGGTCAGGAACATGTTATTGAGTATAACAATACAACGGCTTCATGTAGTTTTACTAGTACAGGCATAAAAGACAAATTAAAAAATTTAATGGATAATGTTAGTTGGGGACTTGGTACTATTGATGGGACGACTTCTTTTTTTCATAATGTTTCTATTGTTAAGGCATATGAATTTGAGCGAAGTACTAATACTGGTAAAATTTGTGACGGAAAGTATCAAGGTGGAATATATTGTACTGACACATTAGAAAGAACTACTACATTGATAGGCAAAGTAGGACTTATGTATCCAAGTGATTATGGATATGCAATAAGTAACGAAAATGCAATAGACAGATCAAAGTGTTTAAATGTTGCAATGCGTTCTTGGGAAAGCAATTGGCTAACAAATGATGATGAATTTACTTTAACGCCCTCTTCTAGAACTGAGTTTGATTATGATATTTTTTGTATTCATGATAAAGTTGTTGATAGTTATAGTGCAAAGGTATCTCTTAATGTTAGACCAGTAGTTTATTTAAAATCTTCTGTTAAGATAACTTCAGGAGATGGTAGTTCTAGTAATCCATGCATCCTTGGTCTTTAATAAATATTTAGTTTTACTAATTATAGTAAAACTTCTAATAAAGCTTAATAAATATCTATTAGGTTTTATTAAAATTAGAAAGGTTTTTAAATATGAATAAAAAAGGTTTTGTTTTTGTTGAAACTATTATTGTTACGGCCATTATATTGGCCTCGTTAATGCTTGTATATTCTTTGTTTGTGGCTTCTAATAATAATGAAAAGAAAAGACTTAGGTATGATGACCCAGCTAAATTATATGAAACTTTTTATGTTAAAAATTATTTAGAAAGTTTTTATTTAGATACTTTAAAAAAGAAAATAGATAATAAAAGTGTATTTTATCAAAATATATATGGACAAAGTGATTTGTTTGGGGGTTATTATGATAATGAGAAAAAGTTTTTTGAAGAAATGAAGAGTAATTTAAATATTGAAAATATTCTTTTAACACCTTATGATGTTTCTAATTTGACTGATTGTAAATCAAAAATATTATGTAGTAATTTAAATTTATTAGAATATTTAAAAACATTAGATAATGATAAAAATACGGGGTATAGATTGATTATTGAATTTAGAGAGGCAAGAAGTGGTGGTAAATGTGAAGGTACACATGATTGCTATAATTATTTTTCTAATGTAAGGATTGAGGCTTAATATGGATAAAAAAGGTTTTACTTTAATGGAAATAATTGTTAGTGTGGCTTTGCTGTCAATTGTTATGCTTTTATTATTCCAATTAATGATAGATTTAGAATATGAAGATAGTCATTCTTCTTTTGCTAAAGATAACCAGATTAAAAGAGCAACTATTATAAAAAGAGTAGAAAAAGACTTGATGGATAAAGGTCTTAGTTTAGTAAGTTTAAATAAAGCTAGTGATTATGTAACATTAACTTTTAATTATAGTAATAATACTGATAGTAGTGTTGTTGTTTATGAAAATAAAATAAGTTATGGTGGGGAAACTTGGCTACTAGAGAGTGATGGGGCCAAATATGACTTTAACAACATTAAAATTATAACAAATCCTAATGATAATAATAAATTATGTTCTTTTGTTTTGAATGTTGATAGTGATGGAGATGGGGTATGTAATTTTAATTGTGGGACTGATGAAAATAGTATAACTAATAAGAATGAAAAGTATCTTTCTTGTCCTAATTATAAGTATACAAAAATAATAATTCCAGTTATTACAGAAAAAGATAATAGTATTGATGATATTGAATTTTTCTATATAGGTAAGAATTAGACTTGCATTTTTATTATTAGTGATATAAAATAAGTTCATAAACGTTGAACTTGAGGAGTATAAGATATAAATTTTAAAGAGAGTTTGTGGTTGGTGAAAACAAATAAATTTAGTTTTAGAAGGTTGCAAGGGAGTTTAAAAGCAGAATACTGCGTTATCAAAAAAAGTTAAATTAAAGGATGGTACCGTCTATATGACTCCTTTTGGGTATCATCTTTTTATTTATAGAAAGAGGGATTTTATGGAAAATGAAGTGAAAAAATGGTATGTTGCACCAAATGGAGAAATACTAGCAGCAAAAGGGGAATTAGGTATTTTGGGAATTGAATCTGATGCAAAATGTGTTGGTATAATAATTAACAAAGAAAATAAATATAATATTTATTTACCATCTAGTTTAACTGATGAACAAGTTGGTTATTTAGAAAAGTTTACTAGAGATAATGCTGTTAATGATAATTCTATGCTTATGAATGTTTATAGAGAATTTATTGTTGATGGTGAAATTACATATGTACTACAAGGGGTAGCAAATTCTAGTGATTATGCTGCTATGATGGATATTATTGATGGAGTATATGACCAAGTGAGTAAACATAACGGAAGATAATATGAATTAAAATAAAACAGAAGGGAATGTAAGAAATGCTAGATAATAAATATAATCATGAAAATGTAGAAAAAAATAAGTATGCTTATTGGGTAGATAATGGTTATTTTAAATGTGATGAAGAAAGTGATAAAAAACCTTACTGTATTGTTTTACCACCACCTAATGTTACGGGCAAATTACATTTAGGTCACGCTCTTGATGTAACGCTTCAAGATATTATAATTCGTTATAAAAAGATGGAAGGCTTTGATACATTATGGCTTCCAGGTATGGATCATGCAGCGATTGCAACTGAGGCTAAAGTTGTAAAAAGACTAAAAGAACAAGGTAAAGATAAATACACAGTAGGAAGAGAAGAATTTTTAAATGAATGTTATAATTGGACTCATGAACATGCCGATTTAATTAGAGCTCAATGGGCTAAACTTGGTATTGCTCTTGATTATTCTAAAGAAAGATTTACTCTTGATGAGGGTATGCAAGAAGCTGTTAAAAAAGTATTTGTTGATTATTATAATAAAGGTCTTATTTATCGTGGCAAAAAAATTATTAACTGGGATCCAGTGGCTAAAACAGCTATTTCTAATGAAGAACTAGTTTATAAAACTGAAGAAAGTGCTTTTTATCATTTGAAATATAAATTAAGTGATAGTGAGGAATACTTAGATGTTGCCACTACTAGACCAGAAACGCTTTTTGGGGATACGGCTGTAGCCGTAAATAAAAGTGATGCTCGTTACCAAAAATATATTGGTAAAAGTGTTGTTTTACCATTTATGAATAAGTTAATTCCTGTTATAGCCGATGAACATGCTGATATGGAAAAAGGAACTGGTGTTGTTAAAATAACACCTGCGCATGATCCAAATGACTATGAAGTTGGTTTAAGACATAATCTAGAATGTATTACTATTATGAATGATGATGCTACATTAAATGAGTTAGTACCTGAAAAATATCAAGGCCTTGATAGGGATGATGCTAGAAAGTTAGTTGTAAAAGACTTAGAAGAGTCAGGATTACTTTTAAGTGTTGAACCAATTACACATGAGGTTGGGCATTCGGAAAGAACAGACGCTATAATAGAACCAATGGTTAAAGCTCAATGGTTTGTTAAGATGCGTCCTTTAGCAGATTTAGTTTTAGATAATCAAAAGAATAGTAGTACTAAAGTGCATTTTGTGCCTCGTCGTTATGAAAAAACAATGAATCATTGGATGGAGATAACTTATGACTGGTGTATATCACGGCAACTTTGGTGGGGTCATAGAATCCCTGCTTGGTACAAAGGTGATGAGGTATATGTTGGTATCTCTGCACCTAAAGGCGAAGGTTGGGTACAAGATGAAGATGTTTTAGATACTTGGTTTTCTAGTGCTCTATGGCCATTTGCTACCTTAGGTTGGCCTAATAATACTAAATTATTAGAAAGATATTATCCAAACAATACTTTAGTAACTGGTTATGATATTATTCCTTTTTGGGTTAATAGAATGACTTTCCAAGGTGAAGAGTTACTAGGTAAAAGACCATTTGAACATTGTCTAATTCATGGGTTAATTCGTGATAAACAAGGAAGAAAATTTTCTAAGAGTTTAGGAAATGGTATAGATCCATTTGATATGGTAAAAGAATATGGGGCTGATGCTTTAAGATATTATCTTGCTACAGATGTTTCAAATGGTACAGATATGCGTTTTGATGAAGATAAAATTAAAGCTAACTGGAACTTTATTAATAAAATATGGAATGCTTCTAAATTTGTTTTAATGAATACTGAAAGTCTTACAAGTATTACTTTAGATAATTTAAAAGAAGAAGATAAATGGCTTCTTACTAAATATACAAATACAGTTAAGGATGTAAAAAAATTCATGGATAAATTTGAGTTTAATAATGCTGGATCTTTAATATATAACTTTACTTGGGAATGTTTCTGTGATAACTATATTGAAATGGCTAAATTTAGTTTAGATGATAATACTACTAAGAGTGTTTTAGTATATGTTCTAACAGGTATTTTAAAAATGTTACATCCTTTTATGCCATTTGTTACCGAAGAAATTTATAGTAAATTAAGTATAAAAGAAACTGAATCTATTATGATGAGTACTTATCCTAAGGGAGAAAAAAAGTATATTTTTAAAGATGAAGAAGAATTAATAGATGATGTAATTAACTTTGTTCGTAGTTATCGTAATTTAAAAGTTACTAATAATATACCAAAAGATGCAAAAGTATTATTTAATACAGAGTATGACACCACTTTAATAGTAAATTTATTAAAATTAAATGATCACGTTATTACTAAGAGTTTAGAACTAGATAATTATATGGTTAACTCTAAATTTATTAAGGCTACTGTTTTCTATACGAAAGTAGAAAGTGAAACAGATATTGCTAAAAAAGAGAACTTAATTAAAACTTTAGAGGCTTCTATTTTAAGAAGAAGAAAATTGTTAAGTAATGAAAATTATGTTAATAAGGCCCCTAAAGAAGTAGTAGAAAAAGATAGAGAAAAACTAGCTCAAGAAGAAGAACAATTAAGAGAATTAAAGAAAGATTAAAAGTATAGGACTATTTAATATAGTTCTTTTTTATTGAATTATAAAGAAAAGAATAATACTTATAATTGTGGCTATAACGCGGCCTTTTAAAAAACTTAAATAGGAAATCAAAGTATCACTTATTATGCCTTTTACTTGTAAGTGTATGGATAGACCACCAAAATTAATAAATATAATAGCAAGTAAGGCTTTAAGACTTATATTAATGTTTCTTGTACCTAATTCGTAAAGGCCACTTGTAAGTTCTAAAAGTCCGGTTAAAATAATGTTTTTACTTGGGTTAATTAAAGAGCCAATAATATAAAATATTGTAATAACACCTAAAATCATTAATAAAGTGTTCATGGCATTTTTAATACTATTAATAAAGTAGGTACCAAATTCTTCTTTAATTGTCTTGTTATCTAAAAGGGCTATATCTATAGTTTTACGTGAAAATATGCCTATTAAAGTATTAACAATGTAAGGCATAATAAATATGGGTAGCATTATCTTTTTATTGTCTTTAAAAATAAATGTTAGCATAGTATATAAAAATAAGGGATTCGCAAAATAACTAAAACTTAGAAATTTATTAGCTTCATTAAGAGATATCTTTTTTTCTAAATATAACTTTTTTAAGACATAGACATTTGTTGGAGTGCCAGAAAATAAAGAAATAATAAAAATAAATGGACCATAAGAAGATGAGTGAAAGATAATCTTAAAAAATTTACCTAAACTTTTAGCAAATAATAATGGTAAATCAAAATATAAAAAGATATCACAGATAATTAGCATAGGTAGTAAACTTGGATAGACACGGGTTACAAATAAAATGCATGCGGTTATAACGCTTTCATTAATAATAGGCATTTTTATAAATAATAAGATCATGAAAATAAGAGATAAGCCTAAAAATAATTTGTTTTTCATATTAAGAATATATGTTATATATTTAGGTTTATACATTATATAATGTGTCAAATACACAAGTTCTTCACATATAATTAGTTTATTTTTGCTATAATTAATTAAGGTGATGATAAATTGGTAAAGATACGTGATGAAATAATAAAGTTTTTTAAAGAAAATATTAAGTTTTTAGTTTTGTTTATTACTTTAGTTCTTTTGTTTACTGTTGAACTTCCTTATAAAGTATATGCTCCAGGGGGGATGGTGGAATTATCAAAAAGAGTAAGTGTTAAAAATGGCTATGAAACAAAAGGTACTTTTGGTATGGCTTATGTTTCTATGATAAAGGGGAGTATTCCATATTTATTACTTTCTTATGTAGTACCTGATTGGGATATTGTTAGTGATGCAAAGATAAAGTATGATAATGAAACAATGAAAGAGAGAATAGAGGCTGATAAGATTTTAACAGAGCAATCTATTTCTAGTGCTATAATAGCGTCTTATACTTTAGCTGGTAAAAGCGTTAAAGTAAATGAGGAAGTAGTACATATAACTTATATTGATGAACAGGCTAATACTGATTTAAAAGTGCTTGATATAGTTAAAAGTGTTGAAGGACACAATATTAAAAATACTAAAGAATTAAAAGAGTTATTAAATAATTATCAAGCTGGTGATAAAGTAGTATTTAAGGTTTTAAGGGATGGTAAAGAAATAAGTGCAACGGCTACTCTTTATGATAGTGGCGATGGGGCTAAAGTAGGGGTTATGCTTACAGAAACATATGATATTATAGAAACACCCGATTGTAGTGTTACAATGAAACAAAGTGAATCTGGTCCTTCTGGAGGCTTAATGATGAGCTTACAAATATATAATTATTTAACAGAGAAAGATATTACTAAGGGTAAAAAGATTATTGGTACTGGTACGATTGATAATGAGGGCACTGTCGGGGCGATAGGTGGAGTTAAATATAAATTAATTGGTGCAGCTAGAAAACATGCTGATATTTTTCTTGTACCAACGGATAATTATGAAGAAGCATTAAGCGTTAAAGAAAGTCATAATCTTGATATTAATATTATTGCTGTAAGTACTTTAAAAGATGCAATAGAAGCTTTAGAAAAAAGTTAGATGGGTGATAATATGGGTAATTATATTAATGAATTATTAAAAGAGTTAAATATAGATATAAGTTATTATGAAAAAAATGTTTTAGAAAAAGATTCTTTTTTAGAAGAATTAAAAAAACAAATTGTTAAATATAGTAGTATTTATGATACAAGTAGTGAGTTAGAAAAAGAGAGTATTAAACATAATCTTACTAGATACTATAATTTACTTTATTATATTAATGCTAAAAAGAATAAAGAAAGAATGTATGTACTTGATGATGAATTACAAAGGATACCTAATATATTTATATTAGATGATAAACCTACTAGATTTAATATTGATGAGTCTATTCTTGCTAATTTAGATATAGAAAAAGGACTTAGTAATGATGAGGCTTTGACTCTTCTTCATTGGGTTGTTAATAATGCGAGAGATAATTTAGACATATCTAATAAATTAAATAATTCTAATCAAAGGGTATATTCTAATGATGATTTAGCGGGGGCTTGTGGTTTAAGTCAATACTTAACTCTTTATCCTTTACAAAAATTAGGACTACAAGTAACTATAAATAATGTTGGTGATGCATCTAATATAAGACATGCTTATGGTACGGTGCTAATTCCTATTAATGAAGATGGGAAAATAATTAAAAAACGTTTTTTAATTGATTGTACATATAGACAATTCTTTCTTTTAAGAAATAATCTTATAAGTAATTATATTAATAATACACCAGATATTGGTTTCTTTGTAAAAGAAAGTGAGGAAGAGACTAGGTTTGCTAAAGAGCTATTAAGTAATGGTTTTACTGATGGGGGAAAAGAGGCTTTAAGTCTTTATTTAAAACCATTTTATGCTAGTTCTCTTACTATGGATAATATCTTTAAATTAGATAAATTATTTAATGAGTTAGATATTTTAGATATTGTATTAAATAAGGGTGAAGAATTTGATTATGATGAAGAGGAAGTATTAAGTTGGGGGATGAATATAGAATTACCTTGTGCATCCCCTAAAAAGAAATAAGTCTAATTTCAAATTCTAATTTTTTCCTTGCATATTTTAAATTAATGGTTTAGTATACATACAAAGGAGAGAATTTACATGCGAAATTTATTAGATGAAATAGCTATCAATATCGATTACTGTGTAAATAATAAAGATATTATAAATTATCAGATTGTAGATGATAAAATTATAATTCACTATCTTTCAGGTGAAAGTAAGGTTATACCCAAAAATATTGAAAATGAAAGGATTATCTTACAAAAGATTAAACATCAATCACTTGGTCTTAAAGACAAAGTGGCTTCTAAAAAAAGTGCTATCAAAAAGACAAAAATTGCTATTGGCTGTTTACTTATAAGTGCTGGTGTTTTTCTTTCATTTAGTATAAGTTTCATATCAAAGGCTCCTCAAATGGCTGTTTTAGCTGGTACTTTATCCGGTACTTATCTATTTTTTGGCGGTGTATTTTACCATTATACTAAACTTTTAGAGGAAGATATCATCATGTCAGATAAGTATTTAAGTGTTTTAAAAAAGAGTATACAGGATGCTGATTTACAAAAAGACTTATGTTTAAGTAAAGAAAAAAATAATAGAGTAGAATATAGTCTTGTTGAAACAAAAGACCAAAACGATTCCTTAAAAGAAGAACCATTAAGATTGACTAGAGTAAAAAAGTATTAAAATTTTACTCTTTTTTCTTGTATAGAATAAGTCTATTTATCTCATAAATAATATGGGTGATTAAATGGCAAAATACAAAGTTACAATAACGGGAGTTAATACTAGTAATTTGAAAGTTTTAAAAATGGAAGAGCAAACTCGTTTATTTAAACTTATGCAACAAGGTAGTAAAGAGGCTAAAGAAATGTTAATTGAAGGTAATTTGAAATTAGTTTTAAGTATTATTCAAAAGTTTAAAAATCAGAATTATAATTTGGATGATTTGTTTCAAGTGGGAGTAATTGGTCTTATTAAAGCTATTGATAACTTTGATTTATCATATAATTTGAAACTTAGTACTTATGCTACACCACTTATTATTGGGGAAATTAAAAAATTTACTAGAGAAAATACAAGTTCTATTCGGGTTAGTAGGGGTACTAAAGAATTTGCCTATCAAATACTAAATTTTAAAGAAGAATATATGAGTAAATATGGGATAGAGCCTTCTATTAATTGTTTAGAAAAGCATTTTAATGCTTCATCTTATCAAATCAGACAAGCTTTAATGTCATTAAAAGAACCAGTAAGTATATTTGAACCAATATATAATGATGGAGGGGAAGCTATATATCTTGCTGATAAACTTAGTGATGATACTAATTTAAATAATAATAAAGATGAATTATTACTTTTAAAAAAAGCTCTTTATAAATTGAAAGAAAGAGAAAAAAATATATTAATGGAACGTTTTTTTGTTGGTAAGACCCAAATGGAATTAGCAAAGACTTTAAATATAAGTCAGGCTCAAGTATCGAGGATTGAAAAAAGTGCTTTAAAAAATATGCGTAAATTAATGAAATAATTATTTAAAAGGGTTTTCTAAATTCAAATTTTTTTGTATACTTATTATGTGGTGATTGTATGAAAGAAAAAAATATTTATATAGTTATGGGGGTTTTAGTTTTATGTCTTTGTTTGGGTGGGATTTTATTTTTTAGTAAAGATTTTAAGAGTAATCCAAAAGAAGATAAGGCTTCTTTTTATAGTGATATTTCTATAAATGATGAAGCTGTTTTAGAATTATATCAGAATACTATGGCTAGTGATGAACTTTCTTTTAATTATGATTTGTTAAAAAATAATGTTATTACTAATTCTTATATGATTGGGTCTAGTCTTGCTAAGGCTTTAAGGGGTAATGTAAAAACACCTATATCTAGTAGTGAAATAAATTTATATATTAGAAAAATATTTGGGGATGTAACAGTTAATTATGAGGATATTTTATTAAATGGTCAAAAATATAGTTTTGATTCTGATAAAGATGAATATGTTATTAAGGAAATGGATGATTATAGTAAGACGGATAAAATATTAAGTAAACTTGTTAGTGCTAAAAAAAGTACGACTGAATATATTTTAACTATAAAAATGGTCGTGGTAAATAATGCGAATAATAATGTTTATAGTGATATTGATTGTTCTAATATTATTGATAATAGAGAAAATATTAATATAGATGATTATTTAAATGAAGCAAGTACTTATAATTATCATTTTACTTTTAATGGGGAAACTTTTGTTTTAACTAGTGTTACTAAATAGATACTCTTTATGAGTATTTTTAATTTGCGTACATATCATTTTTCGGTTATAATTTAAGTGCACTATAATATGAAAGAAGGATAGTATGAAAAAAATAATTTTAATAGATGGTAATAATTTAATATTTCGTAGTTATTATGCTACTGCTTATTCTGGTAATCTTTTAAAGAACTCTAAGGGAATGCCTACTAATGCCTTATATGGTTTTGTAAATATGATTAATAAGATAATTGCTGATGAAAATCCTACTTATATGGCGGTTGCTTTTGATATTGGTAAAAATTTTCGAAAAGAAAAATATGCCTTTTATAAAGAAGGAAGGAAAAAAACACCAAATGAACTTCATATGCAAGAGCCTTATGCTAGACGTCTTTTACATGCAATGGGTATACCTTATTTTGAACTATGTCCTTATGAAGCTGATGATATAATTGGTACACTTGCAAATATGGTTATGGAAGATAAAAGTTTTGTTGGGACAATTATATCTTCAGATCGGGATTTATTACAGCTTATTAGTTCTGAAGTAGAAATGAAACTTTTAAAACAAAAAGACTTCATTAGATATACTAAAGAAACGTTTATACTAGACTATGGTATAGAGCCTATTAAAATCATTGATTTAAAGGCTCTTGCAGGAGATGCATCTGATAATATTCCAGGAGTTAAAGGAATAGGTGAGAAGACGGCACTTAATCTTTTGCAAACATATGGTAGCTTAGATGGTATTTATGAAAATATTGATAATATAAAAGGGAAGGTTAAAGAAAAGTTGCTATTAGATAAAGATAATGCTTTTATGAGTAAAGAAATTGCTACGATTTATAAAGAAGTTCCTTTAGCAATCAATAGTTTAGAAGACCTTAAAATAAGAACTTCTAATGAAGAAGAACTTAGAAGTTTATATGATGATTTAGAGTTTTATTCCTTATTAAAAGGGGTAAAAAAAACTAGTGAAATGGCTCCTCATGAATACTTTGTTATATCTTCTATAAGTGAGATAGAAGATGCAGATGAATATGCTTTTTATTTAGAACTTGATGATTATAATTATCATATGGGAAATATTTTAGGAATGAGTATTTCTACTAAAAATAAAAATTATTTTATTAGAAATGAGTTAATTAAAGATGCGTTAGATTATATAGATGGTAAAGTTCTTTATACATATGATTTAAAAAAGAATATTGTGGCTTTAGAAAAAATGGGTATTACTTGTCCTATTATTAATACTGATTTAATGATTCTTTATGCTCTTCTTGAAGATACTAGTAAAGATGATATAGCTTATTATATGACTAATAAAGGTTATGAAGTAACATTTTTGGATACTTTATATAAGAAAAAAGATTTTAGTTCTTTAGAAAAAGATATTACATTAAAATCAAGTTTTATTTTTGCTATGCGTGATGAGGCTATTTTAACACTTAAAAGAGATGATATGTATGAATTATTTATGAGTATTGAGATGCCCCTTGCGAGGGTTCTTGCTAAAATGGAAATGACAGGTGTTAAAGTTGATTTGAGTGTTTTAGAAAATATGGGTGTTACATATAAAGAACGGTTAGAAAATATTACTCGGGAAATATATGAACTTGCTGGTAAGACATTTAATATAGCTAGTCCTAAACAGTTAGGAGAGGTTTTATTTATTGATCTTGGTTTACCTGGGGGGAAGAAAACACAAAAAGGCTATAAAACAGATGTTAAAGTTTTACATAAATTAAGAGAGAAACATCCAATAATTGATAAGATTTTAGAATATCGTAATATTAGTAAAATATATAGTACGTATATTGAAGGACTTGAGGCATATATTTTAAGTGATGGTAAGATTCACACTATTTTTAAACAAAATTATGCTCGAACAGGGCGTTTATCTTCTACGGAACCAAACTTACAAAATATACCAGTTCGGGATGATGAAGGTAAAAAGATAAGACAAGCTTTTCTACCTAGTAATGACTTATTTTTAAGTGCTGATTATAGTCAAATAGAACTTCGTATTTTAGCACATATATCTGGATCTAAAGAACTTCAAGAAGCATTTATAAATGATGCTGATATTCATACTAAAGTAGCAAGTGATATTTATGGTGTAAGTGAAGATATGGTTAGTAAGAAAATGCGTAGTACTGCTAAAGCTGTTATATTTGGTATTGTTTATGGTATTAGTGGTTATGGTTTAGGGGAGAACTTAGAAATAAGTCCTAAGGAAGCTAAAGAATTTATTAGTAAATACTATGAACTTTATCCAGGGGTTAAAAAGTATATGGATGAAATAGTTGTGGAAGCAAAGGAAGAAGGCTCTGTAAGAACGTTATTTAATAGAAGAAGAACAATTCCTGAACTTGATAGCACTGAATATATGGTAAGGCAGATGGGGGAGAGAATTGCTCTTAATACACCAATTCAGGGCACTAGTGCGGATATTATTAAAAAAGCTATGGTTGAAATAGATAAAGAATTTAAAGATAAAAATATTCAAAGTAAAATGATCTTACAAGTTCATGATGAGTTAATATTTGATGTTATTGAAAGTGAAAAGAAAATAGTTGAAGAAATTGTAAAAAGAGTAATGACTAGCACTATTAGTCTTTCTGTACCATTAAAGGTGAGTGCTGATTATGGTAAGAATTGGTACGATATAAAATAAAAGGAGAAAATATTATGATTAAAAATAAACCAGTAATTGGAATAATTCCAACTTATAATTTAACTAATGAGGCCAATGATCCGTATGCTGATCGGGCATCTTTTGTTAGGATGTATGAAGAAAAAATAACTAAAAGTGGTGGTATTGCTATTGGCTTATTAAGTCAAAATATTACCGACTACTTAAGTATTTGCGATGGTTACGTTTGGCCAGGTGGAACTAAAATATGGCCTGATTTCTTTCCTGTTATTGAAGACGCAATTAAAAATAAAAAGCCTCTTTTAGGAGTCTGTCTTGGTATGCAAGCAATTGCCACGTATTTCAATTTAGTAGATGCCAATAAAAGTAATCCAGATTTGAAACAAGAAGATTTGATAAAACTTTTAAAGGATACGGATTATTATGTAAGAGTTCTTAAAGATCCATCTAATCACAATTTTAATGTTACTAAAGAAAGTAGTACGATTGCATCTGCTCGTCACGAAATAAACGTTTTAAAAGATAGCTTATTATATAGCATATATGGCAAAGAAAAAATGCAAGTTGTAAGTCTTCATTCTTATGTTGTTCCTAATATTTGTGATACCTTAAAAGTAACTGCCAAGGCCGTTGATAATGTTAATGAATGTGTTGAATACACTAAGGATGGGGCTTTAATAATAGGACTTCAATTTCACCCGGAAATAGAGAGTGATAGTCTGGTTTTTGAATGGCTTATTCATGCTTGCTATAATAAAAGTATGATCCTTGTAAATAAAGAAAATGCAATTCCTGCATCTTACGAGCCTAAAATTGTTCGTTATAATTCTAAATATCCTGAATGTATAAATGATGGTGATATCGCACTTATGGCTTATGATGCTTGGCTTTCTTTAAAAGAAGAAATGCACAAAAGAGGATTTAATATTGATGTTGAAAGTGCTTATAGACCCCATGCACTACAAGAGAAAATATTTAATGAAAATAAAGAAAAATATGGTATAGAACATACTTTAGTTTTTGTGGCTAAACCTGGTTATTCTGAACATGAAACAGGTCTTGCCATTGATATCTGTCTTGAAAAAGATGGGCACTGGTACAACGAATTTGCAGATGAATTTACTGAATGCTATAAGGTGCTACATGAGATATGCGCTTGTTATGGCTTTATCTTACGTTATCCAGAAGGCAAAGAAGAGATAACTGGGTATCATTATGAACCATGGCATCTCAGATACTTAGGTGATATAAATGTTTGCAAAGAAATAATGACAAGTTCTAGTACCTTAGAAGAATATTACTTAAAAAGAAATAAAATTAAGAACATCTAGTTTATGAAAGCTAAATGTTTCTTTTTTATTGTATAAAACTCTTTTATTGAACCCTTACATAAAAGGCCTTGAAATAAAGAATTAAATTTTGTAAAATTAAAGAAGAATAGGAGAGATAAAAAAATGAAGTATAAATTTGCTGGGGGGGGGTTATTAAATAAATATAACTCTCTTAAACTACAGAAATTTAAAGAAAATAATAGTAAGAGAAAAGTAATAGTAACAGCAATAATTATAAGTGTTTTGTTATTATCATGTGTATATTTATATAGTTCTTTTTCTGTATTTAGTGAAGAAAAAAACTTTAATGTAATTAATGGAACGGTAGGTGATCCAGGTGACATTTATTTTGCTTATTATGTGGACGGGAATATTACACGTAGTATGCCAAAGCAAAATACAGGCTATACGTTGAATATAGAGAAGAGTACTTGCTCAAATGGCGTTATACCTAGTTGGAATAATGCTGGTTGGAAATTTATAGGGGATTATCATAACTACCATGCCACAGATTATACAAGAACTAGATGTAATTTGTATTTTGAAAAAACTAGTAAGGTAGTAAGTACGGCACTTGGTAATATTGATGTAAATACTTATACGCCAGACTTTAGTAAAAGTGCCTGTGATGATGAGAATTGTGAATCACATGAAAAGGGTATATATGAAACTCAAGATGATGACGGGACTACTTATTATTACCGAGGTAGTGTTGAAAATAACTATGTTAAATTTGCCGGATACTACTGGCGAATAATTATAATTAATGGCAATGGTAGTATTAGAATGATTTATGATGGAACAGTAGCTCATGATAATGGCGAGATAAATGAAGATAGAGAATATGGGACAAGTCAGTTTAATCCAAACGACAATAACAACATGTATGTAGGATATATGTATACAAATGGTAATGTGCATGGTAATGGGACGAGTTCAACAATCAAAACAGCTAATGATAATTTTTATGCGACCAAACTTACTGGTTATACAAATTTTTTTGATAACAATGCGGGGTTTTGTGGTGACAGGGGGTTATTAAGTTCACAAACCAACGTAGGAATTGGCACTACAATAACTTATTATGCAGCTTTCCTGAGAGTAGAAGAGAGTACTCCAAAACTTATATGTGAAAGTATGGATGATTATTATACGACTAGTAGCGCATCAAGTGGAAATAAATCTTTAGCCTATCCAATAGCTTTAATTACAGTAGATGAATTTATGTTAGCCGGTTATGGTGGGGGTGTCGTAAATGGCACTCAAAATAACGCTAAACAAAATGTTAATGGCTATTTAAATAATGGAATAGAATTTTGGACAATGACACCAGCTGGTTTTTATGTCCCATACTTTCAACCGATATCTACTAAAGTTTTTTCTGGGATAACCTCTTCAAAAAAAATGTTGGATGATACTGCTATAGGTATAACACTTGGACTACGTCCTGTAATAAATTTAAAGAGCACATTAAAATTTACAGGTGATGGTACTAAAAATAATCCTTATGTTCCTAGTTTATAATTCTTTACAATTTAAAAATATTAAAACTTTTTAAATCATAGAAATTATGATATTATTAATATAGGTGAGTAAGCATGAAAAATCTGTTTAAAAAAATAGATAAGCCATTATTCTTTTTTATGGGCATTTATACAATTTTGGGATTAGTAATGATACTTAGTGCTTCAAGTGTATCAGCTGTTCTTCGTTATAATGTGTCATCAGCATATTTTTTTGTAAGACAACTTATTTTTGTTGGTTTTTCATGGCTTTTTGGGATTTTTGTTTTACTTAGATTACCAACTAAAAAATATCGTTTATTGGCACCAGTATACTTGTTTGGAATTATTGGCTTGTTATTCTTAGTTTTTAGTTATGGTGTTATTGCTGGTGGGGCACAAAGCTGGCTTGACTTTGGTTTTTTTAATTTGCAACCAACTGAGTTTGCAAAAACTGCTCTTATTTTATATATGGCTGTTTTTTATGAAAAAAGTGTTAAAAAAAGAAAACCATTTGCTTATAACTTTATACCTATTATCTTTGCAGCAGTTATTTTCTTTTTGGTAGCTATGCAGCCAGACTTTGGTGGGGCTGTTATTATTGGGGGTATTGTTTTCTTTCTTTTCTTAAGAGTTCCTTTTGAAAAAGAAAGTAATGTTGAAATAATTAAATACATTGGTATTGCAGGACTTATTGCGGTAGGTGCTCTTTTATATAGTGGGTCTGATATCTTTAATAGTGGCCAACTAGCTAGATTAAAATTTCAAAGTCCTTGTCAAAGATATATTGAAGACACTGGGTATCAGGTATGTAATGGTTTTATTGCCTTTCATAATGGGGGGCTACTTGGTGTTGGACTAGGTAATTCATCACAAAAATATTTATATTTACCAGAGGCTCATACTGACTTTATTTTCCCAATTTTAGTTGAGGAGTTAGGCCTTATAATTGGGGTTGTTGTTATTTTAGGTTATGCTTATATGTTATATAGGATTTTAAAGATAGCTAAGATGGCTGATTCTTTAAGAAACTCTATGATCTGTTATGGAACATTTATCTACTTGTTAATGCATCTTTTAGTTAATTTTATGGGTATTTTAGCTTTGGTACCTTTAACGGGTGTACCTGTGCCTTTCCTAAGTTACGGGGGTAGTTTTAATATGAATGTTATAATGATGTTATTTATTGTTTTAAGAGTTTCTATAGAAAATAAAACTAATGAAGAAAAAAGATCTCTAGCAGCATTAACTAAATAATCGTAAAGAAGTGTCAAATATGGCATTTTTTTTATGCTTTGCTTTAAAAAATTAATTAAAAAAAAGAAAATAGGTTATCTATCTTGAATAGTAATATTAGAAGGGTAAATGTTAACCTTCTTAGAAAGGAGAGTCTTATGCAAAATATCTTGGAATGGTTAAAGGATAAGAAAATATTAGTTAGTTTTATTTTAATGGCTTTTGTTACTTTAGGTTCTCTTGTTTTGTATGCTACTAGTGTTATGGCTGAAGAGACTTATACTTGTCCAAAGTCTGAGGAAGTAGTAACGGACGAAGAAGTAAAAAGCAAGATAGTCGTGGACATTAAAGGGGCTGTTGTAAAACCTGGTGTTTATAAAGTCGTAAAAGAAAGTATTGTAAATGACTTAATACAAATGGCTGGTGGGTTAACCAAAGATGCTGATACTAGTAATTTGAATTTAAGTAAATCTTTAACTAATGAAATGGTTGTTACTGTATACACTAAAGATGAAGTTAAAAATATGGCTAAATTAGATAGTATTACTGAGAGTACAGAAAGTACAAGTAATGATAAAACAACTACTGACCAAACAAGTTCTTTAATCAATATTAATACGGCTAGTTTAAGTGAGTTACAAAATATTCCTGGTGTTGGAGAAGCAAAAGCTAAACTTATTATTGACTATCGTACTAACTGTGGTAAATTTACTAAAAAAGAAGATATTAAAAATATTAAGGGTATAGGCGACAAAATGTATGAAAAAATGGCCCCATATCTTACAGTCTAAGTATGTAATAATTATTATTTTACTTTTCTTAATTATAATATGTTCTTTAAGATTATTTAATAGTAATCATGATATTGATACTACTAAAGATAATCTCGTAGGGAAAGTGTTAAACAAAAAAATAGATGGTGATACACTTTCTCTTACTTTAAAAAGTAAAGAAAAATATATTGTTTATTATACTTTTAAAACTAAGAAGGAAAAAAACTACTATGTAAATAACTTAGGATTTAACGATACCCTAGAATTATATGGTAAGTTTAACTATCCTAGTACTAATAAAATTCCTAATACTTTCAATTATCAAAAGTATTTAAATAACAAAAATATTTATTATGTTTTTAATGCTAATAAAGTTTCTATTACTAAAAAGGGTAATATGTTATTTCAAATTAAAACGAAAATTATGAATACTTTAATAAGTAAAGATAATAATGATTATTTCCTTACAATGGTTATGGGTAATACTACTCTTTTAGATACAGGTAATATTAGATTTAATGGTATTAGTCATTTATTTGCTATTTCTGGAATGCATATTTCTTTATTTATTTTTTTCCTTACTAAAATATTTGGTAGGTTAGGTAATAAGAAAAATATTATTATTTTGTTATTTTTAAGTTTTTATGCTTTTTTAACTAGTTTTACACCTTCTGTTTTAAGAGCTAGTTTAATGTGGGTGGCATCTTTAATAAATGATAAATATAATTTAGGTTTAAATACAAGGATAAGATTATTTTATATAGTAACAATTTTACTACTTATTAATCCGTTTTTTATTTATGATATAGGTTTTAGATATTCTTTTTTAATAAGTTATTGTCTTACTTATTTAATACCAAGAAAAAATTATTTTATAAGTCTTTTCTATACCAGCCTTGTTGCTTTTTTGGCTAGTATCCCTATAACTGCTAGTAATTATTATTCTATTAATCTTCTTACTGTTGTTTGGAATTTATTTTTTGTACCCTTTGTTAGTTTTATTTTATATCCTGTCTGTTTCTTAAGTTTATTAATACCTCTTTTAAATCCTTTATTTTCTAAGTGCATTTTAATATTTTCTAATATTAATAATTTGTGTAGTAAGATTACTTTTGGAGTTATTGCGGTTCCTAAAGTGCCTATTATCCTTTGGTTTATTTATTTTGTTATACTATTTATGATTTTGAAAACGAAAAAAAGAAAATATAAACTTATCTTACCAATTGTATTTTTGGTTATATTGTTATTTCCTATATTAGATAAAGCGTGCCACGTTTACTACTTAAATGTATCCCAAGGTGACTCTAGTTTAATTGTGACACCTAATAAAAAAGCTGTCTTAATTGATACAGGAGGGTTAGTTAGTTTTAAAAAAGAAGATTGGACTGTTAAAAATAAAAAAACTAATAACGCTACTAATATTAAGACTTTTATTAATTCACTTGGCATTAATGAGTTAGAAATTTTAATAATTACACATGGAGATTACGATCATATGGGAGAAGCCGTAAATCTTGTCAATATTTTGAAAGTTAAAAAAGTAATCTTTAACTGTGGGGAGTTTAATGATTTAGAATCTAGTTTAATAAAAGTTTTAGAAGCAAAGAAAATTCCATACCAGTCATGTATTAAAGAGCTTAACATTGAGAACTACCAATTAAACTTTTTAAATACAAAAGCATTTGGCGATGAAAATAATAATAGTAATGTTATTTATACAGAACTTAATGGATATAAGTTTATGTTTATGGGAGATGCGGGAATTGAAAAAGAAAAAGATATTTTAGATAAGTATAACTTAGCAAATATTGATGTATTAAAAGTGGGACATCATGGGTCTAAGACAAGCAGTAGTAAAGATTTTATAGATGAAATTAAACCAAAGTATTCCATTATTAGTGTTGGTAAAAATAATAGATACGGTCATCCAAATAAAGAAGTATTAAATAATTTGAGTGATTCAAAAATATATAGAACAGATCAAGATGGTAGTATTATGTTAAAGATAAAAAATGATAAATTACAAATTGAAACTTGTAGCTCATAGGAAGGAGTAGACATGAATTATTACAATGAGATAAAAAACAAATTAATTGATAATGAAATATATTCAAAAGTAAAAGATTATTCAAAAGAAAGGCATAAAGTTATTACATATTTTGAAATTGGCAAGTTGCTAAATGATGCAGGTGGAAAATATGGAGATAATATTATAGATGAATATTCTAAAAAATTAGTTGTTGAAGTTGGTAAAAAATATAACAGAAGAACATTATTTAGGATGAAACAATTCTATAGTATGTTTAGTGATGAAAAAGTGTCGCAGCTTGCGACACAATTGTCTTGGAGCCATTATGTTGAGTTATTACCTTTAAAAAATATAGATGAAATAAGGTATTATATCAATATCTGTAGAGAACAAAATATTGGGCGTGATTTATTAAGAGAAAAGATTCGTAATAATGAATACAATAGATTACCAATTGAAACTAAAAACAAATTAATACTTGATGATAAGATTGAAGTAAAATATTTAGTACCAAATCCAATATTAATTAGAAATAAAAATAATATTGAGATATTTAACGAAAAAGTATTACATAATTTAATATTGGAAGATATAGAATCATTTATGAGAGAACTTGGTAATTCATTTAGTTTTATAGGTAGTGAATATAA
>JABLTL010012931.1_pt1 | contig 35553 bp, 42 predicted proteins | sample 7160151 | NCBI WGS metagenome assembly JABLTL01 (sample SAMN14651223, study PRJNA627086) | human gut metagenome | isolation source: feces | host: Homo sapiens
TAGAAAGCTCTTTGACTAAGATGTAAATTCTAATTATTGTACATAATTATTTTCCACTTTTTATACAAAAATATATTGACATTTACATTCTATCAATTCTTCAACCCTATCTGAATCAAAAGCATTAAAGAAGTTCTGCAACTGTTCCTCTTTTGTTACATTACAATTATTATTGAAAATCATATCTTCCATACTCTTGACCTCTTTTCTGTACTGGTTTCAAAAGCTGATAAATCATTAAAATACAATTTAAGCCCTTCACGAATTATGTCGGCTATTGGTACACACTTCATAAAAGAAGCATTGTTTAATATCTCTTTTTCTTCTTGTGTGAATCTTATTGAAATTGTTGTACTCTTACTCTTATTGTTTCTCAAAACAATTTTCTCTCCTTTCTTCAAAATTAATTTTGAATCTCTACTTGACAAAATTTTTATCGCCATGTTAAGATAATCTCACAAAAATAAAAAGCCTTGGATCTACTGATTTAACTAGCTTACAAGGCTTTTTTGTCATGTATTTTATTATTTTCATTTTTATTTGTATCTCATGTGCTAATTTAAAAGTTCGAGATTTTTAAAAATATTTCACAACGGGGCAGGGCTGAACCCTATAGGGGTGTGTATAAAAAAAAGAAGGGTGTTCCTATCGGTCTAATCCTTCCAATAGAATTTTTAACCTTTAATTTCTTATTTTTTATTTTTTCTTTCTTCACACCATCAAACATTCTTTATTTCATAACACCATATTAATATTATCTAATCATATTCAATACTTACTTTACTTATCTAAATATCATCTAATGTATCAATTCATCATACACTTACTTTACTCAACTCATGTACTCATTTCAATATCCTATAGATAACATCTAATACTCCACAACTTACAAATATCTTATTACAACTTATTTCTACATTATCATAAGTATCTTGTAATCTTATGCTTGTTGTATATTTTCTTTAGTAGTTGCATTAGATTATCTCTATTAGTGTTTAATGTAGCAAGATACTAGCCTAGCTGTCCTTACATTTTTTATCTAATGTAAATTCCTTTGACTATACCTTACTACTTATAACAAAACCAAATGAAGAAATTTAATAAGCTTTGAATTTATACGAAGATAAAACATACTTATTATATTTACAATCCCATTTGAGAGATTGCATTTATCTATATACATCTAAACGTATACACTTAAATACAATCTTTAAAGCTAGAATATCACCGTTCCTAATCTGATACTCTAGCTTAAAGAACTAGTATAGTAAAGATACACTCTTACTTCCTAGTAGGAGTTGTTTATTATGTTAAATAGTAGAATATTAGAATCATAGCCATCACTATTAAAGGAATGATAGCTACTTCAAAGCTACAATTAAATACGGAATTTAGAATCACTATTGGTATCGCCTAGTGGTTTTTGGTATTTATATGAATTATAGCCTTGAAGTAAATATCAGTCTTTATTATATTTTAAGATTAGATATCTTATTGCTTGACTTTTGGTAGTATGTAGTTTTTTAGCTATCTGTTCCAGTTTCTGTTTCAAATCATTATCTAGATTCAACAACATAGAATATTTTTTCAAGTCTTAATTGTTCCTTTCTTTTAAAATAGTTAAACTCCAGCAGTATAAACCACTGGAGCTTTTATCTTTTGTTTTTGTTTTGGTCGTTCCTAAAGGTGATATATATTATTTATATACCCCCTCACTATCTATATGATTTATGACTCTTTTTGTGCGATATTTCCGAATGTTTTTAATTATTTTTTGTTAAATGTTCGGATATCAATTTACACACCTTATCTATTCTTCTGATAACATTTGAATGATGCAATCCAACTTCTTCACCTATATCTTGAATTGTCCAACCCTCATTGTACTTTGTAATGATACTACTATCTAATGCACTAAGCTTCAATTTTTTAAGTGCTCTTTGTAAATCAGCAACAAGAATTATATCATCTTCATTCATAGGTGTTTCTCCTAGCCATAAATCCCCTAATAACTTCTTAATCATCTTCCAATTGCTATAATCAATCATGTCCAACTTATTCTCATATACTTTTGTTGGGGCTGGTCTTAGTCCATCCAAACCTTTCTTATACTTAATACTTAATAGCATATCCGAATTTACCTCTGATAGATGCTCCCTTACCATCTTAAAGCTCAATGGTGTTCTTATAATTTCTCCATCCTTTTTCTTTTTAATAATAATTTCCCTTGTAGGTTGTCCATTCTTTATCTTCTGAAGCTCTTGACCTAGTAATTCCCTTAGTAGTTGATATTCTCTAAGCACTTCACCAAGCTCTGAATCCTCTTTGATTAACGCTGGTGTAATCTTTATATTATTACTCTTGTACTGAATCCCATTAGTCTTTAATCTCTCCATTTGAGCTTCTGCATTTCCTTCACCTTTAGCAATGAATCTCTTAGCCTTCTCAGCATCATTATACTGCTTGTCTGTACTAGTATCATAAGAATAAATTTTTTCTTTCTCCATCTCGCCTTTAAGCAACCAATTAGCATAAGTTTCAATCCTTCTATTGTTGTAATTATCCTCACTAAGCTTATTGAAATTCTTATCGTTAGCATTAGTATAAGAATTCTTAATTTCATTAGTTCCTAGAATACTTTCTAAATACTCAACCCTCTCTTTTGCACTTGTAATTTCCTTCTTTAATTCTACTTTTGTTAATTTTAATGCCATAATCTTTTGTAACTCCTTATTATATGTATATTTGATAACTCCATTAGATAAGAGCTATCCATTGTTACTCCCTCCTTTACTTTCCATTTACAATAAGGTTATTTAGTTATTAAATAGAAAACTCTTAGAAAAGTCGTTAGACTTCTCTAAGTCTATTACTTCTATTACTTTTCTATTACTATCTATTACTTTTCTATTACTACATAGATTAAATTTCCTTTTTTTCAGCGATAAATTTCCCTTTTTCTAATGATAAATTTCCCGTTTTTTTAAGATTTTACTGATAAATTTCCCGTTTTTAGTGATAAATTTCCCCTCTATTTTAATTCTAAATACTCCTTAATAGCTTTATCGCCTTTATCAAACTTACGAATACCTCTCTTAATTTCATCGTATAACTTAGTTTCCCAATACTTTGGAACTACCGTTATAAGTTTTCTTTTAACCTCTCTTCCGTTGCTATCTTTAGTTATTTCATAGGCTTGTCTTATCAACCCATTGCTTCTAAGTAATGCATTAGCGAATCTAAGCTTATCTAAATTTTGCCCACTAGCCGAAAACCCCATTCTTTCTAATATAACATCTTGGTTTAAATAGCATAACCCATTGCAATTATCACTTGCATTAAATCCGTAATATACTAGATAAAGTGATAAGGTAAAATCATTTAAAGCTCCAACTAAAGCCCTAATAAAATCATTCTCCAGTAAAACATAGTATTTGAAAGCATCAATATTTTTAAGCTTATAATATCTGCCTTTATAATTTCCCATAACCACTGAACCATCAACTTCTTCAACTATTAACCCAATATCCTTCATAATTCTTATATGCTTTCTAATAGTTTTATCATCAATAGTCTTATTTATATATTCTTTGCCACCTTTGATTTTCTTCAATGATGTTATTTCCTCCTTAATTTTTTTAGTTGTTGCATCTTTTTTAGCTACATATCTAAATTCATCCATATGATTGCATTTAGAATTACTCTGAAGATAAGCCCATATTAATACAGTTATTGGCTCTAACTCTTTATTACCACTAGGTAACATTCTCTCATTATTACCTCTTTCGTGCTTTCTAGGCTCATCATCTATTTTTTGAATTACTGTAGAATACTCCTGTACAATCTCTTCAAATGATTTCTTATTCACTGAATCTTCTACTATATCCTTATCTTTTACGTTATCAACTTGTTCAACTGTAGCTGTAGCTTCTTCTCTTACTGGATTACCATATATATCATATACAATAGGCTCTCCATTCTCATCAAACATATCTCTGATGCTTCCTTTTTGTCTGGTATCTCCAAACATTCCTCCATTGAAATTAAAATCATTTGTAAAACTCATAATTTAGTTCCTCTCTTTCATATATTTGTACCTCTCTTTCACTATTCATTTTTCCTTTTAGTTTATACTGACAGTTCTTTCACCTCTCTCAGTTCACCTATTGAATAGGTTATATAAAAATTCTATTTAACAAAATACTTATATAACCTAGCTGGAGCTTTTATCACTCCAGCATTAGTTGCTTATCTTAAAAAATTATTCTTTAAGAAGTTAATTACACTACTCTGGCTACTAAACCAAATTGTAATTTCTCCATCATATGTTTCATCTAAAAAGTCTATTTGATATTTACAAGAATTTTTATCTTTTACTATATATACATTTCTTCGACTTTCATAAGTACCTATAATTACTGTAGTATCATTGTCTTGGTCAATTTCTATATGTGCATTTTTACTCAATATGGTTTTTAAAATCCTTCTTATATCATTTTCTATTTGTGTAACATATCTTGTATTATTTTTCATTATCTTTTACCTCCATTTACTTTTTCTAATCTATCCATCTCTTGCTCTAATACTTCTCTAATAAAAGTTGATACACGAACTCTATTGCTCCAACAATAGTTTTCAATTCTTTCATTTAACTCTTTTTCCATTCTTATATTGATTGGTTTAATCATTCTTACTGTCATAATCCATTCTCCTTTTCATTCTTAATTCATTTACAATATATTAATCCGTATAAAGGGTTTAAAAACGTAAAATTATTTTATTTTTTTACTAAAATATTTTCAACGTAGCTATTTAAAGACAACAAAAAAGGACTTGGAATAATCCAAATCCTTTAAGCTATTACTTTTAAATAAAACTTCAACTTCATTTTACATATAATGTCTTCAGTGATGTAATAAAAGTAGGGATGCAAGTGTAAAGATTGTGACTTTAAAATTAATATGGGTTTTAGAAAAGAAGATACAATAACCGAAGCTTCTTTATTAAATGCTTTTAATCTTAATAAAATATAAAACATCCTTTATTTATAACTGAATATACTTGATTCATCTCTATTTTAAAATTGTTAATTTTTCTTCTTATTTCATCAATATTTATAAATCTATTATTTGCTTGAAAAGAATACCAACCACTATTTGTAGGATACATTTTTATTGCTAAATAACCATTATAACTATCCAATAAAGTAATAAACTTATCTATTGCTTTGAAAACATAATCATTTTGCAGTATAACTGCATTATTAAGTTTTTGTCTAATAGTCATGCAAAACACATCTACATTCGCGGGTAAATAATCAGGTATTCCTCCTAATGGGTCAATTCTTATAAACTCCAAAATATTTTCTTCAATCATCAAACTATTAAAATCATTTATTAATCCACCTATTGTAATAGTCTTACTATTTAAATTAAACATTTGTGGATAATATTTTTGAAATAAATCCACATTAGAACAAACTACTTCTTGAATCTCTTCCCAAAATAATATTTCAATATCAATATTACTATTAATCCCCAAAATCTCACTCTGAACTTTGGTATCTCTATCCATAGATGTCATTACTATAAATTTGCCTATTTTATTATAAAAACCTAAGTTATTTAAAGCATAAAAATCTTCTTTTACTTTTTTTATAAGATTAGTAGCTGACTTTGGATTAAAGTAATTTTTACATTGTGCTACAATACAACTGCTACTTAAACTTTCATCATATATATCTATTCCATCTTGTCTTTGTCCTTTTCTTCCATAACGTTTAAATCTTCCATTATATTTTTTGTTAAGTAAATCTGTGCATATACATTCGAACTCTTCTTCCGACCTACTCTTAGGAATTTGCATAAGTGAATATGTTGGCATACAACTCCCTCTCCTTTCAATACTTTTAGCTACTATTATTATTACATAAAAATTAAATTTTATCTAATACAAAAAAGAAGCTTTAACTTTCAGAAACTTATTTTTTGTTAAATCTATATTTTATTTTATATCTTTAACTAATTTCATCCAAGGCTTATTTGAACCTTTTTTTATAACTCCTAACATTTTACAAAACTCTTCATAATTAATCAAATCAAATTTATCTAATTTTTTATTACTTAAAAGATTATTTGCAGTATCTTTAGAGCCTTTAGAAAAATCTTTTGCAGTAGATAGATATATTCCATTTTTACAATCTTCAATGTACATAGTTCCAACAAACTCTCTGATTCCTTTAACTAATTCTATATGTTCTGGATTTCCTCGCCTTTTAATCTGTACTAAAATCGGATTATCTGACTGAACAATTATTAAATCCTTACCCCCATCCCCAGTTTTACCTACTTGTTTAACTTCGCAATTATAATATGCAGAAAACACTATTTGAGCAATATCTTCTAACTTATATGGGTCTATATGATATAAAATATCTTTCTTTTTTTCAAGTTCATTCATTAATGTATTTATAGGAATTTCCTTATCTCCAATATCAAATTTCTTAACAATTGCATATATATTTTTATCCCAATTTTGAGTTGATATACCATAACCACCTAAATCTTCTTCTTCACTAAATCTATATGAATACTCCCACCAACCACAAGTATCACACTCCCATATATCTATAAATTGCCATAGTTCAACTCCTATGGTGCTAGTCCTTGTATTCTCATAAACTGTAGATATATTTTTTTTACAAAATGGACAGTAGCCTCTCTTATTAAAGAATGTATTAATATCATTAGGCACCTTATATTCTTGTGTTAATATTTTCTCAACATTTCCTTTTTTGCTATATTCATGAGTATCTTCATAATAATCTGAATAATCAAGAATTATCTTATTCATTTTTATCTCCTATTAAAATTCACTTTATTTTTAATATCTAAAATGAATACTAAAAAACTAAATCTTCATCTTTAAAATTATACTTTTATTTTTCAAACTTATAAAATCTTTTCTATAATAATGTGTTTACTATTAATCATCCCCTTATTCATGTATCAAAACTTCTTTTGTTTTATAAGTATAATCTATATCCTCAACTTGAATAACCTTTGTATTTAAAACTTCAATTTCAGTTTCAGGAAATAGTATGTAATTAGTTCCATTGCTTCTACTACTTTTAAATGAAAATGCAGAATAACCCAATACCTTTAAATATTCAATAATAAATTGTAACGGAAGATAATCTAAACTATTATCAATCTTTTTGGACATTTCTCTATTTATTATATACATTAACATCTTTGCAACTTTATCTTTGATTAATGGACTTCTCATATGCATTTCCCATTGCTCTAACATTTCAAATGAAAACACTCTTTCCAAGCTTTCCTTAGGAATTTTAACAGTAGCTATCGTTATAATATCTCCAATCAACGGTCTAATTTCACTAATAGCAGTATCTTCATTAGTTGTTACATATAAATAAGATATTCCCCTAGCATTTCCCCTACCATCACTAACTAACCCCTCAGGTGCTTTATTGAATTCTTTATTTTTCCTTTCATCATCTATTCCAGTTTTCCAATTACCTTTTCTCGCCCTAAACAAATCCCAATCGCCATTAGCACCCATTGAATACTTTTTACTTTTAATATCATTAAAACATTCTAGTAATTTTTTTCCCGTAATTGTTTCAGCTACCATAAATCTATTCTTATGTTTAATCTCATAACAAAAATCGTCCCAAATCTTTAAAGCTTCTTGATAATCATTAGATTCTGTATCAATTGTAAATTCCTTCTTCATCCCTTCATATCCCCCTTCCTTATTTATAGTAATATTTTAACATATTATAGATAAAATTCATCTTTTATTTATAGTAATTGTAATTTCTTATTTCTCTTTCAATATTTTTATATACATCAGTACGTTAATAATCTAATACTATAAATCTTAAAATTATACTTTCTTATAAATTAACTATTTATATACTTTAAACATTATAAAATTTATTATTCTGTTAGATTTGAACCTATCTCAATTCCATTTTTATATATAATAGTTTTATTAGTTAATTTAGCTTCTGGAGCTTCTATATCATCTTCCCAACCTAGTAACTTATTTTCTATATCTTCATAACTAATATAATCACTATCTTTACTTCTATCTCTTTCTTCAAAATTATTGAAGCTATAATATTTCTCCAATTGATTCTTCTCTAGTTGTTTCCATTCTTCTAATTGTTTCTCATTTAGTTTTTTACCTTCTATATAAGCTTTAATTTTTTCTAACTTTGCTTCATCAACTGTTAAAAGATACAACTGTTGTTTAAATTCTCTTATTACCATTCCATTAGTATATTTTTTCTCACTTTTATCTCTTTTATAAAGTGCTCTTTTTATAGCTTGTTGAACTGTAGTAAAGCCATAATTAACTATAGAATTTCTTATCCATTCTTTATTATCATCATTTATATACTGAGCAAAACCAGTCTTCTTACTATAGTCCCAAATATATTCTAACTCTTCTTGTAAATATCTTCCTTCAAACATTTCCTATACCATTTTACTCCCACTTTTATACTTTAAATCTATATTTTTATAATATCAACATCATTATGTATTATCAATACTGTAATTCTTGCTATATTGTTCATTTCTATTACTTATTTATTTAAAATACTCGTATTAAGGTAGCAAAGCGTAAGCTACAACTGGAAAGCTTAGATTCGAGCTAAAGCATAATACCTTACCTTACATTTAACAAAAAAATTCTTTCTGTTAAACATAAGTAAGAGTATAAAGTAAAATTTACAACTGTATAAGTTTAGTTCTCGCTTTTTACATCTTCAATTAATACTGAATCATTAGTTTTACCTTAAATAGCTTGTCCTTTAAGTTGTCTTTTGTTACTAATGCTTACCCTCTCATTAGAGAGCCAAACTACCTCCAGCCCTTTATTTTATCGGTTATTGGTTGGCTTCACCTAGCCTATTGTTACTACCTTACATCAGCTACAATTGAAGAAACTACTGATGAATAACAATAGTGTTGATTTACTGCATTGGCTCAACTAACCTTTTACGTTTTTCAAGTGGTACGGCATCCACAAAACCCTATGTATCGCCATATGTCGCGATATTTAAATTCAAAAATATATATCGCTACTAATCGCGATATATCCACATTATAATTGTCGCGATATTAAAAGTCAAGAAATTTTTATCGCGATATGGTAAGATATATAGAGATATTAAATTTAGGAGGTGTCACCATTGGCAAAACAAATATATAAATCAAGAGTTAAACAAGGTCTAACAATAGATAAGGACTTATTTAATACACTAAATAAGCTATCTGAAGAAAGTAGAATACCAAAAAGTAAATTAGTAGATGAAGCCTTAGAACTACTTTTCAAGCAACATAACATAGAAGTTATTAAAGAAGATGAGTAAAAATAAAATGCTAATCAATAATTAAAATGGTTAGCATCTTTTTTTGAGCTGAATTGCCCTTACTACTATATGTAATCTTTGTAGTAGTCTTTAGTATAGGTAGATGAATATTGTCGTATTGAAAATAAAAAAAGACCTAAATCAGTATCATTACTAATTTAAGTCTTATTATTATCTTGTTATAGAAATTCTAGCTTTTATAGTTAATTATTTTTTCATAGATTCCAATGGACTAAACCTTTGATATGACTTTCTTATATCTGTCATAGTAACATCTAAATAAGCCTGTTCTGTTACAGTAACGCTACTATGCCCCAATATCTTTGAAAGCATAAATATATCTCCTCCACTAAGTAAAAACCTTTTAGCAAAATTATTTCTTAATCCATGTGGACTTATATTTTTAGTTATTCCAGCTCTCTGCTTATAAAATCTAAAATTTCGTTCAAAATTACTCGCAGTAATTATTGTTCCTTTTTTAGTTGGAAATAAATATTCATTATTACAATATCTATCCTTATACTGAATCCATGATTTTAAAATATTCGCCATAGTATTACTAAAAAATACATATCTATCTTTTTTCCCTTTGTTTATTTCGGCTGGAATAAGAATAGTTCTTCTTTCTACATCTATATCTTCTAGCTTTAAATTAAGGGTTTCTGTTAAACGCATACCAGTATCAAATATTAGCTGAATAATAGTATAATCTCTATACTCACTATAAATTGTTATATTTATAGCTTTTATTAATGCTCTAAACTCAATATCTGTAATTTCATCCTTCATCTTTCTTTTAGCTTTTAAAAACTTAATATTCTCCATAGGTGTTACTTTTATATATTTACGTTCCAAGCAATAGTTAAAAAATACTTTCATATTCCTAATATAGTTATTAATTGTTGTATCAGATATTGTATTACCAAAATCCTTTCTCATATCAGGATAGTTAAGCTTTACAGTTCTATCATCTGATACATAACTATACTTTCCTCGTTCTTTAGTGAACTTTAAATAAGAATCAACTTGTTCATAAGTAACATCTTGAATTCTATTAATAATATATTCTTCTTTTAAGTATTTAAAAAATAATTGTAAGGTAGATTCATAACTATTTAAAGTTTTTTTACTTAACTCTTTTAAAGTACAGTGCTCCATAAAATCTTCTAAATAGAACTCTAATGTTTTTGATTGTTTTAATAATTTTGCCATAAAAAAATACCTCCATTTGCTAATACATTTCTGTATTTGCCAATAGAAGTATTCTCACATGTATAAATATCCTACTTAGTAGGTTTAAAAACATATTAGTCGGCTTTTTAATATAAATTTGACAAAATATCAATTATATGCTCTCGCCCTATTTTACTAGCTTATACCCTAATTAAGATACTTTATTTTTTAATCTTAGCTTGTCTGCAATGATAGCAATAAACTCTGAATTTGTTGGCTTACCTTTTTCATTATGAACAGTATAACCAAATAACTTATTAATTGCTTCTACTTGTCCTCTTCCCCAAGCTACTTCAATTGCATGTCTTATAGCTCTTTCAACTCTTGAAGCTGTTGTGTTATATTTCTTAGCTATTGAAGGATATAATTCCTTTGTTACAGCAGATAATAATTCCATATCATTAACAACCATAGTAATAGCTTCTCTTAAATACATATAACCTTTTATATGAGCTGGTACACCTATTTCATGAATTATGTTTGTAATTTCAGTTTCTAAATCAACTGGTCCTCTGCTTGGAGCAGTAATCATTTCTGTTGTTGTCATAGCTACTTGCTTTTTAACTGGTTCATCATTTCCTAATAATGAATCATTAAACATATCTCTAATACGTTTAGTAAATATGTCCATATCAAATGGCTTAACCACATAATAATCTGCACCTAAAGTTATTGCTCTTTGAGTTATCTTATCTTGTCCAACTGCAGATAATACAACTATTCTTGGAAATTTAGTTAAATTCATAGAATTTAATCTTTCTAATACTCCTAAACCATCTAAATGTGGCATTATTATATCTAAAACTACTAAATCTGGTTGTTTTTCTTCAATTAAAGTTAAAGCCTCTCTTCCATCCTTTGCAATTCCTGTTACAACAATGTCCTTTTGATTTAAAAGATAATCATTTAAAATACTACAGAATTCTTTATTATCATCTGCTATTACTACTGATATTTTATTTCCATCCATCTTTTTTATCTCCCTTTCTACCCATTACAATAATATATTTTATAATTCAAACTTAAAATAGAAATATAACTTAATTTCTCACTTAATTAAGCATTTAATTAAGTATATTTACTTGTTTTTTTATTTTATGTAATATATTATAACATAAATTTAATAAATAAAATAGCTTATTTTACATATTTTTGAAATTTTTCTCTAAAAAAATTGTATTTTTTTCTTTTTTATATATTGAATAAATTAAAATTATAAGATATTATTTAATTTTAAAGCTTAAATAATATCTTATAATTATGTTTTCTCATTTACCTTATTGAATTATACCTGCTTCTTCAAGCATCCATTCAATGTATATTCCATAACCTATTTCAGGCTTATTAATAAGTACATGAGTTACAGCACCAACTATTTTATCATTTTGAATTATTGGACTTCCACTCATACCTTGCACTATTCCACCTGTTTTGCTTAATAATTCTTCATCTGTTACTCTTATTATCATACTTTTAGGTCCTGATTTATCTTGTTGTAATAACTTGATTATTTCAATATCATATTCTTTTGGTCCATTATCATCTATAGTTGTTATTATTTTTGCTGGACCTTCTACAACTTCATTTCTAAAACCAACAGACATTGGTTGATTAAATATGGAATTTACTAAAGGTTGATATGTTTTTCCAAAAATCCCTGAAGATGAATTACTTTCTATTTGACCTATTGATTTTTTTTCATTTACAAACAATCCTCTTAATTCTCCTGGTACTCCTTTTTCACCTTTTCTTACACTTAGTATTGATGCTGATAAAAGATCTCCATCTTTTATAGTAAATGTTGTATTTGTATCACCATCTGTTATTGGATGTCCTAAGGCTCCAAATGTATTAGTATCCTCATGATAAAAGGTTAATGTACCTATTCCTGCTGTAGAATCTCTAACCCACAAGCCTAATTTATAATTTTCTCCTTCTTTAATTAAATTAATATCCTTGTTAAACTTACATCCATTACGCATAAATTCTACATTTATTGTAGATGAATTAGCACTTTTTATTAAACTTATCAACTGTTTTGAGCTTTCAATTTTTTTATTATTAACTTCTAATAAAACATCACCCAACTGCATTCCAGCAACTTTTGCTGGACTTAATTCACTACCATCATCAGTTTCTACATTAGAAAATCCTACGACTAGAACTCCCTCTGTTGATAATTTTATTCCTACACTGGCTCCACCTGGATATAATTTTATATCCTCTAATTTTTGCACTGCTACCGATTTTATTGGAATAAGCCCAAGAAAATCAATATTAACTTTATCTTTATTTAATTTAGCAGTATTTAAAATCCCTTGGTTTTGTACAGAAATATCAGAAACTTCCATACTATCATTTATGTATATTTTTTCTGGTAATTGCAAAACACTAATGTATGCTATTAATGCCAAAATAGCTATTGGAGTAATAATTATACTAAAATACTTTAATATTTTTTTAATCATTTTATCTCCTCCTTGCCTTCTGACATTAATTTTCCCTCTCTACTTTCTTTATATGCTATAATAACTTTGTTAAGTTAGTTAAAAATTTATATGTAAATACATTTTCTATAAAAAAAATAAAACCATGATAAATTACCATGATTTTATTGTTTACAGTATTTATATCCATTATGTATATAAATATTAATTATTTTTAATTTCTTTTTTCTTTATTTCAGCAAAATTCACCATTTCTGATGCATTTTCGATTGTTACATCACTAATTTCATCTCCACCTACCATTTTTGCAATTTCTTTAATCTTTTCATCTTTATTTAACATTCTAATTCCAGTAAATGTTTTTCCATTTAACACCTCTTTAGAAACAAAATAATGACTATCTGAAAGTGCTGCAATTTGTGGTAAATGAGTAATACATAAAACTTGATGTTTTATAGATACTTCATACATTTTTTCACCTACACGTTTTCCTATAGTTCCACTTATACCTGTATCTATTTCATCAAAAATCAATGTAGGGATTTTATCCTTATCTACAAAAACACATTTTAATGCCAACATAATTCTTGAAAGTTCCCCACCAGATAATACCCTTTCTAAAGGCTTTAAAGGTTCTCCTGGATTTGCAGAAACTAAAAATTGTACTTCATCATATCCTCTGCTATTCATATTTTCAGTTAATACAACATCTATTTTTATTATTGCTTTTTCAAGTCCAACATAAGATAATTCTTCTTTTATCTTAATTTCTAATATTTCACTTGCTTCAACTCTTAAATCATGAAGTTTTTTTCCTATAATCTTCATTTTTGATTCAATTTTTTGTTGCTCTTCTTTTAGTTTATTTATAATTTCTTCACTATTTATTAGTTCATTATATTTTTCTTTTAAGTTTTTTAAATTATCTAATATTTCTTTTATTGAATTTCCATATTTCTTTTTGTATAAACTAATACTATAAATTCTCTCATTAATTTCAGCTAATCTATCTTCATCATATGTTATTTCACTGCCTATGTCTCTAATCTCCCTTGTAACATCTTCTAAATTATAAAAAGCTTCTTCAATTTGAACTTTCTTTTCTCTTATTACATCTGAGTGATTTTCAACTAAAGATAATTCAGAAATAACTTTTGATAATCCTTCCAATATAGAAATTCCTTCATTTGAAGAATTTAAATATCCATATGCTCTAACTAAACTATTAGAAATCTTTTCTGCATTAGCAAGCATATTAAATTCTTCTTTTAAATCTTCTTCTTCATTAACTTTTAAATTTGCTTTTTCTATATCTTCTATTTGAAATTTAATATAATCTGCTAATTTTTCTCTATCTTCATTGCCTTTTAATTCATTTATTTTTTCAGAATTTTCTATATATGTATGTCTTAATTCTTCATATTCATTAAGTAAATCCTTTATTTTATCATGATAAAATTCATCAACATATAAAATATGAGTTCCTTTATTAAGTAAATTTTGATTTTGATGTTGCCCATGAATATCTAAAAGCTTTTCTCTAATTTTTTTCAATTGAGATAAAACAATACTTCTATTATTAACTTTTATAATACTTTTACCATTTAAAGTTGTTTCTCTTCGAATTATAAGCATATCATCTTTTTCTATAGATAAATCATCTAACACTTCATATATTTCATCATTTTCTATAGAAAAAACAGCTTCAACCATTGTTTTATCTTCTCCATATCTTATTTGATCTTTAGAAAATTTTCCGCCTAATACATAATCTATTGTATCAATAAGAATTGATTTACCTGCACCAGTTTCTCCTGATAATATATTGAATCCCGCACCAAATTCAACTGATAATTCTTGAATCAACGCAAAATTTTTAATATTTAACTCAACTAGCATTATACCCCACCTTTAAAATCTAAGAAATCATTTTTCTTATCTTTGAAATAAGCTCTACAGCCTTCTCATCACTTCTAACTAATACAAAAATCGTATTATCTCCTGCAATAGTTCCTGCAACATCATTAGTATATAAACTATCTATTGCTTCTGCTGCAGCTGATGCTGCTCCAGTTAAAGTTTTTACAACAACAAATTTATCTACTTGTTCTACAGAAATTGCAGCATTTTTTAATATGCTATATAACTTATCATTAATATCTCTTTCTTCTTTTGTAGGTGCACTATATTTATATTTACCACTTTCACTTTGCATTTTTACTAACTTTAATAATTTTATATCTCTTGACACAGTTGCTTGTGTTACATCATATCCTTCAATCTTAAGTGCATCTGCTAATTCTTCTTGAGTTTCTATATCGTTATTATTTATAATATCTAAAATTTGATTGTGTCTTTTAGATTTCAAATCAATCACCTTCTCTATATAAAAGTTTCTTCTTAACTTATTAGTTATCTAATATTTTTTGCCGTAAAACATTAAAATAATCATAATTATCAAATAATAAAATTTTTGCTATTTGTTTTGCCTTTTTTATTATTATAGATGTATTATCATTTATTTGTTTTGCTTCCTGTCCATCAAATGTTAAATAAATTTCTCCATTATAATTTTCAGCCTTTATAAGTATTTCACTGCTACTTTTTAAGACTATTGGCTGCATTCCCCTTGTATGAGGACATATAGGGGTTAAAATTATAACATCTACATCTGGATAAATAAATGGTCCTCCTGCAGAAAATGAATATCCTGTAGATCCTGTAGGAGTTGAAACTATTAATCCATCTCCCTTAAATCTATAGTAAAGCTTATTGTCTATAAACACTTCAAATTTAGCCATTCTTGATAATGTACCTCTTGCAATAACAACATCATTTAAAGCTTTACCCTTGTCATTATCATCTTGATTTAACATTGTACATTCTAAGAGAATTCTATTTTGAATAATATACTGTCCATTTTTAATCTTTTTTAATGCTTCACTAAAATCTTGTATTTCTATACTAGATAAAAAGCCTAAATTTCCAATATTTACTCCTAAAATTGGAACATCATACTTCCCATTAATATCTCTTGCTACACCTAATAATGTACCATCTCCACCTAATACTATTAACAAATCAAGCTTATCTTGAAATCTGTATTTATTCATTTCATAACTATTTAACACTATAACCTTAGAATGTTTAAATACCGTTGTAATTTGAGACATTACTAAAGATAATATTTTTCCATCTTTATCTTTTGAAGGATTTAATGCTACTACAATATTTTTCATATTTCTCCCTTTAAAATCTTATACTATATACCTAAAGCCAGCTTTTTATAGCTGGCTATGTGATTCCTTTACAACTTCATCAATTTGACTCATTTCAAAAGATCCTTCTTTTTCTTTATCTTTAGTAAAGTATACTAGATATTCTCTATTTCCTTCAGGTCCCTTAATAGGTGAAAAACTTAATCCTAATATATTAAATTCATTTTCAATTAAAAAAGTTACTATTTTATTTACAACTTCTAAATGAACTTCTATATCTCTTACTACACCTTTTTTTCCTACCTTTTCTCTTCCAGCTTCAAACTGTGGCTTTATTAAAGCTACAACTTCACCCTTATCTCCTAAAAGATTTTTAACTGCAGGCATTATTGTTTTTAATGATATAAAAGATACATCTATTGATGCAAAATCTAATGGTACACCAATATCTTCTGGTGTTACATATCTTATATTTGTTCTTTCCATACAGACAACTCTTTCATCTGTTCTTAATTTCCATGCAAATTGCCCATAACCAACATCTACTGAAAAAACCTTATTTGCATGATTTTGAAGCATACAATCTGTAAATCCTCCTGTTGAAGCTCCAATATCCATGCATACTTTATTAGTAAGATCTATTCCAAAAGTATTCATTGCCTTTTCAAGTTTTAATCCTCCACGGCTTACATACTTAAGTTCTTCTCCTTTAAATACTATATCTGCATCAACACTAACCTTTTCACCAGCCTTATCTACTCTCTGTCCATCAACAAAAATAAGTCCTGCCATAATATTAGTTTTTGCTCTTTCTCTTGATGTGCAAATTCCTTTATCAACTAATAATACATCTAATCTTTCTTTTTTTGATGCCATATTATTCTCCTTTATTCATAATGTTTATAACACTTTTTTCTATTGATTTTGAATCTAATCCTGCATCTTTATATAATAAATCAATATCGCCATGAGGTATAAATTTATCACTATATCCTAAAGCTTTAAATTTACCTTTAAAATTTAATTTGCTAAGTTCCATTAAAACATAGCTTCCAAAGCCACCACATATACTATTATCTTCAATTGTAATAATGTTATATCCATCTTTCGTTAATTCTTTTAACATTTCTATATCTATAGGTTTTACAAAAGTTGCGCCTATAATTGTTGGGTTTATCCCTTGTTTATTTAAAGTTTTAGCTGCAATTACTGCATGTTGAATCATTTTACCAACTGCTATTATTGCAATTTTATCACCATTTATCATCTTTTCCCATTTCCCGTATTTTATTTCAGATAATGGTCTTATATCCTCAACACAATCTGTCCCCCTTGGATATCTTATAGCAATAGGTCTATTTTGATTTAATGCCCATTTTAACATTAAAGGCAACTCTTCTAAATGTTTAGGAGCTAAAATAGTCATATTAGGTATAGCTGATAAATAAGATAAATCAAAAACCCCCTGATGAGTTTCACCATCTTCTCCTACAATACCAGCTCTATCAATTGCAAATATTACAGGTAAATTTTGAATACATACATCATGTATAATTTGATCATATCCCCTTTGTAAAAATGTAGAATATACTGCAAAAATAGGCTTTAATCCTGCACTTGCCATACCAGCTGCAAGAGTAACAGCATGTTGCTCAGCTATTCCTACATCAAAAAATCTATTTTTATATATATTTGCAAATTCCTTTAAGCCTGTACCATCTGGCATAGCAGCTGTAATAGCCACTATATCACTATCTTCCTTAGCAAATTCTATCATAGCATCACCAAATACTTTAGAATATGTTTTCTTTGGTGACATAAATGATTCTCCACTTTCTAAATCAAAAGGCGAAACTCCATGAAACTTATTTGGATTCTTTTCTGCAAATTCATATCCCTTTCCTTTTTGAGTGATAGTATGAATTATAACTGGTCCTTTTATTGACTTTGCCTTACTAAATACATCATTCATAAGTTCTATATCATGACCATCTATTGGACCAATATATTTAATTCCCATATTTTCAAATAACATTGGTTCAACTATTAAATGCTTTAAACTGTCTTTTACTCTATGTAAACATTGAACCACAGTTTTTCCTGCATCACTATGACTAAGTGTATTATTAATATCTTGCTTAAGCTTATTATATCCTGGTCCTACCCTAAGCTTATTTAAATGATTTGATAATGCTCCTACATTTTTAGAAATAGACATTTGATTATCATTTAAAACTATAATCATATTAGTTTTATTAAATCCAACATCATCAAGTGCTTCTAATGCCATTCCTCCAGTTAATGCCCCATCCCCTATAACTGCAATAACATTGTAGTTTTCTTTTTTTATATCTCTTGCTCTTGCAATTCCAAGAGCTGCTGATATTGATGTACTGCTATGACCTGTTCCAAATACATCATATTTGCTTTCGGTTATTTTAGGAAATCCACAAAGACCTTTATACTTTCTTAATGTATCAAACCTATCTTTTCTTCCTGTTAATATTTTATGGACATAACTTTGATGTCCAACATCCCATACTATTTTATCTTCTTCAAAATTAAAGATTTTATATAAGCTAAGTGTTAATTCCACCACACCTAAATTTGAAGATAAATGCCCCCCAGTTTTTGATACCTTATCTATTAAAAAGCTTCTTATTTCATCACTAAGCTCATTTAACTCTTTATCAGTTAAGGCATGAATGTCTGTTGGTGAATTTATATCCTCTAATAATTTTGACATAATTACCATTCCTTTGTTTAGTTTTCTCTATCCAAAAGTTTCTTAGTTAAAAACTTTAAAGCTTCTGTATCTACAGATAAGCTATCTAATATTTTAATGCTTTCATTTGTTAGCTTTTCGCACTCCTTAATGCAATAATCTAAACCATGCATTGTTATAAAATTAGTTTTATCATTTTCTTTATCACTTAATACATTTTTACCTAGTTTTTCCGTACTCCCAATGACATCTAATATATCATCTTTTATTTGAAATGCTAACCCTAATTTTTCTCCAAACTTTTCTAATAAATTAATATCTTCCTTTGGTGCATTTGCAAGTATTGCACCAGAAATTATTGAAACATTAATAAGTGCTCCAGTTTTTTTCATATGCATATATTTAAGTTCTTCTTCACTTATTTTCTTGCCTTCATTTATTATATCTACAATTTGCCCACCAATCATTCCTTCCGGTCCTGATGCTTCAGCTATTTTTTGTGCTGCCATTAAAGCTTCTTTTCCATGCTTTAATGAAAACTTCATCATTAAATTCATTGCTTCATTTAATAATGTATCACCAGCTAAAACTGCAATATCTTCACCATATACTTTATGATTAGTTGGTTTTCCTCTTCTTAAATCATCATTATCCATACAAGGTAAATCATCATGGATTAATGAATATGTATGAATCATTTCTATTGCTGCTGAAAATTCTATTATATCTTTCCAATTATTTTTATACATATTATAAGTTAATAACATAAGCAAAGGTCTTATTCTTTTACCACCTATATTAAGACTATAGCTTGCAGAGTCATATATTACTTTGTTAAAAGTGCCCTTATTTTTAAAATAATTTAATAGAAAGCTATTTATTTCACTTTTCATTTCATTAAACATCATTATCCCTCACTACTTCGGAATTTTCTTTTATTGTTAAAAATTTTCCTTCTAAAGTATCAAGGGTCTTATATAATTTATTAACTATTTTACTTCCTTTTTCATATTCTTTCATAGCATCCTCTAAACTTAATTCATCATTTTCTAAAGTAGATAAAATACCTTCTAAATTTTCAAGCATTTCATTATAACTTTCCTTCTTTGCCATGATAATTCCCCCCTCTTTCTACCGGAATAAAATTTCCCACAACATATCCATCTTCCATATAAATCTTAATTTTCTTTTTTTCATCAAAGAAATCTTTACTTTTTATTAGTTTATCATTTTCATCTTCTATTATAGCATAACCTCTTTTTAATATATTTATAGGATTATGCGCATTTAACATATTATTAAGTGAAAAAATCTTTTGTTTGTTGCTTTTTATTTTAAATGCCATAATTTTTTCAATCTTATCTTTTAAATTATCTATTTCCAAATATGCATTTACAATTTTACTACTTGGTGAATTTAAACTTAAAACTTTTTCTAAGTTTTGAATTCTTCTTCTTTCATTAGATAATTTATTATCTATAATAAAGTTTAGTTTATTTTCATACTCATTAATTTCTCTATATAATTCATCTTCTAGAGGCACCACAATCTCAGCTGCTTGTGAAGGTGTTGCTGCTCTAAAATCTGCAACAAAATCTGATATCGTAAAGTCTACTTCATGTCCTACAGCAGATACTATAGGTAATTTTGAATTATAAATAGCTTTAGCTAACTCTTCTTCATTAAAATTCCATAATTCTTCAAGAGCTCCTCCGCCTCTTCCTATAATTATTATATCAACACTTTTTTTATTATTAAAATATTTAATTCCATCTATTACTGTTTTATATGCACCTTCTCCTTGCACTAAAGCAGGATAAAGCACAATATCTACTTTATTATTTCTTCTTCTTATAACATTGATTATATCACAAATAGCTGCACCTGTTTCTGATGTAACTACTCCAATTCTTTCTGGATTTTTAGGAAGGTTTTTTTTAACTTCTGCATCAAAATACCCCTCCCTACTTAACTTTTCTTTTAACCTTTCAAACCTTATGTGAAGTTCTCCAAGGCCCTCTTGTTGTATTGTATTACAGTATAACTGAAAGGTTCCATTAACAGTATATACAGCTGCCCTTCCTGAAACAATTACAGCCATACCTTCCTTTAAAACAAAATCTAAATCATAGATTTTACTTTTAAACATAATACAATTAATTTTACTATTGTCATCTTTTAATGAAAAATAAATATGTCCGCTTGAATGATATTTTAAATTAGAAATTTCTCCCCTAACTGAAAGATTATTTAATATAAAATCATTATCTAATATTTTTTTTATATAATTATTAATTTCAGATACCGTTAAGGTTTTAATCCTCATATTTTTCTATAGCCTCACATGCATTTTTCATAAGTAAAGTAGTTGTAAGAGCTCCTACACCACCTGGAACTGGAGTTACAAATGAAGCTTTATCAATAACCTTATCAAAATCAACATCTCCAGTAATTTTACCTTGAACTGAATTTGTTCCTACATCTATAACTATAGCTCCCTCTTTAACAAAGCTATCATCTATAAACTTTGCTTTTCCAATTGCAACAACTAAAATGTCAGATCTTTTACATACTTCTCTTAAATTTTTTGTTTTTGAATGACACATTGTTACTGTACAGTTTTCTTTAAGTAATAAGGCACCTGCTGGTTTACCAACTATATTACTTCTTCCTATAACAACTACATTCATTCCTTCTAAATTGATGTTCAAACTATTTAAAATAGTTACTACTGACTTAGGAGTACATGGCATAAAAGTTTCTTCTCCAATATATAACTTTCCTTGATTAACAAATGTTAAACAATCAATATCTTTCTTAGGAGATATAGATGAGATAATTTTCTTTTCATTAATATGCTTTGGTAATGGTAATTGAAGAATTATTCCACTAATACTTTTATCATTATTTAAAGCATCTATTTTATTTATTAATTCTTCTTCTACTACTTCTTCATTTAAATGAACCTTTTCAAATTCCATTCCTAGTGATATGGCTACCTTCTCTTGATTATTTAAATAAAAAATTGATCCACCATCATTTCCAACTAATATTGATGCTACTTTAGGAGTGCTTAGCCCTTTTAATTTTCTATCATTAACAAATGCTTTAATTTCCTCTTTTATTCCTAAAGCAATTTCCTTGCCATCTATTCTTTTACCCATTTTGCCCCTCCAAACTTAAAAATTCTTATTGTTCTAATGTTGTTTTTAATATTTTATCTAATACACCATTAATAAAAGATGAACTCTTATCATCTGAATATTTTTTAGTTAATTCAACAGCTTCATTTATTGCAGCTCCACCTGGTACATCTTCTATAAATAGCATTTCTCCTACTGCTAATCTTAAAATTGTTAAGTTTACCTTTGAAATTCTATCTAATTTCCAATTTACTAATGAGCTTAAAATTTTGTCATCAATTGTACCTAAATTATCAGTAACTACTTTTACAACATTTTTTATGTATTCAACATCTATAGTTTTTAAGTCCATTTCATAATCTTCAATAAATGTTTCTATAGTTTCATCATAACTATTTTTGCTTAATTCCATACTAAAAAGCAGCTCCATTGCTTTTTCTCTTGATTTTTGTCTTTTCATAATTTCCTCCTAGGTATGTAATGTAAATAATTTCATTATAAACTTATACTATATTAATTAAACATATGTATATTACAATATTATCTTATTTCTGTCTATAAAAATAATTTTTCATATTTTATTTTACAATTATCAAATGTATTTATTTAACATTTTTCTTGTATACATTGAGAAAGGGGCTGTCGCACTAAAACTTTTATACACAATATATTGTAGTATTTATTCTTAATGCGACATCCCCTCTTTTAATTACACTTCTTTTTCTGCTTCTTGTTGTTCTTGCTTTGGAACATATATGTTTTGAACATTAACATTTACCTTGTCAACTTTCAATCCAGTCATAGCCTCAACAGTTCTTTTTACATTTTCTTGAACTGAAGCTACTACCTCTGGAATTCTCATTCCATACTCTACAGCTACATTTAATTCAATAATAGCTTTATCTTCTTCTAATGTAACTTTTACAGCCTTACCACTAGAAGCTTTTTTCCCTTTTAAAATTTGTGATATGTTACTTGAAACACCATGTGGGATTTCAACAATTCCTTGAATTTCATCTGCAGCTATTCCTGCTATAACACTTACAACTTCATCAGAAATCTTAACAATTCCTATTGCTGATTCATTGTTTACATTTTCCATGACCTTAACCTCCTAAAGGTTTATCTAGTTAAACCTACCTTTACTTATGTTCATTATAACAAAAGAGTTACTATTTTACAATGTATTATTTCATTGCAGTAACATCTACATCACTTAATGTAGTAATATCTTCAACTATCTTTTTAATTGATGCTGAATCTTCTTCAGACAAAGTTTCATTTACTTTTACATAAACCTTAACATTTCCATTTTCACTAATCATACATAAAGAATCTTCATATCCCTTATTTCTTATTTCAGATTCAACTCTACTTTCTTGATCATTCATTTTTGCTTTTTCTACTAATGCATTGTTTGCTGCATCTTTAGATTCTTGTGATGCATTTGCATCTTCAGTAATTGCTTTCATATCTGCTACATATTTCTCATCTTGTTGTTCCTTTGTTAATCTCATACTATAAAAATACTCTGTTGTACTTAATGTTTCATCTGTTGATGTTTCACTTTCACTTGATTTATTGGTACTGTTTTGTTCTAATACAGCTTCTAAGCTTGTTGGATCATTTAATCCATTTTTATTTAACTTCATTGATAATACACCCACACATACTATCAAGGCCATTAGTGTAAAGATAATCCCAAATTGTTTTTTTGTCATTTTTAATTCCTCCCATACATTTATATAACATTATATGCTATTCCTTCATTGGATATACGTTAACTTGCTCTAAACTTATATCATATAATTTAGATACAGCCTTTTGAATGTTGTACTTAATTTCACTACTTTTAGCACCTTCTGCAACTATAAGCACTCCTGTAACTGCTGGTTTATATGTTTTGGTTATAAATGGTTCACTTGAATTTGAATCACTTTTCATAACTACAGTTGTACCTTCTGTTTCTTGCTTTGTAAGCCTTGTACCTCCATTTGTATCCTCCTCTTGAGTTTCTGATGTTTGAGTACTTGAATTTGTTGCTGGCACTTGCGTTTCTCCACTTTCAAAATGAATAGTTACTACTACTTGACCTACCCCACTCATTTTAGAAAGTATATCTTCTAATTGTTTCTTTTGATCTTCCTCATAACTTAACAATTCCTTTGATGTCATTCCTCCATCATTTGTAGAAACTTCTTGTGCCCCCTTTGGCGCATTATTTTTATCAGATACATTGCTATCATTTCCTAAAAAATTACTTACTGCTAACCAAAGAAATATAATAACTAATAAAACAATTAAACAATTAACAAACTTTTTATTTTGGAACATTTTATTCATATCTTTATTTAGCTTATCTTTATCCATAACCTTATCCTCCCATACTGTATAATTTTATTTTCTCTATAGGTATTTTAAAAAGTTCTGATAAATAGTTTTTTATTTCTTCTTCATTATCAATTTTTTCATTATTTGATACAGCTTCTTCACTTTCATCATTTACATTAATTCTTATTTTATCTACAAGCCTTATACCATTTTCTCTTACTCCAACTTCTAAACTATCTATACTATAAGTCATATCACTTAAATTTATATTGCATTTTATATCTGATTTAAAATCCTTATCTGAAAACTTCTCTTTTAATAAATTATCACAGTTACTATTTAAATTACTTTTAAAGGCCTCTTTTTGCTTTTCTATTACTTCTTTAGATTCACCTTCATTTGTAACTCCTAAATTCAACATGTCTTCATATCTTTTTATTCTATTAATCACCTCTTGTTCTCCCCCAGTAAAAAATTTAATTATTGGATTTATCATTGCTGAAATCAATATAAGTCCTAATACAAACTTAATATACTTTTTCATAGAGTTATCTGGGGCAATTATCTCTATAGATGTCATAAAAATCATGGTTGCCACTAAAGTAATAATAAAATTATTTAAGTATTCCATATCTTATCCTCCCACAACAAATTTTCCTGCTGATATCATTATTGATATGAGAACAAAAAACATTAAACTTACACATACAACACATGACATTATTAATATTAAAGATTCGCCTGCTGCTGCAATTGAATTAGTAATTCTTTTATCTGTTATTGGCTCTAGTAATGCAGCTGAAAGTTTAAATATAAGTGATGATAATGCTATTTTTATTATTGGATATACAATTATTAAAATAATAATAATTAAGCCAATTGAACCAATTGCATTTTTTATTATTAATGAATATCCAGCCACAGAAGAAATTGCATCTGATAGTGATTTACCTACGATAGGTATAAAATTATCTATTGTAAATTTTGTAGTCTTAAGTGTAACTGCATCTATCGTTGAAGAGGTTGCTCCTCTTATTGTTAGAATTGCAACAAATATAGTAATAATAATTCCTTGAAGCCAAACTGTTGATTTTTTAATTAATCCACAAAAATTTGATAATTTAGGTTCTGTAGAAATATTATTAGCAAACTGTAATACAAATGTAATTAAAATTAATGGAATAATTACATTTAAATAAATTTTAGGTATCAATATAGTTGCTCCTAAAATTATAGGATCCATTGTTGCTGCTTGTGTTAATCCACCAGCAGCTGCTAACATAACAACCAATATTGGTAAAACCTTATCCATAAATGTTGTAACTTGAATAATTACATCTTTTGCTAGTGATAATGACACTAAAAATGTTTTTGTAAGCAATATTATTAAAATTGCATAACATGCAAAAAATGCAACTTGTGAAATGCCTTCGCTAGAAAAAGATGATTGTATATTTTTAAATAGAGAACATATTATTCCAATTACAATAATTGAAAATGCTAATGATAAAACTGTTTTTACTTCTTTAAAAAACAAACTTACAACTGCACTTAACACTTTTGAAACTGATAAATTTCCTTCACCAGTTTTAATATAATTTTGTATATATGAAACTGTATCTAAATCATTCATAAGTTCAACATCACTTTTCATTGTATTAATATAATCATATAAACTATTTAATTTTGATTCTGTTTCTTCATCATTAACTAATGTTACTCCTGTATTTTCCTCTGCATAAACTTCATTTTCACTTATTGAAGAAATATAAGTAATTCCTAATATAAGTGTTAATACCACAATAAAAATTACTTTTAAAATATTGTTTCTCATTTTATCACCTACAATATCTGAAGTATTGAATCTAATACTGCCATAAGTATTGGAATAGCTAAGCCTAAAATCATTATTTTTCCTGCAAATTCAACTTTACTTCCTATACTACCTGCTCCTGAATCTTTGCAAATTTCACTACAAAATGATGTAATATAAGCAATAGCTAAAATTTTAAGTACTATGCCAATATATACAGTATCTATATTGGCTTTATTAGCAATATCATTTATAAAATCAATTACTTCCCCTAGTTGTCCTATCATATATAGAAAAATTCCTGCTCCAGCTACAAGTACTATAAGCATTCCTAATTCTGATTTATTTTGTTTTAATAAAAGATATATAAATAAAGCAGTTAAAGCAAAAAAAGCAACTTTAATAATTTCCATAAACCTCACCTAAAGACTAAACATAGTTCTTACAGTATCAAACAAATTAGAAATCATTCCTATTACAGTAATTAAAATAATAATAATTCCCGCTAAGTTTGCTAATACTGCTATTTCTTCTTTTCCATTTCCCTTTAATATCTTTTCAATAACCATAAGTAAAATTCCCATTGCTCCAATTTTAAATAATAAACTTACATCAAACATCCTTAAGCCCTTCCCCCTTTAGATAAAAAATATTGCTAACATTGCACCAATAGATATACCTAACGTTCTATACAATTTAATATTTTCTTTTTCCTTCTTTTTAGCTTCTTTATAATTGATATCTATATTCTCCAATGCTAAGCTAAAAATTTTTTCTTGTCCTGATATTCCACTACTACCTAAGGTTTTAAAAAAATCTTCTAATATTTTATAATCATCAGAATTTAAACTAAGTTTTTCTTTATTTTCTAAATATGCTTTTTCAAAGCTTTCATAAACACTATTGCTTGTTCCTTCATCTAGCATATTTGCCATTTTTATAAATACATTTGATATTGGCTCTGAAACCTTATTTCCAACCTCAAATAAAGCAGTTGGTAAAGGTGTATTAGAATATATTATTTCATTATTTAATAACAACAATACTTTTTGTATTTCTTTTAAATTTTGACTTCTTCTTTTGTAATTTTCTCCTATGAAATAACCTATAAATGTACAAATTAGAAACATTAAAAATATCATTATATTTCTAAACATTGTAATCCCTTCTCCCTGTTAACCTTATATATCTTTTCTATTGTTCCAGCCCCCTTTCTATTGCTAAGAAGTATTATTCTTTCTAATATGCAATTATCAATTAAATCCTTAAATACAGCTCTTCCATAAACATCATTTATGTCATATCCATGTACTGTAGCAATTATATTTACTCCACAATTAAACGCCATATTTAAAGCTTCTAAATCTCCCTTTGTCCCTATTTCATCACAAACTAATACCTCTGGCGAAAGACTCCTTATTGCCATAATCATTCCTGACTTTTTTAAACAATTATCTAATATATCAGCTCTTATACCAACATTCATTTGTGGAATACCATTATAACAAGCTGCAATTTCACTTCTTTCATCTACAATAACTACTTTTTTTCCACTTAAACTTATCTTATGCATACCATTAGATATATTCCTTGCTATATCTCTTAAAATTGTTGTTTTACCACACTTAGGAGGGGAAACAATTAACGTATTATATACTCTGTTATTATTTGTTATTAATTTCATTACCTTATCTGAAGAACCTACTACTTCTCTTGAAATTCTTATATTTAAAGATGATATATTTTTTATAGTTCTTACTTCTCCATTTGATATTACACATTCCCCAGCCAATCCTATTCTATGTCCACCTTTTAATGTAATATATCCCTGTTTAATTTCCTCTTCAAAAGCATATAAAGAATAATTAGATATCTTTGCCATCATAAACTTTAAATCTTCAACCTTTGTCTTATACTCAAGTATTTTTTCTCCATATGATAAATTTAATATTATTGGCTTTCCTACCTTTATACGTATTTCTTGTATTACATCATCATTTAAATATTTATTTACCACATCACCAATCTCTTTTGGAAGTATTTTGCAAATCTCATCATATTTCATAAATTCACTTCCTTAATTATCTTTCTCTCTTTAATTCTTATTTCACATAATTAATAATTATTCATAGTATAAAAAAATATGTAAAATATTTATTTTATGTGCCTTAAAATTTTCATTTTTAATACTATGTAAATTAATCTCTAAAATAAGTATTGGGTTGTCAAACCGAAACTTTTATACACAATATATCGTTTTAAAAAATAAAACTAACACAATATGTTGTAGTATTTATTTTTAATGCGACATACCCCAAAAAACAAAAAAGCATAGACTTTTGCAAATTTATTGCATTAGTCTATGCTTTATATTTTGGGGTATGTATTAAATATTTATTTATCACTATCTTGCCCTTTTTCCACAAAACGGACAAGGAATACTTGAATTATTATTTAATGCTTGTTGCTCAACAAATAATGGCTTATCACAATTTTCACATTTTATTTCTACATATTCATCTTCAATTGAACTTAAATCATCAAATGAAACTTCTTCAAAAAGTTCATCTTGTATATCTGTTAAGTCATTATCCATAAACTCCATATTTTCTTCTAAGTAATCTTGCCTTAATGATATTTCTTCAACCTTAGAAGATAAATCTGATAATATTCCACTTACAGCTTCAAATAAATCTTTATATTGATTTTCTTTGATATTTTCAATTTGTTCTTTTAAATTATTTATTTTATCATTTAATTCTTTCATCTTTTCACTTCCTTCGAAGAAACTTTAGCTTTATTACTAATTATACCCACTTTTAATTTTTTTAGATAAAACAAATGCTAAGTCTTTAAACCTAGCATTTATCTTAAATATTAAACTCTTTCCATGTATTCGCCAGTTCTAGTATCAACTCTTATAGTGTCACCTTCATTAACGAACATTGGTACATTTACAACTGCTCCAGTTTCTAATGTAGCTGGTTTCATAGCATTTGTAGCTGTGTTTCCTTTAACACCTGGATCTGCTTGAGTTATTAATAATTCAACAAAGTTTGGTGCTTCAACTGAGAATGCTTCACCTTTGTAGAACTTAATTACAGCAAACATGTTTTCTTTTATAAACTTTATAGCCTCTTCTACTTTTTCATAATTTAATGGAATTTGCTCATAAGTTTCTTGATCCATGAAGTAGTATAATTCGCCATCAGAATAAAGGTATTGCATTTCTTTTCTTTCAATTACAGCTTCTTGTAATTTAGCTGTTGGGTTAAAAGTTGTATCTGTAACTCCACCTGAAATAACGTTTCTTAACTTTGTTCTAACGAAAGCGGCTCCTTTACCTGGTTTAACATGTAAGAAGTCTATAACTGTATATACTTGTCCTTCATACTCAAAAGTTGTACCTTTTCTTAAATCTCCTGCTGATATCATAAAAAAATTCCCTCCAAATAACTTGAATTCATAGTTATTATGACCTATATTTTATGTAAATAGTCATAACTTCTTTTGTTGTTTAATGACACAACAAAAACATTCTATCAAAATTACTAAAGAAATGCAATTATTTAAAGTAGAACATGAAATTTTTTAATATAATTATCTATTTAACTCTAATATTGTTAATAAATTATTATCTTTTCCATTAATATTATAAGTTTTTACGGTAAAATTTTTCAATTCTTCTATGCTTTTTATTATATTATTAGCTTTTCCATTTAATTTAATTTTTATACTCCAGCTTTCTCCGCAATTTTCTATTTCCATAACTTCTATATCTTTTATTTTATTTAACTCCTTAGCAATTTCACTATATGAAATAAGCATAGGTTTTGTAACTATAACTTCATTTTTATGTTCTTGCTTTTTTATTCCACTAAAAAAAACTAAAGATATTACTTGTAATATTGTAATTAAAATAATTATACTTTCTTTATGCTCTTCAATATACAACTTAAATTTATTCATAAATCACTTTCACTACCTTAAATTCATCTATTTTAGAGGATTTACTTATTGTAAGCCCTTTCTTTTCTAAATAATCAATATCTTCATCAATATTATATATTATATTTCCGTCATTATTTTCAACATTTAATTCAACCATCTTATTATCATATAAATTTAACCACTTATAAATTTCTTCTTTATTTAAATAACTATCTTCTTTTTCTGAGGTAATTATAACTTCCTCTTCTTTTTTATTAAATATAAACTGTAAATTAATACTTATTAATATTAAATTAACCAATATCAACACTTGAAAACCTCTTTTATTTCCTTTATTTTCTTTATTTTTCTTTTTTTCAATAAAATCTAACGGAATGAAATTTTTATATTTTAAATATTTTTTCATTTATTTTATCTCCAATATTCAATTGTACAATTTCTATTTTATAATCAGCTTCTTTTGGTATTAAATAATCTAAGCTTTTATCAATAATTAATGGAATTTCTTTTTTTATTTCATTAAATTTAAAATCATTTGTAAAGTCTTCTTTATTTTTGATCAAACTATTTACTATTAATTTATTTTTTATTTCTAAATAATACACAACTTCTTTAATTTCTATTAACACTATGTAGTTAAATATCTTTTTTATTTTCTTTATTACAATATCTCTAATATAAAACTGTATTGGCAATATTATTACTTCATTTAAATCTTCACATAAAAATTGTATTCTTTCCCCATTACCAATGGAATACAAGAATAATTTTTTTCTTTTCTTATCATATTCATAATGCATCAATGCAGATTTTTCACTTCCATACTCTTCATTTATAATTTCATATACAATATCTTCCTTATCATTTTTAATTTCATTATATGTTTTTATTAGTAAATCTTCTTCCATTACATATAACTCTATTTCTTTACTTATAACCCTCTTAATAGAAATATCATCATATAATTTACCATTGTAAATATACTTATTTTTATTGGCTATTACTATATCTCTCATACTTGCTCCTTTTAAATCTCCTTTTTATACTTATATAATGTGGGAATAAATATAATTTCTGTTTTGTTCTCATCTTCTTTAACTATTACATTTATCTTTCTAATTGATTCATACGATCTTAAATCATCTTCTTTTATAAACATTTCATTTTCTTTAATAATAAATTGCATATTATTATTTTTACTAAATGTATATTGAAACTCTAAATTCCTATCTTCTTTATATTGTTTTAATATTTTTATTATTTCATTATCTTTTAATACACTTTCTTTAACTTCATTTAAAAGCTCATATTCTTCACTACTTAAAGTTAAAATATCTTCTTTTATTTCATAAAGAGAAAACTTGCTTACATTTGCTATTATCATCTTTGAACTTAAAACAATTAATATTAGCAATACATTTAAAAGCATTACTACTTCTAACATTATTACTCCATTATTTTTATTTAAATACACCTTATTCTAACTCCATTTTCTTTACTTTTTATACTATAGTAAATAAGCTTATTCTTTTTTTTAACTGAAAAATTTTCTATCTTATCAATAAGGACATTATTTCCCACACTAACTATTCCATTTGAAAAACCTATAGTCTTTATCATTAATTTTTCTTTATTTAAATAAATAATTTTTATCTTTTCATCATTATTTATATCCTTAAATTTAACTGTTATATTATCTCCAATTACTTCTGATGAATACACATCATTCAATTCTTTGTTTGCTTCTATATACTCAATTCCTGCTGAAGTACATAATGACTCTAAATTTAATAAAGCATTATCAAATTTATCTTCATAATAACAATTGCTTAAACTTAAATTATAATCATTTATGCTTTCAATAGATAAAGTAATTGTTATTCCTCCTAAAATAAAAACTATTGCTATTACTAGTATAGTTTCTATCAAAGTATATCCCATTTTATAATTACTCATAATATTCCATCCACTTATATTTAATAAAATTTCTATCAATAATTTCATTATCAAAAGGTAATTTATAGCTTATATTAACATTTACACTTTCATCATTTATTTTATTGCTCGTTATAACTATTTCCTTTCCCTTTTCCATATCTTTTATAGAAGTATTTATTAAATTCTCTAAAAATTTTTCATTATATTTTAAAGAAAAACTAATTATATTTTCCTTCCCAATTAATTCATTAATAGTCATATTGTATTTAATTTCTTGCATAACACAATAAATAATTCTATTACCTTCTTCAATTTTAATTCTTTTTATGTGACTTGCTTTATTACTTCCAATTAATAATGCTACTATAATAAACATTGATAAAATAATATTTACGCCTAATATAACTTCAATCAAAGTACTTCCTTTATATTTTTTCAAATTTAATCACCTTCATAAATATTTACTGTATCTATTCCTGTTGATATAGTAACTTTATACACATTTCCATAATTATCAAAAATTCTTATAGTATCTGATTCTACATTACCTAAAGTATTTATTTTTAAAATATACATTGCTGAAAACTTAAAGTTTCCCGGTAAAAATATAGTTTTTATTACCTTTCCACCTTGTTTTTTATCTTTAAACTTAACTACTCCTGCACTTTTATTAATTTCAATTTCTCCATAGCTATTATTTTTCATGCAATAGAATTTTCCATAACTTATCATATTGCTTAACTCATTGCAAAATCCCATGGCTGCTGATTTATTTAAAATATTATTAAATGATTTTGTTAATTTTAATGTTGGAAGCATTAAAATTCCAATAATAGCAATAACAATTATTAATTCAATTAATGTATAACCTTTTTTCATATTTCAAACCAATACAATATCTAAAAGTGGCATTAAAAATTTAATAATAAAAATTATAATAATTACACCAATAAATAATATTAAAAACGGCTGAATCATTGATGTTATTTTACTAATTTTAAAACTTAAATTAGTAAATATAGTATCTTCAAGAATAGTTAATCGTTTATCTAAAGCTCCACATTCCTCTCCTAACTTAATATGAGCTAATGTAGATTTTGAAAACATATTTGTTTCAATCATGGATTGGGATAGTAATTTGCCATTTTTTAAATCATTATTAATCTTTTTTAATCCTATCATAATATTTTTATTTAAATCTCCTTGATAACAGTATTCAAGTCCTATAGCAATATTAATTCCGCTATTAATAATAACTGATATCAATACAATAATAATGTATTCATTAAATAAGTTATAAATAGGTATTTTTTGCATTAAAAAATTCAAATTATCTTTTATAAAAAATTTAAAAACAATATATGGCACACATATTCCTAAAATAAAAGTTTCTAATAATATTAAAAATGTGTTGTTTAAAAAATTATTTTTTATTAAAATAACCTTTAAATAAACATTAGGAATTTCCTTCCCCATAGCTCCATAAATATCTGCCATATTAGGAATAAAGAAAAATAACACAAAGATCCCAAGTGCAATAAGAGCTAACATTAAAAATATTGGATATGTAATTGCCTTTATAATACTTTTATTTATTTGCTCTAGTTTTTTATAATAAATTTCTAATCCTTTTAACACATAAACTATTCTTCCTGTTTTTTCACCAATGCCTACCATTGAAATAAAAAAATTAGGAATCAATGTTTCTCTTTCCTTACTAAAAGCAGACTTTAAACTTCCACCTTCTTTTATAACCTCTTCCATTTCCCCTAATAAACTTTTATATTCTTTTCTTAAGGGCAATTCATCTAGCAAAGTAAATATATTTAATAATTGAATTCCATCTTCATATAATGTAGAAATATTACCTGCAATTAAAGCTAAGTCATTATAACTCACCTTCTTTTTCATAACTAAAATTTAGCCCCTCCATTTCAATAAATTTATTATAATCACTTAAAGTTATATTTCCTTTTTCTAATAATTCATTTAAATTTTCTATCATTTCTAAATTTGATAAGATACTTCTGTCATTATAAATATTTTTTATTTTTTCTTTCATTTCCTTATTAATAATATGAATTGCAGCAACTAAAGCTCTTCCCTTATAACCTGTAAAATTGCACTTATTACATCCACACTTTTTATAAAGCTTTATTTTTTTACCATTTATAAGTTTTTCATTAGTTTCAACTTTACAATTATTGCATAAAATTCTAATAAGCCTTTGAGATATTATTCCTACTAAAGAATCTCTTATTAAATATTTTTCAATTCCCATATCCTCAAGCCTAAAATAAACTTCTCTTGGATCACATGTATGAATTGTAGAATAAACCTTATGCCCTGTAAGGGAAGCTCTAACAGCCATTTTAGCCGTTTCTTCATCTCTTATTTCCCCAAGCATTATAATATCTGGATCTTGTCTTAAAAAGCACCTTAATCCTTCTGCAAATCCTATATTTAATGTTTTGTTTAAATTCATTTGATTAATTCCGGTAATTATTGCTTCGATTGGATCTTCTAATGTTGATATGTTTATTTCATCTTTATTTAATTCTTGTAATATACTATAAAGAGTTGTTGATTTTCCTGAACCTGTAGGTCCATTAACTATTGTAAGCCCACTGCTAACTTTCATGATGTAATTTATTTTTCTTATTTGTTCTTTTGTAAAATTAAGATTTTCAATAGCATAATTAAAATCATTTCCATATAAAATTCTTATAACTACTTTTTCTCCAAAAATTGTTGGCATTGTAGATACTCTCAAATCATAGCTTTTTTCTTTATACTCAAATGAAATCTTTCCATCTTGAGGCTTTCTCTTTTCTGTTATGTCAATATTAGAGTTTATTTTTATCTTTGATAAAACAATTTGAAATTCTTCTTTATTAAAAATATACATTATCCTTAATAATCCATCTATTCTAAATCTAACTACCACAAAATTTTTATAAGGTTCATAATGAATATCTGATACATTTAAATTTATTGCATCCTTTATTATAATTTCATATACATTTCTTTTTTGACCTAAAAATACTATTTTTAATAAATAATTAAATTCTTCCTCACTAATAATTATGGCTTTTACCTTTTTTCTAAAAATAAACATTATTTCCTCTTCTGCTTCTTTAGTAAAATTACTAGTATAAATGTAAACCTCCTCTTCATTTTCTTTAAATGGAAATGCTTTAATTTTAACTGCTTTTAATTCATTGATTCTTCTAACTACTGTAATATCAATATCTTTTACTGAAAATTTATTATCTAATTTCATAACTATTTATAAAATTTGCCACTTTAATTAACTTTTATACAAATAAAATATTTTTTATAAAAAAA
>JABLTL010013011.1_pt1 | contig 35382 bp, 31 predicted proteins | sample 7160151 | NCBI WGS metagenome assembly JABLTL01 (sample SAMN14651223, study PRJNA627086) | human gut metagenome | isolation source: feces | host: Homo sapiens
CCCTCTCCAATCCAAGGGAGAGCTCCAGAGCGTCCCGACTTCTCGGTCTTCTCCTTTTCGCCATTCTGCTCGATAGCCACCATCTGCAGGTCCCATTTCTTATCGAAAGGACCCGCGATAGCCCAGTCGTGAGGCACGGCTACCTGAGACCACGCTTTGCCATCTCGGGAGAAATCCCACGATGGCAAATTAATGACTTTTCTACTCTGTGCCTGGCACATGGTAGAAAGCGCCAGGACGAGAGACACGAAAGTAATGCTTCTCTTGATCATATTGCTATTTAATATTCTTATTTATATGAATCGAATACGGCAGTTGGTTTGCCGCTGTTGTCGAACGCTCCCTTGGTATATGCAGACCAACCCAGAGTGGTATAGTTGGCTGGCTTCCAGTTGTTGTAAACTTCTGGTTCCCAATAGAAGATACCCTCGCAGGTAGAGATTGCCTTGCAGCCATCCACCATTTTCTTCATCATTGGCGCAGCCTGGTCAGAGCCCCACCACATACCAATCTCAGAAACGATGACGTCCTTACCATACTTGGAAGAAAGAGTCTGAATGTTAGCGAGACAGCTCTCTGCATAACTCTTCCAGTTGTTGTCTTCAGGATAAAGAGACAATCCGATGACATCCCATTTACCACCATTGTTCTTCAGCTGGTCGTATAGCCAGGTAAGTCCACCAAGGTCTTCACCCTTATCTACATGCACCACCACCTTAGCCTCTGGATAAACAGCCTTTACAGCATCATATCCGGCATTGATGTAAGCGGCAAAATTAGCTGCGTTTTTAGAGGCACGGCCAGTTACAGCCTTGGGCTCATCGCCTTCAGCATCATTCCAGAGCATTCCATCTCGGGTTTCATTGCCCACCTGCACCCACTCTACATTAGTTACACCTTGAGCCTTGAGGGCATTCAGGACATCAGAAGTATGGTCTGCCACAGCCTTCTTCATCTCTGAGAAAGAATAATTCCTCCAGGCAGCAGGAACGGTTTGGCTGCTAGGGTCAGCCCAGGTATCAGAATAATGGAAATCTATCATCAGGCGGAAGCCGAGCTGCTGCGCACGCCATGCCTTAGCTATAACATCATTCTTGCCACACCATCCACCATCAGGATTTACCCACACACGGAGACGGATGGCATTGGTACCGAGGTCACGGAGAAGTGACATACACTCCTGCGCCTTTCCTGCCTGGGTATAAAACTTCACGCCGTTCTGCTCCATCTCTGTGAGCCAACTTACATCGGCTCCCTTGGCGAAGCCGCTCATATCGTATGTCTTCTCCTTTTCGGGAGTAGCATTATCTTCATTGCTGCAACTTGTGCCCGCGATAGAGAACAAAAGTGCTGAAGCCAGCAATATGGCTTTTCCTAAAATATTCTTCATTGTTCTTTGGGTTTATAGCTATCTTTACTTTATTCTAAAAACGCTTTTACGTATAAGATATTGCAAAGATTGCTGAATTATTTATTCATACTTCCAGGTCATGGCGTTGATGTCGGCAGTAACAGTAACCTCGCCGCCAGTTACAACGATTTGTTTCGGTTGCAAAAGTAGGAAATAGAATGCAAAGTGCTAGACAGATACTTGACAAATGAAAAGAAAAAACGGACAAGAAGACGGAATATATCCGCTTTTGTCCGTTTTGTTATATTATAATGGAAGAAATACCTTTACCACACCCGACTTGTAAGCATCGAGAATGCTTGCCAATGCTGGCAATGGCTGCTGATGACCATTGGTTACTACGGTTTCATCTGGAATATCGAAGTTTATATCGCCATGATTCAATCGACCAGCGCCATAATAACCTTCTACGATGGCAGGCACATCAGCTGCATTATCGGCTGTATGTGCATACATTACACTTGAGTTGGTATCGAAGTTATTATAGGCAGTACCACCCACCAAAGTCTTCACACCGGCTGGCACCTGATCAGAAGCCCTGGCTACATCGTAGGCATCAAAACTGGTATTGTTGGATGCATAGGTAACATAGCTGAAACCGCTTGGCTTGTTGGCAAACACATTGCCATACGCCTTGATCATACCGCCATTCTCGCCAGAGAAAGTTCCCTTTGAACCCTTGGCATCGGTGCCCTGCTGAGAACTCATGATTGGGCGCTTCACGGCATCGAAGTAGTTTGACTCCATAAAGATGCTGGAACCCATAGTGGCACCTACGCCATATACATCACAATGCTGATAGTAGTTGTTGTACATGTGAACGGTCATGGTACGTACACGGGCATGACGGGAATCGGAATGGTCGAACCAGTTGTGGTGATAGGTAATCCAGTTTTCACCTGTCTCACTCTTCATGCCACACATAGAAGACTTACCGTTATCCCAGAAATGGTTGTAAGCCACGGTCACATACTTAGAGTTGCCCTTGATATCTACGGTTCCATCTCCCTTAGCCTGGTCGGCAGCGCTACCCTTTCTACCATAGAAAAGATCCAGGTGGTGAATCCAGATGTTTGAATTCTTTGTATCGAGCGACATTGCATCGTCAAGACAACGCATGATGGCGAAGTTGCGGAACTCCACGCTCTTGGCATTTCTTACCAGGAAGCCGAACCCATAGATGGTGGCATCATCACCCACGCCCTCGAAGGTCATGTTCATGGTAGAATAGCCTGTCTTACCCTTAATCTGCAAACCCTCGGCAGAACTTGAAATTCCATCCAGGTCAGCCAGGCTCACCTTGCCGATGATGCGGAAAGCAATAGGAGTGGTATCATATCCCTTCTGGTAAGCATCAATGATAGCCTGCAAACCTTTCACGGTTTGCTTCTTGTTCTTGGCTCCGGTGATGACTTCTGTAGATACGGTCTTGGCTGTGCTTGCTGTGATATAGAGCACCTTGGCATCCGACTTCAATGTACCATCATTGTTGTAAGCACCAATTCCCCCGAAATTGAAATGAGCGAAGCCCTCACGGTTGTAGTTCTTTACCAAGAGATTGGAAACCGTATTGGCACCTGCCATCTCCTTACCGGCAGCATCCACAGGAACCACCTTTACAGAATAGGAACCCACCTTCAAGCCGAGCATATCGGCACGGAAATAAGAAGCGTACTGACGAATCAGCTGCGCATCAATCTTCTTGCCATCTACATATACATTGTAAGAAGAAGCTCCCTCGAAAGGAGCCCACTTCAGATAAGCAGACTCCAGCCAGGCCTTTGCCTCCGTAATCTTCACAACGCCGGCAGGATTCTCCACACCTCCATTCTCACCCTGCTCCACTCGCTTGGCAAAGTTGATTTCTCTGACAGAAGCATCATACTCATCGTTATCGCTTCCATCCTTCGGAGCGATGATAGCCTTGTCGCCCTCAAACTTCACACTGGCCAAATCGGCAGTATTGTAATATTTCACATCTCCCGCACTGGTGGTAACAAACATCTGGTTCACCTTGCTGTTACGAGCCACAGCATGATTCACCTTATCTGCATTTACCTGAGCCAACACGCTACCGGCACCTCCCAATAAGAGCGCCAAAGAGAATACCATTTTCTTCATTCTGAATTCCTCCTTCATTACTTTATGATTACTTTCTTACCATTCACGATATAAACGCCCTTAGACAATCCCTCTACGGAATTGCTCACCAACTGACCATTGAGGTTAAAAACCTTACCCTGCAATGCCTCCTTGAACTGCTCCACCAGATGAATACCTGCGGATGTGCCATAAGTGAAAGAAAGCGATACGAACGACATATCCATCGTATCAGAAGAATTGTCAGCATAGCTGAGCGTTACGTTGTCACCATCGAAGGTGATTTCCGTGATGGTCTTGTCGATAACCTGACCATCTACCTTTAAGGTTTGCTTGTTGTCTGCATACACGGCGGCAGAAAACATACAAGCCAATAGGATTAAGTACTTTTTCATCTTAAATGCTTGATTTTGACATGTTTTGTAAGACTTGCATTATAAAGAATGTCTTTTAAAACAAAGAATATCTTTCTATGTATTTTGGGGGATGAAAGGGCGAGCACTATTCACCAAGAACAATGCTCGCCAAAAAATAGAGTGTGTTAACTTATATCTAACCTATCCTTAATACCCTGGATTCTGCCAGAAGCCTGTGGTGCTGTTCACTTCTGTTGTGAAGTTCTGAACGGCATCAATCTCGTTTTGTGGAATTGGACGGTAGAGATAATGCTTGTTACCATCTGCCTTCAAGTTGGCTGAAGCCTGAGCATTGTACTTCTCTACATATTCATAAAGCTTACCGGTACGCTTCAAGTCGAACCAACGCATCTGCTCACCGCAGAACTCAACGGCACGCTCCTCAAGGATGGTGTCGATAGTGGCGTTGCCGCTCAGAGTATTGTCGGTGCCTTCGATGGCACGAGCCTGACGAAGCTGGTTGATGGTTGCCATGGCAGCATTGCCGTCGCCCAAAGCCAACTGGCACTCTGCCTTGATGAGATACATCTCTGGCATACGCATCACGATGGCATCACGGCTAGAGATGTCGTGGGTTGGGTAATTCTCATCATACTCGTTATCCAGGAACTTCTTGATACCTGGGAATGAGCACCATCCAGCAATCTTGTATGAATTGAAACGTTCGTCACCATAAACCCTAGAGCTCTTGACTGCAGCCTCTGTTGGCCTGGCTGTAGCCTCATCCATAGAGGTATAAACAGGGATGTCGCCACCAGCCATAAACTGGATGCGGTATCTGTCCTTAGCCCAAGCCTGCATAGCCTGACCCTCTGGAGAATCTCCATCCATAGGACAGTAGTAGATGGCTGTATCCTGCAACAACGGATAATTCTTTGCATTCTTTGCCAAATCAGGAGATGCGATGTCGTAGTGATCGAGCAGGGTTGCCTCAGAACGCTGGTCGGTAGCCTTATGCTTCTCCAACAGGTTCCACAAGTGCAAAGATGGCAAGTAGCGGGTAAAGCCACGTCCGTATGGCGAGTAAGCTGCACCGCACTCTACGTTCTTGCCGGTTGACTTACTCTTGATAGTAGTCTTGCCCTTGGCAATACGCCAGAACACCTGTGAGTCTTTCTGACCATTACCACCCAGGTCGGTGGCACCATTGTTCCACATTGATACGAACATCAGCAGCATGGCATTACCACCACGACTATAACCTGTACGGGTAATCAAACTGTTATACTGCATTGGGCTACCGCCTTCCAAACGGTAACGGTAAGGAATGCAGTTGGCATTGGTTGCGATGTCCTGAGAATATGTTACACCGAAGAGAGCCTCCTTGTTGGTATTGTAGCTCTCGTTAGACATGGTCCATACATGCTTGTAGTCATTATCCAGGCTGGCATAATCGCTTGCACCGATAACAGCCTCAGCATCAGCCTGTGCTGCAGTATAGAGGGCATTCTTGTCCTTGCCATCATAGTTACCACCCTTTACGGTCTGGTTCAACTGTCCTCCCAACCAAGAAGCAGCATAGAGCAACACTCTTGCTCTCAAAGCCTTGGCAGCCCAATAGTTGGCACGGCCATCTGCCTTGGTCTTGTAACCGGCAGCCTCAAAGTTGGCAATAGATGCATCCAGGTCGTCCAGAATCTTGCCATAGACTTCATTCTCCGGCATACGGGTTGGATTGAAGTTCTGAGCTGTGATAGGCTCTGCATTGTAAGGGATAGCACCCCAGATGTTCACCATGTGGAAATAGTAGAAAGCACGCATGAAGTGTGCCTCACCCAGGTTGCGGTTCTTCTCCTCGTCGCTCAGGAAGGTAGCCTCGTTGATATACTTGAGTGCATTGTTGCAAACATCAGTAGCGCTATAGAACAACTCCCAGTAATGGTCCAGACAAGGGTTGTCGGCTACGTTGTTCTCCAAGGCAGCAGCACCAAAGTTGTAAGAGCAAAGGCTCTTCTGCTTATTGTCGTAGCCATAGTAAAAGAGGTCGGTACCCATTTCACTCAAGCCCAAACCAGCCTCCTTACCATACCATCCGCGAGCGAAGGTATAGCAGTTGGCAACCAGTCCTTCCAATCCAGAAGGGGTTTTATATGTCAAGTCGGCAGTTTCGCCCACCTTGTTCTCTTCTTCCAGGAAATCAGAGCAAGAGGTAAGCCCCAACATCATAGAAGAGGCTGCTGCCATGAATAATATCTTTGTTTTCATAATTGATTCGATGATTTTAGAATTCTACATTAAGACCTACTACTACCTGCTTCTGCATTGGGAACGAGATGCTACCACCACGCTCTGGGTCGTAGTTGTCAATCTTGCTCCATGTCATGAAGTTCTTCATTGAGCAGTAGATGCGAGCCTTGCTCATGCCCACGGTGTGCAACCAGTTGGCTGGCACGTTGTAAGAGAGGGTGATATCCTTGATCTTGAAGTAATCTGCCTTCTCGTATGTGAATGCACTCTTGTAGGATGACCAGATTTTGCTGGCATTTGAATCCAAACCTGGGCTAGGGAACTTAGCGCCCGGATTGGTTGGTGTCCAGTAATCAATGGCATCACCCCAGTTGGCTGACTCATAGTTCAACTGCTCATTCATGGCGTAAGAGATGTAACCTCCCAAACGTGCCATCAACTGCACAGATAGCGAGAAGTCCTTGTAGCTGAAGGTGTTGGTCATACCAAATACATGATTAGGGTCGCGGTTGTAGAGTACACGGTCGTCAGATGTGATGTTGCCATCGTTATCTGCATCCAAAATCTTTGGAGAACCTGGTGTACCATAGCCCTTTGTGCCTGTGCAACCTGGCTTCTTTCCGTCGTGAGCAGCCTTGAAGTCCTCTACATACTGGTCAAACTCTCCGATACCCCACTCTCCGAGTACCTTGTAATCATAGAATGCGTTTACACGGTTGCCAACAAACAGGCCCTTGGTTCCTGATACATACTTATCTACACCACCTGTCAACTCGGTAATCTCATCCTTGAAGTGAGAGTATGACCAGTTGGCTGTCCAGTCGAAGTCCTTGGTACGTATGATGTCTGTCATCAAAGAAACTTCAAGACCCTGACCCTTGGTCTTACCGATGTTGTCGATTACGGTTGGGAAAGAAGAAGCTGGTGCTGTCTTGTAGAACAACAGGTCGTAGGTATGGTTCCAATAATAATCCACGCTACCGCTGATGCGACCGTCGAAGAAACCGAAGTCGAGACCCAGGTTGAAGGAAGATGTCTTCTCCCAAGTCAGGTTAGAGTTACCCATCTGACTAGGAATCTTACCAGCCACGTCGTTGTTACCTAAATAATAATAATAGGTGGTACTGCTCAAGGATGCCAATGTAGAATAAGCATCGATGGCTGCGTTACCGGAAACACCCCATGAAGCACGGAGCTTCAGGTTGCTCAATACCTTCTGGTCTTTCAGCCAATTTTCTTCGATTAATCTCCAACCTGCTGCCACAGATGGGAAGTAACCCCACTTGTGTCCCTTTGCCAGGGTAGAAGAACCATCGGCACGGAGAGAAGCGGTAAGCAAGTACTTGCTTGCGTATGAATAATTCAGACGACCGAAGAATGACAACATGGCTGTCTTCACGTATGTTGAAGTTGTCACAGGTGAGAGTATCTTGGAAAGATCGCGGAAACCACTCTCATAGTAGTGGGTAGCACCGGCATCACCGCCTACAGTAGAACTTTCTGTTACGGTCTGTGTCAACTCATGTCCCAGCAAAGCGGTCAAGTCATGTTTCTCTGCGATGGTAGTATTATAGTTAATGGTGTTGTCCCATGTAATCGCAGTAGAGTTATTTCTGATCTGGCGGATGTAGCTGGTAGAAGGTGACTGGTATCTCTGCTGACTCTGATAGTCCTGGTACAAGCCATTTCGTGAGTCGCTTCTATCCACGGCAAACATTGAGCGGAGATTCAAGCCCTTGATAGGGTTCAACTCCACATAGGCATTACCGAAGAAACGGGTAGATTCGGTATTGTTCTGGTATGCTCCCTCCACATCATCGAGCAATGGAGAGCAATGGGCTGCATACCAAGGGTTTGGAGTTGAGTTGATGGTTCCATCAGTCAAATATGGATGAGTGATGGTGGTCATCTTCAACGCCTGGTTGTAAACACCTGAGTTACGGCGGTTCCAATTCTTATAGGTATAAAGCAAGCTTGAGCCTACCTTTACCATCTTGTTGATACGATGGTCGATGTTCACCTTACCATTGTAACGGCTCATCTGGTCGTTCTTCATCAGACCGCGGTCGTACATCGCACCGAGAGAAATGTTGAAGTTGGTCTTCTCGCTACCACCAGCCACGTTGACTTCGTAGTTCTGAGAAGTGCTGTTCTTCAGGAGCAAGTCGCCCCAGTCGGTGTAAGAACCATCATTATAGATATCCAATGTAGCTGTACCATCGTCGAGTTTTTCTGTCAACACAGTCTCAGGAGTAATACCAGAAAGTACGGTATTATAGGCATCCAGAGTCTTGTCGCCCTTAGCCCAATCCTGGTAAGCGCGCTTGTCAATCAGACGCTGCACCTCCTTGTTGCCATACATAGAATGTGCGGCATTGGTAGCGCTATTGAAAGAGTTGTAGAAGTTGAAGCCCACAGATGTTCTGCCAGCCTTACCACGCTTGGTGGTGATGATGATGACACCATTGGCACCACGGGTACCATAGATAGCGGTAGAAGATGCATCCTTCAATACCTCCATAGACTCAATGTCGGATGGGTTGATGTCGAGGGTAGAACCGTATGCCACACCATCCACGAGAATCAACGGATTATTGGAAGCCAACATAGAACGGGCACCACGAAGATTGATGCTCACTCCAGAGCCAGACTCACCACTGCTCTGCTGCAAGTCCATGCCAGGAATCTTTGCCTGCATCGCCTGCATCGCATTAGAAGAAGCCACGTTCTTCAAGTCGTCAGACTTGATAGAAGCCACGGAACCCGTGAGGTCGCGTTTCTTAACGACACCATAGCCGATGACAACCAACTCATCCAGAGAGTTGTTGTCCTCTTCCATTACAACAGAAATAGTGTTCTGACTACCTACCTTCACCGACTTTTCCTTATATCCAATATAAGAAAACTTAATGACGGTAGATGGCTTGACGCCATTGAGCGTAAAATTACCATCCAGATCAGTAACTGATCCAGCACCAGCAGCTCCATCAGGAACTACACTTACACCAATCATAGGTTCACCATTAGAGTCCTTGACGGTACCCTTAATTGTTGCCTGGGCGAAAGCACCAATGCAAATAGAACCCAACGCAAGTGCCATACTTGCTCTTTTTAGTTGTTGTTGCATAAACATCTCGTTTTAGCTTGGTTATTATTGTTTCTAAGTTGAAATTTGCTTATAGGTTTCTATAAATAATCAGATAAAATATCTTGGTTATTACAGATACTTTTACTTTCTACAATGCAAAAATAAGAAAAATAGTTCAATGTTGTTTCTTTATCGTATGAAAAAGACACGTAAACGTTTACGGATTACAACAAACAAAAAGCCGAACTTCATTTCTGAAATTCGGCTTTTTGAAGTGGTACCACCAGGAATCGAACCGGGGACACAAGGATTTTCAGTCCTTTGCTCTACCAACTGAGCTATGGCACCATACTCTTTACAGATGATTTCTCATTTGCGGGTGCAAAGGTAGTAATAAAAATCGGTTCCACCAAATTTTTCGGTGAAAAAGTTTGCAAAAAAGATAAAAAAGTGCTTTTTTATTTGGTTTTATGCAATTTTTGGTGTACCTTTGCATCGTCTTTATGACCATAGGTGCCAAAACATCGGGATTTAGCGCAGTTGGTAGCGCACGTCGTTCGGGACGATGAGGTCGCTGGTTCGAGTCCAGTAATCCCGACGAAAAATCGTCAGATGTGCCATAAACACTGAGGTTTCGCCTTAGTCGGCTTCAAAGTGGTCGGTACAATGTCGGTATCAAACCTTTATATACATTATTAATAATAAGCTGTATCTGAGAAAAATTAAAGATATGGCTAAAAAAAATTATGCTCCAAATTCGAATGACACTGTACTTAGCAGTGTCATTGGCTGGAAACCTCCAGTTTTTCACCAGAAATCTGAATGTTATATCTCCTTCATGGCGTTTGATCCTCAGCTCAACCGCATGAGGAAGAAGAAAATCATGCTTGACCATATCAAGGGCAAGCGTAATCAGCGTGTCTATGCCGACCAGATTATGAAGCGTCTCACCGAGAAGCTCATGGCTGGCTGGAACCCATGGATTGAGGCTCTGCAGCCACTGGAATATACGAAGTGGGAAGATGTACTCGAGAAATATAAGGCTTATCTCGTCAAAATGTGCAACGAGGGTAGTATGCGTGAGGAGACTTATGTTGACTATAGCAGTCGTGTCAGAATTCTGGAGAGATGGAAAAAGGAGAAAAACATAGTCCTTAACTTCTCCTACCAATGGGACAGAAGTAATGTGAGCAAGTTCCTGGACTATATATTCATCGACCGAAACAACACAGTTCTGACCCGCAACAACTATCTTGCCTGGACTAAGAGTTTTTCCACCTACCTGCTGGCTCGCGGCTATATCCCAAAAAATCCAACTGAAGGACTGGGTCGCATCAAGAACAGACAGAAGAAAAACAGAGATGTCATACCGGATTGTACCATGCAGCTCATAAGAGACTACCTGCTGGAGCACAACAAGCACTATCTGCTGGCTTGCGAAATCATCCACTATCTCTTCATCCGCCCTCGTGAGATGTCCTATCTCAGAATCTGCGATATCCATGTCAAGACTCAGACAATAAGCCTGCATGGTGAGAACACGAAGAACGGAAATGATGCAGTAATCACCCTGCCGACTCACGTCATTAAGCTGATGATGGAACTCAACATATTCTCACACCCTGGGCAGGACTATCTCTTCTCTGACGGGTTCTGCCCAGGACCTGAAAGAAAGAACGAGAAAATGTTCAGAGACTATTGGACCCGTGTCCTGAGAAAGGAACTGAAACTCTCACCTCGCTTCAAATTCTATAGCTTGAAGGACACAGGTATCACCAATATGCTGCGGGCCAATGCCGATGTCTTGTCGGTCAGAGACCAGGCGAGACACTCATCCATCCTCATTACTGACATCTATACGCCTAAGGACATACAGAAGGCGAATGAGTATATCATGAACTATCAGGGAATCCTATAATATAATAAGGTGGAGGGCTGACTGCTCCCCACCTTATATATATATTATGATAGCATATAGAAATAGCCTGTGTAAACTGGCTCGATGGCATCGTCCTTGACCTCCATCTCTATCTTCTCACACACGAATCTCTTGTTGCGGATGATGTATATCTTGGATGGATCAGGTATGTCATCTGACTTGAACTTTACTTCCATGCAGTTTTTATTGTCTATTTTGAGACCGCTAGCATGTAAGGTTCCCAGACTGGTTGTACCAAATTCGCTCTTCATGCAGAGCGACAACGAGAAATAGATATCCTCGAAATGGGCGATGCCGAGTCTGAATCCCCCATTGATACGATAGTCGGTCAGGAACTGTGGCCATCTGGACTTTTCCCCAACCCAAGATAGTTTTGTGGTTGAACCATCGGTAGATTGTACCCTTCCTGGAAGAATGAAGAAAATATTCATGCATTCCTGCTCGTCTTCTGAGTTGTCGAGTGCAGACTCATCATCGAGCGCATCCTGGACAGATGTATAACTATAGCCATCGTCGTCAACATCGTACTCCTTGGAATCTGATTCCTTATCATTAGGCATTGACAGAAGACACCGTCTCTCGTAATACTTGTCTTCCAACAACCCCGACTTGAAATTGATATTTTCAACTACTTGAGCTACGGGTGAAATATTCAGATCTATAAAATCATCTGAAGAGCTGTCCCTGATAAGTGGTGACCAGATGCCAACAGGTTTCCAGCTTTTGTTATCATTTTCATCTACCATATATACATAGTAATTGCCAAAATTCTCGATGATAGTCTGTCGTTTTTGCTTTTCAGACCATGATAGAGTTGTGGATGCAAACTGTTTGTTTGCCCCCATTAACTCTTTGCTATGAACAATCTCAAAATTATCGAAAACTTTTTTCGAGATAACTTCATAATTGTCTCTATTGGCAGAATTGCCCAGATTGTATTCCAGGTTTGCCGTAGATGAAGTAGAGAAGGAACCATCTTCATCGTAGTCTGTAGTGTATTCGTCCAGAGGTTCTATCTCTATTGAATCAGCTGTTGCCAGTTCTGAAGCATTGATAACCGAGCAGGTCTTCAGAATATCGTCAAAAACGATTGTAGCATTGAAGAGCTTTCTGAATTCCTCGATATACGTATAGCTAGACCAATGAGGAAGCGCCTTGCAAAGTTCACGCGTCTTGTAGGCAGAAGCTATATACAGAAGGTTCCATGGTTTACAGTCGAAGTCGTTGCGCTTGAGAGTATATCCTTCGTACTCCACCACTTTGCGGAAGATATACATCAGGTTTGGCTGAACTGCCAGGTTTACGATATATGGTGCATTGTAGCCGATGAACTGCTTAGTTTTATCCACTCCAACGAAATTGGCAATCATATCGTTCGTTTCGTCACGAACAGGTACGAAGCACCATCTTCCTTCCACTCCAAGGAACTTCGACTTATCTTCATCAAGTCTGTAGATGTCATTGATCTTTTGCAGGTCTTTAAATCCCTGAGACCAGCCCTTATCAACTGTATAACCAGGCTTGTCAGCTGTGCCAAACGGTATCTCATCGATATAGTGCTTGGTCATGCGGTCGTTGAACTTGATGCGGGACTTGCCTCCGACTATCTGCAGTTTGATTTCTTTCTCATTCGCGGAGAGTATTGTACCGACACCGCTCATGATGAGCTGGCTGTTACAGAACAGCTTGCAGTCATCGTATTTGGCGACGTTCTTCTTGACCTCCAAACGTGAGACATTCTTGAATATGACACGGTTCTCCAGGATATTCATGGGAAAGGTGATGTCATAGGTGTACTCGCCATCATCGGTGACGTACTGGTTTGCGTATGTCACCTTGATGGATGATGTAGAAATGGGATAGGCCTTATGGCCATTGATGATGCATGTTATCATATCTACTTGTTGTTAAGCATACGATGATATTCATTGAGTTTGCGGTCGATGCCGTCTCTGCCAGCGATTGAAACATCTGCCTTGATACCTCTCTCAATATTCTCGTTGAGTCTGGTGACTGCTGAATTAACTCCATCGAGGGACTGGCGCACCTCGGTGTTATCATTATTGACATTGACAACAGGAGCTACCACGGTACTGCTACCCTGTCCCAGAGAACGTGTGATATCATCAGCGGTCAGCGAGCCAACTGTATTGGTGCGCTGGGCCCTATCGATGAGGTCAAGAGCCGGACGGATGGATGAGTTGTTGACGGCTTTGTGATTAGCCACGAATTCGCCTTCATGCACAACTCCAGCCTCCTTTCGGTAGCGTTTGCCTCCGGTGTAACCACCTTCGTAATAACCTGCAGCCTCTGCCTGGTGCTGCTTCTTGATAGCAGCAAGCTGTATCATGCCAGCAGCTGTGGCCATACCTGCTGCTATAGGAGCTAATGTCCAACCTATTGTTGGTATAGCTGCAGCAGATGAGTAGGCATTGATAGCAGACATTGCTGTAGATGCTATCGCCTGCGCAATTTCTATCTTCATGGCTTTTTTGTTAGCCTTAGACTTCGCAGCGGCCAGTTCTTTGTCTCGCTTCTCCTCCAACTTTTTCTTTTTCTTCGAATTGTTGCCAGCTGCAGCAATCTGCTTCTCGTAGTTCTTGGAGATCTTCGCCTGCTCGAGGTCAGAGCATGCCTGAGCATATGACGATGACGCAGATAGAATACCATTGATACCATTGTAAACAACAGCGGTCTTTTCAACCAGGTCATTGAGGTAATCAGAGGTGATCTGCGCTTTCGCCTGCATGTATGCAGCATGGTTTTGCTTGTCGTTGCCATACAACTCCTTCAGTTTCTCCATTGTGTTTTGATAGTTCTCAACTTGTGAGGAGAAGTATCCACCCAGAGTTGCATTGCTGGTCGACTGGGACTCACCTGCAGCAGCCCTGGCGCTGTTGACCATCTCAGAAGACTTATTGTTGATCTTTATCTGAGCGCTACCTGCTCCATGGTCATCAGCATCAATCTGCGCTCTCTGGGCAGCAAACTGCTTGGTTATCTCCAACTTCATCTGCTGATATTCCTCCTCCTTGATCAATCCCTGCTTGTAGAGATTGTCAAGGCCATTGAGGTACATGGTCTCCTGTGCCTGCAAGTCTTGCTTGCCAAACTGCTGACGGAGTTCACGCAGCTGGTTCTGGTATGACTCCTGCATCTGCAGCTGGTGGTCGAGCTCAGTCTGTTCCATCTCAGCCTTCAGATCCAGCCACTCCTCGCAGCCCTCTCTGTCTTTGTAGAGTTCAAGCCGTTTTTTCATGGCTTCGACATCATTCTTATATAGGGCTTCATTGAGAGCGGTATCATTCTGATAGATAGCAGAACTGGCATCATTGTACTGAGCTTTGATGCTAGCCTCCTTCTGTAGGCGTTCACGCTCAATGGTCTGCTCATTCATTTTCTGAATGGCAGTATCATGCTGCTTGACAACATTGACCTGGTTGTCTAGTAACTGCTTGTACTCATTGCTCTCAGCTCCATACAACTGTTTCAGCTTGGCAAAGCCCTTAATTTGGATGCTCTGGCGGTCATCGAGGAACTGCTGGTATGTCTTGTTGCCCTCGGCATAAGCCTTGGCGTTGTCAGCGAGCAGCTGATTTGTCTCAGCCTTGATGGAGTCTGCTGCCTGCTTCTGCTTGCGCTTGGCTTCAGCCTGGCGCTTGCGTTCCTCGGCTGCAGCAGCCTTCGCAGCCTTCACCCTAGCCTTGCGCTCCTTTTCTGAAGTTTGATGAGTGCCGGTTGTTCTATGCGGCTTAATGATGGTACCATCATTGCCCTTGCCATTGTAGCCATTGTTTCGCCATGGTTCCGGATCATTGATTTCGAAGTGTTGAGACTCCAACTGTTTAATCTTATCGATGAGCTTCTGCTGGTACTGTTTTTGACGCTCGATGCTTTTGTTCATCACATCTATGAACACTTCTCTGTTGTCAGAAGCTAAGTTTAACAATTTTGTTTTACCACTAGCAAACGGATTGATACGCCCCCAAACTTTAGCCCAGAATCCTCGCTTGTCGTTGTCAGCTTCGTTTAGCAAGTCTTCTTGTTCAGCCTGCTTGGCTATAGACTCAGCAAGCTTCTTCTGCAAGCCATCGATTACGATTTTCTTCTTCATCATGTCGATGTAGGACTGGATCTGCCTTGTTGCTTGACCGGTTCGCACTGCTTCCTCTGTGATGTTGCCGAGGTGCTCACGCATCAGCTTTCCGTTGAGTTCTTCCAGGGCTGACTTGCGGTCTGACTCAGCTGTGGTGTTGGACTGGATGGCAGAAACGAGGCGCATGATGGATGCCTCCTCTTCTGCTGCCTGCTTGTTGGCATCGGTCACGGCATCATTGTAGTCACGCTGAGCCTGCTCAGCTGTGCTCGTCTCTTTAGAGAGTGTGACGATTGCGGCTGTCAGACCCACAACAACAGCAATCACGGCAGTGATCGGGTTGGCAAGCAACACTTTGTTCCACAACATCTGCGCAGCAGTGGTCAGTTTTATCTCACGTGTCAACGCCATCTGAACGATTGCCATGGTCTTGAGAGCTGATGTCTTAAGACCCACAAGGACGAGATGCGCCTTTTCGCGCAGAATCATGATGTTCAACCATGCCATCTGCGCCTTGTCTGCTATCAACTTTGCCTTAGATACTGCTGTATAGGTGACGATTGCGGCTGTCAGCACAATTAATATGCGCCAATAATCTTTGACGAAATCAACGAGTGTGGAGAGTGCCCGAACTCCGAGACTGGCTGCAGATATGCAATATCGTGCTGCAGGATAGAGTTTCTGGCCCAGTTCGATGGAGAGATCCAGGAACTTCTTGCTCGCCTTGTCAAGTTGAGCCTGTACGTTCTCATTCTGCGTCTCGAACTCATTGAGGACGGATGTGCCTTCGGAATAGGCTTCGTTTGCCAGGTTCTGGGCAGTCTTGATGTCATCGAGTTTATCAGCGAGGACGGTGAGGACACCAGTAGCCCTGGATCCATCCATCTTCATTTCCTCGAACATCGGTGCGAGGTCTGCAAAACCGCCCTTGGCTCTCATGGCTGCCAGGAACTGGAGGAGTGCGCCGTTGGCATCCTCCTTCAGGGTGTTGGCGAAGTCCTTGACATTGAGTCCTGCAATCTTTGCAAACTTTGCGGAGTCCTGGAACATCTTGGCCAGAAGGTTCTGCACTGCGGTTGCAGCAGTCTCGTCTTGCTGCATGTTCTGATCGAGAACTGATGCGAGACCCATAATCTGCGCCTGTGTAAAGCCTGCCTGCTTGCCGACACCAGCCACACGGGCGGTGAAGTCAACGAGATAGCCGGCAGAGGCAGAGGAATTCTGAGCCAGTTCATTGACTGCAGAACCTGTCGCCAACATGGCACCTCGCAGACCTTTGGTCTTGTCTTCGCCGAACATCTGGGCGAGCTTGCCGATTTGGGAGACTGCCTCGTCTCCGAGGTCATCACCGAGGGCGACATTGATTTTATCGGCACCATCGACGAACTCCTCAACTGCAGCAGTCGATGTGATGCCGAGTCTGCCGGCATCTTCGGCTAGTTGGTTGAGCTTCTGGCGAGGTGTGCGGGTATCCATCTTCTTGAAGTCTTCGTTCATACGCTCGACTTCCTCGGCTGCCTGCCCAGTGTACTTGCGGACGTTGGTCATTTCATCATCCATTTTGGCATACTCCTCCACACACATCTTGACTGTGAAGGTGAGGCCGGAGATGGCAGCGACTGCACCTAGAGCTAGTCCCTGCATACGGTTGAACCAGTCAGCACACCCCTTAATCCAGGACTCCTGGGCTACTCCTTCGCCTCTGACCGCCTGCAGTTCTGCCTTCAGCTGCAGGGCCTTCAGCTGCATCTGTTTGAACTGCTCGGTACCACGCTGCATGCCCTGCAGCTGCCGATTGAGCGCCTTGCTGGCGTATTCGAGGTCACGGATGGATGAGGTTTTGAGGTGGGCCAAGGTGTTGTTGACGAGCTGCATCTGCCGCCTTGTCTCCTTGATGTCCACGTTGGTGCGGTCAATCTCCTTGTCATACTGCTGCATGAGGGTGACCACCTTCTGCTCGCTCTGTCTGATGCGCTCCAACTCCGCCTCCACTAGCTTCAGCTGTGATGCTCTGGAGGCATACATTGTCGATGTTGGGTCGAAGCCAGCCATCTGGCTGCGAAGCTTGGAAGCTGTGAAGTTGAGATCATTGATAGACGCATGCTTCAGGTTTGAAATGGTAGCCGTCATGCGGCTGGCTTCCTGGTCAGCCTTGCGTGTTGCACCCTTCAGTGCAAGCATCTGCTCCTTAACCTTGGAGAGTTGAGCGTCCAATTTTGCGAAGTCTGAAGGATCAGACGCTGCCTTCATCTGCCCCTTCAGATGTCTAGCTGCCTTCTCCAGCTGTCCGAGGCTTGCACTTGACAGGTTGTCGAGTGTCTCCTTGACGCTCATGGTTGAGTTCTTGAATTGCTTCATCTCTCGCTCTGCGGCCTTCAGATCCTTTGCGAGGGATGCGCCTAAACGGGAATCGCCCGCCGAGAAGGCATCTTGTTTTTCCTTCTTCAGACGAGCGACTCTGTCCTCTAACTCTTTGAGTCGGTTCTTCGCCTCCTCAGAGTTGAGCTTGATGACTGTTGTATATACCTCTTGTCTTGCCATTATCGGGTGACTTGTATATAGCTGTTATATAATATGTTGGAATGGGGATTGAAGTTGATGACCTTGACATCATAGCCCCTGGTACCCCACCGCCACCAGAGGAATCTGTGCTTGTACTGCCTGTAGACGATGGTCTGGAGGCTGTCTCTCGCCTTGTATGTCAAGATGGAGTCTGCCGTGTTGAGACGGAAACTGAGCCATCGGTCGCAATAAGTATATACAGAATCGCTGCGGTCAGTCTTGACAGTATCAGCAGAACTCAGACTTGTGCGCTGGTCTACCATGACCTGGCCAAGACGTATGTCCAGGTCATGGAGCAGCTGGCGGTCGTAGGCTTGAAGTTTGTACTCCTCTGCAGGCATCTGCAGCACCTGCTGCGTGATGACCTGGACCGAATCGCGGATGGTGTCTCGCTCGGCTGGAGCATACTGAAGTTTCAGCCCATTGAGCTGTTCTCTCAGTTCCTGCTCCGCTCGCTGCCGTCGATGGTCAGAAATCCAGACGCAGGCGATGATGACCAATATCACCGATATGGTCATGATGATAGACTTGAGATGTTTCTGCATATCCCATTGATTTAAATGTCAGCATACTCAGGAATGGCGTCGAAGCAAGGACACTCCTTGATGCGCTCCCACGGATCGACCACTCCATTGTGGTTCTTGTCAGGCGAAATGTCGCGATGTCCCATGATCTTGGCATCAGGATAGCGTTTTCTCAGCTCCACAAGCAACTCACGCAACGCCTTTTTCTGAGCCTCCGTGCGGTTGTCTATAGGCTTGCCTGTGCGAGAAATGCCGCCCATGTATGCCACGTTGATGGAATCGAAATTATGTCCCGCGACTCCGTTGGATGGCAGGTCTTCTGTCATGAGCTGCGTACGTCTGCCGTCAGCGGTCACGACCCAGTGATATCCAGGATAGTGCCAGCCCTTGTTGGTGAACTCCTTGAGCAAGGCATCGACAGACCATGACTGTCGGCTTGCTGTACAATGAATGAAAATTTTCTTAATCTTGCGTGCCATTTTTGTTATTGAAATATTTATTGATAATGTCTTTAACTCGGGTGTCAAAAGTCAGTGCGAAACCAAAGACGGTTGCCACGTAAACCAGACTCTGCCCAAAGTACCACAAGACGTTAGACGTGACGTCGTGGGACATAAAAAAGCTGATGTACACGAGCACAATGCCAGCAATCAGAACTATGCCAGCAGAGCTGTAGTGTATCCAATCCTTGGTATTTCTCTGCATATCTGTACCTGATTAAATCTGGCACAAAGGTACATATAATATAAGGTATATAAAAATACGGCAGGAAGGCCTGTTCTCCCTCCTGCCGTATCAGAAAACTATGAGATATCACGGTCGAGCAGTTCCTTGGCCATCTGCTTAGCCTGCTCTCGCCAATTCTGGAATGTCAGGTACTCCGTCTCGTGTTCCTTGTTGCCATCACCATGGTTGCACAGGATGGCTTCGACATCGCTCTGGCTGTACTTAGTACGAACTAGACCATTCACGAACTCGCGATAGCTTGCCGACTTAGCCTCAATCTTGGTGGAGCCGTCGATCTCACTGCCCTCGTAGCTGTAAGCTGTTACTGCCTGACTATCGCCATCAGACTCCGACATATAGTTGTCTGGGTGATAGTTTTCAACTCTCTGTTCACTCAGGAACAGGAGAAAATGCTCGCTGTCATATCTCAAGAATGACATGCGACAAAGATAAAATTTCTTGTGCATCTATATAAACTTATAAAATTTCTTGCCAAACTTGTTGGTGAGCTCGGCTGCAACGGTGTAGAAGCCTTTGTCCAGCAGTTCCCACTCCTTGCGTGCCTGGTCAACCAAGATGTCAGATCCAGTAAAGAGCCACCACGACTCTGGCTGCCACACCGGCTCCTCAATCTCATCGCCCTGCTCATCGAACTGTCCCGTCTTCTTGACATGATCAATTAAACGGAAGCGGATGGCGAGGCGGTCTTTGGGCACCTTCTTGGTGACCATTCGCTTGATACCCTGGTCGTCAACCTCTTCAACCTGCTCCATCTTGAAATCAACTCTCGACTTATCAATCTTGTAATCCTCTATGAGGATGAGGAACTTGTCATAGTCCTCAATGTTGTGGCACAGGATATCGCCTGGATGCTTCTTCTGTGCCAAACTCATGCCCTCGAAGGGAACCTCGCCCTTGCGGGCTTTCACAATCTGACCATATTTTTTCATACCGATTTTATTTAATAAGTTTTTTGTGTCTGCGTGTTTGGCAAGGCCTAGCCTGGATGCTGCCTTGCGCCGGATCTGTTCATCGCTAAGTCCACGTTTGCGCAATCTTGCCACTTGGGCACAGAGTGCCTGCTTGGTGCGCTTGCGCAAAAGGGCATGGTCGGCAAAGATCTTCTGTCCACAGAAGTCTATGCCGTCACATGTACGATGAATATTCCAACTTTTATTGATGCTCAGCTTCCAGTCTCTAGCCAAGTGCATGACTGCAAGCTCCGCCATGAGGCGTAAGAAGACCTTATCTTCATGCATGATGAAGATATTGTCCATGAATCTATAATAATGTTTGAGTCCTTCGCGGCAAAAACGGTCGAAGCGCTCATTGAGGGATTTTACCCCCCCATATTTAATACTCTTGCCTGCTGCTCCGAGCGGCATGTGAGGAGCATGTCCGTGACGTAGCGAGCCTGCCAATAACCGTGTTTTTCGGGGTCTTGGAGTATATCAAAACACCGCATGGCGAGATAGTCAAACCTCGCCAGAAACAGTTGTCCCAAAAGTTGTGTGAGCTTGACACCCAGCACTATGCCGTTGGCATAGCTGTCAACGACTTCATCGATGAAAGCAAGCAACTTGCGGTCCTTGATATACAACCTGTACTCTCTCTTGAGCAGATTATGCTCAACATTTTGGAAATAATGGTGTATATCCATGGGCAAGCAATAGAATGTGTCTTGCTGTGGCGAGGTAAAGATGTCATGCTTGATAATCTTGTAGAAGAAATGCGTGCCACGCCCCTTGGTACCAGCTGGACTGTTGAAAGGAATCTTGGCTCTCAACTTATCTTCACTGGTGTGCATGGCTGCATGCTGAATGACATGATCGCCAACAGGCAACTTATTGACTATGCGATGCTTGGGTTTTTCAACCGGCTTGGCCTCATAGTCTGATGTATGCCAAGTCTGATGGGTATAGGCATTTAGCAGGGCTTGAAGATTTGCCTCAAACTCTGCCTCAAATGCTTGAACAGAGAGACGGGACTTCTTGTGTCGGGAGAAATCAAAAAATGCTTCACGAAAATTTTGCAAAGTCTCCACCTCCTGTGAAATGTTGCCTAACCTCTTCACTTGCTTTTAAAATTTTATGTAAATATTAAAAAAAGGTCGGTGTCTGTATCAATGTCGGTGTCTGTGTCTGTTGTCTGCTTTTCTAATGTCCTAACTTTCGACCGGATGACCCATTGTCATCATCTACTTGCTATTCTGCTAAAGTGTATGTTTTGCCATGAGGCAAGGCCTGACTCCCGAAATCTCTGCAGCTAAGCAAACTAACCTGCAGTATCTTGTTAAGTTGAGGGCCGCACCGTAGTTCACATTGGAATCCGAGACAGCATTGTTCACGTTGAGCGTCGAAAGACCGCATTGACCACCATTGTTAGCGTTGCCACCGCGAAGACACAGGCGAAAACCGGCGCAGGAATCACAGCCTGGTTTGAAAACCGCCTGCAAAGGTACTGAAAAAAATCGGAATGAAAGAATGTCAAAGAGCGAAATTTCAAAAAAAATCGACCGCCCAAGGGCGGTAGGGTTTGCTCGCTACGCTCGCAGGGTGCTCAGGATTGCCCTTGGCTCCGCTTGGGAACCTTGGTCAATCCTGCACACTCCTGCTCACATCAGCACACCTCTGAACACTTTAGGCCGCCTCGTAATACACTGGTTCCAATGACCACTCGGATGCTGCTTCGCAGAGGGCCGCACCGCAGCGCACAACGGAATCCGAGACAGCATCGCTCACGTAGAGCGCCGAAAGACCGCATTGACCACCATCGCTAGCGAAGCCACCGCGAAGACACAGGCGAAAACCGGAAGTAGCGTTTGACGTATTCCAGAAATAGCCAGTCGAATAGGTTGACTCTGTTGCACCAATCTGCGTACAGAAGTTCTCCAGATGTTCCATCGACAAGGTCTTGATATATCCTTCACTACCGCCAGGTGACTTGCTCAACGCCTTCATGCCGGTAGCATTGCCGATAGTCCAAGAGCCGTAAATAGACGGAGCGACCAGGTGGGTCATGGTCTTGTCACTATTCACCTGGCAGAACTCATCATCCATCATTCGCCAGAGATTGCCGAAGCCGTTCTTGTAACCGAAGAAACATGGAATCTTGGCATTATAGACCGTTGTGCCTGCGTCATTCTTAACTGCATAGGTCGCTTCTCCACATGAATCACCAAGCTCTATGCCTGCACTCATTGGTGCAACTGGTCGCCAACCATTGTAGGCTTCCCAGTTCGGCATCTGCGTCAAGCCTGCTCCGAGTCCACCTTGGAAGAGACCGTTGGCATCCTTGTTGGCATTGACTGCATCCTGATCATAATGAGTGCCGAATATGACACTGAACAGAATTGCGACAATGGAAGTATGTCGCATGGTTGTGCAAAGCCAACCCTTGCCGTTCTTACGCGCTGCAGCTCTGAACTGCTCTGTAGTCATAGCGGTAGCAGGTCTGCCCAGCAACGTATTGCTCTTGCCATCATAGGTAGCATTGTTGTCGCCACCACGGTAGTTAGCTGCATCGTTGATGTAACTAACCAGGCGTCCGGTACTACGCTCAATAGTAGCGAAGCCCGCTGCAGAAAGACTGCCGATTGGTATCTCGAGATTGTATTCACCTGGTATTGGCTTGATGCCAATCTGCTCATAGTGCAATCCGCCAATATCCTTGATGACAACGTAGAATTTTCTGCCCCAGCCCCACTGATAGTGACCTTCTGTACCATCCAGCCTTGCCGGTTCACCAGTAGCATACTTGTGGTGATCCTTGCTGTCGAGCTTTCTGCGGCTGTGGTCATTCTTGACCAAATATGCGCCAAGTCCTAGGATGTATGGCAACTCCTTCAGCAATTCAAGTGAGCCAATGTATGATGCCGCCTTAGGCGTTGCATTGGCAGTATTCCACACTCGGCCGCACCAGGCATGCTGCCCGACTGCAAGGTCAGCCTTAAGGGCATCCATGCCGATGGTAGTGATATTGCCATTCTGGTCTGTCAGCAGTACTCTCTGATTGCTGTTGACGGTTGTGACTTTCGCCACGGAATTGAATTTCTTACCTTCCATTTAACTATTCTAATTTTGTTTATTCTCTACTACACTATATACCCAAATTGTGTGACCATTCTGACTCGTGCCGATTAGTTCACACCAGCCATAAACTCCTATGGTAGCCTCTCTATTCAAGAAGAAACTGCTGCCTGCCGCCATGAATGCGTCCATTTCCTGCTCGCCCTTAAGTGTCGCTAGCGGTGTACTGCGCGTTATGATAGGATTGAAGACCACAATGCGCATGAATTCTCCATCGCTTAGGTGCGGTAGGACATAGGTACCACCACCTCTGATAAAAGAGCCATTGATGACACTAGTACCATCAGTAACCGTATTTTCGTTGTATCTCAGTCTTCCGACAGAGATATCACCCGAGACGCTAATATTCTGGAATATTCCTCCATTGCAGATAACTTTTCCGTCCTTTGCTAGGAACATGATGTTGTCATTTTCATCCTTCATCTCGATGACTTTGACTCCCAAATTGTCAACAAGCTGATATTGAGTCAAGATGATTTTGGCAATGACCATTTCTATCGGGCTGCCAAGCCTCCAATATTGATTGTTTTGGTCCTCAGCGCTGCCAGGAAAGTTGGTCTCAGTTCTGACATGACTCTTGATGCAGCTGTAATAGCCGGAGTTGTAGATAACGACATCTTTCCACTCCTCGCCCGATGCTCCAGACTCGAAGCTATAGCCATTGCCGCAGTTCTCCCAAGATTGCGGTCCACGCAGTGTAGCACCGGTTTCTCCTCTCTTGCCATCCTCGCCATCGGCTATTGTCTTGACAGGTATCGTATACTTGTATGTAACATTCTCGACTTTGACTGCGACAGCTAAATTGGTATATACATCAATATTCGCTCCTATCACTACAATAACTCTCTTCCCTTTGTCGTTGTTTATCACACTAGCCTTAACAGAGCTGGCATAATTAGATGGAACTTCCACATTGACAGAACAGGCTAATTCAACTCCTGCTTTGTAAGCTCTCACGTCAATAGCGTACGTGCCGGCAAATTGAGATTTCTTGTGTATGATTGTCGGCATTGAAAACTGTATGTTGATGGCATCCTTGCCAGCGGCTCCATCAGCACCATCCTTGCCATCGGCTCCATCAGCACCATCCTTACCAGGTTTGCCCTGCGGACCTTGACCGCCTGTACAGCATATAGGAGTAGTCTCAGTAGAGGTTCCATCTGTGAAATAGATGATGGACTTTGTCCAGATGAATCTGCCGCTCACCCACGCTGGAGACTTACCCTTAGCCCATGCACCTCCGGTGATGGCCGTAGAAGATGTGGAAGAGTAGTAGCACTCCTCGATGCGGTCTATGCTCCTTGCTACGGACAAACACATAGGCGTGGACACCTTCTCATTTCCATCGGTATAGTAAATGTGCGTTCGGCTCCAAATGTAGTAGCCCTTGCGCCACTTTGGTGCTGTTGTCTGCCAGCCATCTGTCGGTGCAGTTGTCTGACTTGTTGACTCGGCATATTCCAAGTCAGTGTTGGATATGCCGACACCGACTCGGAAAAACTTAATCACTCTTGTGATAACACTCATAGGCTATTTAACGGATTGAATTGTTAATGCAACGTTGCCGTATCCTGCGTGTATGCAGTCTGCTCTCGTCACAGCGAACGAACTCAGCGGAACAGTTGGCTTGCGTGACGCCTCAGTATTGAGGACAACACCAGACCCTGACTTCAGAGTGAAATAGAACTTCGTATCTACCGTCTCCGACTTGCCTCTGACAACCAACCTCGGTGTATAGGTCACAGTACCATTGCCTGCCTCGTCCTCGCTGATAGTCTCATCGGCAGGTGTCGGGTTCGGCTCGATGTCGAACGGATCCGACGCATCGATGACCGTGACAAAGTCGAATCCAAGAAGATTGTCCTTGCCCATGTCCTTGTCATTGTAAACCTCAACCATGAACTCACGCGTGCAATCGACCTCAGAAGCCTTGACTGTAATGGTTTTACCGCTTGCTCCTGCAATCTGCTCCCAGCCAGTGATGCTGTTGGTTGCACGGTACCACTTGTAGTAGAGGACAGTCTTAATGGTATCATTGCCCTGCGTTGCCTTAGCCTCAAGCTGACAACTGTCATCCTTGTTGTTGAGAATGAAGTTATGCGTATCATTCTCTGGAGCCTTGATGGTTACACGATAGGCTACGCCTGTATAGGGACCAACCGGTATATTATAAACAGCCTGTACACTATCGGTAATCTCCTGCTGATTGGATCTCTCTGATACCTTGCCGATCATCTTGATGTTGATGGCAGTATAATTGGATGCCTTGACCAGGTTGTTGCATATCTTCAGCCCCCAGTAGAACTGCGATGCACTTGGTCTGATAATCTCGAAGAGACCATCGAAGAGGCCGGTTGATTTGCCTGCGCTGTTGAACGGTATCTCAGTCTCGTTGAAGAAGAACTGCATGGAAACAGGTGTCGTGACACCATCTGCAGCTCTTGATGAGATGACTACGAAGTAGAGCTTAGGCTGTGTCTGCGAGAAGTCGGGATAGACGGTAACGACGTCGCCGTTCTTCTGGTACTCCTGGTAGAGATCCCCATTAGGAGACTGGATAGACGGCGTGAATGTGCCCATCTTCTGCAGGAACGTGATGTTGACTGATTTGCTAGCACTACTCATCCCTTGCCTCCTCTCTCATGATGAATCTGCTGTCTATAGCAACAGGCAGCTTGTTGCACACTTCGCCGTCCTGCTCCTTACGGGCTGTCTGGCCATCCATAGCGATAGCGCCAATCTTGGACAGCGTTTCCGCAAATATGATAGAATCCCCAAGCGGCAGGATGTCCTGGCACCAGAGAATGAAGTTGCCGTCTGGAAGTTCTGTTCTGTCCTCGGTCAGCTGGAGGAACTCCACGACCTTGCGGTTTGCCTTGATGTATCTTTCCATATTTAATATTTAAATGTTTATTAGTGAAAAATAAACGGATTGCCGTCCGCATCCATGAACACCTTGCCGTCTGCATCCATGGCCAGAGCCAAAGGAGCCAAATCCTTGACCTCCAAGGCAAGGATGGAGCCCCTGTTCGGATCCAGCAGTTCTGTAGAAACACTCGGTGTCATGCCATGGCCTACGAGTACAGCATTCTCGAAGTGTACCGAATTATTCGGTGCCATCCACCAGAGCACCTGCAGTTCTCTTGTAGGGTCTGCAATATCGCCTATATTGTCGAAGATGGTAGCCTTTGCCTTGACCTGCTTGGTATCTGGCAGCACCTCGTCTACGATGTCAATCATGTCGTAATCGTAGAACGGAATTCTCCTGACGATGTTGACTATCTTGAATGGGGTTGCATCGTTGAGCTCTACGCTTGCCGGATTGCCTGCAGCAGAGTATCTGGCTCTGCATCTGATGCAGATGCGCTTGCCCATGAGAGAGCGGTCCAGCGTAACGGATGCACCATCATCGGATATCTTGATCTCCAGGTCATCTGCAGTAACTGCAGAGAATTGTCCACGACTCCGGAGAAGTTCCCAGACGAACTGGCGCTTGTTCTTGGCGCACTCCTCAGAACCGAGGCGCAGGGAAGCATTGATGACCTGCTTGTCGGTATCACGGAGCGGATTATAAAAGCGGTCACCGCTTGACAGCAGCAGCGTCGGCTTGTAGATGGTCGCATTCTTGCAGTTGATGGAGTAGTCCATCGTAATATTGCGCACCTCGTTGGTTCGGGTGTCCAGGTACTTCGCCTTGAAGCGGAGCAGTATCGGCTTCTGCGGTGCTGCGTTGATATACCAGAGCAGTTTGCCAGCATCATTGCCTGACGATGTGATGACATGCTGCTTTGGTGTCGTTACCAGCGCATTGCCCTCCACTCCGTTTTCCACTCTATACCAGGCGATGTCTGTCAGCTCGCTGTTGACACGTCCACTCGGGAGTATGCCATCTCGGTCAATGATGCTGATGACCGGCAGTAAGGCGCATGGCGTCAGCCTGTAATCAGGAGAATACTCATCCTGATCAGCATCATAGGCCTGTTCGAGCGGGACGCTGCCTGACACGGACTTGGAGTAATGTACCTGCAGAGGCGTGTACTTGATGTCTAATTTTTTGTATTTCATTGTTTATATGTTATTAACCACATTCCAGTGTGATGGAATCTTGGGCGACCTCATCGCCCAGGCCATCACGAAGTGTAACAGTTGCCGTGAACCTGATTTTGGCAGGAACGCCCTCGCTATCGACGGAGAGGTCTGACTGGGTCAGGACGATAGCCTTGCCCGCCTTGGATCCGACTTCGAGTGCCCAAATGTTGTCGCTGGTTACTCTCTGTTCACCGGCCTTGTTCTCGGTGTATCTGGTCCAGGCTACGTCGCTGTCGAGGATATCTGAGGTAATATCCTGGCCGTAGAGCGTAGCAACGACAGTCAGCGGAGCCCGGAAGTTGTCGAAGTCATAAATCGTCTCGTCTTCGAGAAAGTCAATGGTGAAGGCAGGATTGCCCTCTATCATCGCCCAGTCGGTATTGTTCCACCTTGGTGCGGTATGGGTACCGTTTTTCTGGCATCGCCACTTGCAGCCGGTGTACCACACATCTGAGGTCTCGAATTTGCCGGTATCCGGATTGAGAGCTGAGCAGAAATATTCTGCCGCCTCTGACCATGGTCCCCGGTCTATATAATCGACTATCGGCTTGCCATGGTAGTCGATCTGTATGATGTCCTGGGTGATGATGCCGGCTGCATAGAGATAATCCCTGCCCTTGACGATGGGAAGGTCGAGCGACTTGACGAACTCAGGCATGTCGCCGAAGACCATGCCGTAGTTGTAATCATCCAGTATCGGCTTGGTGACGCCCGTCAGCTTGACTATGCGCCCCTCGGAACTGGAGATGTAGAAGCAGCTCTGCAGCGACTCTTCGGTCTGGTTGCCATAACGGGCGATATTCATGAGCTCGCATGGAGGGAAGTTCTTGCCTGCCGGAACATCGGCATCAGGATAGAGGGTGACCTCGATGTAATTCTTAACCGCATTGACGCTGTTGACTCTCATCCATGAGGTGTAGTAATCAGCCGAAGTGCCAGAATTGGCTGCCGAGGCGATGTTGTTGACCACTCCCTTGATGACGTTGCCCACATGCTGGGCCGTGAAGTAACCACTATACTTTGAGCGGAGGTGCAGGCCATAGCAGTTATCACCCAGGCTGTCAACGCTCTCGATGGTGTCGCTCTCTGTAAAGAAGGTGTCACCCTCCTGCGCTGACAGGCGGTTGACAATCAGCTCCATGACCCGCATGTATGTGCGGACGGTGATGCTCTCAACCTCTGCATTGCCATTGTCATCGACCTGTGCGCCCTTGCCGTTGTACAGCCCGGAGACAAAGTCACCGAACTGTGCACCCGCCTTGAGCTGCGCCATCTGCTCGGAGATGAGTCCACGAAGGAAGGTAATCATGCCCTCGGCTGCATCGTCATGCTTGCGGCTGAGATACCGGTCTGATGTCTCATCGGCACAGAAGTGCAGCAGCGAGAGGAAGGCATTTCCTATGCGGTTTGCCGTGTTGGCCTGCAGGCGTCGCTCGTCTCTGATGCCCTCGAAGAGGGTCTGAAGGTTGCTCTTGTCTAATTTGTCTGCCATTTATTTTTTTGTCTGCAAAGATAATATGCCGATGGAACCGATAAAAATACGCTCCCTAGAGGTTGCGTGCGGCTCCTATGCCTGTAAACATTTCCGTGATAGCTGATGCCATTAAGCCCTGATAGCGCTCTCCGTAGAATTCCGCTTCATGCTCGTTGAGCTTCATCACCGAAGAATAATACTTGCGGCTGAACCAGTCGCGAGGTCCTTTAGGTTCACCACCGGCAACCCTGCCGCCCCATGCAGGACCCACTTTTTTGGGCTTGTCAAGTCCCTGCTCCTCTCGGTATTCCTCGCCGAGGAAGTTGAGACCTCCACCGTTGATGCGTCGGATTTTAGCTCCCTGACTCCAGCGGTACCACTCATGAGCCGGTCCAACGCCTGCTGCAACATAGATACCGTACATGAGGAAATTATGCTCAATGGTCGTTGTCGAGCCCTGCTCGATATGCGCCTTGATGCTGCGGTACAATGCTCCAGTGTCAATGGTACGCAGCCGCTCCATGCGCTCTCGCCAGTACTCGCCCATGGAATCAGCCCAACCATGCTCGTACTTGAGCAGGTCGTTTATGGTTGACTGGTCTGCCATAGGCTCTCGTCATACTGTATGTCGATAGGTTCGTCTGATGTGATCATGAAATAGAGGCCTGTGACGCCATTCATGGACCATCTGCCCAGCTCGCTCGAATAGACCTGCGTGAGGTCCAGGAACTCCATCTGCCCGTCGTATGCCTCACGGCTCTTGTCGTGAAGCATGCGGCTGAGAAACTGACGGAAAATATAGCGGCAGATGTTAAGCTTCTGCTCACGGTCTGCCATGTCCTCGCGGCGGTAGCCTGCCAGGATCCAGACGGTATAGACGTTGCGGTCGAAAAAGCCCTCTCCGATGGAATGGGTGTTGCTGTCAACGGTGTCTGACACCATAATGAAGTTGGATGCCTTTCGGAACTGCTGCATGACTCCCTGGATGGAATCTGGTCCGGAACACTCTGTTGCGACAAAATTATAATCCCTGCAGGTTCTGCACTCGGCAGCCAGCTGCTTGAAATATGCGATGGAATCAAAGATTTTCTCTGTCATATTCTGAATATTTAATTGTTTTGCCTATTGCGCTTTCTAAACTCCTCTGCCTCCCGTGCCTTGTTGTCAAGCTCCGTGAGGGCAGCCCAGCAGTCGGTATTATAGACTGCCTGCAGTTTGGTCACGTCACCATCGGTAAGTGCCCTGATCTGCGCCTGCATGGCTGGCAGGATGTCCTCACGCCGCAGTTCTCCACCATCTCTTGCTGGTCTGAAGAAATGAGGGAAGTTAGCGGCGAAATACTCCTTGACGCTCGAGAACCACATGAAGACTCCGAGGAGCTCATAAGGTTCGAAATTGGCGGTTTCATCGGAAGAACCGCCTGCTGTCCTGTACATGAGGTGCGCCATCTTGCTGAGAAACTTGTCTTCCTGGTTAAGCATGAACAGCTGGTAGTTCTTCTCGATGTTGAGGTAATCGTAGAAGCTGACATCATGAAGCATGCTGTCAACTGCCGTTAGTAGAACGTCACTAGCTCTCTGCAGAGGCCGAAAATCGGTAAATTTGTCGATGAAATCGAAATTTTTGAGAAGCGATAGAATCTCGGCGCTGCTAATGTATAGGACTTTCCTCTTTGGCATTTCACCGGGAACGGAACAGAGCACGCTGCATTTCCACCCTGTACGGGTGTGCTTATGTACTTCAAGACCGCAGAATCTAACCAGGAGGTGGCATTTGGCGACAATCTTGTCCCTATTCGAAGATAAGATGTAGAGGACATAGCGCAACTGTTCCTCTGAAAGTTCCGCCCACGTTGACGGCGCCTTGAAATTGAACTCTTGTGTACCATCTTTATGAATTAAAAACGAAGGCAGGTTTTGATTTTTCATTCTGAAATTCTTTGAAATGATTAGCCTTATATGCCGATGAATTCGCATATATTGGGAATTTATCGAGATGTGCATCTAAGTATCTGAGCAGTCTCGCACGCTCGTTGGAGTATGCCGACAGCCTGTCGTTTGCCAACATGATCAGGCTGCGGCTCAGCATGAGGCGCACGCTTCCTTCAAACTCATTGCCCTCTCTCACCCCTCTGACCAGACACATGATGTCATCCATCTGCTCGTCGGACACCAGCTTGCGCAGGGTGGCGTCTGCCTCCTGCATGGCTGCCAGCTTGGACATCCAGTCCTTGGAGGTCATGCTGGTCTGTCTCGTGAGATAACAATAACCCTCTATGCTCCACAAAACCGTCTGGATGCCCTGCTTTGCCTGTAGGGTGCTCCCCCAGCCTGGAACATCGGTGAGAAGAGCCATGACTGTGTCTTGAGCCACAATGAGGGCTATGCGGCATTGCTCAATGAGTGCCTCTACTCTGGAGGAACTTGCCGGAGAGACTTCGTTGTTTGCCACAACGCCAAAACCTGTAGGCGTAAGCACGAGGTCGAGGTGTCTGACTACGCCGAGGAAGGCATCGAGGCACACCGCCTTGATGACTGCTTCACGCAGGTCGTCGCTGGTCTCCAGTGCCGCCTCTCCTACCTCGCCCAGTATCTGCTGGCAGAGCCGCAGATAGGACTCCTTGAAATGCGGTTCCACCGACTCGAACACCTCAGAGTGCGAGCTGGTGGCTGCAAGGATGCTCTGCTCGAAGTCATCCTTGCTGATCTGAATCTTCATTGTTGCCATTGTTTGAAACTATTGATGTCTGTTGATCCTTATTCTTGTCGAGTGTCGTGAGTTCTATCATCGGCACGTCTACGGTCACTCCTCGGTCGGCATAGCCATTGTAGTGGGAGATGACGTGGTAAGGCTTGCACATGATGTCGTGGCAAGCCTTCTCGAGCGACTGCTTGAGGATGAAGAGCTCTCGCTTGTCTGAGCCGGAGTTGTTCATCTGGCTCTTGCCTGGCGTGGCTCCGATGAGGTTTGGATGCACGCCCAGCGAGAAGCAGAGGGCGTTGGATGCCTCGCTCATGTCGTCAGCCCAATCGCCACCCTCCTTCTTGCTGCCCTCAGAGAGGTTGATGATGCGCACCATGCGCTGCTCCTTGCCGTTGGGGTCGAAGTAATAGCCCGTGATGAGCGCCTTGCCGGCATTCTCCGGACCGCACACGAAGTTGATGATGTTGTCCTTCTCCTGCAGGATGCGCTCCTTGCGCTTATCCGGGTCGATGATGTCCTCGTTGTTGCAGAGTTCCTCCCAGTAGTCGCGGTGCACCTCTATCTGGATGCGAGGAGCGGACGTGTTTTTTATCATGTAGCGCTTTCCGATGCCGATGAGACGGTAGATGTCGTACCAGGCATCGTCGAAGATGCTGGCATAGTATGGTATCGGATAGTACTGCAGTCCGGGTGTCGGGATGCGTGAAATGATGGCAAACTTGCAGTCCTTGCCCATCTCAGGAGCCTTGCCCCTGATGCCGGTGTAGGGGTCCGGAGCCTTTCCCATGCGCGCCATGAGGTCGCCCAGCGGGTCGTAGAGGTCGAGCAGCGGGATAACCTCGGTATGTACCGGCGACATGACGTTGCGGAAGTCGCCGAAGAATACATGCTCTATGCGCCCCTTGTCATTGGGTACCTCCAGTCGGCAGTAGGAAACGTCCTTGTGGCGGATGTTGACTATCTTGGAGTGGTCACGGCTCAGGATGATGACCTCTACCGACCAGAAGAAAAACTTCATGTCGGTGGCTTGCTGCATGAAGACCTCGTGGATGGAGTTCTTCAGGCAGAAGTCGCGGATCTCTGCGTCGGTGGTGTCCTGCTTGGTCTCCCTGTCCATGAAGCGCACGCCCTGCCCGTAGCAACACTGCACGTTGAACGCCATGGCTCGCTGCGCCACCATGTTGCGGCGCAGCAACTGCTGCAGGATGTATGGCATGTCGTTGTCATCGCCATAGTTCACATACTCGTAGAGCTTACCGCCCTGAGCCTCCAGGATGCCCGTGGTGGCGTCGCCCACCTCTCCGGAACCCAGGAAACTGGTATCCCGCCCATACTGCTGCTCGATGGTGGTGGAGTCTGTAACCCTGCTCACGCCCTCTGCCACTAGGGCGTAGCGGCTGTAGGAACCGCTGGCTCCCACTTGCTGAAGCTGATATTTTTTCTGTTTCATGTCATAAATATACTGGTAAGCCCAGGAACTGGTGAATGTAGATGTCCGGAACGGTGCGAACCTCGGCATTTGCCGGATTGACGAGGCGGTGGAATCCGCCACGCCAGCTGCTGCCCCTGACCAGCCATCCTGTATAATCGACGGTCTCGCCGTCTGATGTCCACGCCTTCAGGTTAATGGTAGAGCGGTCTCGCTCTGCCTTGGCCAGGAGACGCAGCACCTCTGTGAGGTGGTAAGCCGTGCGTCTCATCAGCTGAAGGTGTTGTCGAAGGTGTTGTCGAAGATACGGCCGGCACGCTGCAGGTCAAGCACGTTGTGCTGGCGCTGGGCGTAGGTGTAGCTGAAGGTGAAGCGTGGCACGCTGTCGCGCAGGTTGTCACGCTTGGACTTGGAGTCTGAGAGGGTGACACGCTTGCCCACCTTGGCAACGCCGCCGATGAAGTTGACCAGATAGACCTCGTCTGAGCGGAAGAGGTCATCTGCCCAGTTGGCCATGTCCGTGCCCAGATAGCCCGTGTCGGCATTGAAGGTGCGCTGCTCTGTGATGCGGTAGTTTACCCTGATGCCGCCCATGTAGGCTGCATCGCGGGTGTACTGCGGGTCAACCTCGTGCTTGCCCGTGCAGTAGATGAGCTCCTGGCAACCGAACGAGTTCGTGAAGAGCAGGGTCGGTGCCACGTCACGCTCCTCGCTGTCTATGATGAGGGTCATGGAGCGTGAGCCTGCCTCTACCACGTAGTAGAGAAGGTCGGTGCCCTCGGTCTCGAAACGAGACGGAGAAACGTCGATGGTGGTGTAGATGTCATTGCCGCCGACGGCTGGTGCGGTAAACGGTTTCGTAGATTTGTCGGCGTAGTGTGCGGTGACTGTTGCCGAGTCCTTGCCCATGTAGTGAAGATACTCCAGTCGCCCCATGTAGGTGGTCTTGTGCCCCTCCAGCAGGGTGAGGAAGTGGGTGCTGAGGAATGTAGAGCAGTCCACGCCCACAATGTCCACGGTGGAATAGTAAACCATCAGGGTGGCTTTCTGCGTATCGGTGACTGTAGCCGAGTCGGTGTCTCCGGAGTCCGGAACCTGCTCCTCGGCGATGGTGATGGTGGCTGTGACTGCCAGCCTCCGGCGTGCATAGGGACGGAAGATGTCGGCAAGGTCGCTCACTCTGACCTCTCCATCGGCAGGATAGAGATACTCATCGTAGATGGTATCATCACCTATCTTGATGGTGACGAGCAGGCGCGTCTTGACCGTGAGAATATCGATGTCGGGGAGGTTTTCAAGGAAGAAGCTGCCCGACGGAAGTGATGTGATGGTCATATATTATCTTTTTTTGTGCAAAGATAATATGTAGAGGATAAAAATAAAAATACGGCTGACTACCCTCACGGGCGGTCAGCCGCATCAAAGCTTTTCAGACTTTATAAAATTTTTCGTACTGCAAAGGTACGAAAAACTATTCATAATACATGGTAGTACTTGAAATTTATATGAGTTTTTAACTTAAACCAGGCTATCCGGCTTGACAACTCTCTCCCTTATAGCCCATGCCACGGTGCCGTCTGGCTGCGTGGCTACCTGGTAGTCATGCGCCTGCAGGTACTGGTTGATGGCTCCTATACTGACACCGCCCATGTCATCAAGTTCCGTGGCGATGTCCTGGGTAGTTTTGAAACTCTTCTTGTAGTCGAGACCGGTGTCTGCATCCTTCATAGGGAGGTTGCAGCGGAAATGGAAGTAAGCGTTGAGCAGATCCTGCTCAAACTGCTCGCTGTCGAAATAATCTGTATTTCTTGGCATAATATTCTTTTTTTAAAGGGTGAAACTTAAATACTGTCTCCAGGGTGCAGGCGGTTCAATGCCGTCTCATAGAGGTCAACCCAGCATCCCAGTCGGGATGCCCAAAGGTCGTATTTAGTCTGAAGTCTGGTAACACGGATCTCCTCTCGCTCCAGTTCTCTGAGGTATCTGCCGACAATGCGGTGGCAGTCTTGATTAACACAGTATCTTGACTGAATCTTGGCGTACTCCACGAGCTTGTATAGCTCCTTACGCTTGATATCAAGCTCCCACCAACGTCTTTCGAGCGCAGCGCGAATGCGACGGCGGCGGAAATATAGCAAGAGAACGTCTCTCTTGACTTTCTTCTTATTCTTTTTCATGCCTAATCGTTGTTTATGGTTTTCCACTTGGCCAGAGTCATATTGAGTGGCTTAGCCTCTTTAGCTCCAAATCGAAGTGCATAGTAACGATGATCATGCCATCGGATAACAGTCTGCTTATGTGGAGCATCCTCAATGAATGCAACAGAACCAATAGTCTTGTTGCCTCTCTGAAATTTGATTTCCACCTTATGGGCGTTCATCTGCCTGCCTTCAAGAGCGAAGAACTCGCACATGACGATATCCTTGGTAGTCAGCTTTGCCGTGCGTCTTCTGCGGTTTCTACTTTTCTTTATCATGCTACCTCCCCTCCGAAAATGAAACCACCAATCATGACCATCGCCATCACAGCTGCGAAACCAACCATGGTGAG